>WLWD01001085.1_pt1 | contig 160950 bp, 127 predicted proteins | sample 6712731 | NCBI WGS metagenome assembly WLWD01 (sample SAMN12718690, study PRJNA576275) | sponge metagenome | isolation source: marine sponge | host: Mycale hentscheli | place: New Zealand: South Island, Marlborough, Capsize Point | collected 2014-11-01
ACATAACCTGGTCCTGTTATATGCACACATAACCTGGTCCTGTTATATCACACATAACCTGGTCCTGTTATATCACACATAACCTGGTCCTGTTATATGCACACATAACATATGTAAGAGTGCCTACATTTGATACGTCATAACCTCATGGTGAGGGAGGAGGGATTGGGTATGTATGTGTGTGTTTCAGAGTTGGAGTCAAATACTCCAGAAGTATTTAATTGCAATTGCAAGTGCTGCTCTCTCTTCAAGTATAATTGCAAATACAAATACTAGACTTCATAAGTGTTGGAAATATTTGTCTGATACTGGATTGTCTGTAGCTAATTCAGAGTTCATAAACTTCTTCATTGTGAAAATTTTCACACATGCTTTGTTCTCCTCAAGTTGTTGTCAAACTCTTTGTTTTCTTCACAAAACCACTCCCTCTTTGTTGTTGAATGGCTTCAATGTCTTCTGCATCTTCTGGTCCACTAGAATCACCATCTAAAATGCTGAAGTTGCAGTTAATCCTGGTTTACTACGTCAACAGTGGACTTCCCAGTTGCCATTTTTAAGTATGCCAAAGCCGATTCTGCATGCTAACTGAAGGTTCTGCTATTTGAACTTCACTTACTAGCTAACTTCTTGAGGCTATAGCTTTCAAGCATGGCAATGCAGACAAGAATGAATAACAAATTTTTCTCAAGGCATTACTGTAAACTTCCGGTGAAGGGGTTAAAATTATTGAGTGGTATAATGAATGATAGTGGTCTTTTTTTAAGGTGCCGTGAATTGTTAAATATTTTAAGTTTTTTTAAATTTTTTTTTTAATATCAAGTTTGATACATTTCCGGGGTACATTTAATAAATGCGAGTTACTTATCTCTTACAGACATCATTCAGGTCAAACAGTTGGGCATGTAGTTCAAGTTATGCAATCATAAAATTTGCTAGCATTGCGTATACATAGAGCTCAGAGTCATGCAAATACAATTGCAGTGCAATTACTGCAAAAAAAATTTTTTTAATTTAATTGCAATTAAATACAATTGCAATGTAATTGACCCAAACTCTGGCGTGTTTATGAAATGTGTGTGTGTGTGTGTGTGTGTGTGTGATATTAGAACCCAGTGAGCGTGTGCATGTCCTTCATGTCAAGGATGGTGAGATTGGACATAGCTATCATTCAGTGTTTCAACGATGTTTGGATGGTAATGTGGAGTGGGTGGAGCTTCAAGACCCTTATCTGCGCAACCGTCATCAAGTGCACAATTTAGTCAGGTTTTGTGAGCTATTGGTAAAGGGATGTAAAAAGCTTAAAGAGCTTAGAATCATCACAACTACTCCAGAGGGAGGTAGTGAAGCCACAATAGTAAGTGAAATATCATTTTGCACACTTTTTACTTGTAGTACATCTTCTCAAAGCTACTGATACACTAAGCAGCTTTCGTAGTACACCATTTATTGTTTCAAACGCTTCAGTTCCTGGTTGTCTTTTTAGTGAACAAAAACTGAATACAATTTTCCTAAAGCTGTAAAGCATGTGAATTAATTGTACTTTGAAAATTACATTGTTACGTTGTGTACATGTCGTAAAAATGAAAAGAAGTTGAGTTGTTTATTGTCTGTGAAAAATAGTGCTGGATGACATTAAAAGCTAATTAGTTATACGTATGTGTGTGCGTGCACCAGACAGTGACTATTTCTTGTGTGTCCTTTGAGTGATTGTATTTTGCTATAGAATATGAAAGAGCTAACAGGCAGCTTACTGAAGTACGGGGTGTCCATGACTATCTGTCACTCCTCCACGCTACATGACAGAGAAGTCAGGTAAAGGGTGTTAGTACTGTTTGTGGCACGCGTGCCTCTGCCCTGGCAGTCAGTCACATCCATGGCACCCAGTGATGGAAAATTTCTTTTCCCTTATGTCCCTCTAGTACGCACTTCTTAGATCAGTCACTGCTGCATGATTGCAGCACCTGATCATGTATATGCGCCATTTTCATGTCAAAATAGTTGAAATTTAATAGTCTGTCATAACAAAAGTGTACTTAAAACTTGTTTTATTTAATGCAACCTCGCTTTCTCTCTCTCTTATTTGTGTGTGTGTGTGTGATCATTTAGGTTTAGTAATGGTTGGATAGTGAAGCTAGGCAGAGGTTTGGATTACTTCAAGAGATGTGAGGTACTACTTCTTTATTGAGTGTACTCTACTATATTCCTAGCAGTTCACGTTAGTTTAACCAAATAAATAATCAAAACAATTGAAACAGTTGAAATAGTTGAGGTGTTTCTTATACCACCCGAGATAGTTTGTTGCTGGTGAAAAAAAAAAAAAGAGAGAGAGAGAGAATACAACTTTTGTCTTGAACTCCAAATTATAAGAAGCAGAGAAAAGAAAAAGTCAGACAGTGAAGCCCAACATCGGACATACTATAATATACATATATACATATACATACATATATATACATACATAATTATACATATGTATATGTTGTGTGTGTGTGTGTGTGTGCTTGTAGGGTCAGTTTGCTATTGGTTTCCATGACTTTGATCTTCGACCTTGCCATGAAACTACTATTGAAATATTTCACAAGCTCAATGTGAAGACATTAAAGCATTAACTAAAGGAAGAGCTAGAAAACTCACTCAGCATCTTTTACGATACTTTCATTTGTAATTGTTCAATAATGAGTTTATTTTTCAAAATCTTTATAATATTTCACTCACTCTCATTACATATAAATCATTCCCCCCTCCTGCAAAAAACAAAACAAAAAAAAAACAAGTCTCACCAATAGTCTCGCAAGCCAGACCCTAACATTCCGTGAAACGTTGCGTAAGGCAGTGCAGCAGGATCCTCAGCGCTAGTTAATTGAAAAATACTGGAACTGTGAACGCTTTACCTAACTTACGTAATTAGAAGCGCGGGCGACGTGTTTTTCAGGTCTTCGCACGCTCTCCTCTGTACGGTCGTGTTATGGGAGTCTGACTTGAGACTACCTCATCTCGAGACTTACATAAACCACTCTGTCGCGGGGAGTATTTGGGGTGTGGCTGACCAGAGGAGATTCTGCCGAACTTGGGTGCCGTGTGGAAACTTGAGAAGTATGGTCAGACTACAAGCCTCACTAGATCTGAATAAACTAGGGCTGAGTCTAAAGGATAGCTTCCCTGAAAAAAAGCATGTATGTTGACTAGACCAGCTAATCTAGCTGAGCTAGCTAGATGGCTACAATTGCAGTTGTAGGGTGTTTATTTTGATGAAATTTGCTAGGACTATACAAACTTCTGAGCAAATTTTTAAAGGCATTTATGGTATTGCTAGTTGACTGAAACAATGTTCTTCTCTAACTATTTTGTTGTCTGCATATATTGCAATACTGTTCTCACCATTTTGGTTCTATAACGGCAGTAATGATTACTGCTAGTGATGTGCTTGAGCACAAATGGCGAGTGATCAAGTCTAATGAGCAAGTCTAATTCGGTTACAGTATTGTTATAATATGATAACACTCTAGCTTCTAAAAACGGTCGAGTTTTTGAATGTGCGGAAAAGTGGTTGACCTTTCTTTTTTTTGACCATTTGTTGCCTGCACTAGTACTATTGTAGTTCAGAATCTAACAGAATCTTTACATATGTCTGACTTAGTGTGCCAATAAAATGTCCCTCATAGCAGCACACTCAGAAAGGTGTTGTGCTGATAGTAGCTACTGCTCTAACTGTGCACAAGTAGTAGCTCAGATACAGGGTTGGAAATCTTACATTAGTCTCAAACTCAGTCTTATGTCTTATAACTCTGTGTGTGTGTGTGTGTGTGTGCAGGTGTATCAGATAGTGAAGGATATTTTGGATCATTCATTAGTTGCTAATTTGTATGTAGATCAATGGCCTGAGTATACTACTATAATAACACAGGAATTCAGACCACGCCTCTCAGAGGTAAGAATATTTCTTTAACCACAAGTGCACTTGCGTGTTAGGGTTACTCTTATTCTTTATATTATTAACTAGCAAGCCCCGCCACATACTGGCACTTGACGTATTGCAGAGTTAGAATGCAGTGGTGGAAGTTATTTTATTCATGGTTATCATTCTCTATAGTTGGTTAAGGTTACATCCGTTTCCCTCTCCTGCTCTGTTTATTCCTGAACTATCTCATTTCTGTATCCCCCACCTTTCTTTTTTTCCCCAGCTTTTTCTTTTTGAGTCATGGAGTCCTTTCTTCTCCTTTGTCTACCTCTCCTGCTTCTGAATCTGTCTGTCCTTTTATCATGATTGTGGACTTAGGCTTGTGTAATTTTTTGCCTTCTTTTTCTACTTCCACCTTTCCTTTTTAAAACCTATGCTGCCTATCCTTACCTATTCTACTGCTTTTAGTTACAATTATAGTAATTGCCGTCTACTGAATGTGACAACACTTTACCCATTCTCCTGTTTTTTGGCCACTCTCGTCTTTTTTCCATTTATCGTTGTACCTCATTAGGTTGCAAACAAATTCGCCTACCAGTAGTCTAGCGTGGTCAAACCCTTTTCTTCTTTACAGCTGCATTCTTGGTTTACTCGGTAATTCAGCGCTAGTTCACCGCTAGTAAACGAAAGCTGCTCTCCTGTTTCTGTGCCTTTCCCGCCTACTATCCATTTTTTGTGCTGTGATTTGGTTGCTAACCAGTTTGCCCTGCACTCTAGGTTTACCCATGTAGTATTGTGGCCCTCCAAGCGATACCCTTTACTGTAAGTTATGTTCACATTCTTATATTCGATTAAAAGTGCACCAATGACAACACACATATATGAATGAATCATGCGCATGAGCAATAAGGTAAGGTGAGGTTGAATGTCCGGGTGATACAGGAAACAAAAGAACAATAAACATTACACTCCCTTCCACTAAACACAACTCCCACTGAGAACACACATACACATACACATAGTGTTTGATCAATCTGAAGGATGATAATAGTCCAGGGGACGACGCTCTCTACGAGGGTAGGTACGTGTAGATACTGGAGTTGCAGTAGCACTCGAAGACAACACCTCTGAGTTAACTCCAGGTTCTGCCCTCGGGGTAGCTGTAGTAGAAGAAGTAGAAACCTCGGCGGTCTCAGATCTCGGCGGAAGGGTTGGTTCTGATTCCTCTGCTGAAATCACTGTAGAATCCAGCATCTGACTATCTGCGTCAGGCCTGGCAACCCCTGGCTAGGACCTCAATATCACGATCGAGTCCAGGCCACCCAAAGTAACTGCGAGCCACAGCCTTCATCCTGGTGATTCCAGGGTGATCACGATGCAATTCTTGCAACAACTTTTCCTGAAGCTTCTCTGGGATAATCACTCAAATGCCCCACAGCAAACATCCACCTTCAGTCGTCAACTCCTCTCTCCTTGTAAAAAAAATGCTTGACATCACTATCGATCACATTAGCTGCAGTAGGCCAGCCTTGTAGTGTGTAGGTATACACCTTACTGAGTATGGAGTCACGACGAGTAGCAGCTGACAACTGAACTGAAGTCACTGGTAGACTACTCATTTGCTGTAGGTTGAAAATAGTAGGATCAGACGACAAATGAACATCAGACACATTAGGTAGTGGTAGTCGTGAAAGACCATCAGCGTTTGAATGTGCAGTAGTTGGTCGAAACTGAATGTCATAGGAATAAGCTGATAGACAAACAGCCCAACGTTGCAATCTAGCTGCTGCCGTGGGTGAAATTCCCTTCTTTGGACCCAAAATTGTGGTTAGAGGCTGTGGTCCGTGACTAACGTGAAATGACGTCCGTATAGGTATAAATGGAACTTGTTCACGCCAAAAATGAGAGAAAGAGCTTCTTTCTCCACCTGCGAGTAGTTTCGCTCACTTGGCAAAAGTGTCCAGGAAGCAAAAGCGATAGGACGTTCCTGGCCATCTTCCATGACATGCGAGATGACGGCTCCCACACTATAAGCACTGGCATCTCCAGCAAGTCGTATGGGAAGTGATTGGTCATAGTGTACCAACACGTTAGGTAACACAATCTTCTGTTTTGCCTGGCGGAAAGCCTTAGCACATTCCTCTGACCATTTCCATGGGGTCTCTCTGCGCAACAGATTGTTCAGCGGATGCAGTAGTGTCGACAAGTTGGGTATGAAACGCCCATAGTAGTTTATAAGACCAAGGAACGATCGTAATTCCGTGATGTTCCTAGGTGCAGGGGCCTTGGTGATGGAGTCCAACTTGGAATCAGTTGCATGAATTCCGTCAGCATCGATACGATGTCCTAGATATTGGACACTCGGTTTCATAAAACGACACTTTTCACGCGTCACCTTGATACCCTGTTTCTGGAGTCGTACGAGAACCTTCGCTAAAGTATCCAAATGCTCAGCCTCGGAACTTCCTGTAATCCAAATATCATCTATATAGCAAAGAACTCCAGGTAAACCTCTGAGAATACTGTCCATCGTCATCCTGTGTCCAGTTTCATGTCTACAGACTTGCCATTTATACACACAGTAAGCATGATAGGCTTGCTAAGTTGTGAATCCCTGATGACAAACGTAGATGCAGCAACAGAGTCATTACTCTCATCGCTATTTTCGCCAGTTCCAATCCACTTGGTTCCACCAGCGGGTTTCCTTGGCTTACGTCGCTTGTTTTTCCTTCCTGCAAACGAATGATATCCAGAGGGAGGCATGGCCTGTTGTGACTTTGACTTGCATACTGGTACAATATGTCCTTGCTTGCCACAATGATTACAAATAGCCTCACGGAACTTGCAGTCCTTCTCATTGTGTTGGCAACCACAACGGTAGCAGGGCTTCCTAGTCTTGGTCTGTCCCGAGAAGTGCAAGGTTTCAGTTTTGACAAGACCAGGGTCATGTAGTTCCTCGGCGTTCTTGTCAGCAACTTCCATGCCTTGGGAAATTTCCAGGGCTCTGGCTACTGTTAAACCATCCTCCGTCAACAATTTCTTTTGGATTTGCTCACTTCTCACTCCACAAACAAAAATATCTCTCAGCGCTTCCTCAAGGAAGTCTTTAAACTCACATCGAATACTGAGGCGTCGTAGATCAGCTAAGAAGTTGGCGAGCGATTTGTTTGGAGACTGAATCCTCTTGTAGAATCGAAAACATTCCGCGATAACGAGGGGTTTCGGGTCGTAGTGTCTTTTCAACATAGACAACAAAATGTCGAAATCCTTATCCTTCGGCAGGGTCGGGGCCAAGTGGCACCTGTGGCACAAAGACTAATATTCAATTTTGTTCCCGCTATTCCACTATTTCTACACATTTCTTTCACAAGCATGGCCAACTTGTTCCTGCCAATTGATACAGCCGTGAACCAGACTGAATCGTCATCTCTGCTAAACTTCACCAAAGGGCGCAAATAGAAAACATCATTTGTAAACGCTTGTGGTGGCAATTGGCATGGCATCTTTTCCCTCCTGTTTCATTTCTCATAATTGTAATTGTTTTGTTTTCTAAATGCAACTGTTTAAAACTTCCAGAACGATTTTTTGATGTATTTTTGGTGTATATGTATATATCCATTCTCAATTTTCCGAAACTGTGATAATTTCAAATTTCGGTGTTCTTCACCACCTCGTAGGCAGCATCCCTTCCCATTGTAAAAAAATATGGCATTTAAAAGTGATTGAGGTGAATGTGTTCCATGATACCTTCTTTCCATAAACTGTTTTCTTCTTCCTTTGTAAAAGGCTCAGCATTTTTGGATGAGGAGCCAACTCCCTCAGATCTTAGTTTCCTGTAAAGTCTATCCAATGTATTGTGTAAACCATCAAATAAATGGCAATCCTTCGAAAGAATATTTGGACATTCGGGATTTTAGACGTCATGTATCGTAGAAGGCCAGAAAACAGCAAATACAAAGTTTCGGGAGGGTACAATTCACCATTTGTTTTTCTTGTTTCGACAGCAAATCTCTTTAGCCAGTAATTGAGGGATGTAGGCTCTTGAACTGTCAACAGGTCAAGAGGACATTTCTCCACTTCATTGGTGTTGTGATGGGTTACCCAGTTTTCAAATACAGTTGTTGCCCATTTTGTACTTGTGGGTTTAAGGGGGTACAAATTTGCTTTCAAGCTGTTTTAGTTCGTCACTGCTGGATGAATAGAATCATTTGCTATTATGACCTGAATTCTGAATTTCATCTTCTTTTTTCTTCAAAATATAGACAATTTTTGGGTCTACCACCATGGATAGAGATGTTGGTCGATTTTCGTCTCTTTCCGAAATAAAAGATAGAGGTACAGTAGGAGCATTTACTGGTATACTAACCGTTGTTACCGTTTCTTCAGCCATTCGTTTAGTTACTGAAAATGGTTACGGTAGCAACAACGGAATAGAGCATGCGCAACGTGATCTAAATTAGTTAAAGCACGGGCGTCTCGTGCACTGGGCGATTTAATGCACGAAGCCCTCGGGCTGCCATGCATTAAATCTACCAGTGCACTCGAACCCGTGCTTTAACTATTACTTAATGCGTACATCATCGTCGGTCACGGGTATTGTTACATAGATGATCAGTATTATTCAGTTGTAAGTATTACTTTGTAAGCCTATGTAATCATTCCCAAATTTAAAATAACGAACGTGTTCTGAGAACAATAGACGACTTGCATGATGACATCACGTATATACGGCCACACCCATTTATGGTATCACTGACCTACCTATACCATAGAAAATGTATTGGTTTATCCTACTGCTCAGATCACTCTATTTCTCAGCTCACTCTATTTCTCGTTGCAGCAGCAGAGCTACCAAGTTACAGAAATGGATAGATTATGAAATTTCCAACACTGCTCATACAAAATTATGGCTGGTTCCTGGCTGTGTTGTGGGAAAATGGGAGGCAAAATTTGTGTGCTAGATAGTTCTTCTTAGAATTTATTGACAGGTGGTGTTGTTGCTGGTTCTTCTCAGAACCAATGCCAAGAGTTGTTGCTGCAGGTGGAGATAGTGAACTTGCTGTTGTGGTTGTTCCTGGATGTGACCTGGATCAGGCAGGATGGCTAGCATATGAAGTGGCTGGTTTTTCTGCATGGGAACTGCTCTGCTCTAACCACAGCTCTAGATTGTACTCTTGTAAAAGCCAGTAGAAGTTTGAGGGTGGCTAGCTATACTTGTTGAGTTCCAGGATCTTATAATAATAACAAAAATTTATAAAAGAAAAGATAAATTGGACAAATTATTTTAAAAGAAAGGGATTCATTCCTTCTGTTAACCATTGTGTTTGTTCAAAACATTTCAATGATGGATTAAAGTATGGTATGCCTGTTGCTATTCCATTTATTATTCCTTTGCTTCTTCCAAAAACTAGGAAGAGACCTGAGCCAAGAGATGGTAATCCTCCAAGAAAACTGAAGTTAGCTTACGAACTGAAGTACTGCCAAAAAACAATGTGGAGGAACTCGGTACAACTTAAGCTTTGTACTAAATTTTCTAATTGCAGCACTTGTAGTATTCTGTAAGTTTTTATGAACTCTTACTTTCTGCAGCAGGTCAACTTAACTATTGGGATTGTGAAACTCCTGAAAATGTACTGAAATGAGACATATTCAACTCACCAATGGACGATTTATTTATGGTTTTGTAAGACTAAGGTGTGCCTTTTTAGAAAACCTAGTATCTTCATCACTCTCTGCAAACCTCTTTTAAACTAAACTTCAACTTTTCTTCAATTTCTAGAACTAATGACGTTTCACTTTTGTTTTTTAGTTTTTCTATCTCTAAACTGAGAGCAATGTTCTCATTTGCATTTGTACTGATTTCAGTTTCTTTTTGTTTGTTTTAGTTTCTTTTCATTTTTTTTCTTTTTCTTTTTTTCTCGTTTTTATGGAGGATTACCATCACTAGGCTCAGTCTCTTTCTAGTTTTTTGGATGAGGAATCAAAGGAATAATAAATGGAATAGCAGCAGACATACCACACTTTAATGCACCATTAAAATGCTTTGCACAATGGTTATCAGAAGAAGTGAAAGGGGGGGGGGGGGCTCGACTAGTGTCGTACGAGCCCCCCTTTTTTCAGAAAGAGCCCACATTTTTAGCTAGTCCATTTCTTACCGGTAAAATATAAAACAGATAAGTTTTTGTCCGCAGTTGTTTTTCCACCTGTAATAATCGTGATCATGTAATGAGCGCACCCCTACTCATGGATATGGTGAGTCAGGATTATTGCTATTCGTCATCCTTTTATAATATAGCAGACCAAGCTCATAGTATGCCAAAGCTGAGCAAGTATAACATTACAGAATAGTATTAGTATTGTATTTAGTGGTTATTCAATTTTTCTTCATGGTTGAATTATAGTGTAACTACTTCTAATATTACCTAGAATGTCTTTGTAGTTTCATTTTTTTCTCGTGACATCAGTTTTCATTGTAACAGAATCACATCATGTTAGTTAAAGTAGACATTAGCTTTATAACCTGACCATCACCAATCTGAGTCTACCCTAAGGAGGCTTCATCTACATTAGCACTTACTTGTATTACTTTTTTGTAGCATGCAGATATCAGAATTTATACTACTAATAAAGACAAGATTATGCCACTGCTTACAGAGGAAGGACTACTAGACAACACTGGAAAATGGCAGCTGATACACTGTAGGTATATAACGTTTTTGTGATTTTTTAGAGTGTTTTTAGAATGGCTTGATTTATTCAATTGTTTGGCAGTTAGGAATGACATCATTAGTATGCTATTGGATGAACTGAAATCTATTCTCTAAGGGGTAAACAAAATGCTCATGACAGTCAAGTCCGTTCCTGTTTTAGATTTATAATCATATTTTTATTTCAAGTATATCAGTTGTGTGTTTATAAACTAAGTCTGTCTATACATCCTTTATATTTTTGTTGGCGTATTTAAAATTATGATGTTTTTAAAAATATTCCTATATTTGATTAAATTGCAGAGAAAGCAATAAATAACGTCCTAAGGCTAATTGTATTCAAAGTTTAATTTTTAAAATGACAATGAAAACCTTAGTATATTTCTGCTTGTAATCTTTTCAGACACTTTGAATGAGAAGGACTGTGAAGCAGTTTCATCACACTTGTTAGATGCTTTCAAAGTCCACCCAAAAACTAGGGACAAAACTTCTGCTTTAATATATGATTATGGGGCATATGACATTTCTGAAGACTCAGGCACCTTGCCTGTTGCGTAAGTTAAATATTCCTACCATTGATGCACTTTGTAGGATTTCTAAACCATCATGAATATTTAGAGCATGAGGATTGGAGAGGGAGAAATTGAAAAGCAAAGGTGGGGGATTGAGTTGAGAATTCAAGCCAAAAATAATTAATAGCCAAGATTGAAGAAGGAATTGTCTATTTGGTCCCATAGCTACCTGAAAATAGTTAAGAATAGGTAAAGGTGGGACCAGGATGGTTGAATTGACTTATATTTGTAGCTAGGCATTAAATACTAAGATAAGTTTGTGTTTCATTTTTGCATATTTGTTCTCCTGATACCAGTAGACTTATCTTGATTTATTCTCTAGGAACTTGCCTCCTGAGTATTACATCAAGACTATTCCACTGGAAACAGCAGAGTTTGTAGCTAAGCACTGGATCCCAGCAGATGTGGAATATCCTCTACAAATTAGGACTAAATTCTTTGAAGACATCATCACTCATTTTATTATGCTAGGAGTATATAGCTTTAATGGTCACCCTGACTATCCAATAGCGTGGGTAGGATTAAAACCAGGCAAGTACTATGAGGGGTGGATTCACACACCACTTCTATAAACTGTGAACTAATGAATTAACTGTGAAAAGGAGGAATGCTGGGACGATATTTTATTCATACATATTATTATACATACATACATACATAGGCAGGATGTTAATTGCTAATTAACCAGACTTTTCTCATGAGAAAATGTCTAACATATCATATATGTGATGATAATATGAGCTTGTAACAGTAGGCACACAAAACTCAAGCAGTTGTATTGCATTGGACTAGCATGCTAGAAGTGTACCTGATGACGTCACTTTATATGCTAATGTAACAAGCACTACATATTCCTCTTTCATTTCAGGTGGCGAAATGGGTTTAGGGTATACCGCTAAAGATCATCGCCAGCGTGGCCTGAACAGAGAACTGAGCTGTGAAATACTTAAGTATTGTATTGCCAAAGGAAAAAAACTATTTTTCCAATCCAAGCATGCAACACTTGATAAACGCAGTTTCATTGGCAAAAGTCATAGTATTGCTATATTTTAAAATGGACTTTTTGTATGGGAGAGAATGGCAACTGGGTGTGAAATATGTCACAGGTGATGATTACAGTTTGGGAAAATAAGGATTTCGCTCTTACAATTTTACATGCTCTTATAGGTTTACACTCTCTTACAAGTTAGCACCAAGTGGGTAAAGTTGACCAAAGGAAGCTATCTTTAAATGAAAAGTAGTTTGAACATGTGAACAGAGAGAGCTGACTAACTATTATATATAATATATTATATATATATATATATATATAAATATATAATACTTATAGCACGAGTCAGAGTACAATATGGGAAAATATTTTACAAGCACGCAAAATATTTTCACGAGCCAAAGGTGAGTGAAAATGTGGCGTGAGAGTAAAATATCATTCCCATATTGTACGACGAGTGTGATAAGTGATTTATTGCTTCTTTGAAATTTTTCTCAAACCGGTTACAATACAATTTTCATTGATTTTACTCGCTACGCGCGCGCTACAAGTAGCGTACAATATAAACCGTACAATATGGGAGAATACAGAACGCTCGCGTGATGCGGAAATATTCAAGTAAAAATATCAAAGCTGCAATAAATATATTTATTCCACCCTAGATATCTTCACAATGATATTTTTAGGTACATGACCCGTGAAATAACTCACGACATTTCACGCTGTTATTTCACGCTATACTGTGTAAAATATCAGCAGGGGTGTGTGGGTAGCCCCTACAACCAACTTTACCTGTGAGTTACCCTTACTCTAGTACTAACTACAGTAGTGAAGATATCTAGTGTGGAATAAACCACTTATTACACTTGTCAGAGTGTTATGGCCGGATATTTCACTCTCAGGCTTTATTTTCACTCGCCTCTGGCTCGTGAAAATAAATTAGCCTGCTCTTGAAATATTTCACCATATCACACTCTGACTCATGTAATAAGTATCATTTATTGCAGCTTTGATATTTTTACTTGAATATTTCCGCATCACACGAGCGTTCTGTATTCTCCCATATTGTACGGTTTATATTGTACGCTACTTGTAGCGCGCGCGTAGCGAGTAAAATCAATGAAAATTGTATTGTAACCGGTTGAGAAAAATTTCAAAGAAGCAATAAATCACTTATCACACTCGTCGTACAATATGGGAATGATATTTTACTCTCACGCCACATTTTCACTCGCCTTTGGCTCGTGAAAATATTTTGCGTGCTCGTAAAATATTTTCCCATATTGTACTCTGACTCGTGCTATAAGTATTATATATATGTATATATATAAAATTATATATATTATGTGTGTGTGTATGTGCGGCTTCTTAAGTAAAATATTTTGGATTTATTGATTACACACTTTGATTCCATTCATGTGCATTTTGTTGTTGATGTCGTAAGTCTTGACATCACTAATCTCACACACTTTGTTGTAATTTGAAGTAATAATAATAATAAGAGTAGTACCTAACAGCAGCAACTATAACAGCTTGTGAAGGGTGGATGAAATTTTAAATATGCAGCAGTTTCTAGTGCTAGAGTGATGTGATACTTCATTAATCATATCTTATTTCTTCTATAGTGTCTATAATTAGTTTTATTTAATGTTCATAGCACACTTGGAATAGTGATTGCTTTGTTACCCGCCAGCTAGACTTAATACCAAGAGTGTTAGCAATAGTACGTGTAATATATAATTGATTGCGCTAAGACTATATTTAAATAGCAGCGCTCATCAGATTCTTTATAAATTCATAGTATCTGGCTAAAAAGCTCAGTTCCTGTTTCACCTCTAAAAGTAAGTTGTTGGGTGAATGCGAATTTCTTTGACTAATTGTGCTCTAAACTACGATTTGCCAGTCCAAGATTATTATTTACCAAGTAAGCATAAAAATGATGCTTTTGTTTTGTTGTTGTTACAGCATATTAAATTAATTTGTGAGTGTAGCAAATTACAAATACCTAGCTGGTTGCAATGATAGGATTAGCTAGCAACAAGGAAAACATCAGCTATCTTCATTCTATTATTTTAGCTTCTGGTCCAGTTTTCAGTGATGTATGTTTGCAGTATTATTGGGTATATTCTGATCTCCAATTTAATATATTACAGATGGCCTTTTACAAATACTTAGTTCAAACTTTAATTAAAATGCATTAACAGTAGGTAAGTATTGTATCTTGTTATGAATATTTGAATTGTAAGAACTGAATGGCTCCTTTGATATGTGAATATGGACAATAAAAAATGAAAAGAATCTATTGAATGTCTGATTGTGGATTGTTAGCTCAAATTCTTAAACGACATGCAATACAACTTCTATCTATTGAATGAAGGGGGGGGGGGGGGGGTTAATAAGAAATCAGAAGTATCATTTATACACTGTCACTGCTACTGCTGCTGGTGGTAGTATCATCTTGCTGGATCATTCTCCATTTCCTCTTCTTTGGTGGTGGCGGCACTAGACAAGTGAAAGAGGGATCAAATTCAAGTCTTGGTTGTTTACTGTCTTTGTGCTGGCCTCAGAAGTTTCAACTTTACAAGTTGGAACTCATACCAAGGTACTTGGCTTTACTTTTAATACTAGTGGTGTGCTTGAGCACAAATGGCAGTGAGCCTTAAAGTATACTATTGTTAAACAATTGATTTTAACAACTAACACTCAAGCTAAAATAAAGTTGAGTTTTTAAATTACATATACATGTATGCGGCAAAGGGGATTCAATGCCATAGTAACCGCTCCCCACAACTGTTTGAATTGAAAAAGAAGCAACAAAATCAAGTCACGTTATTTAAAATTTTCTTTGTAATATTCTTAATAGTAGTTGTAACGCACAATACTTTCACACAACTGAACCGCAAGAAAAACTTGAATAACTTCAGAACGGAAGCAGCTACGCATCCGGGGTTTGCACCATTGGAAAGCTCGCGCCGAAGCGGTTAAAAATATTCCCTCAGTAAACTCCAAAACCGGAGAGAAAGTGCTATTCCAAAACTCAATACAAAAGTCTATGGGAATAGAAAAAACCACAGGTTTCCCGCTCAAAACGCGCCCGCTTTTAGTCACGCGGTACGCGGTATGGCTCATTTTATCACGCGGACTGTCTTCATTAAGAATTTTGTAAACAATGAGCGGCTTCTTCTCAGATTGCTGTGTTTCTAGCTTTATATCGCGATTAGCTTAAGTTGCGAGTGTGGAAACAGGATAGACGGAGTGTTCTGTTGTTGCAGAGGGTACAGGACCACCTGATAGGATGTTGGTATGATTATTTGTCTACCTGTTCAATAACAAATGCCTTATAGCCAATATATTTCAGTGATATAGCTATCATTTAGCTAGCAACTTGTAACACAGCCACACTTACGCTGTTTGCCGTTAAATTGTGTGCTTGTCAAAGCCGTGTTTATGCCAATTCCCTTTCTTCACTATTATAGATGCCGTTTATAGTAAGAATTAGGACCAACTCAGGCAGAACTCCACCTTCAACTCGGATCACAACTATTTTTTGTATGTGTACTACTTAAATTCTATCATTTCATCAATTTTCATATACCTTATTATAAATAAATGAAAGAATTGATAATTTTATTTAACATGAAAGTCTAGTAACTTTAGCTACAAGTTTACAGTGCTGTACTGCTGAATCCTGTGAACATCAGAATATTTCTTGAGACACAGTAGGTAGAATCCACTGATTTTAATCCTGTCTCTTTAGAAGAACTCCCACCAGTTTGCGTTTTCCATCTGCTGTACATTATCTGCGCATAAGAAACAAATATCATTGAAAACAGACGAGATGAGCTGTACAGCGCCCGAAAAACTCCATAAACTTCACTAAATTTCTTTCTTTCAATAGTTACAGTATTAATTCGCACCTGTGCTACCGCCCCTTTTTCACGTGCAACGTTGACGTTTGCGCGCTTAATTGACTTGGATTCACATGACTAAATTGCTTCCGGTAAAGTACTAAATGCATTCCTCAATTACCGCGCTTGCGGTCGTGCCAACTCAAGTTGGACATACTATAGCAAGACTTACCTTTGTGGTTCGTCTAGTGGACAATGAATTTTCAAGTAAATACTGCTGCGTAGTCTGTAAATTACGCTTACCACCGCCACTAACTCGAATAGAAATGGGGCTCCCATAAGTTTTTGAGTTTTAACTGCACCCGCAAAAGAATTCAAAGCGGTAAACAATTCAATTTCTAAGGTGATAAGGGTAATGATCGCTAAACCGGGGGATTCTGTTTAGTGAAGTTTGGGGGCGGGATCGAACACAAAAATACACGAGGGTCAAAGTACAAAATGACATACGTACGTCCACACATATATATTAACTAGTGATGTGCTTGAGCACAAATGGCCAGCGAGCCTAAAGACTATACTATTTTTATAATTTTGACTTCTAACACTGAAGCTACTGAAAATAAGGTCCAGTTTTTAAATTTAGCATACAGGGTAAAGGGATTTCAGTGCCATAGTAACAACTCTCTGCAACTGCTTGGAAGGAAAACAACAACAACAAAACAATACACGTTATGTAAAAGTTTTATTTGTGATATTCTTTAGCTAAGTAGTGGTTGTAACACACAATGCTTTGACACAACTGGACATGCACCTACACAGACTTGTCTAGTGGACAATGTATTTTCAAGTAAATACTTGAAAAATACTGTAACTGTGAACGCTTTACCTAACTTACGTAATTAGAAGCGCGGGCGAAAACAGAGGTCTCACGTACCCCATAAACAGATAAAAAAATAAACTAGTGGTGTGCTTGAGCACAAATGGCGAGCGAGCCTAAAGACTATACTATTTTTATTGACTTCTAACACTGAAGCTACTGAAAATAAGGTCAAGTTTTTAAATTTAGCATACAGGGTAAAGGGATTTCAGTGCCATAGTAACAACTCTCTGCAACTAGTCTGGCGGAGCCGACCCTTTACCTTCTTTGTTCCTTCCCCCGCCCACCAACAAAGAAGGTAAAGGGTCGGTTCCGCCAGACTACTCTGCAACTGCTTGAATTGAAGGAAAAAACAACAACAACAAAACAATACACGTTATTTAAAAGTTAAAAGTTTTCTTTGTGATATTCTTTAGCTAAGTAGTGGTTGTAACACACAATGCTTTGACACAACTGGAAAAGCACCTACACAGACTTACCTTCGCGGTAGTCTAGTGGACAATGTATTTTCAGGTAAATACTGTGCGCACGGCTTATAACCATGACAAAGAGCGCATTGACTTACCACCGCCACTAACTCGAATAGAAATGGAAGTCCCTTAAGTTGTCAAGTTTTAACTGTACCCGCAAAAGAATTCAAAACGGTAAACAATTCAATTTCTAGGGTGATACGGGTACTGATCGATAAACCAGAGGATTCTGTTTAGTGCAATTTGGGACGGGGTCGACAACCGAACTAACACAAAAACGCGAGGGTCAAAGTACAAAAATGCCTTACGTACGTCCATACATATATAATAAATAAACTAGTGGTGTGCTTGAGCACAAATGGCGAGCGAGCCTGATAGTTAGGTAACATAAAATGTTACTATGTTTTAGCTTACTTCATGCAAACACTATAATAGCAGTTATGACATTTGATTTCAGCAAACAAATACAAAATCACTCTCTTACCTTATTAATGGTAACTTTTGTAGTATCAAACATCAACCATTCTGATAATCTCAATCACCAGTAACTCTTGAACAAGCTCTCAGCTACGATAAAAAATAAACCAGTGTTATTATTTGTAATTTTAGCCAACAAATATGGAATTACTACTTCCATCATTCTTGAGTATTGATAGCTTCTGTAGTATCAAATTGAAGTTACTTTGACCATCTGAATTACCTTGAATTTTTGACAACAAGCTCTCACCTACAAAAACAAAAGACAATCAATTTTAGCACACAAATACAAAATTACTTTTTTACCTCATTTTCTTGAGCAGTTGTAACTTTTGTAGTACTAAATTTGAGCCCATCTGACTATTTGAATTTACCAGTCACTGTTGACTAGCTCTTAGCTACAAAAAAGAAAGGCCAGAGTTAATTTTGCATACTTAGCTAACAAATATGGAATTGCGTACTTATCTCAGCTTCCCTCGAGAAGTAGTAGCTTCCATAGCATTAATACTACGGCATTCTGACTACCAACGGCTCTTGACAACCAACAACCGGCACTCCGTATCCCCCATAAAACGGCGAAGTTTGAAATTAAGTCTGGAAAAGGGTCTTCAATGCCATAGTAACCTGTCGAATCAACTTTTTGTGTCTTGAAAACAAGCGTTTTAGCTGGAATTTTCTCATACTTTGGAGCTTAAGTATCAAGTAAGGTTTGCTTAATGCTGTAGTTTCAGAATAAACTGGAGTCAAGCCTAAATAGCCGTGTTTTTAGGAGAAAGAAGTTCCCCGCGTGCGCGTTTAAAGGGCATACGTACCATCCATACATACATACATATATATATATAACATATACCCGATTTTGCATTAACCACCTCTAATAGTATCTCGCTCGCTTCGCTCGCTCTATAATAAACTGACATCCCCGATTTTCGATTGTGTTACCCCTGTAAGTGTCTCGCTCGCTACGCTCGCTCGCCAATAAATAAATATAGCGAAATCTCGATTGCGTTACCCCTGAGAGTGTCTCGCTCGAATAGCGCAAATGCAGGGCGAACGAGCAGACTCTTTTTACAGAAAAATAGGACAGAAATTACATCTAACTGATTAGGCATGAAGAGTTAACAATAACAGAATTACCTGAATAAACTTAGAAAGCAGTGGCAAAGAAGCGCAGCTTGACAAAGACTTCACAATTGTTTCAAGAAGAGAGTAGCTATAAAAGTTTTGGTTGAAACAGAGTTGAGTAAGGCAGTACAGCAGGATTCTCCGCGCTCGTTAATTGAAAAATACTGGAACTGTGAACGCTTATCCTAACTTACGTAATTAGAAGCGCGGGCTAAAACAGAAGTCTCACGTACCCCATAAACAGATAAATGAATATAGCGCTCGATCTACAGTCCCGCAGTTCATTATCAAAAAACTCATTTCATTGGTTAATCAAATCAAATCAAATCATGTGACCAATTATAGCGCCGCGCGAGGGCTAGGGCTAGGGCTAGGGTGACCAATCAGAATAATTCTTTGATATGAACTGCGGGATGGCTCATCTCGATTGCGTTACCCCTGTAAGTGTCTCGCTGGCTACGCTCGCTCGCCAATAAATAAATATAGCGAAATCTCGATTGCGTTAACCCTGATAGTGTCTCGCTCGCCAACTATTTTTGTATGAATGATTTTGACTTCTAACACTGAAGCTACTGAAAATAAGGTCCAGTTTTTTAAATTTAGCATACAGGGTAAAGGGATTTCAGTGCCATAGTAACAACTCGCTGCAACTGCTTGGAAGGAAAACAACAACAACAAAACAATACACGTTATTTAAAAGTTTTCTTTGTGATATTCTTTAGCTAAGTAGTGGTTGTAACACACAATGCTTTGACACAACTGGACATGCACCTACACAGACTTACCTTCGCAGTAGTCTAGTGGACAATGTATTTTCAAGTAAATACTGTTGCGCACGGCTTATAACCATTACAAAGAGCGCATTGACTTACCACCGCCACTAAGGATTCTCAGAGCTCGTTAATTGAAAAATACTGAAACTGTGAACGCTTTACCTAACTTACGTAATTAGAAGCGCAGGCGAAAACGGAGGTCTCATGTACCCCATAAACAGATAAATAAATATAGCGAAATCTCGATTGCGTTACCCCTGAGAGTGTCTCGTTCGCTTAGCTCGCTCGCCAACTAGTAGCGTGCTTGAGCACAAATGGCGAGCGAGCGAGCCTAAATCTATACTATTGTTAAACAATTGGTTTCAACTTCTAACATTCAAGCTACTAAAAAAAGTCGAGTTTTTAAATTACATATATACAGTAAAGGGGATTCATTGCCATAGTAACCACTCCCACAACTGCTTTAATTGAAAAACAATATATAAAGAAACAAAAAAACAAGTCAAACTATTTAAACGTTTTCTTTGTGATATTCTTTAGCTAAGTAGTAGTTGTAACTCACTTTCACACAACACAAGCAAATGCTGAGTGAGCCTGCCTAGTTAGGTTACATAAAACTATTTACCACTGGTGTCACCTGGTTCTGCCTCCCTTGTTTTGGAGAATGTTCTGTAAGATTCAGTCAAGATTCCTTGAAAGGTATAATTAGCTAATGGGTATGTTTGTTTAGTATTTATCACGCTTTCATCAATTTTACATCATGTCAATTTTAGTAAATTTAAACCCCACCCAATATTGTAGGCATGGCAAATGTGACCTCTTGATTGGCCAATATAAAATTGCTTTCTACACAGATGTATTGTTGCATAATACACTTGTTCGGGACTGTCCAGCAAGAAGAGGACTTGTGTCCGAACGTCGTAGCTGGGTGACTTAGATAACTCAAAAGATGAAGTTAAATAAGCTTGTTATTATAGATAGAATAAATATACACAGCAAGTAAGATAAGATGAGTTACACGGAGTCAGTGAAAATGGTAACTAAGTAAAATAATACAGTGCATCAAACATAATTATATAGAGTCAAACAACGAAAGACATCGACGATCTCCGATGAAGGCGGACTTGAGGCACGAGAGATACTGAGCGTGCGTGTTCAGGTCGTTGAAACACTTGCTAACATTTGTGGAGGACGGTTGGAGTCCGAACAACACTTCATGCAAAAAAGTAAACAGTAGTTGACCATTAATATATTATACAGAATTACTACTCTCTTACCCAATTTCAGGAATAGTGATAACTTCTGTAGTATCCAATTTATGCCATTCTGACTACCTCAATTGTGACAGGTTTTGGGAAAATCTGCCTAAACGCGGCAAACCATTTTTTTATCCCCGGGTAAAGCCTTATGGGTCGATTTTTTTCGAAAATTTTTTTTATGGCAGAAATGGATAGACACCAGTTAGCTCTAGCTTATGACGCAGTTGTAAGCTCTGGCGTGCTCTAGAACTCACACTAGGAGGCTAGAAACACTAGCCGGTTGGACTCGTGTACGGAGAATTGCTAAGAAATTATTGGCTGGCTTTTCACTAACAGCGGGGAAAAAACTGTAGCTAACTAATTCACTTACTATTATTCTACATAATTCAACGTACTCACGCAATTCTCGCCATCATAGTTTCTTAAGGAGCCCTGCATTAAGACTTTTAGACTTCTTTCAATCAGCCTGTAACCGGTTTATTCCATAGTGTCCCGGAGACACGCAGTAATAGTATATGGACACAAGACACGCCCCCTGACCTTAGTAACGCCTTTACCCGGCGTTTTTTCGAAATAAGCAATAATAAGTTTAGCAAAAATACTGAAGTGTTGTAGTGCGTAGGGCGAAGACGGCTTGTGCTAAAGCTTCCAAATTAGGAGAACGGCATCCCAAGGCCCCGTGCAGCCTACTGGTAGAATAAATTAGAAAACTTTAGATGCCGCGTTTAGGCCGATTTTCCCAAAACCGGTCACAATTACCAGTAACTGGTGAACAAATTGGCAGCTCTACCAAAAAAAAACATAGCCAGAGTTAATTTTGTAACTTAAGCTAACAAATATGGAATTACGTACTTACCTCAGCCTCTCCCAAGTAATGGTGGTTTCCTTGGTTCTAATATTTAGCGAGTGGCATTTAGCAGCCCCCAAAAACGACGAGGTTCTTCAAATAACGTTTGGTAAAGGTTTCAATGCCATAGTAACCGTTCGCAGTAACTTTGTTTCGAAGGAATTATCACACAATTTGGATCCCAAGTTTCAAGTAAGAGTTGTTTAAAGCTGTAGTATCAGAAGAAAGTGGGATCAAGCTTAAAAAGCCGTGTTTTTAGGGGAAAAAACGGCACCCACACGCGTTTAAAGGGTATACCATCCATACATATATACATACTAGTGGTGTGCTTGTGTACAAATATCGAGCGAGCCTGCCTAGTAGGGCCTGCCAGATTATGCTCGAAATTTTTAGAATTTTTTTACTTCAAAAAATGTGTTTTTTTATTATAGCATATTATTCTATAAATTTTCTTATTATTCTCTTATTACTCAAATTAGGAATAAGTGAAATAGCAATGACTGCAGTCCATATAGCTAAAGTTGGTACAATATGAAATGAATGAGTAAAAAAATCAGTCTCTCTTACTGCTATACTGAATTACTCAATATAGAGTATTCACTATTTATTGTTATCTATTCTTAGTGAAAACTTTGAATATCTCAGTAAAAATGTTCAAAGAATGGAGAAAACATACTCTGCTACAGCTGAAAAAAGTTCGAGAAACTGTTTACCATAATTCTCCAGATGACTTGTGGACTCTGAGCCTGAGCTGACAGCTCTTCCAGTATTTCAAACTTTTTTTTTCATTTTTGGAAGTACAATAACAAGGTGGCCAACACAAACCCAGCTGCTTTAATCAAGTGATGAAGATCTACCTTATAACCACCTTTCTAAATGTTTATGTCCTTGTTGTATATAAGTAAAAGAGAGAAAAAGGTCACTATTGATTATCTTTATATGAACTGATCAGTCTCATTTTCCCTTTATTATTCTCTTAAATACCTTATTATTCTATAATTATTCCACTATGATATTTCATTTATATTATTCCAGAAAAAATGCTAACATAATCCAGCAGGGCCTACTACCTAGTTAAGTTACATAAAACTATGGTATTGTAACAATGTATTTTAGCTTAGTTCTTGCAAAACAGTATATTATAGAAGTTTACCAATTATTTTAGCAAACGAATAAAAAAATTACTTCTTACCTTAATTTCCTGAGTAATGGTAACTTTTCTGTAGTATCAAATTTAAGCCATTCTGACTAGCTACCAATCAGTAACTTTTGAACAAGCTTTCAGCTACAAAAAAGTCGAACAAGTGAACAAATACAAAAATACTTATTTACCTCATTTTTTTCAGTAGTAGTAACTTCTGTAATATTAAATTTAAGCTATTCTGACTATCTTAATTACCAGTAACTCTTGAAATAAGCTCTCAGCTACAATATAAAAAAAAGTCAAGAGCTATTTTTGAAATTTTAACTAACAAATATAGAATTACGTACTTACCACAGCTTCCCCCAAGGAGTGGTGGCTGTTATAGTGTTAACATTAAGCCTTATGACTACCTCAATTACCAGTAACTGGCAAACAAGCTCCCAGCTCTTCCAAAAAAATAATAGCCACGAGTTATTTTTGTAATTTTAGCTAACAAAATATGAAACTACTACTTACCTCAGTTTCTCCCAAGTAATGGTGGCTTCCTTAGTTTTAATATTTAGCTACCAGTGGCACTTGACAACCAACAAGTGGCATTTAGCAGCCCAGAAAAACGACGAAGTTTTGAAATTGTGTCTGGTAAAGGAATTTCAATGTCATAGAAACTAGCCGCAGCAACTTTTTGGGACTTGAAAAACAAGCTTTTCGCAGGAATTATTTGGAGCCCAAGTTTCAGGTAAGACATGCTTAATGCTGTTGTATCAGAAGAAAGTGGTTCAAGCCTAAAAAGCCGTATTTTTAAGAGTAAAAAGTCCCCGCCCGCGCGTTTAATGGGCATACGTACCAAATATACGTATGAATAATAGCACGGGTAACCGTGATATTGACCCCTAGTAGCACAGGTTACCCGTGCTATCACTCGCTAATAGTAGGCCAGCTTTTTAAAAAGTATTTTGCAATTGTCGCTGCACTGTATCGTTCAGTCACTATCTCCTTATTTCAGGATTAGCTTCCGCTGGAACTTTCTTTTCATCGTAAGACTCCTCCTAATCTGTTGTAAAACATTCCGTCGAATACGGGTAGAGGTTCTGTGGTAGAAGGACATTGTATCCAACTAGAAACTACTGGAACTGTACGTTTCCAAGGTTCACTTAACTACCGAGGTATTTGACTTAGTTTCCACTTAGTTACCGAGGTATTTCAATTAGTTACGCGCTATTTCACTTTCCCCGTGCGATTTCAATTGAACAGCGATTTTTCCCATACATTTTTGAATGGGCAACTTACGCGGCGCCGTACTACTAGTGATGTGCTTGAGCACAAATGGCAAGCGAGCCTAAAGATTATACTATTTTTGTATGAATGATTTTGACTTCTAACACTGAAGCTACTGAAAATAAGGTCGAGTTTTTAAATTACGCATACATGGTAAAGGGATTTCAGTACCATAGTAACAACTCGCTGCAACTGTTTGAATTGAAGGAAAAAAACAACAACAAAACAATACACGTTATTTAAACGTTTTCTTTGTGATATTCTTTAGCTAAGTAGTGGCTGTAAAGCACAATGCTTTGACACAACTGGACATATACCTATACAAGACTTATCTTCGCGGTTTGTCTAGTGGACAATGCATTTTCAAGTAAATACTGTTGTGTACGGCTTATAACCATGACAAAGAGCGCATTGACTTACCACCACCACCACTAACTCAATAGAAATGGAAGTCCGTAGTTTGGCACGGGGTCGACCGCAGAACTAACACAAAAACGCGAGGGTCAAAGTACAAAAATGCCTTGCATACGTCCAAACATTATTGGTGAGCGAGGTAGCGAGGAGACACTTACAGGGGTAACACAATTGAAAATCGGGGATGTTTGTTTATTGGCGAGCGAGCGTAGCGAGCGAGACAGTATCAGGGGTGGATAATGCAAAATCGGGTATATGTTATATGTATATATGTATATATGTATGTATGTATGGATTGTACGTATGCCCTTTAAACGCGCGCGGGGGGAACTTTTTTCTTAAAAAAACACGGCTTTTTAGGCTTGACCCCAGTTTATTCTGAAACTACAGCATTAAGCAAGCCTTACTTTATACTTAAGCTCCAAAGTGTGAGAAAATTACTGCGAAAATGCTTGCTTTTCAAGAAACAAAAAGTTGATTCGACCGGTTACTATGGCATTGAAGACCCTTTACCAGATTTATATTCAAAACTTCGCCTTTTTTACGGCTAAGTGCGGCTTGTTAGTTGTCAAGAGCCACCTGTAGTCTGTACTAAGAGAGCTATCACTACGGTCACGTTTTACTTTAGGTCCTAAATTGTGCGCATCGCGTCGCGTCACGCATCGCGTCGCGTCACGCATCGCGTCGCGTCACGCATCGCGTCGCGTCACCTTACTATTAATCATTGTGCGCATCGCGTCGCGTCACCTTACTATTAATCGGGTTAAGCTATAAGATTGATGGCGTAAAAGTGTAATCAGTGGAATTTCAGTGATATTTAGTAAGATATTAGTGGAATTTCAGTGATATTTAAGATATAAGGGTTATATAGAACAAAAAAATGTTGATTAAAGTGGGTATTGTTCCTTTACATGCTCATAAATTTTTAGAAAAGGATCATCATTTTTAAACTTTCTTCTCCACAAATATTCTGGTAGATATGTGTCAAACAAGTCATCACTTGTGTTCATGACACCTCTTTTTCGCATCATGAATTTCACCTGTGACCAGGTTCCTTCAATTGTTTGAGTGTGTGCTCCAGTGGTTGGATCCACAAAATTTATTGAGTGGTTGACCGTCTGGTGGCTCATTCCCAGAGATGCAATGGAAGAGTATGACCTCCACTCATCAGAAATAACTGTGGTGCCAGGTAAAATGTATTGCTGAATGATTGGTAGTAGGGTTGCAGCGGTTCTATCTGGTACCTCAACCATGAACACATTGTTGGTTCCCCTTTCTACACCTCCAAACACCCAATGGCCATCTCTGTATCTTCCTCTGTTGTATTTTCTTCGTCCAAATTTTGACTCATCAATTTCCACCACTTTTCCTACTCCTCCAATCTGCACTGGATGGTCTAGAAACCACTGTGCACATATGTCTCGATGGAAATTATACCAATCAACAATGGTCTTGGTGGAGTGTCCAGTCTGCTGTACAGCCATAGATACTGAAGCTTCACAAGCCCACCAGTAAGAAACTTCCACTATCTCATTCAGCTTCAAATGGCTACCAGAAAAAAAAACTCCCATCTCTCATGGAAATTACAGATTGGCATCCAGACTTGGGGCATCTCCAGCAATAAGACCCCTTCTTGATGACAAAGTTGCATACACTGGCACACTTACTACAGTTAGCACTATTTTTTAATGCTCCAATTCCCTTCAACCAGACAATTGTTGCCTGCTCACTGTTTGTATAGTTTAAAACTAAATCTCTGAATTTAAGCATAGTTGAATTTAAGCATAGTTTGTTAGACCTTGTTGTAGTCAAGGTGATCGGCGCATATCGGCGCATGTTAGCACGTTCTTCGGGGCTGAGCGCGCGAGCGTCGCGATGAGATCGTAAGGTGACGCGACGCGATGCGCACAATGTAGGACCTAAAGTAAAACGTGACCATAGTTGAATTTAAGCATAGTTTGTTAGACCTTGTTGTAGTCAAGGTGATCGGCGCATATCGGCGCATGTTAGCACGTTCTTCGGGGCTGAGCGCGCGAGCGTCGCGATGAGATCGTAAGGTGACGCGACGCGATGCGCACAATGTAGGACCTAAAGTAAAACGTGACCATCACTACTTCTGAAAAGCGTATGTAAGCACATAAAGTATTAATGCTAAGGAAGCTACTACTACTCCAGGGATGCTGAGGTAAGTACGTAATTCCATATTATTGTTAGCTAAATATGCAAAAATAACTCTGGCCTTTCTTTTATAGCTAAGAGCTTGTTGTCAACAGTGACTGGTAAATTCAAATAGTCAGAATGACTCAAATTTGGTACTACAAAAGTTACCACTGCTCAAGAAAATGAGGTAAGAAAGTAATTTTGTATTTGTGTGTACTAAAATTGATTGTCTTTTGTTTTTGTAGGTGAGAGCTTGTTGTCAAGAATTCAAGGTAATTCAGATGGTCAAAGTAACTTCAATTTGATACTACAGAAGTTATCAATACTCAAGAATGAGGTAAGTAGTAATTCCATATATGTTGGCTAAAATTACAAATAATAACACTGGTTTATTTTTTATCGTAGCTGAGAGGTTACTGGTGATTGAAATTATCAGAATGGTTGATGTTTGATACTACAAAAGTTACCATTAATCAGGTAAGTGAGTGATTTTGTACTTGTTTTCTGAAATAAAATGTCATAACTGTTATTATAGTTTGCATGAAGTAAGTTAAAAATAGTAACACTTTATGTTACCTAGCTATCAGGCTCGCTCGCCATTTGTGCTCAAGCACACCACTAGTATGTATATATGTGTGGAAGGATGGTACGTATGCCCCTAAAATGCGCGCGCGGGGAACTTTTTTCTCCAAAAAAAAACGTCTTTTTAGGCTTGACCCCAGTTTATTCTGAAACTACAGCATTAAGCAAGTCTTACTTTTTAAACTCCAAATTGTGAGAGAATTCCCTCGAAAACGCTTGTTTTTCAAGTCACAAAAAGTTGCTGCGACATGTTACTATGACATTGAAACCCTTTACCAGATTGAAATTCAAAACTTCGCCTTTTTTCCCGCTAAGTGCGGCTTATTAGTTGTCGAAAGCCACCTGTAGTCAGTACTAAGAGAGCTATCACTACTTCTGAAAAGCGTATGTAAGCACATAAAGTATTAATGCTAAGGAAGCTACTACTACTACTCGAGGGATGCTGAGGTAAGTAGGTAATTCCATATTATTGTTAGCTAAATATGCAAAAAAAACTCTGGCCTTTCTTTTTTGTAGCTAAGAGCTTGTTGTCAACAGTGACTGGTAAATTCAAATAGTCAGAATGGCTCAAATTTGGTACTACAAAAGTTACCACTGCTCAAGAAAATGAGGTAAGAAAGTAATTTTGTATTTGTGTGCTAAAATTGATTGTCTTTTGTTTTTGTAGGTTGTGGGGGGTTTCGAGGTTGCCCTCACTCGCCTTGCGCACAACGCGAGAGCCACAGTCTGATGGACAGCGAAGTTCGCTGCCACCAGAGTTCAGCTCGAGATAAATCTCTCTTGTGTCAACGAATATCGTACAAGTGCACAGGGGCGTACGCAGGATTTTAAAAAGGGAGGTTACTTCATGACCACACCCAAACCATGCCCAGATCACACCTAGGCCACACCCATTATAATTAATAATTTATTATTGAAACAGCAATAATTAATGAAACAGCAATAATTATTGAAACAGCAAGCTAGCACACTCAATTCTACGTGGATACTTTTATAAATAAAGTTTGCAAACACTATCTACATCAATTTTTGTTTCATAGGCAATATGAATGAGAGCTAATGCACTTAGTCTCTCTGTAGTCTGTGAGGATCGAAGATAATTGTTAAGTCTGCGAAGTGCAGATGCTGATCTTTCGCAGGAACAGGAGCTAAGGGGGAGCGTGGCAAAGAGCTTCAACAAAGCATGCACATTGGGAAGGTTATCAGGAGAACAATTCTTGAGGGCCTCACTCAAGCTCTTTGGTTTTTCCTGTTCAGCTGCTTGTAGCCACCTTGCTTCCAGCGATGTAATTCTTCATCTAGAATAGCAGCATTGGGAAGGTCATCTGAGTACAGACGGATAGCTGGCTCGATATCACTAAACGTTGTAGACCTAGTGATATTTATTGGCAAAATACCTTGCAATGTAGCAACTTCTTTGGAATGCTTGCTAAATCTTAAATTAACATCATTTATGAGGTGATCAAGAAAGGGAATAGCCACAGAAATCTTGAAATACTCTTCAACCGATGCATTGCTTGGATTGGAACGATGCTGCTGCCGCTGGTTTGTGCGTGGCTTTATAATAGGTATGTCTGATTGCTGTGCTAGCCTAGATGCATGTCGAAAAAGTCGTTCGCTAAAATTATCAATGTCTTCCCTCTCTCTTTCCAATTCCTTACTACACTGTTCAATTATACCCATGCCAGAAACAAGGTCTTGGCTTTTTCCTTGTAGTTTGACTGCAGCTTCCTTCATGTAAGACAGAGACCTAAAAAGAGTAACTAGGGAGTAGACAAATTCAAAAGACTCCAAAGCTTTTAGATGTGCAAGAGCATTCTTCTTGTCTTCTGCAGACCAGCTATCATTAAAACTACTAAATTCACTATTGCCATATAAAACTACTTCACATAACTCAATCAGGAATGGGTGATATTGTGCAAATCTTTCCCAACCATCAATATTCTCCACCCATCTAGTGACACAAACATTAAGTATTGAAGACCTGTTAGTGCCAACTTGGGACCTCTTACTTACAATTGCCTTAAGGAGCCCTTCTCTCTTTGGAGAATACTTAATCCAAATTGTGAATCCTTTAATTTGGTCAATACAATTCCTAATAGGAGGAACAGAACATGAATTTAAGATTGCCAAGTTGAGAGAATGCCCTGCACAGTGTGTGTAGAGAGCCTTAGGCTGTTTCTCGCGAATCTTTGCTTGCACACCAGCTTTCTGTCCACTCATAGTGGATGCCCCATCATACCCTTGGCCACGTAAATCATTCAGTGATAAACCAAAGCCTTCCAATGATTGTATGATGGCATTTGCTATATCATTGGCTCTAACCCTTTCAAGCTTAACAAAAGTTACAAACTCCTCTCTAATTTCATCACTGTGGTCAACAAAGCGAATGCAAATGGGTAAATGTTCCTCATTGTGGCAAGAGACTTCATCAGCTAGAACAGAGAAATATCTAGCATTTTTTATATCTGAAATTATACTGGAAAGAATCACATCAAAGCCAATTATATTAATAATTTCATTCTGAGTTCTTGGAGATAAATGAGTTGCATTTTTGGCTCCTGTATTATAAAGATGGTCATATAAAATTTCATCATTTTCAGCAAAAGTTTTTAGTAGTGACAAGAAGTTGCCAGGGTTCTTGCTAGATTCTAAATCTTCTACTTTACCCCTAAAAGCAATGCCTTGTTTAGCTAAAAACAAAATAGCTCGTACAATTTGCCTAAGTATATGCCTATTTTATTGCAAGTTGAAGAGCATTATTTATCATGACATCAACTCGTGATGCAGGATTGAGGATGCTACCTCTCAAGGCTTCAGCAAGTTGTAGGCAGTCATGGTGATACTTAAGCTTGGAATGATCCAGCAAGGCACTGCTGATCTTAATCCAGTTTGAAAATGGCTTATTTACAAATTGGCCCTTGTCTTTCCGCTTTTCAGAAGACAGAAGAAGAGAACAAGGCCCACAAAAGATACCATCCAACTTAACACTATAAAGGAGCCAAGAATATTTCTGAAGCCAAGAGACTTGAAACCTACGGTTGAAACCATGTGAGAATCTAGATGGCAGAACATTTGGAGGCTGGACATGATGATACATAAGAGAAAACTTTTCACCAGTGGAAAGGCCGTCAATTGAAGTACAAAGTTCATCAATGGACTTACTTGGAACCAGTATGTTACCAATATCATAGCAGGATCCTTCAATGGTTTCTACTGGCAACACAGGAGAGGCTAAACTCTGTAGACCACTAGGTTGAGGATGATCTTCCTCGATATCAGATGCATGATCTGATGTAATCTGTATGGTACTACTGGTCTCCAGTAAATCTGGACAAAGCAATCATCTCATTCAGTGAGCCATGTTATATAATACTTTTACTTACTATCTCTTTCTATTGCTCTCTTTTTACTGAAATAAGATCGAATATCTTTAGACTGGTTCTGCCTCTTCATTTTAGCCTTTGAACACACTATACTATGCTTGCCTAGCTAAGCATCTGACAGTGCAGCTGCATTAGATTCAAGTCATGTCAGCATAATATTGTGGTTTTATAACAGTGCAAACTACAGGTTAGATTGAGACTTGCCAGTGCATGCATAGATAGCTTCAGCTCAACAAATGGGCTATGAATATAATTAATTTGAAAGGGGGGTTACCAGTAACCCCCTGAACCCCCCCCTGCGTACGCCCCTGGTGCATGAACTAAAATTACAACGCGTGGCGAGTGGCTTATGACTATAGATCCACTCGCCAACCAACCAATGAGAATGATACACAATATTGCAGGTGACCTGCGCACTACTACTCACACATAATGTTCTACTTGATGCACACTCTACAAGACTTAAAACATAACTGACGTGATACATAACGTATATAACATAAACTAGTTCTCTTCTGTTCTCTTCTTCATGTGGGCTGCTCCTGTATGCCCACATCTCCCCCCTCCTCCAATAGATGGGTGGCACGGTCTTTGACATCTGTCTCTCCATGACACCTGCTCAAATCGTCTGCTACGATATTTTCCTCTCCTGCTCGGTATACAACCACAAAATCATACATAGATAATTTAAGACACCAGTTATAAATTCTTCTATTCTCCTGTTTTCCTTTCGTCATGTTCGCCAGACCCTTGTGGTCAGTTACCACAGTGAACTTTCTGCCGTACAGGAAGTACGCAAAATGCTTGATGGCTTCGTATATTCCTAAACCTTCCAACTCTTGGGCACTGTACTTCATCTGAGCCCCTCTCAACTGTTTTGAGAAAAATGCAACGGGCAGCTTCTTGTTATCCCGAACCACGGAAAGGACAGCTCCAACACCCGTTGAGCTCGCATCGCTTTCTACAACAAACACATCACTAGTACAAGGAACACACAAACATACTGCTGCTAACAGCTGATTACATAACACATGAAACACGTCCAACATCGGACCTGTCCAACTCACCACCCCAGACTTTACCGTAGACGTGTGAGGCGTGAGGACAGAGAACCACTGATGGAGCCCAGGGATGAACCTCCTGTAAAACCTCACAAGGCCCAAGAAGCTTCTCAACTGCTTTCTCGTTTTAGGCAGAGGGTGATTCCGAATTGCCTCAACCCTTGCCTCTGGCACACTGATCGTTCCGCCACCCAACTGGTGACCCAAAAACTATAACGTTCTCCTCCCAAAACTGCATTTCGACCTCTTGCAGGTCAGGCCATTCCTCCTCAAGGCCTCCATTACACTCCCCAAATGCTCCAGATGACTACTCCAGTCACCCGATACTACCAAAATGTCATCAATGTACACATTCGCCCAATCTCTGCATTCAACTAAAACCTCTTCCATTAACCGCTGAAACACGGAAGGAGCATTCGTCAATCCGAACGGCATGCGACGGTATCTGTACTTCCCAAAAGGGCAAATAAAACACGTTTTATCCCTGTCCTTCTCGTCAACAACCACTTGATGGAACCCCTTCGCCAAGTCAATCTTCGACATAACTCTTCCTGCACCCACTTTCTCGATCATCTCATCAAATGACGGTATATAATATGGTTCCTTAGTTGTCACTTCATTGAATCGACGGTAGTCCACACAGAGTCTAATATTACCGTCTGGCTTCCTTACTGGCACCAACGGAGATGCCCAGTTACTTCTACATCTCTCAATAATTCCTTGCTCCTCCAAACTTTCAAGTTCCGTCTTCACCTTCTCCCTTATTCCTAGAGGGACTGAATATGGCGTCTGCCGAATGGGTTCACTCTCCCCAGTATCAATCGACATCTTGACTCGATCTGTGCTCCCCGGACTGTAGGAGAAGACATCGTCATATGTCCCCAGTAACCCATGTAGTTCATTCTCATTGAACCCTTCACATTCACCTCTCAATACACTGCTCTCATCTCCCTGTTCTTCTACAACTATGTCCAACCTCCTTATACAAGCTCTCTCCCTAAACTCTTTAATACAATTGACATGCACCACCTTAGAGTGCTTCTCATTCTCAACCTTCCCAATTCTATAATTCACCGCTCCCACTTTCTTTAAGACCTTGTACGGACCCTGCCATGAATCCGATAACTTACAGGTCCTCCCTGGTACCCTATATAATACCAAATCTCCTTCTTTAAACTCCCTCATCTTCGTACCTCTGTTCAGGTATTGCAACCTACTCTCCTTCCCCTTAGCCATTTTTAACGCCGCACTGTCTTTCACATTCTCCAACCTCTCTGCCATTTTTGTTACCCATTCACACACATTCAATTTCTCCGCCTCCACCTCGTACAACCCGTGATATAGGGCGTCCAACCCGAAACCCATACACCATGTCAAAGGGACTATACCCTGAATCAGCGTGTGGCATCTGCCTCAACACGAACAACACAAAACATAACTGTCCAACCCAGTCCAACCCGTCATCTATACACTTCCCTAAAATACTTTTCATTGTACCGTGCATCCTCTCTACAGCACCGTTTGTCTCTGGGTGGTAGGGAGACGTTCTTACTTTGTCTATACCCAGGTGTTCACACAGTTGGGTCATCACCCTACCACAAAACTGGCTGCCTTGGTCTGTGAGGATCCTCTCAGGGACAGAGGTCCTGGAGAATATGGACCATAGTCCATCCATAACAGCTTTCGCCGTAATGGTCCTCAAAGGCACTGCCTCTGGCCATCTCGTGGCCAGGCAAACGTACGTGAGGATGTACTTACACCCCCCTTTCCCCTTGGGCAGTGGCCCAACTAAATCGATGGCCACGCTTTCAAAAGGTTCTGCCAATATCGGCCTCTCTATTGCCGGTGCCCTCCTTGGCCTGTATTTGCTCCTCACCTGACACTTCTCACAGCTCCTACAGTATGCTATCACTTCCCTGGCCATTCCAGGCCACGCAAAATACCTTCCCACCATCTTCGCTACCTTGTCTGCACCTAGGTGCCCATTCTTGTCGTGCCCCAAAACTTTAACTTTCTCTCTATAACTCTTTGGCAACACAATTACGTCTCGATATTCGTCCCATGTTACATACATCCCCCTTACTAACATACTTCCCTTCCATCTAAAACCTCTCTCTTTCCTGTCTCCTAACTCTCTCCATTCTCTTAAGCTGCTATCCTCCTGCAACTCCTTTACAAACTCTTCCCTCTCTCGACCCTCTCTCACAGGTCCTATATCCCCAGCTATTCTGCTTAACTCGCTCTCTGACTCTATCCCCACTAATAATTCACCTAAGGGAGTCGCACTCCCTTCCTCTACCTCTTCTCTCGCTTTCGCCTGGGGCTGCTCGGCTTCAGGCGTACCTTCAGCTTCTTCCACCCCTTGGTCCTCTCCCACCCTACTCCCAACTTCGGGCATATTTAAGGGATCGGACTGGCTACTTACTCCATCCTCAGGTTCAGGCGCACCGTCACCTTCAGGACTCACAGTGTCCCACGACACAACCTCATCAACAACTTCTTCACTCTCTTCCAACTCCTTCTCCTTTCTCGTCATGCTCCTAGTCACTACATTGACTTCCACCTTGTCCTCGGACATATATTCCCTTATGGCCTCCCTATAAGCCACCGCTTCCCGGTCATCCACCAACGAGACCGGCACTAAACATGTCACCCCTGACGACTCACTCTCGTCTATTATGGCCCTGATTACTTTCCTGTGGCCTCCCACTACGATCTCACTCATGCAACTCTTGCATCTTCTCTCTGTTCCACCATATCCCCTCACATACACATCTGCACACAGCTCTACCCCTTCGGGAACTAGTGCCTTGGGTACAGACCCCAACTCAGCGCCAGAATCTATGAGGACCTTGGTTCTCATCCCATTCACCATCCCATACGCCACATTCTCAGCCTGTCCTGACTCAGTTCTCCTAAGCATGGACATCTTGGTTGGGTTCGGCTCTTTCTTGACTGTGACCGTCCCCTTCTTGGCTGTGCACTCAGGACTCTTATGCCCCACCTTCCCGCAATTGTAACAGGTAGGTACCCGTGCGATGTAGCTACTACCCTGTTTCTCTCTCCTGCACTCACTAGCCCTGTGCCCCCTCTCTCCACAACTGTAGCACGTTACAACCCCATATGTGTTTCCCACTTTATCTCCCAAACCACTCCCTTGGGCCTTCCCTGTACGCCCATACCAACTTTCTTTCTCCACCGTTCCCCTGTATCCTCTACTTGCTTCACTGGAACCACTGCCCAGAGGCCTATAAAAGTTCCCCTTCTGTCTCCCGGACATCCAGTCCTCGAGAGCCTCTCTCAGTTCCCCCCACTCCCCAATCTTTCGCATCTCCAAAAATGCCTTACCACTCTGCGGCAGACTCCTCCTTAATACGGCCAATGCTATGGCCAACATGCACTCCTCTATACTCTTACTCCCCTGACACATTCCCTTTGTCACACGTAATAGCCAGTCTGCTATCCCTCCAGCAGTCATACCCTTAAACAACTCCCCATTGGCCTCTAGCAGCTGATTCCCATACGTAATGGCTGTCTCCCCCATGGCCTTCAGTAAAATCCTCTTAATTACCTCATACTGTTCCTCATTGTCCCTGGCCTGCGCCACCCTCATGCACAAGGTCTCAGGTAACCTGGGGTACAATCTCTCTCCCCAGTCATTCTCGCTCACCTTCCCTTCTCTCATTATTCTCTCAAACTTTCCCAAATATGCTCCAAGCTCACTTCCCTCCTTATACACTCCTAACCCCTTTAACTTTTCCTGCAACAACTCTCGTCTTTCACGTACTTTGTCATCTTCCAGTTTCGACGTTCTTCGTCGTTCTTCCTCCTCCCTGCGGCGGGCGGCTTCTTCTCCTCGCCGTCTGTCTTCTCCTTCCTCTCTATATCTCCTAGCTCTGTCTTCTTCTTCTCTCTTCCTCGTTGCCTCGTCTTCCTTCGCCCTCCTATTCCTCTCTTCTGCAACCTTCCTCTCTTCTCTTTCCTTTTCATCTCGTTCCATCAGGTACCGCAACAGCGACGCCACATCACTCTCTTCTCCCTTCCTCGACATCTCCTCACGCAACACCTCTACTTCACCGTCCTCTGCCAACTCGGAATCTGCTCCTGACTCGTCCTCGTACTTGACTTCTGAAGCTCGGAACAGATATGGTGATCGGGCTTTCGCAACTGTTCTCCCCTTAGGCCGGTAGAGGTCCTTATCGGTGCTCACCCCGGGCAACTTCTTGGTCCTCCTCCCTGCCTCACCTTGTCCAGGCTCTGTCATAGAGGGCAAGCGAACTCGTCCTCAGTCTAGACCCTATGAATTACAAAGGCAACACAGTGATTACAGGATGGACACAACACAATATTAGAACCAAATAACAACTTCGATTACACTTTAAAATTCACAACACGCACACAATCACACCACACAATGCAAGTTTTTAAGGGCTGTCCAAGCCTCCTTCCCAATGGTTCTCTTTCTTTTTCCCGTCTCTCGTTTCCTTCTTTTCAGTCGGTTCCCACTGCCTCAGCAAGGGTCCTGGTGATTAGTTTGCCTTCCTCTGCCGTAGCAAGTCAAGCGTGATCTCTCCCTCTGCCGTAGCAAGGGTAGGGTCGATCCTTAGTCCTTAGACCGTGGTAGGGTGGAAAATTTCCACTTCTGGTTTGGGTGTCTCCGTACTTGAACGCAGACTTCTGGACGCGCAGATACCGTAGTGATCTCCTGGTCCCTTGTTCGTTAAGATCCTGAATTGGACGTCTCCGCCTCAAGGATCCCACCGCTGCCACCAAAATCTGTGGGGGGTTTCGAGGTTGCCCTCACTCGCCTTGCGCACAACGCGAGAGCCACAGTCTGATGGACAGCGAAGTTCGCTGCCACCAGAGTTCAGCTCGAGATAAATCTCTCTTGTGTCAACGAATATCGTACAAGTGCATGAACTAAAATTACAACGCGTGGCGAGTGGCTTATGACTATAGATCCACTCGCCAACCAACCAATGAGAATGATACACAATATTGCAGGTGACCTGCGCACTACTACTCACACATAATGTTCTACTTGATGCACACTCTACAAGACTTAAAACATAACTGACGTGATACATAACGTATATAACATAAACTAGTTCTCTTCTGTTCTCTTCTTCATGTGGGCTGCTCCTGTATGCCCACATAGGTGAGAGCTTGTTGTCAAGAATTCAAGGTAATTCAGATGGTCAAAGTAACTTCAATTTGATACTACAGAAGTTATCAATACTCAAGAATGAGATAAGTAGTAATTCCATATTTGTTGTAAAATTACAAATAATAACACTGGTTTATTTTTATCGCAGCGGAGAGCTTGTTCAAGAGTTACTGGTGATTGAGATTATCAGAATGGTTGATGTTTGATACTACAAAAGTTACCATTAATCAGGTAAGTGAGTGATTTTGTATTTGTTTGCTGAAATCAAATGTCATAACTGCTATTATAGTGTTTGCAACATTATACTATGTTACCTAACTATCAGGCTCGCTAGCCATTTGTGCTCAAGCACACCACTAGTTTATTTATTTATTTGTATATATGTATGGACGTATGTATGTCATTTTGTACTTTGACCCTCGCTTTTATGTGTTAGTTACGTGGTCGACCCCGTCCCAAATTGCACTAAACAGAATCCTCTTGTTTATCGATCAGTACCCGTATCACCCTAGAAATTGAATTGTTTACCGTTTTGAATTCTTTTGCGGGTGCAGTTACAACTTGAAAACTTAAGGGACTTCCATTTCTATTCGAGTTAGTGGCGGTGGTAAGTCAATGCGCTCTTTGTCATGGTTATAAGCCGTGCGCAACAGTATTTACTTGAAAATACATTGTCCACTAGACTACTGCGAAGGTAAGTCTGTGTAGGTGCATGTCCAGTTGTGTCAAATCATTGTGTGTTACAACCACTGAAGCTACTGAAAATAAGGTCCAGTTTTTTAATTTAGCATACAGGGTAAAGGGATTTCAGTGCCATAGTAACAACTCTCTGCAACTGCTTGAATTGAAGGAAAAAAACAACAACAAAACAATACAGGTTATTTAAAGTTTTCTTTGTGATATTCTTTAGCTAAGTAGTGTTAGAAGTCAAAATAAAAATAGTATAGTCTTTAGGCTCGCTCGCCATTTGTGCTCAAGCACATCACTAGTTTATTTGTATATATGTTTGGACGTACGTATGTCATTTTGTACTTTGACCCTCGCGTTTTTGTGTTAGTTATGTGGTCGACCCCGTCCCAAATTGCACTAAACAGAATCCTCTGGTTTATCGATCAGTACCCGTATCACCCTAGAAATTGAATTGTTTACCGTTTTGAATTCTTTTGCGGGTGCAGTTAAAACTTGAAAACTAGACTACTGCGAAGGGACTATTCGAGTTAGTGGTGGTGGTAAGTCAATGCGCTCTTTGTCATGGTTATAAGCCGTGCGCAACAGTATTTACTTGAAAATACATTGTCCACTAGACTAACGCAAGGGTAAGTCTGTGTAGGTGCATGTCCAGTTGTGTCAAAACAAAAGAATATCACAAAGAAAACTTTTAAATAACGTGTATTGTTTTGTTGTTGTTTTTTTTCCTTCCAAGCAGTTGCAGAGAGTTGTTACTATGGCACAGAAATCCCTTTACCCTGTATGCTAAATTTAAAAACTGGACCTTATTTTCAGTAACTTCAGTGTTAGAATAGTATAGTCTCATCACTATAAAATAGGTATGCATACGTGCGTACGTCAAAAATTTTCTTGTAGCTACAGTTCGTTTGGTTGGTTGCTCGTTGTTGGCTAGGCTGCACTTGTGCTACCTGTGAGTGATGATAACGGAGAAGAAGACTGCAACGGCAGGAATTCACTTATGCTATGCAATAACAAGTAAGTATACTTAAATATACTGTGATGTGTAGTGTTTTAATAGATAGCTAATGAATTGTATTTAGGAGTTTCTTTAAACACCTCTCCCCGCCAAACATGTAAAACATGTAACTGTCTGAACTAATCATTTCGGCTGCCAATTCATTGCTGAAAAAGTGTGGGTCGAATACAATTTTATATTATTATAGTATGAGTAATAGCACGGGTAACAGTGCTATTAGGGATCAATAGCACTGGTAAAGCAATTGAAATAGCACTCGCCAGTACTATTTCAATTGCTTTACAGTGCTGCTGTTGATCCCAAAAGTACAGGTTACCCGTGCTATAGTAGGCCATCTTTTTTTGTAATCATTTGCACTTGTAGCTACACTGGGCAGTCACTCACTATCTTTGTATTTCAGGATTAGATTCCTCTGGAATTTTGGTTACAACCTATGGCTCCTCTTAAAATGTTGAAAATTTTCCGTCTAATATGGGTAGAGCTTCTGTGGTACAGAATGACATTGTCTCCAACTAGAATCTCTCCAACTGTACGTTTCCAAGGTTAATACTGCATGCGTGCACACTTATCCGTATTATTTCACTTAGCTACTGTGGTATTTCACTTAGTTTCCACTTAGTTACCGTGCTATTTCACTCAGTTATGTGCTATTTCACTTAGTTACGCACTATTTCACTTTCTCTGTGCGACTTCAATTGAAGAAAGAGTGATTTTTCCCACACATTTATGAATGGGCAGTTTACGTGCCGTACTATTAAATTTAGAAATTGTTGTGACAATACGCCATATGACAAGGAATAGTCTGAGAAATCATTAACATGAACAAACTCAAAACCTGTTTCATTTTGGTTTTCTTCATATATGTACATGTTCCATATCATCGTCAGGAGTGGCAGTAAACACTTGGCCACTGTAACTAATGAAATGCCCCCCCCCCCAACCTCCCTAGTACTTTAGTGAGATTGTGTTGTTGTTTTTTCCCATTAGTGTACTGGCAATTTTTAATTAACAGTGGTATACATGATGACAGTGGCTAAGGTGTAAGGCTAAGTAGGAAAAATAAATAATACCAAAAAAAAAAAAAGAGTGGGGAAATTTTTTAATCTAAGTCTTGACACAGAATTACATCTTATAAGGTGTATTGCATGATTAACTTTTTAATGTCGATTGCCCCCCCCCCCCCATTCACATTGTCTAACTTAGCTCCCCCTTGGGTGACAAGCCGGAAGAGCCCTAATGATGATAGGGATAATAGGGTGTTGAACTTGTCTACAATCAGTATGGGTCATGAGATCCTCAGAAGTGTGTCTAAGAGTTGGCCAGAGATATATTTATCGTATTGACAGTGGTTAGTGTGCAGCAGTTCAATATGATGGGATTTCTTGGATAATATTTATTTGACTAGGTATAAACATACTTGATTATTAAAGTTCAATGTTTTTTTTTTTAATAGCGGCCTAAATGTTTGATTAATAAAAACATTTAGGTATGACTAGTGGTTTGAACTTTAATAATCAAGTATGAATATGATGGGATGGAAGTCAACGGCTTCTATATCGATATCTGAACACAGCTGATGTCTTTTATAGTAGGCCTTCGCTATGTATATAGAAATTTGTAAGTAAGTAGCTGCAGCCAACAACTCCACATTAGTTCTCAAGATGTCTGGTCGAAGCATTTATTTGAAGTGAGAATTCATATCAGGTGGATTTATTGAAGTTAAATGGGGAACAAAAACAATTGCAGCCCCATTTAATGCAGCCACGGAAGTCGATCACTTTAAAGAATCATAAAAAATACAATATTAAAGCTATATGTGACATACGGTAATCAAAAGACGTCTAAAAGACTGCTCATTCTGACAATGGCAAAACCTTCTTTTGCTATGTAACCTTTACCAATTTTTTGTACCATTCGATCAGGAGTTTACGGCTTCTTGTTTTACAACCTTTGAGGCTATTAAAAGCTTCTGGCGAATTTAGCCATGTTAGAGAAGAAGAAAGTAAGGACAGATAGTTAGCTACCTGTGCAGCCATTTTCCTTAGGGTTAGAACTGTAGAAAGTAATGATGGAGCCTCAGGGAAGCCAGTATAATCAAGCAGTACTAAGTCCAGTAGCAATAGATGTCTACCTAATACAGGTATTAGTAGGAAGAGGTGATGAATCTGTAATGATAGGAAGAGTGCTAGGAGTGTGAGAGCAGCAAGCAAGAGAAGGTTTGATTCAGTTTATTTGAATGTTAGAAGTGAATGTCATACTATTCTGTGTTGAAACCACTTTATTTACCTGTATAAAGTTGGGTTTTTTCTATAGCCTTACTTTATACATTAAAATATGATGGGAAGAGAAATGTATTTTATTTTATCACTTTTAAAAAGTCACTGATGAAGGCTACATGGAGCTGAAACATTTGAACTATTATTACAGATACTACAGAAATTAAAAATAAATATATTTTAGTATGAAGCTGTATATTTTATGTAGTAATAATGAATCTTTATGTAATACTTAATTAAGTTATTTTACCATCACTTCATCCTTGGTCGTAACTTGTGATACCTAATTTTTTAATCAGTGAATGAGTATTGATCATAACTAAATCCTGTCATTCATTAGTAGTGTATGCCAGTATGTGCAACTAGTTTCCTGTGTAGGAATGTTTCTTCTATAATATATAGAGCTGACGCTTCTTCCCTGTCACTAACCTCTAAAATTAATGTTGTGGTTTTTTTACCACACTGTCTTGACCGTTCTATTTCTGCATTATGCTACAGTATGTGTTCATGCATGCCTCTACCTCTTGTTGTGTTACAACTGACTCCAATCTAGAGATCCAGACCGCCGTGTTAGTGAATATTTGTAAGAGACTATACCTCTCAGCTAGAGTTTGTAAAACTGTTTCTAACAATTTCTTGGTGGGACCAGCTTGCAGAGTATAAGTTGAATTTCATGATTGCATTTATTCACTTCAATGTGTTTTCTTTTTCTATTGCTTTTCCTTGTAGTGGGATGGAGTGGGTGAAGCTGCTTTCGATGTCTCTGACTTAAACTAGCTGTGAATGATGGCTCAAGAAGTGTCAACATTTGATCATAGAGTTACCTGACATTGCTGAAGTGATGGCAAGGTGATTGTTCTCTAGAGTGTGTTTGTAATAAGGAAGTATTGATTACAATAGGTCTATATTGCTAGAATGTATCACCGAATGTATCACCAACACTCGGAGCAATTAGTGGCTCTGGCTAGCTTGTTGTGGTCACCTAGGACAAAAGTGTGTGTGTTTGTGTCAATAAATATACATGTAAATATGTACGTCAAGTAATGTAATCAGATGTCATTATATATGAGACCAGTACTATCGCAAGATGTTGATAATCTTAGTGATCTGAATGCTAATCCGTACTCTGGCAAGTTTCTGAAGGCTGATCTTATGCAATATAACCTGTGATTTCCCCCTAAGTGAATTTGTGCCTCCCAAAAATTGCCGATTTAATTCCTGGGGAACACTATTGCAGTAACAAGGAGTGACTAATGCAGTAACATTAACACATGATCCTGTGACTGTTCTGTTAGAAGATGTCTATTATTTCAGCTAACTTTATTTTGTGTAATCTATGATCTTCAGTGGCATTGACATCAGCTGTGTCTAGTTCAGTTCTAGTTAGGAGGTTATACCTCCATGTATTCTACATAGCAATGAGTCTATATGTAGGATAACAAGTTCTGTTCTGTTAGTCAGTTTTGTCATTTAGTTGTTATGAGTTTCATATCACTAAATTACCAGCTGTAGCTGTACCAAGTAGAACGCTTGGTTTCCCTCAGTTGGAACATCTCTAAAAATATTCCAGTCTGCGGAACATTTTAGTTCTTTTAGAACATTTTAGAGGAGCCCTGCAATGGCAGTCAAGTGTGGGCACATCTGAACAATTTTTCAAATTTTATCCATCTGTGTCTCTGGCTTGTAGTTTATAAGCACATTATTTATTCCTGACAGGCTTTAGGATCTATTTTGATCACATCATATTTAATCTCGCTTTACTGGACCCTTTACCTACTGCTATGCGGCAGGTAGGCTGACATTAAGTAGTTTGTTCAGTTCCCCTCACTAATTGGGAAGACCACAAACAATAGATGACATAATAAGGTGGTATATCCTGTGACGTAAGACTGCTCTAACTTTTTGTGTGTTGTATTTCTATATGGCTGACTGAGTTGAATAATTCATGTGCCATGAAATATCTTAGTGGTTATTCAATCATTCTCGGCTGAAATAATTATTGGCTGTTAGAACGAGAAAAATTTGCTATTATCTTATGGTTTTACCCACACTAATTAAGCCCACCATCACATCACCTGAGCCCAGGTAAAGGTCGGCAGAGGACCTGCAAATACTGCGACCATTCGCTAAGCGATCACGTGTGGGGTGTCACATGTGGAGCAATGGCACCCGGGCACAAGTACATTAGTCCTGATAGCCACTGTTCTCAGTGCTTGTAGCCTCAGCCTAGTAGCTACCTGTTACTTCCTTGCCAGAATGGCTGGTTCACCCGGCACTATTAGCTCTCTAAGATCATCAATCAGTGGTGAATGGCCTTCATTGATGCAATCAGCTGAAAATAGGAGTTCTATATGACTCGATAATACATGGGCATGCTGCTGGTCCATTTGCCTTGCTTAACTAGTACAGTTATGTTAAGAGTTGGACTCTAGTTCTAATGCTGTTACTCTACCCAACAGTTGCAATCTCTAAATCACGAAATCATGCTGCCAACCCTCGTTATGATCAGGCGTAGGCCTTCGTTACAGGTGTGGGGTGCATTGCCGGCTCCCACTCTTCTTATTCGAACCTTCATGCAAAAATTTATGATCATCATTGTCCATTGCATGTTAGTAACTGACCGTGGGTTGTAAATCCACAGACTAAGTAGTAATTCTAGTTTAGCTAGGCTAGTCGAAGGACCGGAGCTACTCGCCCTCCGCTCACACTCACTCAAAACTTCACTCTTTTTATCTTTGCGAGTAACTGAAATTAAACCTGCGAAGCGCAAGTATTAAAGAAAAGAATAAAACGTAAGTGACAATGACATAGAACGAATAATGAGATGAAGGTAAGTTCGAGAACTGAGGTAAGCATACGATGTGATATGAATACAGTTAGTAATGTTCTGTTGTTCAGGCGAAGACCTGGACATCCTGGGGGGTCCCGACTGAAGAGGGGGCAGCATCTGTTCATCCACGGATGTCCTGGTTGCCATGTTCACAGCCTGTCCTTGATCTGTGATTGGTCCTAGCTCTTGTCCTTGAGCCTGGTCTGGTCCCTGATCTGAACCGGTTGTATGATCTGCTCCAAGTCCTGGCCCCTGTTCTGAACTCCGGTATTCTAGATCCTGTAGATGAAGTTGGACTACTCTCCTTACGTCCCGACGGTAAGTCTTTCCTCTGATTCGTACCTCCACAGCCCTGACCTTCCCGTCCAGTCCGGGGAAGGTGGCAGTGATGAGTGCCAGAGGGAGTCGTCCCTGTTCCAAAGTGTCATCCTTCAATAGTACCACTTCTCCTATGGTCGGATTCTGTGATTCCTTCCGCCACTTCTTTCGGTCCATGAGTGAGGTGATATAGCAATCCTTCCAGGCTGAGTACACATCCTGCCTCAGCCTAGTGACTAGAAGCCAACTTCTAAGGCGAGAGATGTTGGCAGCACTTGCTTCCTTAGAAGGCAGTGCTCGAAGTGGACGTCCCAGCATGAAGTGGCCTGAAGTCAGAACCAAGTCTCCTTCTGGATCTGTGCTGTCCAGCTGGGCCAGAGGTCTGCTGTTCAGCAAGGCCTCAACGTCTGATAGTAGAGTCTGAAATTCAATCAGCCGGAGTCCCTTGTCTGCCACTAGCTTCTTGAGTTGAACCTTCATGGCTCGGACACCGGCTTCCCAGATCCCACCGAAGTGGGGAGTCCTGGGAGGGATGAACTTCCAGTCGACGAGATTGGTCCCACAGTAGTGAGAGATAGAGTCCTTTGAGTTCTGTAACATCTTCTGGATGATTAGTAACTCTGAATGAGCCCCAATGAAGTTAGACCCATTGTCTGTCAGTATAGTGCTGGGTAGGCCTCTCCTATATGTGAATCTTCTCAAAGCAGCCATAAACTGGGGGGTGCCGAGGTCTTCACATACTTCCAGGTGGATGAAGCGAGTGACCAGACACACAAACAAGCATACATATGCCTTAGACTTGGGGGCCTTCCTGTGGTTGCTGAACTTGACCTGGAACGGTCCCGCGAAGTCGATCCCTGTAGTCTTGAACATGGGAGCCTCTGTGGTCCGGTAACTGGGCAACAGACCCATACGTTGCTGCATGGGCTGCTCATAGGCTCGCCTGCAAGTCACACACTGCCTGGACACCTTCTTGAGCCGGTTCTTGAGTCCCGGGATGAAGTACCGATGGGCTAGCAATGACAGAAGAGCTGCCAGTCCAGGATGTCCATAGTCTTTGTGAGCAGTGTGGACCATCAACCCAACGATGTGTGAGTCGAGTGTTAGAGGAATGACCACCTTGGGTGTGGTCAGAGAATGCTGCCTCAGGCGTCCAGTGGCCTTCAGTAGTCCATCCTGTTCATCCAGATGGATGATCATCCCCCCAAGCTTGTGAGAAGCTGGTAACGGTTTCTTCTTGGCAATGAGCTGGAACACCTCCGGAAATGTATCTTCCTGAGCCTTTCTGAGCAGAAAGATGTGTGCAGCTGATAGTTCCTTGCATGACAGAGGTACATCAGTCCATTTCTTGTCTGGAGCCTTTCTGTGCCTGAAATTGTGGATCCATCTCCTGAGCCAGGCCACAGTCCTCTTGAGCCGATTGTAGCAGGAGTAGTCAGTCCACAACGTGAAGGGCACCACTGGCTCGACATCCGCAGCCAGAGTGACCATTCTCACGCCTGGCAATCCTCGCGGCAAGGGTCCCACCACCAAGTGCGGCCATTCATCTTCAGGTCTCGCCAGCCAGGGTGGACCGTGCCACCATAGGTCCGAATTGAGCAGTTCCAGAGCTGAGACTCCTCTGCTGGCTTGATCCGCTGGATTGTCAGCTGAAGCCACATGTCTCCAAGAGCAATCCTGTAGTGCTTCTTGAATGTGAGCTACTCTGTTGGCCTCGAACTCCTTCAGAGTACAAGGTTGTCTCCTGATCCAATGAAGGACAATAGTCGAGTCCGTCCAAGCTTTGGCAGAGTCCAGAGGTAGTGAGAGCGTCTTGGCCACATAAACAAGTAGGTCAGCAAGTAGATAGGCAGCTTGTAGTTCCAACTGCCCAATAGTCCACGTCTTCAGGGGACAGACTTTGGCCTTGGCGTAGACCAGGGAAACAGTAATCTTGTCATCCTCGTGTACCCTCCGGAGATAGACTGCTGCTCCATAGGCGGCCTTAGAGGCGTCTGAGAATCCTTGGAGAGAGCTGCTCACGATGGGAGAGTCAGAATCTGAATACTTCCTGTGTACCGGATGTGGTGTGATGAAAGACAGCTGATTGGTCCATTCCCTCCAAACAGGGCAGATAGCAGCTGGCAGTTTGTGGCACTGAGCGATCCAGAGTTGCTGCATCAAGATCTTGGCACGGATCACATAGGGAGAGAAGAACCCCAAAACATCAAAAACTTGTGCTGCCACTGATGCCACAGTTCTCATAGTAGTAGTGTCAGGTGCAGGTTCTGGAACGTTGGGGGTGGCCACATGTAGACTATCAGTAGCCACCTGCCAATGTAGACCTAGGGCCTTTTGGCTATGAGGTGCTGCTGGAAATTTCAGATCGTCCATCTCCACAAGCTCCTCTGGTATTGTGTCTCGGAATGGTTTGGAGTTGGTCCTCCATTTCCTGAGGGACATCCCGGCCTCACTGAGCAGCTGGCAGGTAGTCTCTCTCAGGTGTACTGCTTCTGTCACGTCTCTTGCACTGACTACCAAGTCATCCACGTAGAAGTTGTGGAGTAGACACTGTGCAGCTTCTGGATACACATGCTGATGCTGTCTAGCATGGTGTTGAAGGACAGAGGTAGCCACGAAGGGTGATGACTTGACACCGAATGTCAAGCGTCGCATCCGGCAGTCCATGATGTGCCCACTTCCGTCCCGCACCAGGAACCGGTGATAGTCTTGTTCTTCCTTGGCAAGATGTATTTGTCGAAACATTTTGCCAATGTCGGCTGACATCGCAACTGGATGGAACCGGAACTGAAGTAGCAGGTCTGACACATGTGGGTACAAGGATGGACCCGGTAGCAAGGCATCATTGAAGGATGCTCCGGTAGTAGTGCTAGCTGAAGCGTCAAAAACCGGCCTCATCTTAGTAGTAGTTGAGGTGGGTTTTGATACACCATGTACAGGCATGTAGTAATGGGCACGGTCCAGCTCTTGTTTCGGTACTTGTTCTGCATGTCCCAACTGGAGATATGTGCTCATCTCGTCCTGGAACGGTTGGAACTGATTGTGCTTCTTGAGAGTCTTCTCTGAACTATAGAACCTGCTCAGAGCCATTCTCCTGCTGTCCCCGAGAGCAGGAGGGTCCTCAACCCTGGGGAGCCGTACTGAATAGGTCCCGTCCTGGTTCCGGTTGAGGCCTTGCTGCAGTTGCTGGATGGCTGATTTCTCAGCTGGCGTCCTGCGGTCAGCCTGAGGTACCTTCTCCAGTTCCCACAACTTGTTACAGGCCAAGTGAGTCTCATTGGGTACCAATTCCACCCTGAGAGCATCCACCTTGGCAACATCCTCCACTCGTCCCATGAGAGCCCATCCCAAGACGGTAGGTACTGCAGTCAATCCAGTGTGAGGGCAGACCCGGATCGGTTCAGGTAAGAGGAGCAATCCCATATCACAAGTAGAGATCAGCACGTCCAGCTGTCCTCCGAGATGTCCATCCGCTAGAGGTTCTCCCTTGATGATGTCATTATTCCGTACCGCCTTGACGTCCACTGGAGGTGTAGAGTCAGGGATCCTGCTGGAGATGGCCATACTGAGCTGCAGGTCCAGATCCGAAAGCAGGATGGTAGAGATCTCAATGGAACAGTACTGCTTGATAGTAGTGTCAGAAACCACCCCGGACAGACTCATGTGGGTAGAGTGCCTCTTGACCTTGAGCAACGAAGCAATCCTTTCTGACACCAGGCTGGATCCAGAACAGGAATCCAGACCGGCTCTGACAACGACCCTCCTGTCGCCATGTCTCAGTGACAGGAGTGCTGTCAGAATAAATCCTCTCCTGAGTGGCAGGTCCTTCACTGCGCTCTCAGGAAGAGTCTGAGGTTCTGTTGTGTTGTCCATGGTAGCTGGAACGGTCATCAAGTCCGAAGTAGCTGCAACTGTGTTCTCATCCCTGTGAAGGAGTGTATGATGACGCCCCTTGCACTGACGACAGGTATGCGCAGAGTTACACTGTCCCACAACATGACTGTGATGTAGGCAATTGTTGCAGCCCTTGGTCCAGTTGATGTAGCTCTGTCTCTGACCAACAGAGTACCCTGTGAACACGGAGCACCTCTGAAGGTGGTGGTACGTGTTCTTGCACAGAGGACAGTCAGTGAGACGCTGACTGGTACGGCTATCCCCGTTGCTGGTCTTCTTCTGGGACTCCTTCTTCTGGACCTGAGACGACTTGCTCCCTGCAGACAGAGGTGCTTGGAATGGAAGGGTGTGGCTGAGAGGTTCGACGAATTTCACTAACTGATCTAGGTCAGGAATGTCTTCCTTGCCGGCCATGTACTTGGTCCACTCCTTAGAGAGCTCATCATTGAAGTTGAAGACTGCCAGTTGAACCATGACCTGAGAGAGTGTGTCTCCCTTGATGTCCTTCATTGCAGCTGCTAGATGCTTGGTCCGATCCAGAATCCTGAGCATGGACTCTTGATTGTAGGAGTAAGTCTCTTTCTGTATCATTTCCTTAACGTAAACCGGAAACACAACAGATGCTCGTCCATATCTGATGTGCAAGGCTTCTCTAGCGGCTCGGAACCCATCTGGACCACGACCGTATTGTTCTACTTGAGTATTGAGAGCTGAGTCCAGCATAGCTTCCCGGAGCAGACTGACTTTGTCAGCATCTGAAGTGATATCCGGTCTACCGTTGATCATGTCCATGAATCTCTGATCAAATCCATGAAAGTCTCGTATCTCTCCAGAGAAGGTCGGAGGCTTCAACTGAAGGATAGTAGCATGGGACCTGGCAGTCGTGACCGGTACAGCTGCAGCCTCTATCCTAGGAACAGCTGGGGAAGGGGACTTCAATAGGTGTGTCCTGACTTCTTCTAGTCCACCGACCGCTTTGTCGAGTAGTGACTGAAACACTGGGATTTTCCGAAGGGAACGCATCTGGGACACTACTTGGTCTAGTTCCTTTGAGATGGTCCTACCCTCTGTCAGATAGTCTGTAGTGGTGATAGCTGAGTTAGCCAACCAGGTTTCCAGCGAAGTCATGATGCGCTCGTAGCTGGTGAGCACAGCCTGCTGCCGGAGAGTCCTACTTATTGTGTTGATGTAGGACTCATAGAGTGCCTCCTTGTCCGCGTTAGCCTCTATTTCCTTTTCCAGGTCTGCATCAGAAGTACCTGCCGTTGTGAGGGCCTCGCAGTATGCAGCTGAAGCTTGACGATGTTCCTTTGCCAGTTCCTCTATGGTAGTGAGCTGGATTCTCAAATCGTGGGAGTCCAAGTCCTGAAGTTCCTCTTCCAGTAGCTTGTCAACTACTTTCAAAATCCTGGTCAGACGTCCTCTGATTGTCGACCTTTTATTCTTGAACTGTGCAGGATCTGCCATGACTATAGTTCGACGACACGACTGAAGGTATCTGGTTAAGGGTCTGTGAGTCCAGGCACGGAAGTCCAAAAACAGGTAAAGGGTCTGCTGAGTCCCGAGCAACCTTCTCAGTTGGTAAAGGGCCACAAGGTCTGCAGGCAACCTTTATTGGAGGGAAGTGGTCTGGAAAGGGGTCGATACAGCACCGAACACCTTCAACCGGTAGGTAAGGGGCCACAGGGTCTGTGGGTAACCTTTAGGGGAGTGGCTCCTGACTGAAGAGGATGAAGATGGTGTCCTATGGCCAGCCACGTGTAGTGCTCTCCAAATAGAACTACGCAAGCAGTCGGCGGAAGCCCTGGTCTGACTTCACGAACTCGGCTGCCGCTGTTCAGTTAGCTAACTGAGGTCAATTCTGACAAGAACGAACGCTCGCCAGTCTATAGTCTACAATTCGAAAGCTAAGTGTCTGAGCCCCTGGTTCCTTCTCACCTTCACAGACTAGCGTATCCGGCTCGAAGGACCATGACCGTGGGTTGTAAATCCACAGACTAAGTAGTAATTCTAGTTTAGCTAGGATAGTCGAAGGACCGGAGCTACTCGCCCTCCGCTCACACTCACTCAAAACTTCACTCTTTTTATCTTTGCGAGTAACTGAAATTAAACCTGCGAAGCGCAAGTATTAAAGAAAAGAATAAAACGTAAGTGACAATGACATAGAACGAATAATGAGATGAAGGTAAGTTCGAGAACTGAGGTAAGCATACAATGTGATATGCATACAGTTAGTAATGTTCTGTTGTTCAGGCGAAGACCTGGACAGTAACTATGTGCAGTATTTAGTAATGGCCGTATTGCCAAGATTGGCTCTGTCAAAGTGATCAGTATTCTCGAAAACTTGGAAACTCCTGAATCAGTCAGGTTGCATGCTGTAATTGATATTTATGCTGACATGAGAGTGTTACATGAGAAGGGAGGCGGAGCAAATATGGGTTACATAATGATTGAGATTAGAGAATGAATTGTAGTGCTGGATGTGTCTTGGGACTCATAAGCCACACTACACTATTGCCAGTGTGGCATTATAGAGAGCATGGGTAGGCGGTTCTAGTACATATGGTTAGATTTCCACCAAATAAAGGTGTGATGGTCTGTCCGGGGCCCCTTTGAAAGTGTCTATGCAGGGCACGCTGCCCTTCACTCTATTTATTCTCACACTATCACAGTCGCTGCCTGTCTATTCTCACACGATCAGGCTCTCTGCCTGTCTATTCTCTCACTCTCGCTGCATGTCTATTTTCTTACTCTCAGGCTCACTGCCTATGTATTCTGCACTATCAGGCTCACGGCCGTCTATTCTCTCACTGTTAGGCTCGCCGCCTGTCTAGTCTTACACTATCAGGCTTCTGCCTGTCTATTCTCACTCTCACTCAGGCTCGCTGCCTGTCTATTCTCTCACTCAGGCTTGCTGCCTGTCTATTCTCACACCAGCAGACTCACCGCCTACCTATTCTCACACTATCAGACTCACTGCCATCCATTCTCACTCGCAGGCTTGCTTTTCTATCTATTCTCTCACTCTCACTCAGGCTCGCTGCCTGTCTATTCTCACACTATCAGGCTTCTGCCTATCTGTTCTCACACCATCTGGCTTGCTGCCTGTCTATTCTCACACCAGCAGACTCACTGCCTACCTATTCTCACACTATCAGACTCACTGCCATCTATTCTCACTCCATCAGGCTCACTGCCTATCTATTCTCACACTATCAGGCTTATTCTCACACTCAAGTTACTGTCTATCTGTTTTCACACCCAATGCTGTGGCATTCTTGTTCTCTAGCTCACCAATGTATTCGTGCACTCTCGGGCTCACTGCCTATCTATTCTCGTACTCAAACTAGCCGCCTATCTAGTCCCACACCCGGATATCTAGTTCCAACTATCAGGTTCGCCGCCTATCTCGCACTCGTGTGCTGCCTTCACAGCCAGACTCACCACTGGTGTATTATCATGCTTGAGTATTGTTCTTGTTCTTACCCATCCTCACACTCAGACTTGCTGCCTATCTAGTTGCACATCGTCATACTCTATCTGTGCACTCTCAGACTCACTGCCATCCAATCTTGCACTATCAGACTTGCCTACCTAATCTTGCACTGACGCCCAGGGCCTATCTATTCTTGCATACACTATCAGGCTTGCTGCCTATGTTTTCTCAAGCTTGCTCCTTAGGTATTCTCAGGCTCACTACCTATGTATTCTCAGGTTCACTGCCTATGTATTCTCAGGCTCACTGCCTATGTATTCTCAGGCTCACTGCCTATGTATTCTCAGGCTCACTGCCTATGTATTCTCAGGCTCATTGCCTAGTATTCTCAGGCTCACTGCCTATGTATTCTCAGGCTCACTGCCTATGTATTCTCAGGCTCACTGGCTAGGTATTCTCAGACTCACTGCCTATGTATTCTCAGGCTCATTGCCTATGTAGTCACAGGCTCACTGGCTAGGTATTCTCAGGCTCACTGCCTATGTATTCTCAGGCTCACTGCCTTTGTATTCTCAGGCTCACTGGCTAGGTATTCTCAGGCTCACTGGCTAGGTATTCTCAGGCTCACTGCCTATGTATTCTCAGGCTCACTGGCTAGGTATTCTCAGGCTCATTGCCTATGTATTCTCAGGCTCACTGCCTATGTAGTCTCTGGCTCACCGTCTATGTATTCTCAGGCTCACTGCCTATGTATTCTCAGGCTCACTGCCTATTATTCTCTCGCTGCCTGTGTATTCTTTGAGCTGATGGAAGCAAATTAATTTAATATTAGAATTCCACCATGTGTTAAAAATGTTACTGCAAACATGTCTTGTATCTATATCAGAAAGGCCAATCTTCCTGTAGCATATTGCCCATTTTTGTGAAATAACATGTAATGTACGTGTATTACATTGAGCGACCAATAGTTTAGTTACATGTATTACAAGTGCAACATATGTAGTATTCTTCAAAATACTTATGTAAAGATGGTTCTGATGTTTTGTACTGCTTAGAAAAATTTAGTAGAATCTTTTACAATCTATCTTTATTTCGCTTGTTAAATTCTCAGGATTAAGCAAAACTATCTCAAACTGCAAGAAATTATTTGCTCACATGATTACGACGTGACGATAGGGGGATCTTTTCCACAACAGTTAGTACCCTATGTGAAGCCAACAGCTTCATGTTTTCTCAAACTTTCATGTTTTCTCTGACTGCAGAACAACTATAACATTACATTTTATTTCATCATTAGTATTCATGCATGCTTATTTGTTCTTATTTTCGTGTACCGTCGATCGTCGTGCATCGTTGATGTTCCATTTTTTGTTTATATTTATCACCTAGAACACTGTCATTGACTGTTTTTACTGGAACTCTAACGCTACCACACCCGCTAGTGGGTCTTCACTGCACTAGTTACTCTGTTTCTGCTTGGTGTAGTGCCTGTCAATAGACTACGCTGGGATCAAGTCCTCAACTTGCTGGATAGTCCCTCTTGTACATGCACACTGAGGGATAATAATAATAGTAACAAATTGTAAAGATTTCGTGTGTTAATATTAACTTATGTTCTTCGTATTCATCAGCTTCATACAGGGGAGGGGGGGAGCTGGGCCATTTTAACCAAAAAATATAATATAACAATTATAAGGGCGTGGTAAATAAAACAATTAAGTGGCATATATAATACAAGTATAGAGTATTGAAACAAGATTGTTATAATAAGATAAGTAAACTGAGGTGGAACACATCACTGATGATGAAGAATCCGCGAACATTCTCACTAGAGAGATTCAAAGTGAAGATTGCAATCCTATCTGATATACAATACACAAGGTGTTGTGGATCCTTCTAAAGATCAATGCCTACTTGCAATAAAAACTAAATCCCAACTACAAACGTATCAGCAATACTTACACACAGTAGTCTGTATTGAATTTACATTCAAAATAACTAAAATTCATAATATATGATTTTAAATGAATAACGATTATGGTGATTCCTGACCAAATACTGGCATATGCTATTAAAGCTATTAAGTATTTAATTGGTGAAAAATTAATAACTAAAACTGTTTCTTATCATTTAAATCTGCACAGTGTGTGACCCCCTGTACACCCCTCCACTTCCATCACCCTGTCACTCTAAGCTCAACTTAATAATTTGACGAGCATATATTTCCTACTTTACCTGGAGATGTTCACATTTATTGGTAAAGAAAACCTTCAGTAATGTACGTTGTTTTTTTATATGTCACAATGAGTACTGCCTTGTTGACTATCATTTCAAGAGGTTTTATCTTTCATTAATGTAAAAAGCAACAACAGATAGTGATATCTGTTGTTGCTTTTTGTATTAATGAAAGATAAAGCCTCTTGAAAACAAAGTGTACCAATTGTTAAGGTCACTAATGATTTCTGCATTGTTTGATACCGAAAGGGGGACACACCTTTCCCCCTTCTTTAAATTAAATTCCTCCACCCTCTTCTCTTCCTTAAGCTGAGTTTCCCTTCCTTGTGACTGAGTAATTTGTATGAGTAGAGATTTACACTTAAGCACAATTTCAGAAGTCACAGCTGTCATGGGGTTGAAAAAAAAAAAAAAGGAACTTTATATTGGATCACTACAATTTGCTTTTTTAGTATGGTTACTAAGTGCTGACTGAACACAGAGCTCTGTGAGGCACTATTGCTTGTGAAAGGGTTGAATTATCGTGATTATTTCTCGCCAATTGACACATCTCTACTAGCACTATTAATTTATCCATAATAGTATCACTTGATGAAGTTATTTGTTTGTTGTTGTTGTTTTTCAGTTAACCCAATTAATGGGCATCTGTGTAATTGAGTGAGGAAAAGGAGATGTTACTTAGTAATGCTACCACCTGCTCCTACCCTTTATCCTCTGCTCAGCTTTTCCAAATGTCTCTGCTATAGTTTTGCATTAAGTATTTACCTGATTCATCTATTCAAATAGACCATCCCCCCCTCCCCCTCTCCCCCGTAGTCCCACAAAGTTTGGTTTTAAAAACTCCCAATATTTATGATACTGGCAGTGCATTTATTCTCTCTGGCAGTGCATTTATTCTCTCTGCTACAGGCTTCTTCAGCCCCAAGTTTAGAGTAGGGGAAGGAACTGAAGTTTGTCAGTGTGTCTACATAATTTTTTCAAAGATATGGTTTGAGTGGCATAGGAAGTGGGCAGGGGAAGGGGGGCATAATATTTTGACACAACTTTAAAATGTGATTTCTCGCATGAACACCTGCAAACCACAAAAAGAAACTTGCCCTTAGAGCCTAGTCTCGCGTAGCCAGACCCTTTACCAATTGCTACGCGGGAAAAGGATCTGGTAGACTGACATTGAGCAGTTTGTTCAGTTCCCCTTGCTAATTGGGGAGACCGCAAACAATGTGTGACGTAATATCCTGTGACATAAGACTGCTCAAACTTTTGCGCGTGTAGTATTTCTGTGCACAACTCTCCAACAGCCGTGTCAAAACTCTTCCTTTAGGTGATGCCATTAGTTATGCTACGTGTGACTTGGACTAGCTTTTTTAAGATATCTGCAGTTGGAAGTTTCGCTTAGCAGCAAGATACAGTTGTTGCTTTGTGCACGGGCCATTGTGTATGCCATGGTACCTTAGGTTTTTATCATGCTTGCACCAGTAACATTTCTTCATGGCAATACAGAACAAGCTCTGCCTACTGATCTGAACAATTCACGCGCCTGAAAATATTTAACGATTTACACCCACACTAATTGAACCACAGTTAACCACTTGCTGACTAAGCAAGAACAAACTGCTCAATGTCAGTCTACCAGACCCTTTTCTCACGCAGCGATTGGTAAAGGGTCTGGGTACGCGAGACTACTTGGAGCCCACCCATACCGAATCATCTTCCTACACCACTGTTTGCATTGCTCTTAAATTTACTACTTTTGCATTGTTTGTAACAAGAGGAGTCCATCTGAATACTTTCTGACTGGCAGGCAACACCCCATTTTTGTAATTAGAGCAAAGTTTAGTGAAGCCATCCAACATTTTGATGCCATTTGAACAGGATCCTGATAGATATGAGCACAATGTTGCAATCATAAGTACTGGTACTCTCTGTATCACATGCACATACATGAACAACTGTGGCATGTAAAATCATTGAGAAATGATAGTTTCAATTATTACAAATTATTGTATCAGCCCTTGAGTAAATTGTAGAGCTTTTGCTGCTATGTCTGTACAAATTAAAGTTTTTGTTGTGGGGCTCTTCACACCAGTTTCCTCATGTACAAACTCATATATTGTATACCACTTACACATGTACATGTGTGTAGTATATAAAGTGCCATTGTGGTCTCTTTCATTCATCTTAGTAAGAGGTACTTTCTTGCTTTTTTTCCCTTCTTACATTCATAATGTATATTTAGTTTTCTAATTAAGTATTCCTATTTAATGGTTATGAGACCTTTATCAAGTAGAGATGAGCAGTGTAACATCAAGTGCTGTACTGTACTGTAGTGAAAACAGCATTGTGTTCCTGAAAGGAGCACTGGACCTTTGGTAACATGTAATTACTTTCCCTTCTTTGTTACAGGTTTGAGATGCAAGAGTGTCCAAGGAATTGCCATGGATACGTTTCCAGTGACGATTCAATCCTTGTTTGAAGGAAAATCTACTGGAACATTGAGGACAACTAAACTTATCACTGACACTGTCATAATCCAACTCTTTAAGAGCTTCTTCATACTGGAAATTTACAGTATTTTATTTTTATGGAATAGTTCATCAGTATTTTGTCAATGGCATTGGGAATGTTATACTAGCTTACAAGCAGACTGCATTTTCAGAATAAAGTTGACTAACATAATACTCAAGGTTTCTTTAGTTAGTGACCTCTTAGTGCTGCCTTGAGTCATCACGTCGATCGTACTTCAGTTGTATTTAACTAGTAATACAATGCTACCATTTACTCTAACACATTGGAGAAACATTTCTATGAACAAATTGGGGTGGGGAAGGGAGGTGGGGGAGGGGGGAAGAGAGGAGGAGGCGAGTGAGATGCATGGACCCAGGAAAAGTACTTGTATGTTGCTCTCACTGTCGCTACTAGATACATACACATGCAGTTTGCTCCATTCACTTTATGGAGTTGTGGTCTGTCGACTTAAGAATATGTGTCACCAGTATAACATTTACTTCAACTTTTAGAATAAGCAGTCACGCCCAAAATTGAAGCCACACCCTTTTATTGTTGTGTGAACAAGTATTATAATTATAAAACTACAGTTGCAAAATATTGATGTGTACCTACAGCTATTTTTCCAAGTGATCATGTACTAGTGTCGGGGCTCGTAATTTCCACCGACAACGTCAGCCCTGTCAGCTTCAAAGGACCAGGACAGACAGACAACCAGAGCCGCCACCAGATCACTGTTGCCCTATCGCTGGCACCTATGGCGCTTGCAACGGGGCTGTGAAAAAGCGGGGACTATGGACTGGCAAAGGTCATCTGACTTCAAAACACAAATACTTTGACAACAACTTTATAGGATATGCCTGAGGGTGATACACTTTGGGTTTATCATGATGAATATCATTAAAATGGTGTGAGAGCGATCAATTAACAGTGTTTATGGTTCACTGAGGGAGATTGTTTATGGTTCAGTCTCGTTCAGTGCGCAGGAGAGGAGTGCGTCCTGAACATCCTCCCGGGCGAAGATTGTATCTTCTCTTGGGATCTTTGTTCTTCGTGCTTGGAGACGTAGGCGTCTTTTCTTCCTGATGGTCGGGAGCCGGGCCATTCTCCAGGGCCTCGAAGTGTGAGTTGTGGTCAACATCGGCAAGGATGAAGGGGATTACCATCTTCAGCGGCCTGGTGTATTCCTTCCCTCTGCACCGGATGTCCACGGCTCGCACCAATCCGTCGTCCCCGGGGTAAGTTCTCGTTATGATTGCGAGGGGCCAATCCCGATATCTGAGTGTGTCGTCCTTCACGTAAACGATGTCACCTGCATTGATAGGTCTGCTTCTGTTCCGCCACTTGGTTCGGTGGGCACAGGAGCTGAGATATGAGTTCAGCCATCTCCTCCACAGGTCTCTGGTGAGACGATTGACCAGGGTCCACCTTCGGAGGTTGGTGATGCTGGCGTGGCCAGGATCTTTAGAAGGAGTTGCTTTGAGAGGCCTTCCGATGAGGAAATGTCCTGGTGTGAGATAAGATCCTTCGGCGACCTCGTCTGTGTGCAGTGGGGCAAGGGGCCGGCTGTTGAGGATAGACTCTACCTCCACTAGGACAGTATATAATTCGTCAAAGCGGAGGTGGTGAGGAGCCAACAGCTTGCGTAGGAGTGTCTTCATGGCCTTGACTCCTGCCTCCCAGAGTCCGCCGAAGTAAGGAGCTCGGGGAGGGATGTGGTGCCACTTGATGGCGTGTTGGTCTGCGTAGTTGGCAACTGCTGTTCTCGTAGGAGTGGACATCAGCACTTCTTGACGTTTTCGGATTTCCGCTCTCGCACCAATGAAGTTTGTGCCATTGTCACTAAAGATGTGACTCGGGCACCCACGTCGGGCCACGAATCGGCGTAGCGTAGCCAGAAACTCCACGGTGGAGAGGGAGGAGCAGAGGTCCAGATGCACAGCCTTGGTTGTGAGACAGACAAACACACATGCATAGACCTTGAGGATGACCGGCTTCCGAGTGTAACCCTGTTTGATGTGAAAGGGTCCGGCGAAGTCAATGCCGGTCCTGTCAAAGGGAGGGGCTGGCGTGGTGCGAGCACTCGGTAATAGTCCCATCTGTTGATTGATGGTCCTTGCGTAGGCAAGTTGGCAGGCTGAGCAGGACTTGCTGACCTTCTTAACGAGATTGCGTAGGCCGGGTATGAAGTAAGTGTTGCCCAGGATTGAAAGGAGAGTGGAAACACCGGCATGGCTGTATGTTTGATGCAGCGTCTGAACTAGCAGTTGGGTGAGGCCAGACTTCGGGGAAAGGAGAATGAGATGTGTGGGGTCTCTAGGAGAGGATGGGTCACGGACTCTGCTGCTGACCATGAGAAGTCCTTCATCTGTCTTAGTGAGAAGCGGCTTGGAGAGAACATGTCCTCTGGGTAGGGCTCGATCGTGTTCAATAGCATCAAACACGTCCTCCAGTTGCTCCTGTTGCGACAACTGGAAGAGTCTTGTCTTGGTTTGCTGGACTTCGGAAGAAGTGATGATGTCCGAGAGTCGGCGGTCCGTCACAGCTGTCCTGGTGTTGCGATGGAAGCGGAGGATCCATGCTACCACTCTGGAGAGGAAGTGTAAGGATGAGTGTTTGCACCAGAGACTTTGCAGGAACCGGGAACGTGTGTTGGCTGCCTTGTCTGGGGTGACGTGGGTGACTAGACTGGGGGCTGCTACGTCTGGTGGTCGGAAGCGTGGTGTCAGAAGCTTGGAGGGCCACTGATCAGGAGGTCCGGTGAGCCAGGAAGGACCCTTCCACCAAAGTTCGCAATCTACCAAGTCTTTAGCTAGCATTCCTCTGCTGGCTAGATCTGCTGGGTTGTCTTTAGAACCGACGTGACGCCAGTGTGAGGCGGGCAGCTTCGACTGGATTGCAGAGATGCGGTTGGCGATGAATCGATCCAGTGACGTGGGTGTCTTTGTCAACCAATGTAGGACTATCTCACTGTCGGACCAGGCGAACAGGTGAGGTAGTGGTATCTGGAGTAGCTCAGAGACCCTCAACATCAGTCGAGCGAGGAGATGTGCGGCGACCAGCTCAGCTCGAGGGATGGTAAGTGGCTTGAGAGGTAACACTCTGGACTTTGCTGTGAGTAGAGCAATGGTGGTGTCTCCGCCTTCGTGAACCTGGCGGAGATAGATGGCAACGCCATAGGCCACCGACGAGGTGTCAGCAAATCCATGTAGGGCTCTGAAGACGACCGGATGGTCGTTCAGGGACAAACGTCTGGGGATGGAGTAGTTTGTGATGGTTGGAAGGTGCTCCAGCCAGTTCTCCCATCTCATCTCGACATCCGGAGGAACGGGGTCGTCCCAGGAGAGTGAGAGTTTCCACAACCCTTGGAGGAGAATGCGGGTGGGGATAATGGCAGGAGCAAAGAGGCCGAGCACGTCAAACACCTTAGCCGTGTCAGACGCGATGACTCTCTTGGTTATGATGCCTTCGGAATTGGTGGAGACAGGAGTTGAAACATGGAGAGTGTCCGTGTCTACCTTCCAGTGAATCCCTAGGGTTTTTGGTACTGAGTGGGGTGTAACGACATCCAGATCTTGAGACTCCAGGAGAGGCTCCGGAATGAGTCGACGGAGCTCTCCTGAGTTCGATCTCCACTTCTGGAGCGTCATGCCTGCTTGAGAGAGGAGCTCGCAGAGTTGGCGACGGAAGACGTCGGCCTCTTCCAAGTGTCGGCTCCGGACAGCAGGTCGTCCACATAAAAATCCTGACAGATAGCTCTGGCTGCACCTGGATCGGACAGAGTACTAGTGTGGGGGCCTAGCTCCGAAGCGCGCAGGTCCGACACAGGTCTGGTTGACAGCACTTAGTTGCTGCCACCAGAGATCAGCAAGAGGGGGTTGGCCTCACTTTGAGTTTAATAAAATACTACAGTAAACTGATCTGACTTACAACACGTGGTGAGGGGACTTATGTATGAGTTCACTCACCACACTGGCCAATCAAAATGATACACACAAGTCCAATTATTCTAAATGACGCACAACGGTTATTATGATACATCCATATACAACGTGAACTGTTCGTGCACTAGGCACAATGTCTATGCGTCTTCTGTGTTCTCTTTACGGTCTTCTGTGTTCTCTTTACGTGCGAATGTGGGCTGGCCCACATCTCCCCCCTCCTCCTTTGAAAGACTGGTGTCACCGACACTGCTCACACTGTGACACCGACTCAGGTCGTCCGCAACCACATTCTTATCTCCACTTCTGTATATGACATCAAACTGGAACTCCGATAACTTCAAAGCCCAGCCATACACACGTCTGTTTCTCTGTTTGCCTGACTTTAGCCACTCAAGTCCTCTATGATCGGTAATGATCAAGAATCTCCTGCCATACAGGTAAAAAGCAAAATGTTGCACTGATTCATACAATTAGTACAGTCAAGATATTACAAATAGAGGGTCAACCTCAAACAAATTGCAACAAAAGGTTTCTTGACTGTTTCCTATACAGAAAAATGTGCTCTATAACATACTAAAAGTCCCCCAAAATCTAACCATGGGAAACCACAAAAATTTGATCAAACAACGCTAAAATATTCAAAAAAAATTAGCAAAAATTACCACTTATCAAAAGTGAGACTTTCTCAACAGTTTCCTATACAGAAAAATGTGCTCTATAACATACTAAAAGTCCCCCAAAATCTAACAAGGGGAAAGCACAAAAATTTAGCTAAACATTTTTCTTAAAATCTAAAAATTCAAATAAAATTTAACAACACAACAACTTATCAATCACAACCTTTTTTAAATGTTTCCTGCAGTGCTCTATAACCTAATAAAGGTTTTTGATGATTTAATGCGAAGAAAAGCACTATTTAATGAAAAAGCATGGCAATTTTAATTCAATTTCATAAAAATTTTGTATTTCAGACATCAGCTGTAAAACAATTTAACACAGACATGCAAATAATGACCACAATACATTGTGGCTTTAGCTCTAATTAGCAATTAACCTTTAACCTTAATTCTTATGACCATGTGCTCTTAGAAACATGGAGGCATCAGGTATCTGCATTTTTTGTAGCCAACCTATTGAAGAAGGTCAATCAGTAACTCTCACTGAAAAAGGTTGTAGAGGTATTAATAGAGCTAGTGAAGCCAGAAAGGACAGAGTAAGTTGTGTACCTGGGCAACAGGTGCACCAGGAATGCCGGAGAAAATACTGTCACCCAAGGGAAGTAGCCAAAGCTTTAAATAAAGTTGAACAGCATTGTAGTACCTCAGCCACTGAAGGTCTTGTGCTAAGATCAGCAGAGAAAAGGCAGTTTCAGTTCAATACAGATTGTTTGACCTTCCGTAGCACAGCTAAGGCTGTCCTTCAGGATTTCTATCAGCAAGAGAAAAAGAAGGCTGATCCTGATGTAGAAAAAATTAGGGTAGTTGAAACAGCAGCAAAGCTTATCTGAAATGATATCAAGATGATCGAAGTCTCCAATACAGCCTATCCTACTTCTGAAGAGATAGCGTCTGAAGACTCCTGTATCAACTTTCTTCCTGACACATTGAGAGTATTGCTGGAAAATTTGATTGTTGGTAAGCAAATTGTTGCCATATAACTTCATTGCTCCCTCTCTCATTACTTATATTTTCACTTTTTAGGGTCAGCAGCCAGGAAAAATATTGCATCAATTGGACAGGCTATTATACAGGCAGTGCGTCCACGTGTGTTATTAGCACCATTGCAAATTGGATTGGCTGTTCAATTGCACCATCACTATGCATCGCGCTTTCTCGTTGATTCTCTTCATAGCCATGGGTTTTGTTGCTCTTACCAGCAAGTGCAAGAATTTGAAAAAAGTGCTGCCTTTTCCCATGGCACTGACATTCCCAACTTCAGCAACCAGTTCATTCAATACGTTGCGGACAATGTGGACCACAACACTCGAACTTTGGATGGAAATAACACTTTTCATGGAATGGGAATGATTGCTACAGTAACTCCTGGCATAAGGAGCAACAATCGTATTCCCAGGATAAAAGTTTTATTCAGAGATTTGGCAGCAGTTGGACAAGTTCCAATTCGGTTTCAGAAGGAAAGGAGTATTGGAAGGACAGCCATCACGTACGAAAAGCTGCACTTACTGACAGCTCAAGATCCAACAGCTAATCTTGATTTATTATGGAAGACTTCAATTCTTTTCAAGTCTTCAAGGCCATCATGGTCTGGGATGATGCAATTTGTTCAAAAAGGTGATCATCCAGGAATGTCATCTATCATGTTTCTTCCTATGATTGATATGAGCCCAAGTGATGCCACATGTATCTACTCTTGTCTTAAATTCTTAGGTGAGCATGCCAGGCGGCATAATGCCAAGCCTATTGTTACCTTTGATCAGCCACTTTGGTGGAAAGCAGTTGATATTGTGGATAGTGAGCCTGCCGATAGTGATTTGAAGAATATTGTGCTCCGCCTTGGTGGTTTCCACATGGAAATGAGCTTTCTTGGGTCTATTGGCCATCTCATGTCCGCTTCTGGACTCCAACAAATCTTAGAATTAGTGTATGCTCCTAATGCAGTTATTCACATTCTTACTGGGAAAGCAATTGCCCGAGCAGTGAGAGGACACCTTCTTGTTGATGCAGCACTCAATGGCTTATTACTAACTAATGCTTTGGGAGTGCCTTTGCCCTCACAGTCAAACAGTGAAGAAGGAGAGGCAGGTGAATGTATCTCTGATGAAACAGCAGCTATCGCAAAGAGAAGCAAGGACCTGGATGAAGCTTGTGTTCTCTATGAAAATTTGATGGAGGAAACGATATCTGTGGATGAGGTTTGCAGCACAGATGTTTTCCAAAGGATTGCAACTATTTTACAAGAAAAAAAAGCTGTTTTGAAGTCATCTAGGACTGCTGTGCTCTGGCTTCAGTATATGAATATGATCGATATACTTCGCCAGTATATACGGGCTGAACGTACAGGAAATTGGGCACTTCACCTTGAAGTAATTTCCAAAATGCTTCCCTTTCTGGCTGCTTCTGGACACAACCATTACACAAAATCTGCAAGGGTATATCTTCAACGGATGTCTCAGCTGGAGAAACAGCATCCAGATATCTATCAGAAATTTCAAGAAGGCCTTCATGTAGTGAGGAGAAATGATCGTTCATGGGCTGGTCTCTCTACTGATCTTGTAATTGAACAAGTACTCATGAGGAGCATGAAAACTAGCGGAGGTTTAACCAGAGGGCGAGGCATGACTGAGCAGCAACGTCTGATATGGGTGCTGTCCATGCCAGTGTGTGCTGAAGTCAACAAAGCTATGCAGGAGCTATCGGGAGTCAACTATGTCACAAGTGAGCAGAACAAAGACATGACAAAGGCAAGGCAGGCACGAGATTGGAAGGATACAGCCACAATTCTCAGTTACCTTGAAGAGAATACTCCCTTTGCTTTGGATAAGAGCTTGAGAAATATCTCTACAGGTGTACATGCACATTCTACAGTCAATGTAGACAAGGCTGAAGTAGTAGGAAGAGCTATATTGGATAACATGGAGGGGGAAAATGTGGATGAGTACGTGTTCAAGAGAGCCAATCAAGCTGTTACAATGAACTGTAAATGTTCAGTTAAAGTTGATGGTGATATCATTCAGATTGACCCACAACTACTCTTTCAGCGACTCATTCTGGTTGCAAAATCCAGAGATGATCTTGAAGATATTTTCAAGTTCGAATTGTGTAGCTACCCGCCAGCTCTCTTCAGTGGTCTTCAGTTTCTTCGTGAGGCTAACAAGCCTATTTTAGCTAATGCCATTTGGTCTCTTCTACCTGATCAAGAAATTTCTGGACTGGCTGGCCACGAGGCAGTTCAGTATGTGTTAGACGGTGGGGCTTTGCTTCAGCGTATTACGTGGGCAAAAGGTGCTACGTTCAATGAGATTTGCTCTGTATACACTGAATATGTGACAAGGAAGTATGGAAATGCAATAGTTGTATTTGATGGCTACCAAAGCAAGTCTACAAAGGACATGACCCACCAGAGGCGAACCAAGGGGCAAGCAGGAGCAACTGTAACATTTACAGAAAGCATGCACCTTACTATGAAAAAGGCTCAATTTCTTATAAACAAAGAAAACAAGCAAAGATTCATCAATATGCTTTCTACAAAGCTGGTGGAGAAAAATTGCAAGACCTATCATTCTTCCGGAGATGCCGATCTTTTAATAGTGCAGAAAGCAGTTGAATCAGCTTCAAGAGTCAACACTGTATTGATTGGAGATGATACTGACCTGTTAATATTGCTGATCTATCATGCAAGCTTGGATTCTCACCATTTGTTTTTTAAGCCAGAGCCAAAGAAAAGTGCCAAGAATTCTCGTGTATGGAATATACTTGATGTGAAAAGGCAGCTAGGCCCTGAGATTTGCAAGCACATCTTATTCTTACATGCGTTACTTGGATGTGATACAACATCACAACCTCATGGGATCGGGAAAGGGAACTCGCTAAAGAGGTTCAGAGAATCAAATTACTTTCGTACCTTAGCTAAAGCCTTTGATTCGCCATTAGCTACTGATGAAGGCATCACAATTGCAGGTGAGCGTATTCTCATTTGCATGTACAATGGTAAACCCGGAGAGAGCATTAACTCTGTTCGATACAAGCGATTTTGCGAAAGAGTTGCTAAGAATACATCACACATTCAACCGCAGACTCTACCACCAACATCAAGTGCAGCTAAGTTTCATAGCCTCCGTGTCTATTACCAAGTACAGCAGTGGAAGGGAAAAGGAGACAGCCTTAAGCCAGAAGAATGGGGATGGAGGGAGAGTGAAGGAATTCTTATCCCAGTCACCACTGATGTGTTGCCTGCTCCAGATGATCTTTTACATATCATCCGATGCAATTGTCAGGCCAATTGTAGTTCTATGAGATGTACCTGCAGAAAGCACGGGATAGCATGCACCATAGTGTGTGGCAACTGTAAAGGGTCTGGCTGTATGAACTCAGCAAGTATTGAAGGCAACTGTGATGATGATGTTGATGATCCAGATACTGAGGAACAAAACTAAACTAAAAAGTAGTCTCTTGTCTTGTCAAGCAGTTGGCCATGAATTTGATAATTTTTTAATGAATGTACAGGTTTTCTCTGGTTAGATAGTGCATATGGGTTAAAAACTGTTATTATATGTGATATTTTCGCCAAATTTTTGCATTTCTTTCAGATTGATGACCAAATTTCTGCATTTTTATCAATGCAAATTTTAGGAGCTTTTAGTATGTTATAGAGCACACTTTTCTGGGTAGGAAACTGTTGAGAAAGTCTCACTTTTGATAAGTGGTAATTTTTTGCTAATTTTTTTTGAATATTTTAGCGTTGTTTGATCAAATTTTTGTGGTTTCCCATGGTTAGATTTTGGGGGACTTTTAGTATGTTATAGAGCACATTTTTCTGTATAGGAAACAGTCAAGAAACCTTTTGTTGCAATTTGTTTGAGGTCCAACAATAAATTGACTGTACTAGTAGTATGACATTCCTTGTTGACCATTCTGGTCAACGGGGGGAGTGTGTGCTGAACTCTGTGGTAGTTTTGTTTCATTTCAATTATTCACTTTATGATTACGTGTTTGACGATACTTACCAAAAAAACTATTTATGTCTGAAATGATGAGTAAAAGGGGGTGTCAGCGGTCTTGATTGAAACTGTGTTCTGATCGGCACGGGTTGGGTTGTACTAGGTGGTTGGAATAGATAGAGTGATTGCAACGAATTCTTTACACTTCTACCCGCTTCACCAACCTTTTGTCAAGCTCTCCAAAGATACCAAAGCAGATTCTCCCTTCAAGTCGCAGATGTGAGCCGTGATATCTATTCTAAAGAAGTGACTCCAGGTGCCATTAATACACTGGAGCTTCTTCCTCGTCTAGGACCCTCCAGTACATTCCAGAAGTCTTCTGCTCTTCCTCGCTGGGGCTCACTCGCTCAGTAACTTATCTTCCACCCGCTTCGCACGTTATTTCCAAGTCATTAGGTACACTTTGTCTAGTTTTGTTCTCAAGTATTAGCTGGAGGATACTTATTGCTGACTGAGCACACGTAGGAGGTCAAAGTTCATGCTCCTTCACGCAGCGTCTAGCGCGCTGAGTAACTATAGTTACCGCTGGACAAGTTGTTATTTTTGACTGACCAAGAATGTCCCGGCGGAAAAGAAGGCCTGAAGTTGTGATACTAAACGTAGCCCAGTCTGTCCCTGGAAGGAGAAAAAAAAGAAGAATCGAACCTCAAGAGTGCCCCTCTTCCTTCTGTTTGAAGTGAAACCCCTGGAGAACTAGTCGGGCACACTGACCCTGGGGGATCAGTTTGTTGTTATGATAATGATGCTCAAGAGGAACCTCTCTCTCATTCTGAAGTTCAAGAACGATCTGGTACTTACAAAGAGAGGAAAGATAAAGCAGCGAAAGCTTGGGCAGATATTCGCTTGAAGATTTTTCCAACCATTATATCTGGATTGGGATTTAAAGGCAGTACATGCATTTTTTGTGAAACTAATTTGTCCTTCATCTGGTGTCCTGACTGTGGCTCTAACACCTACTTATGCGAGGAATGTGCTATACAATTGCATAAAAATATCAACCTCTTCCATTCTCCTTTTTTATGGATGGTAACTTGCTAAACCAGTATTAGGTATTAGAGTACTTTTTAGAAGGTTTTGTTGTTGTTTTGTTTTTGTTTTTCAGGAGCAAAACAATACATACATTCCCTTCAGACGAACCATTCCTGTTGAAAGTGTGTGTAAAATGTTCTAAGTATTCACGGGACATCACTTGTGTGGATTTCAATGGAGTAATACTAATAGTTGTTCTATTAATTTGATGATATTTAAACTGTTAGGGACTTATCATTTGGTTTCCGTGATGTGTTGCTCCTGTGAGAGTGAAGTGGAAACACTGCTTCGGGCGCATCTATTTCCTGCTACTCCATAGCAGCCTCAACTAGCCTTTTGTTTTAAATTATTTGATTGGTATGAAGCACTACTGTTGGAGTGCCAAGTTGCCGTACAAGACTTTGTATCTGCTTTGAATGTTCTGACTAGTTCAAATCTACTTCAAGTATGTTCATAACTTCTGTATTGGGTAAAATTATGTTGCTTGTATTACACCAAAAGGCGGAATCTGTACCCTGTCATAATTGATAGTTTTGAGGAGTATTGGCTCATTAGAATTTCTGATGTGTGTAGAATGCTCCTATGTTTTTGTCCATCGATGAAAATTTTGGACTTAGCCGAAAGAAGGCTTCTGGGACTAGTAATCACCCAACTCTACATGGGCAAACTATGTTTTTAGAGCAAGATGAAGTGAATAACTATGTTGCTAATTATGCCGTCACAAAGGCAAGGTATTTTTTTTTACCGTGTTTTGTTGAAAGATATTTCGTTTTGAAAGAATCTGTTAGGAATGCAGTCAATTTCTTGCTGGTGATGCTCTGAGATCTAGAAATCGCTATAGTCGTTTGGATGAAACGGGTGTTGTGGGAGTTGTTTGCAGACATGAATTTCCCTACAAGATGTTGTCTCTTTGTCATGGAGAGAGGTTAAAAATTTTTTGTTTGCTATATGTTTATTGTGACTGCAATAAAAACATTTTTTGTAGGTTTTCTTACATTATGTTGATGTCAGAAAAGGTATTGGAAAGCTTCGGGCAGCACCACAAAATCCACATGCTTTATGATGTGGCATGCACACTATCAAAGCATCTAAAGGTATAAGACAAATAGTGCTGTTGTTGTTCAATTTCAGCTGAATATTTTTGCTAGAATCATGGTCGCACTGATCTCTCCGATAATTTTGACATGGCCATTCCAGTTTTTCATTCGTATAGTTACAAAATTGATTGCCAGGTAATTGAAAATTATTCTACAATTGCTGAATTTCTAGGTTGTACTATGTGTAAAATGCAGTTCGAGTATAGCCCCCGTAACTGCTATGGTCTGACTGATGGGGAGGTAGTTGAAAGACTTTGGGCGTACCTCAGAAAATATTCTAAATCAACCAAAGAAATGAGAGCATCCCACCGGATTGATGTTTAGACAGATGCTCTTTTGCATTATACTCAACGTTTTGATCAAAGACTTGGTAAACTAATTACATTATTGCTTCTTCCTCCTTGTTAAGTGTTATGTGTTTATACACATAGTAACCGTGTTACCTTCAAGGATGAAAAAAGTAATCAGAATATAGCAGGAATCTAGAGACTCCTTAGTGGAGCTTATGACTAATTCTCTAGGTAATTTTGAGTGTTGTACTGTAATGCCGTCAATAGTCCTATGGGGCTATAGTTGGACTATAGAAGGGTCCCATGGGATGTCCATGACTTAATTAAAAAATTATGTGGGAAACCCCTGTGGTTGATTAGTCAAGCTGACGTGTTGTATTTGTAGTCACTTGAGTGGTACACCCAAATTTGGGGGGCCAAGCTCCCCAAATTCCCTAGATGCTGTCAGAAACAGCATAAGCCGGCTAGTATGAGTTAATCGGACATGACAAAGCTTGAAAAGCACAATTTTCAAATGTCTGGGCCTTCTAACATTTGACGGTGAAACCAGACAAGTATTAGTAATTTTATATGTAGCTGTAATGGAGTATGTTTTTTTTTTTTTTTTTTTTTTGCCGTGCTATGTTAAATATATTTTGTAATTGTTTATTGAAGACAAAGTCTTATAGAAGAGTTAAAACGTGTAATGCTGTCACAACTTGAAAGTGACCCATTTGAAAAGTAGCTTCGTTGATGTATTCTAAGTCGTTGCTATAGATCTGGTCTTTGTACCATGTCATCATCTTTTGGTAGTTTAAATGGGTTGTGCAAAACTGGCGCTGAGGGCTTGCATGGTTTTGTTGTGATGATGTGCAGATGTGTATGCAGTCACCGACCCCGATTGTGAAGAGGACGCAGATGAGGCGACAGGAGCAGAGTCTTCCAGTGATAAAGGAGAGGATGCCGGACCGGAGTCTTCCAATGATGAAACAGACGAAGAGGCAGCAGGTTCCAGTGAAGAAGAAGAGTTCTGGACATCCTCGCAGTTGGAGAAGGCGGGCACCGAAGAAGAAGAGTCGGGTGGATGAGGTAGGGGGTGAGTGGAAGAAAGAGGACAACACATCCATTGATATTCCATAACCTTTTGTGTGAAGGACCACAGACTTTGATATTTGTGGCTGACCCCCCCACCCCCCCCACTCCCTGAACATCCCAAAAGTTGTAGTATGTATTGTAACACAAATATCATTGTTGTCGTTGTCTGTGTTTTTGTGGTGTTGTAGTGGACCTTCACGCTCGATGTATACCGTATTTACTTGAATAGCTCGCGCGCGAGTTATTTTTTTAAGGCACGGCATCGGGTAGCGAGTTATTCGAGGGCGCGAGTTAAACAAGGGCGCAGCTTATTTATTTTAGCTAGTCAGCATCACTTATAATTGCTTCGAGCATGCACAGTGCACGGCAGTTTTAACTCGTTCAATACCGGGCACTTAGGCACACCCACCAAAAAAATTTCCCCTGTCAATTTTCCTTGGCAACCAGCCTAGCAACTAATTGTCCCATGAATGCTATCAAGTCTCATAGTTTACTTCCTGGTGTGCTAACCACGTGATTCAATTACTGAGAATTGAAAAAAATGAGCTACCAATCAATGCAAGCTAGACAAAAAATGGCCGAATTATGGAGGAGTTATATTTCACTTAATTTGCTTTTGTGTATGCGGCTATATGCAGCGCCTGGAAGTGCTCTGACTGGAATGAAGCTGGTAAGTATCTTTATTAGCCTTAGTTTGAAATTAACAGCAATTTTCAGAAGTCAAATACTTTTTCTTCGGTAGTTATTTTGATTTGAAGTGTCCCGATAACAAGAGAAGCAGTGTGGTGAAGAAAAGCCGATTAACATAAGAAGGGTGAAATGTGTATATACTAGCTAAAGTAAGTTTATGATGCATTAAACTAATTTAAGGATTAGTGCTGGAGCTGCAGGATGTGCTGGGACTGGAGACAGATGTGCTGCTGGTTTCTTCTGATTTCTTATACTTCTTGACAGGAGGCCTTAGGTCAGTCAAGGAAGGGTCAGAAGCGATCAGATGCTCCTTCATGATGTACTTCAGCCTGTCAGCCTTCAGTGATTCCAAAGATCTCTCTGGAAAAGGACCACGCTGAGAGGGAGGTTCAGCAAGCTTTGAGCTTGTGATAAGGCACCACAAGCAATTGTGGCGACCTGTTTAAGGTATTTCATTTTTATTGTATCAAAGTGTAATTACATGTTCTAACGTAATTTAAAGGCTGAACATACCACTGGCTCCGCTCAGCCCGTACATGCGACAGAGGTACTCATAGTCGCCAGAGTGAAACAATCGGAACTTGCAATTCCTATGAGGTAAGATTTAGACTAGAAAACTACGAGCAATACAAATAATCATACTTTATTGGCATCCCTTGTGCTTCCACAACATGTTCCCTGTACATATTCAGGGCTATATGCAGATTTGTTGTGGTGTCATCAGCCTTGAATACCGACAGCAGGGTCGTGCGCTTCACGGAGTTCGGGTTGGTGGTATTCATGAGCTGAAGATTCAGCTTAAAGGTACCCTGCCCCTTATCTCCGCCAACCTTGATCCAAATCTCATCAGACGGGATTGCTCCATCATGCCATGTCAAACCTGAACTGGAGCTAGGTGTGTACGCATTCATATTTACATTTACTATTATTAATGATTTTCTACTCATACTTTTCATGCTTGTCCACCAAATTTGCAATGGCAGCAATAAAATTTGGCTTGTAGACAAATGGCACCTCCCTTATTTCATCCCTGCCACCGTTCAGAGCAAAAGTGAAAGCTCCTTTTTCCGCAACCAAATCATCGCCAGTGATGTCCCTTTCCATTTTTCGTTGTTGTCCTTCACTTGCCATCGACACATTGATGGTTTTAAACCACCTACGTTCGATTTGGTAAGATGTTTAATGATTCTGATAATTTTTTTCACAAGTGTAATATAATTATTAACAATATTAATTACTCTCTCCCAATTATTTTTTATTTATTTTATTTTATTTTTATTATAAGTTATACAGCTAGTTGTATTCACTTTCTTGCTTTAATTTTTAAGGGTTTATTGTTACCGTCGAAGTATTCGAAGTTTGGTCCAGGGAATACCAAGGTCGGCTTTCATGGCAAGTGAGTGGTCAACAGGAACAACAACTGGAAGCTGTGCACTTTGGATGATATCTTCCCTCTCTGACTTCGAGATTGCCTGGAGCTCTGCTGCAAACTGCTCACTGGAGTCCCCACCACTAGCAATCTGCCGAACGGCGCTAAGAAAATCACTTCTTCGGCCAACGGTGCGCCTGCTTGCTGATGCTGTGGTTACTCGGCATTGAGGAACTTGTATCAAGGTTATAGGCTATATTTTTTTAATCAAAAATTAAATTAATAAAAATGTTACATTAGGATTTGACTTGCCTGACCACTAGTCGGCACAGAAATCACTCTAGCAGTTGAAGAGCCTTCATCCTGACTAATGATGCGTCTCACCAAGTGTTGTGCTGTTCTAAGCTCTGCTGGGGTTGCAGGTGATGTGGAAGGCTTGTCAAGCACATCCCTAAGGGTCACTTTGGAGGGTGAGTTCATTATTGCACAGTGACTCCTACAGTTACCAGCAAGATGCAAACTGTACTCCTCCAGCTTTACAGCCCTGCTACAACGAATGCAGGACAGCAACAGGTCTTTGAGCAAAGACAGCAAGAGAGGTGAGGGAGGATTGATAGTGGTACTGTTCAGCGAGTGCTCAGTGCAACAGGGACAATCTAAACTGTATGTGCTTTGTATTGTCCTGCAGCAACAGTCTGAGCAAACTGCATTGCCACATGAGAGCAGAACTGGCCGATACACCGTGTTACCACAGATGGAGCATACAAGTTTCTTGCTCAATGAGGTGGGAATGAATTTTGGACTGGGATCTTCAGGCAGTGGAGCTGCTGCAATTGACTTTACATAAGTTATTACAGCCCTAGGAGTCTCTCCACTCATCCTGCCTTTGTTGCTAGGGCCTTTGGCATTGTGACCACCACCTTTGGACACCTTAGTGAAGTGTAAGCAAACCTGGAATATTAAGAGAGGTGAGTGAAATTTTTTAATATTTTTAATGTGCTGATTTTTTTTAGTAATTTCATTGTAGAATTAATTAACTTCCTAGATGCAGTGTAACTTGAGAAGGGATGGCAGACTGGTGTGAATGAGGTTAAGCTGAATAGCATTCAATAGATAAAGCATTGGCCACCCAATGATAACTTCAACCTTCAGTTAGGATATTGGTTCACTCATTGACTTAGTAATAATTTCTAATTTTTATTTTTGTATTTATTTTTTCTTACTTCACAGTCCTCTTCCTGGTGTGATGACCATTCCTTAGGGACAATGGCACGGAATGGAAATCCATCTTTTTTGGATTTCTTGGCTGAGGAGATTTTTGAGCGGCAGAGATGGCAGAAGAACTGAGGCAAGATGTGATGATCTCTCTCCTTGGAGTTGTCAACTCCTACAATAGCTGACAGGTCCTCAGAAGCCTCTGCACAAGAGTAGACAGGCTGTGCCTTTCCTTTTAATTTATTCAGCCTTTTTCCACACACTCTACAGTGTTTAGTTAACTGTACTGTGTGAAACTCCATCATCTAGCAGTATATATGTGTGTGTTTTGAATGATTTTTTTTCTTTTAGAAATGTATTTGACTCTTATGCTAGACATAATGAGATTAACTAATCTATTTGCTATTGACTCACATGTGTGTCAATTGCTGAAGCACTTCCTGACCAGCTGGGGAAGCCTCTCAAATACCGTGGCTATTCAGACTAATTGACTCGTGGTTGATCCACATGGAATGATTAGATGCGCACTCCGTTCCAAGGGACAGTACCCTTGCGTAATAGAATGGGAATGGGACATAGAAGTGCAAGGAGTATGTGAATGGAATTGGAACTGAATTATTCTTGCCTCGGTCTGGTAAAACCCCACCCAGAGGAAGCCATAATTTGTCTTCTTCCCCAGTACACGGTCATGAATAATTAATGAGCATACCGGAATTACCCCGCGCATCTTTTTAACCGCTAAGTGCCCAACAAAAACTGCCGTGAGTGTCCAGCATAGCGGGCGCCCCCGCCCACCCCTAAAAAAGTGAATAGCCTATTGTTTGTAGCATACAGTTAACGACAAACGAAAGTTTATATTGATTTTGCCGTAGCTAAGAGAAGTCATTTACTAAAGTTACGACTATTCATCGTCAATGGTAGTAGGGTCTTCTTCCATATCGCAATCAGCAAAAGGATCCTCCTCGTCCAACACTGAGTTGCTGTTCTGGCTGGCTGTTGCACTTTGGATGGCGGCCAAAGCGCTATGTGCAACTCCACTTGGCTTGAGACAATGGATTGAACTATCCTCAGAGCCATCAATGCTGCTACTAATACCACAAGCTTTAAAAGAATTGACAATGACATCAGTAGTGACAGTGCTCCAAGCCTTCTTGACCCATTCCACACAGGTAACTTTATCAGGAGCCCTAAGATTGCCTGAGCTTGTGAATGACTTTTCGCCTGAGGACATCCACTCATTGTACAGATCTCGATAAGCTGATTTGAAAGGCTTGTTCCATGATACATCTGCTGGCTGAAGATGACTGGTGAAACCCCCTGGGATTAAGCATGCATCTGTCCTCAGGCTGGCTACGTGAGTCCTCACTGTTTCAGTCATATGACACCTGTTATAACAAATAGTGTACCATAATTAGAACTCATTTATTGTACGTGGTAACCATTTTTAATTTTAAGACTTTATTATAATATAGTGATTTGTGTGTAGATTACCTAAATGCATCCCAGACTAGGAGTCTCCGGCTGAAATAAAGATGTCCCCACACAGAGTCTACCCACTGGACTGTCAGGGTTTCATTCATCCAGCCATTCCTACTAAGGAAAACAACAACTCCTGGGATCTTTACCAATTCGGGAATTGGCCGAATTCCCTTAAATACAATAAAAGGTTTCAACTTCCTTCCATCAGCCATTGCGGCAAGGATGACTGTAAAGCGACCCTTGTCATGTCCAGTGGTTCGAACAGACACAGTACGCTCACCCACTCGAGCCACTGTTGTGTCCCCTGGCATATCCAACCAAAGTAGAGTTTCGTCCATATTTCCTATGGCAGATAAAGGGTACTGATGCTCCTGTCTCGACTTTCTCACCCTTAAAATAAATGACGAAACTTTGGGGATCAAATCCTGTGGCAATCTCTGGCTAACAGTGGTCCTGCGACGTAAAGAGAAGCCATTTCTCCTAAGAAAATTCTCAACCCACCCCTGGCTAGCAGAGAAGTCACCATCACCACTGTAAAGCTCCAGGGCTTTCCTCTGAATACTGCTTCGCGTAACTCTGAGGTGATTAGATCGCTGATTTTCAATCCAGGCTGTTAACTCCTCCATTTCAGGAGCATGCGCCTTTCTTCCACCACCTGGAAGTCGCCAAGCCTTCGTTGGGACTTGAGCAAGCTTGTCCTTTCTCTTCCTCCAGTCACGAACACTACTCTCTCCCACTCCAAACTTTTTACTTGCTTTCCTGTTAGTATGATTTTCTGCATATGTAATTACATTGAGCTTAAATTTTGCATCATAAGATGCCAACTTCCTTCGTGCAGGTGGTGGGGTCTCCATAGAAGCTGAAGGCAATGACTCATTAGACACACACTGTTCACTATCTGACATGGTCCAATATAAATGAGTAGAAAAACCAATTTACTGGTGCCTATTAATTATTTGGTAAAGGGTCGTCGTCCAGTGCGCGCCTTATTCGAGGTGCGCGAGTTAATAAGTTGAGACGCAATAGCAGGTAGCGGCTTATTCGAGGGCGCGAGTTATTCGGGGTGCGCGAGCTATTCAAGGAAATACGGTATGTGTGTGCGTGGAGTTGAAATGTTATTCTAGCGGCGCTTCCTGATCTAACCAGGGAGGGAACTCTGGATGTTTTTGGATCAGGACTACTATGCTCATGTAATTTAAATTTCATGTGTGTGTGTGTGTGCATGTGTGTGTGTGCGTGTGTGTGTGCGTGTGTGTGTGTACACCAGTCAATTTATGTATAATAAATTATACATTTATTTTTATGATCTGTATTTACCTGTATCTTCTTTTTTCTTGTGTGTGTGTATGTGTGTGCATGCATTTGGGGAATGAGAGAGAGCAACCGTGGACAAACAATATGTGGCGCTTCCGGATCCAACCTGGGAGAGAACGAACTCGGGGGTCTTTTTCGGTCTGTGACATCATCCATGCCGGGTAAGTTGAATTTCATTTCAACTTACTGATATTTGGGTGTTCAGCTGGGGCGGAGGGGTGAGGGGGGGGGTTATGGTACAAGAATGTCAGTGAAAAGTAATGACGGGGGATGGGGGGCAATTCAGCGAGGCCAGCTGTTATGTTACAAATATCATTGTTGTCTTGTGTTTTTTTGGTATTGTATGGAGGTTCCGGATCCTATGGGAGGGATCGTTCAGTCTGTGACACCATCCATGCCGGGTAAGTTGAATTCCACGTGTGTGCTTGTACTGCTTTTCATTTTCAAATTACACTTTCTCAATACAACGATTGTTTCTCTCATGTACAGTGTGGAGTATACATACCAGGGTTCATACAGTGGGAGGCTAGCGCTGGGTTCCCCCCTAGAATTTTGGGAGTTGAATAGAAATGAACATTTTGGAAGCATTTATTTTTAGTCTGATATTGTATCCCATTATGTTCCTATCATAACTGAGCCATTTAGTGCATAGGACCGAACACTGATCATCAGTGTGAAGTATAGACTCTTATGCAAAGATGTGCATCAAAGTAGTGTAGGTTCCAAAAAATGGGTGTGGCAAAGTACACTCGGAGCCCCACCCCCCCAAACAAAAATCCTGTATGAAACAGCATACAATACATCATAAAGTTGCAATTATATAGGATCATGAATAATTTGTTGTTTGTATTACAAATATCTTTGTTGTCTGTGTTTTTGTGTATATGAAATTGTTTTGTAGTGGAGCTAGACGTCTGATGGCATATGTTCCTTGTGGACACTCATAGATCACGGGTGTTTTCAATGCATTGCACGGCGGACACTTAGACACACCCCCCAAAATTGTTTCCTACCCAGAATATCCTTAGCAACAGCCAGGTAACTAATGACTACAGTGGAATGCAGGAAGCTTTCTTGACCTTTCAATCTATTGAGGGCTAAGTGGATATCCAGAAAGGAAGTAATTAGTCTAAGTCTGCGCAGTAAAAAAAAAAAAGGCTCAAAAATAACACCCGGGCATAAGGTTACGCGTGGCAGAAGAAACAGGTTTACGGCTATCTGTACCAGCTCTCCAGAAGCGCTTCAAACAATGCAAATTACTTCGAGGTAAAGTTTAGGCTGTATATAAACATTTGGTATAAGTCCTGGAATGGCACTATTTTTTTTCCCCCGCAGATTGCAAGTTTTCAATGAGAGAGTAAATGATGTACAGTAATTGATGAGGTAAAGCATTGTTGTGTATGTTATGTATATATGTATGTATTATCAGCTATGAAGTGGTGCTGGTGCTGCCTTCTGTTTGTGTGAACTGGTGCTTATGTTGTCATCATCTTCTAGCTTTCTTTTTTTGATGGGTGGTCGCAAGGAAGTTAAAGAAGGAGCTGCTTCTAGCATATGTTCCTTGACAATATATTTGAGGCGATCAACATCATTTATCACACCCTGGTATGTGCGTTCTAGTCTCATCATGTGAGCATGTATAGACTCCGCCCCCTGCTCTCCCATTATCCCAGCTCCTAGATGCCATCGCTTCAGCCAAGGGACAGTATGGTCTTCCAATATATTATGCATCTTCGGAAGCACTGTAGCATTTGGAAATTTAGCTCGGTAGAAGGCCATGAAATTCTCAATATCCTTTTCTGTAAGTTAAATTATTTATGTAATACATATCATGGCTTAACAACTATTAAGTGTCCATACCTATGACTTCTATTTTTTTGTCATCTGTGTACACAGCTGAGTTGTATCCATTATGGCACTTTGCAAAAAGCTGGAGAAGGTGGGCAAATCTTTCCCTTACCAATTCTGCTCGAAGCTTCAAAGAAGGGTGGTTTTCAGCAGTTTTTGTGATGTTGCCAGTAAGGACATCAATGCTATGTGGCTGTTAGACACTCAAAGTAAAGAAGAACAAGCATGTATGCAACTCATGATGCTTACTTTAAGGAGTTTGTGCACATGATTCCCAATGAACATCCCACCTTGGTAAGCCTGGCGTGCAACATTGAGCTCTTTCAAGCTCTTTTCCAATGTTGAGTAGAAAGGGCCATCATTTCTTTTAAATTTTTTCCTTATTGGGGTTTGCAGCTTGGACAACTCGGAAGACTGTGAGAAGAAGGTTCAAGGGGGAATGAGTATGCTGCATGTATAATCAATCAATTATTTACCATATCAGATTTTTTCTTCAGTGCAATGGATGCCTCTTTCTTCAGCTCTTCTACAAAGCTGTTAGTCTGGGGGTTGAGCAATGTCAGGCAATGGTAAGTTGCCATTTCATCAAGCAGTGATGCATAACTCTTCTGGCTCTCTATCTCAGAAGTCACTATTGCCTTTCTTTTGAGGAGTTCTCTAAATGCAGGTTCATCAAAATCACTCTCACTGCATTCAGCAAGGCTAATGTCCAGGTCCACGACACTATTTTTAAGAAGTTCCCAAAGCCGATTAAATATGCCCAAAGATAAGTGCAAGCCAGGTATACTTACATAATTTTCAATTAATATTGCATTTTATAAACACTGTTGAATACTTACATTTTCTAGTAGAATGTCAAAGAAATACTCCCCTATGATGTTTGTTAAAATGTTTGGCCTTTTTCAGATCTCCTCCAGCTTTAAAAATGAAGTTGCTATGATCACTTCTAAGAGTTCCCAATGTCCGCTCTTGGCACCTCCCTCTCTTTGCTAAAGGCTGTATCAAACTGCTGCTGGTGATATGGCACCACACACAGTTGTGCCGTCCTATGGTAATTAAACAATAGAGGTGTGGATACCAATGTGATGTATATGCATACCACTAGCTCCACTGAGACCATATAGCCGACATAGGAACTCATAATCTCCAGACATGAAGACCCGAATTGTACGTCCACTATATAACGGGTAATGTATTGATTAAAATAAATTAAAATTAATTTTAATTACTTGACTGGCATTCCCATCATTTCAGAGATGTGATTCCTATACATGTCCAAAGCTGTATGGAGATTGGCAATGCTATCACCGGCCTTAAACACTGAAAATCAGCGCTGTATTTTTTGTGGAGTTCGGATGTGCTGTGTTCATGAGTTGCAAGTTAAACTTGAAACTCCCACGCCCTTTATCACCTCCAAACTTAATCCACAGCTCATCTTCAGGGATAGCCCCATCATGATGTACAAGACCACTGGGAGACCTAAAGGCATGTTCTCTGTTCACTATAAATCATATTGTTCATTAAAATGCTTACGCCTCATGTTGGTTAATTATGTCTGCCACTTTTGCTATGAGGTTAGGGACATAAACAAAAGGAGCAGCTCTAATCTCCTCTCCTCCATTGTCCCGTGTAAAAGAGAATGCTCCCCTCTCAGCAATCAGATTCTCCCCTACAATGCTGCTAGCCATTGTTCTTTGCTGCTTCTCACCAGGTATTGTTATGTTCAGGGATTTGAAACATCTATATTGTACATATTTTATTATTTTTTATTATGTATACAAAGATACATATTATACCTCCTCAAAATTCTCAGCTTATTCCATGGCAACGCCAGATCAGCTTTCATAGCAAGCACATGCTCTGTGGGGATAACTACTGGAAGCTGAGCTTGGTGAAGAAGTTCATCCCTCTCCTCCTTGGTGAGTGCCTTGACCTCAGTTTCCAACTGTATGTGGTTGTCTCCTCCACTGGCTATAGAGCGTATTCTGCCAATCTCCATGCAGCGACGCTTCCGTGTTCTCTGACACGCTTCACCACTTCGAACACGGCATCTAGTGACTGGTATCAAGGTGATGGGCTAAATATTGTATTTCATTGATTTATATGTTTGTGCCATATGTCTAAAAGTATAAAATTTACCTGACCACGAGTTGGAACTTTGACAACAGCTTTATTTCTACTGCACCCAGAATTCTGTTCCATAATTCTACAGACAAGATGCCCTGTAGCTTTAATTTCTGCTGGTGTGGTGGGGGATGTGATTGGCTTTGCTAGTACATCCTCAATGGTGACACTGGATGCAGAGTCTAGCACTTGATTGAAATGCTCCTTACAATTACTGGAAAGTTGAGCTCTGTAGTGGGAAGCATGTACAATTTTCTTACAATCTCTCTTGCACTTGATTAGAAGGTCATCTAGTAAAGATATTATCAACGGTGATGGAGAGTTGAGTGTAGACCTTCCCAGAGAATGGTTGTGGCAACAAGGGCAAGAAAGAGACGAAGAATACCGAATCCACTTGCAACAGCAGTCTAAGCATACAACTGCTCCACATGAAATTTGGAGTGGTTGGTTTAAAAAGTATGTGCAAATAGGGCAGCAAAGTTTATCCATGGCTGAACCAGATGTGTGGTATTGTGGTGTAGGATCCTCTCAAGAATATGAGATGGAGGTGCTATACTCCGCAAATACTCCAGCAATGCCTTGGGTGTCTCTCCAGATGGTCTACCTCTGTTTTTTGTTCCTTTGCGGTTCTGGCCACCACCCTTAGCAACAGTGACACAAGTCTAAAATGTAAATGTTGGTTACATTATTATTATTTTTGTTATTATTAAAATTATTAATAATTACTTGGCAGTTGTCTGTGTGTGTAGACCATATCATTGGAGTGACTGTGTGAGTGTAAGGTGTTCCCTCATTCGCAGCCTTCACTGCACGGCTCATAACAGCATGGCAAGGCTTGCAGAACTTCAAGGGACAGACTTGGATATCGTCCAAATTCACATCAACCCCAAAGGTCATCAACAGATTATCCCTGAAATTACTGCAACCGAACACAGAAGTTCTACACTTAGCTTTAGACAACCGCTTTCCACATATCCTGCAGTGTTTCAGGAGCTGTTGCAAGTGGAACTCCATTATATCTGATGCTACAGCTGTCATTTATTGCTACATTTAATTGGATTTTTTGTTTTAAAAAAAAATAGTGCCATTCAATTTCTAACATACTTGTCTAAATCTATCTGTGGTGTCCCAATTCACTGTGGCTTCCTGTCCTGAAGCACTTCCTGGAGGCGCCTAGTCTGGGTGAAAGGAGAGGTACCCCCTGGAGAGTACAATCTGAAAACCGCTTCACACGAGGAAGTGGTTGCGTGATGGTGTACTAGCCACTCTTATTCATGCGCAGAGATAGCCAAAAGGTCACCCTAGACTTGTCTGGAACTGGAATGTAATATTGTGAACTATTTCTAGTGGGTTGTTGTGGAATTGGAGAGCAGGTTTGGAATGGATTTTGGGCTCATCAGCCATTGAGCTAATTAAAAATATTCATAGCTCTACCGGAAATAGCACCGTGAATTTTATTAAACGCTAAGTGTCCGCTAAAAAACACCCGTGAGATGTCTCCTACATGATCACAATCAGCACCAAACACAACAAACAACATATTTTATTGTTGAACAATATAATTGGTATAAAATACATCAAAAAGTGGAATTTTTTGGGGAAAATTTTTTTTTAAAAAGTATTAGTAGAGGGCCTAAATATTTTTCAATTTTCTCAATCAAAAAATGAGGGGAATCCCAAACTCTTGCTCTATTTCGTGATATATGGTTGCTATGGGGTTTTCCCAACCAGCATCGAGTTAAAAAAATAAAACTGTAATGCTTTATTCCGCGGTCGACGATTAGATCGCGCGCGTACAAACAATTCAGGAACGAGAGGGTTCATAAAAAAAAATTTTTAAGGAGCTGATATTCCTTGGGAGAGAAGTTATGCTGCTCTTTTGGACAGTTATTAACATATGTTTGTTTATATTTTAAAAAAATACCCATGCATATTTGTTTTATTGGTAGTTAGAATGTCACCAGCAGCAGCCATGAATTCCAACTTTACTTTATAAGATTCAAAAGTATGTCGTTGTTTGATCTATCTTGTTTGTAAGATATACATATGTTTGAATTTCAGAGTTGAGGTTAAACTACAAGAATACGAATCCAAGCATGGAATCCAAAGATGGAGTGCAGACTCAGATATATTTAAGGATATGAAGGACTGTATAGGATGGCGTCCAAAGCGGTGTAGAACATGTCAGTTTGATTGCATGAACTGCTGCCTCGGTGAGGCCAGGTGTGTCAGTGAAAACCATGGTGAATTTGCCCAAAATTCTGTATCCTTTGAGAAGCTGGCCATTGATGTGGTTGGGCCACTTCCTACCACTAAGAGACACTTCAGATACATTCTCACTTGTCTTGGTTCCACCATGTCCCTATGGAGGAGGAATCCAAACAATATACTGCCTTTAGTTGTGCACATGGCAAATTTCAGTACAAGGTAATGCCGCTCGGTCTAAAGAATGCACCGGCCACCTTTCAACTGCTGATGCAGAGGATTTTGGCTGGATGTGAGGAATTTGCACTTCCTTACATTGATGACATAATCATTTATTCCACCTCATTCACTGTTCATCTCACCCACATCAACACCACATTGCAGAGATTGGCAGACAATGAGCTCACAGTCAAATGCATCAAATCTTCATGGTGTTACACAGCATTTGAATTTTTGGGTTTCATAGTTGGGAAAGGAGGAATCGCAATTCCACAAGCCAGGGTAGAATACATGGCCAAGTCTTCCGCCACAGTTAGAGGCATTGGCATTGCTCGCCACTGTGGAGCATTTCAGTTACTACTTATCAGGCAGAGAGTTTGTGGCATATACAGACCATATATAAATTGCAGTCATTTTTTCATCGTAATGAGCGTAACCGTACCTATTATCGCCAATTTCTGTCCATTTACTCTGCAGGTCAGCCGCACTTCACTTCCGAGAAACTATTGCTGCACACCTGGGTAAAGGGACTATTCAACTACAAGCCCCTATAGTCTGGAAAAGATGGCTCAAGTAACTTCACCGCTATAAGCGATGGGATTGGATGAAGTCAATTGGCGATAATAGGAATGATTAACCGGAATATCGCCAGCATAATTAATAATAGTAAACAATGCATTTTTGATATATTTATTAAATTTCAAGATGTATTGCAGCAACAATGCATACATACATTTAAAAAAATTGAATTGCCAAAGAACAATACAATAGAAATTAATTTCAACTTTGATTTTGTGAAGAAGATGCACACAACACTGTATCACTTGCAGGCTGCTTAAGAAGACTGCTCAGAGCACTTAGCACAGAGATAGCTGCGGTTAGAAGTATTGTTACCAAATGCACAGTAGTTGTGCACCCAGCATCTACACTTGCTGCAATCAATCCAAAATACAATACTTGCCGTCATTGATATGGGTTCATTAGATTGGCATATCGAGCAAATTGTGTCGTCGTTCTGGTTGCTGTCATTGTCACTGTCTTGACGGTAGCGTGAAGGCATGGTTCTCTGGCGACAAGGGCGACATGTGAGTTGATCCTCCAAGTGTCCGATAGCAGCCAGAAGTTGAAGGGAGTGAAGTCATAGGGGGTGGAGTTGAAGGAGGTGGAGTGAACGCCGGAGTGGCTGTTCGCCCTTTCCCCTTAATTTTCCCTGCCCTTATCCTCTTCCCCGCCCTTGTCCTCTTCCATGCCCACTCACAGCTTTGTCTTTCTTTTTTTGCTCCTTTTCGTCCTCTCTGTCCTTCTATTTATGCTCCTTCTCCTCTTTCTATTTTTCTTCCTCTGCCTCATCTTTCTTTCTCTTTTCTTCCTCTAACATTCCCACATACCGTATCTCCTCGAATAGACCGCGCGCGGTCTATTCTTTTCAAGCCTACAAACCGTGCGCGAACAAATCGAGGGCGCGGTCTATTCGAGGGGCGGTCTATTTCCTTCACCTTCAGTTTTGCAACTTCCTAGAGTGCATGCGGTTGCCGCTGCGCTGCTCATTGTGCCCAACCCAGTCATTGTTTGTCATTGTCAAAACATTAACAAGAAATAATATGAATTGATAGCTACCTAGTTCAGCTAAAGCTAGTAAAATGTCTCAGTCACTCATCGTCTATCATGCACTTTTCGTCCTCTTCCTCATCATGAACTCCAGCATCAAGGTCGCAAAGGGGTTGTCTGCTTCAACATCGGTAGCAAGATTGAGACGGGCGGTTTTTTTCTCTATAGTGTCCGCAGCAGAGTGCGCAACTTGACCAGGTTTGAGGGAGTAAATGTCCACCCTCGTCCATCCAAACTAAAATGCACACACCAGTTATACAGTACAAATTACAATGCAATAATGGTATTTCAATTTTTAGTATGCGATTGGGTAAATATCGTCAATTTAATTAATTTAGTTATGGTCGTCAATCACGGTCTAGGGCGCGTACTATTACTTTCAGTAAGTCAAACGATGCACGGTCTAATCGAGGGCGCGGAGTAATCGAAGAAATACGGTACTCATTGAAAGTTAACTCTCTTGCTCCAGTTATGCGCTTGGTGCGTTTCCTGGACATAGAAGCGCCACTAGTAGGAGTTGCTAGAATATCCATTAGGTCTGGATTGATAAGTCCAGCAGTAACCAGAGGATTGACTATACCAGAATTGCAGACACATGAAGTGACAACTCTAGGACTAGCGATATGTGAAGTGATTACTGGAGTGACAGAAACAGGTGAAGTGATGACTGGAGTGCCAGAATCAGGTAAAGTGACGTCTGGAGTATCATAAACAGGTGAAGTGATGACTGGAGTGTCATAAACAGGTGAAGTGACGACTGGAGCGTCAGTGCCAGAAACAGGTGAAGTGACTACTGGAGTGCAAGAAACAGGTGAAGTGACGGAGTACCAGAGACTGCCAAAGGATTACGGGAGACCGCAACTGGAGTACTCGACATTTCAATAGCTGAACTGGAGACAGGTGAACCTGAGACAGGAGTAGAGACAATAGAAGCAGTTAAGATTGTAGGTGAATTAGAGGAACTAGTAGGACCAGTGAGTGGAGTCTGACTCCGCTGAAATAGTAGAATCACTATATTATAATAAAGAAGGTTTCATTTTATATGTAGCTATTGCATCAGGATAAAGGGGGTATATCCCCCATTTGGCAAAGCCGGCTTTAATATTTGGTATAGAAAAAGCCTACTCAAATGGCCCTTTCAAAACTCTCGAAAATTCCCTGCTTGTCACTGAAAATTCATTTTTGTGAAGGACTATGCATATCGTTTCAATGACTTAAACACTGAAACGTCCAATGGCTGGAGGGCGTGGGTCGTGTGTGGTGGTAAACAAAAAAGAATAACATTTTGTTGACACAAATCAATGACATCTAAATTGATGTGTGACTTGTGCCCATCCACAAGTAAAAGCACTGATCGTTGTGATACAATGTGCTTCAAAAATATTTTCTTTAACCAACTTAAAAATAAATCGTGTCTATCCAGCCAGAATAACTTTTCGCATATAGGGCATCATCAGGGCCATCAAATCTATATTGCTGAGCATTTCAAAATATTCCGTTACAATGTCTATATTAAAGGCTTCAGCACGTGTACGTTCTAGATTATCAGATTTTCGGAGTACGATTTGGGGGTGTCGTTTTTTAAACAATTGCCACCAGTGTTCACTGGGACCCTCCTGACTAATCCAGTCATCGTTACCTGAACGCTTTGCTATTGCCCAGGCAACATTGTTCTTGTTAGAGGAATACCGCTCTCCCCCATATAAAGAAGATATTGAATTAGGGAGTCTCAGTAGGTGTGAGAACGGTAGTAAGTCCTGGCTTCTTCCCTTGAGCCACATTACCACTGATTCTATCATCTAGAGACTTCCTAGGCACCTTAAATTTCCTAGAAGCAGCACTAACTGACATGTTTTCGGAAGTAACAGCCTTCATAGCCGCCTTTACACTGTCACCACTCCATTGTAGTCGGCGAACTTTGCCCTCACTCATGCCAGAGCTAGCTGAAGACTTCTCAGCCGTTTTACAACAACAAAATGAGCCAGCATGAAACTTGGTAGCTTCAATTTTGTTCAATAACAACCCCTCTACAATTTAAGCTATAAAAAGCAGCGAAATAAACAGCCTACCTCTTGTAGTAGCCGGTTTCAAGTAGTATATCCCTATCGCCAAGGAGCGATAACCGCCAAAGAGACAGAGACTTCAGCAAAACAACTCTAACTTTTTTGCTGCGGCAGCTATTTACTCTCATGAGCACTCAAAATGGAGCATGTGAGCTGTTCTGACGTATACGCCTAACAACAATTTCGTAACGCCTACCGTTTTCCTGTTATCCTCGATTGACGATAATAGGGGTACCCCAGAGGTGGCGATAATGCGTACGCTTACGCGATATTCATTTCGGTGTTTTAAATTATTAACTTATTAATTGTTCTAAATTTGATTTGAAGTGGCGTTTTGAATCATTGTTTATGCATGTGCACGCACATATACACCTGCACACACATTATGTCATGTCTTACTGTTCGATTCCAATACCCAATACTCGACTTCGCACAGAAGGACACAGACTCAAGATACAAACTTTATACCTCTGTACAGAGCTCTTTGGTGAGCCAGCATACATGTACACAGTACACCTGCTGCTATTCCACTGCATAATTTCTGGTCGTGTGGAGGGGTAATTGCACTAGCATGCCACACTCTTACTCCAACTTGAAGCCAATCTCATGAAATCTTCATCAGAGATCCTTGTGGAGGAACATAGTGTATGTTGCCTCAAGGCCAGGTATCACTCACATACCCTGCTGTTCTACTAACTGCAAGATGGAATGTCCTCATCAAGAGAGGACGTTCATGTACAAAATATGTTTGTATTATTATAATGAAGAACTATAATTATTGTGATATCGTGATTGTTGAAGTCTGATGTGAAATCAATTTTAAATATAAGTGAAGTTTACATTAGCTATGTATTAAAGTGATATAAGTAATGAAGTTAAATGAAGAACTGATGACTTTTAAAGTATATTTCAAGGTTATGATTTAGCTAGTTACAAAACAATTCTTCTATTACACACCAACTTAAATCTATCAACAATCACATCAAAATCGATTGGCATGTCATTATGAATACTCATCATGACCAATGATGACAACCGCTACTGTCCCATGGTACTCCCCAGTGCAGTTTTTATATTTGCTAATGTGCTATTAGCGCGCTCATTCTCGCAAGATGTGACAAGTAGTGTGGTGGGTGTGACTTATCATTAATGTTGTTTTTTTTTTTTTAGAAAGGCTAGTGCATGATATTCTTAACAACACATATACTATAGTGCTAGCATCCCAGTCCATACTATCATATGTAATATCACGAGTGGTTATAGCTTCCATTACAGCATGAAGATATTTCCACAAGTCAAAAAAAACTCTCATATGCTTCATGACGGTATATCCAGCGAGTTCTACACAAATCTTTTACTCTAACTACGTACGTTTATCAATTACAAGTTCAAGAAACATTTGCCTTTTTACACTATTGTTAAAGAAATAAGAAGATTCTGTGATAGCACAGCACCGTTCATATTTCGAAAACGTTGTAAACTACAAGCCTGTACAATGCAGAAGTTCAAAACATGAACTACAGTGTACGTCGGTAGCCTTACTGTTTTCTGCTAATAGCAAGCCTTGCACACCACGTTGAGCTGACATATTAGAGGCTCCATCATACCCTTGTCCTCTACAATCTTGAAAATCCAAACCATACTTCAATAAAGTTTCTTTGATATTAGCAGCTAAAGCTTCACCAGTTACTCTCTCAGTAGTTACAAAGTCTTAAAAACTCTTCTCTTATGCAATCTTTACTATCTACAAATCTTAAAACGATGGAAACTTGCTCTTTATTAGATATGTCACGTACTTGGTCACATAATACAGAATAAAACTTGGCTTCTTTTATTTCACTAATTATATTATCTAAAATAATCTCCTAATATTCCAATTAGCTGATTTTGAATAGTTTTACTGGTGTAAATGGCATTCCGTCCAGATTCTTTGAAATGCTTTTCAAGAACAGTGTCTCCATAGCATACTGAAGTAAGGCCAAAAAGGTGCCTATGTTACTGCTTGGATCAGCTGTGCTACCGTCTCTATGCCCACGAAGTGCTATACTTTGTGTACCACACAAATGAATGGCATCTGCAATAATATGTTTAATTATAGAACGATTTTTTGTTATTTCTTTTAATCTACTATTTACAAGCAGATTATCAACAGATAATTGTGGTCTGAACTGTGAATTTTTTAAAGCTTCTGCCTGGGTGACTGCCAGCTGGTGATAATTGGTAGAAATATGCTTGGAAAATTTACTTGTTTTTGCTGTCCAATAATTAAATTTCTTGCATACAAACCGACCTAAATTATCCTTATTGTCAAAAAGCACACAAAGTAGACAAACTATACCATCTTCTGCTTTGCTATATACAAACCAAGGATTCTTCTCTAAACATGACAATTGACAAAGACCTCTGACACCCATCTAATTATCCACAAGAATCCACTGGGATAACTTTAAGTCAAGTAATCATCTTGGAGTGTTTGTGTCCAGGTGTGGCACTTATGTCCTGCAGGAGTGACTATTAGAGCACTAATTGCAATCACAACTGGCTTTAGGAGGGGTGAAATCTTATGTAAGGTGAAACCTAGCCAGAGTGAGAGAACAATTTGCCCTTAGAGTCAAATTCCCACAAAGAATGATCCAGAGTAGGTAGAATTGCCCTTGAGTGGTGGCAAATCCTTGCGGAGAAGAATTACAGATCCTTTGCGCGCACATAGAACTTCGAGTCTTGCGCAGTGAAGAGCTGGGCGTAGTTCGTCGGTATCCGGCTCGGAATGACCAATATTCGGGAAGGCGTAAATTCCCCGAGCTAAGCTTTCAATTCGAAGGACCAGGAAGAAGAATCAACCCTCCAACTTAGCTACTACAGTCTCAGTTAAAGTTAAGAGCCCGCAACAGTCCAGGGCCAGGAAGACAGATACTCTGCTGTCGTTGTAGACCTGACCAAGGGAACAGTTATGGCTAAAGCTCTTGGTCTCAACTCAATAACTTGTTCGCATTCACCGGTAGTTTAATTCAACTTCAAACGTTCATAATTTTTCCAATACATTATAATATTACTAGTGGTGCACTCGAATAGCGCAAATGCATGGCGAGCGAGCAGACTCTTTTTACAGAAAAATAGGACAGAAATTACATCTAACTGATTAGGCATGAAGAGTTAACAATAACAGAATTACCTGAATAAACTTAGAAAGCAGTGGCAAAGAAGCGCAGCTTGACAAAGACTTCACAATTGATTGAAGAAGAGAGTAGCTATAAACGTTTTGGGTGGAACAGAGTTGCGTAAGGCAGTGCAGCAGGATTCTCCCGCGCTCGTTAATTGAAAAATACTGGAACTGTGAACGCTTTACCTAACTTACGTAATTAGAAGCGCGGGCGAAATATTTTGACGTACGTATACATACATATGGTGTGCTTGAGCACAAATGGCGAGCGAGCCTTAAACTACACTATTGTTAAATGATTGATTTTAACAACTAACACTCAAGCTACTAAAATAAAGTCGAGTTTTTAATATAAGTATATGCGGTAAAGGGGTTTCAATGCCATAGTAACCGCTCCCCGCAACTGTTTGAATTGAAAAAGAAGCAACAAAACCGAGTCACGTTATTTAAATTTTTCTTTGTGATATTCTTAATAGTAGTTGTAACGCACAATACTTTCACACAATTGAACATACCTACGCAAGACTTACCTTGGTGGTTCGTCTAGTGGACAATGCATTTTTAAGTAAATACTGTTGAGTAGGGCTTATAACTGTGACAAATAGCGCATTAACTTACCACCGCCACTAACTCGAATAGAAATGGAGCTCCCATAAGATTATGAGTTTTAACTGCACCCGCAAAACAATTCAAAGCCGTAAACAATTCAACTAAGGTGATACGGGTAATGGTCGCTAAACCGGAGGATTCTGTTTAGTGAAGTTTGGGACGGGGTCGCACGCGGAGCGAACACAAAAATACAGAGGGTCAAAGTAAAAATACAGAGGGTCAAAGTACAAAATGACATGCATACGTCCAAATATATATATAAATAAACAAACATCCCCGATTTTTTTCATTTTTACCCACCCGGTTCAGGAACTTTTTCCACTTCGGTTAGTGAAAATATTACGGAACTCGCACAGTTTTTAAGTGCTTGTAACTTGGAACTACACGCTTTTATTTAACGCGCTGCAGTACATTTTCGTTAAATTTTGCGTCGCGTCCAGAATATGGCCAGCTGGAGCTTTTCGCTGCCTCCTTTGAAAGTGACCAGGCATGCTAAGGGTGGTTCAAAAGCTGTGACCTTTCTGCAAAGCTCCTTTCCCAAGCCACTTAGTAGTGAGCCACTTAGTCAAGAGCCACTGACTGCAAGGGCCCATCCAGAAGAAATCCTTACAACTGGTTTTGAATTATGTGATGCAAGTGTTGAGGAACCTACTGCATATGAGTTAGAGATGAAAGCATCTGTAAGGAGCTGGGAACAAATTAGAGAGCCAATAATGAGGGCAGTCATTGAAGGAGTTGGTAGGTGTGTATTTTTGTTATCTTTTTTTTTTCAGTCAGTAGGTCTGAAATATTAATAGTAGGTAGCAGTTTTCTATTTTTGAATTTTATTTTTCTGAAATGTCAGTTTAAGTTTTAAATAAAATTTGTTGCAGAGAAAACTTCTATTATGGAGAACTCAACTATAGTACAATAAATTTCCTACCTGCTGATGCCCCTGAACTACTTGGCATGTAAAATTATACATGTATAGTTCAGTACTTGTGACAGGTTCTGGGAAAAGGTACGACTTACACAATACAAAACTTTTAGAACAGGTTAAAACTCAAGCTGAGGCCAAAATGTTCAATTTTCATTTTTATTATAATCTGTATTCTTTCTTTTACCTCTTGTCAAAGTTTAAATACTTGATACAGTTGGCAAGTGGGTCAACCAGCCGCTTATACATAGCTTAGCAATTGATTCAAAACAGGAGGTATATGTTTGAATCTCATACTGCATAATTCTTTTTCTGCCTCATCAAACATATATCTTTATATTAGGTTCATTGCCTGATCAGGCCTGCTTAGTGTGTATGAAGATTGAGGCTCCCTTTCGATGTCAAGCATGTGGACCTTGTGCTGTCTACTGCTGGAACTGCTTTGAATTGTACCATAGGAAGAGAAATATATTTCACGTACCCGAAAGGCTTGAGGTATTTTATAGTACCTTTAATTTAAGTCTGTGTTACAAAAGTGAAAAATACTTGCTTTGTGTTTGTATAGAATGGATACTTCACTGCAGTGAGGCGTACCATAATGTAGAATTATTTATACATTACTGGATTTAGTTGCAGAAGCGTACTGATATCCTTGATCGTCTCAAGTTGAGTCTTCCAACTTTTCACTGTTACGGACATAAAGTATCCTGTCAGGTACTAATTTATTGTGAAACAATTTAACATATATACCATTTAAACTCATAAAACAGATGCGGTATGGGCCACGACGTTGCGTTGGACTATAGGTTTAAGTGACGGTGAGAACATGGAAAGGCTTTGGTCTAACTTGAGGCGATTTTCCAAGATGACTAAAGAAATGAGGCCATCTCATCGGATAGATGTTCTCTCTAGTGCACTCTTGTTTTATGGTTTGAGAACCATTAGAAAACTCGGCAAGTGCTGTTTACGTTTATCATCTGTTATCCAAAATAAATAGATCATGCTTTTTTACAATCCTTATTTATCTGAAACTACGCTTGGTTAATCTTTTCATATTCTATAAAGAAGGCAATGTTGTTATTATCACCAAAGTGACACTCTCCCATGAATAAGCTAGGGAAATTGTTATTGTGTGACCCTTACAAAAACAACTTTAATTGGCTTTTATTTTAGTATCAAAGTGTTTGCCATTCTAATATCCCTTACCTATTGTAACTATCACTTAAATCTAATGAATATGATTACATGGTTTTGGTTGCCTAGCGACTGTACCAAGGCTTTACAGGTGGTTATTTTGCTTGTTTGAATTTTTTTAACTGACTCATGAGAAATCAGTGATTCTTCCTTTTTTTTTCCTTCATACAATTTATATTTATTGACAAATAATGTGTATAAATGTAAATATGGCTATAGAATAATAAATTTTTTGGTGAACAAGTCAGAATAGTATCACTATCACTTCCGCTATTCTCAAGAACTTGGAGCTAACCTTCTAAAGCTTCCTGTTCTAACACTCTTAGCCCTTCTGCTACCACCACAGACCCCTTCCTACAAATACCTGTTATAGACTACAATTTCTACTGGAGTTTGTACAGCTTGATTGTACTGGCTTCTTGAGGCTACATCTTTACTTTCTCATGCATTAATTATAAAGATAACTGCTGCGTATGTAGCTGACTATCTGCCCTCGCTGCCTTCTTCTCTGGAGAGACTGAAATCTCTGTTATTCAAAAGCTCTACAGCCCTGGAAGTTGTAAAACGAGTAGCCATAACTCCAGATCAAACGGTCCAACAAATAGGCAAAGATTCCATAGTAAATTGAGTTCTCTGCTATTTTTAAGTGGCTAATCCAAAAGAGCTATTTTTTACGCGTCTTTCGATTACCATATATCATACATAGCTTCAATATTGGTTTTTTTATAGTCGTCAACTACTGTGGGCCACATTATTGCAGATGCAACAGTTAAGGGACCCCTTCACGACTGAATTTTGAGTATTTAATTTTTTTAATTATTGTGATAGGGATAATTAGCTAGTTATAACCTTCTTGCACATGCATGTTGAGGGCTAAACAGTGGGGAGCCAGATATGTGAGTTTATAGTGAATAATAACATTCTCAAATGTACCAAAAAGTTAAGATTATTGCATCTCAAATAAGGGACAATAGCTTTAACTTACTATCTTCTGAATTCGGGAAAAGCATCTTTGACCAGTATTCTTGACTTCCCTAGGAGTCAACGTGCTTCTCACTTCACCAATTGAAGACAATCTGGACTTTTCTTCAGCACTTAAAACAGAATACTTCACGCTAGCTTCCTTATTGAACACTCCACTTCCCTGCTTCATGGCTTCTTTTCCAGCTAAACGGAAATAAAGAAACTTTTATGAGGAAGTAAATTAATGTGTGTATCTTGGTAAGGTATCATAATTTACATAATGACAGCTTATCTTAGTTACATAAGCTAGAAGTAGACCTCATATAATATGCATATAGTTTCAACTCCTTGAATAAGATTTAGTGGTTTAGGTGACCACAAGTACTGACCAACTTGGCATAAATATGTTCATCCATAAAAGTTTACCATTAGTTTGTCCAAACTCTTTCAGAAAATGTTGCCATGGATTCAGAGAGTGATGCTTCACGATTGGCTCTCTCTGTTTAGCATGCTTTCTCAAATAGCTCTTCTTTTTGATCCAGCGCTGCAAATAACAATTCATTAATTGCAAGTATGTGTTCCTAATTTAAGCTCACCTTCACTTGAGCAACAGACAGACCGGTATCTTCAGCTGCTCCAGCAATCATTGGCAATAATTCCTTTGAAGACCCAGTCATTCCGTTATCAAAATAACGATTTAAACATTGTACCTATAATTAATAACATACACAATCAAACTATGAGCATAGCAAAGCAAGACACTAGGTGTATGTGTTCAAGCCATCATCAATCATCAATATATTGACTAAGCTCAATATTAGTAGCTTTTTTGATGGAGTACAAAATTGATGACCTTTAGGTAAAGATTTGTAGGAATAGAGCCGGACACTCACTTCACTTTTTCAAACACTGAATGTTACGAATCATAGTGGCTTACAAGTACGGTTTACAAGATTCCTTGAGAGCCACTAAAAACGTAATTGTTCAGCTTAGTCGTAACCTGTCCATGGCATGGGCATTTCTGGGAAACCCACCCACTTATATGAGTGTGTTTAATAGTTATGTTCATCCAAAATAACAGTATGAGCATCTGGGGGTGGATAGCTCTTTGAATATCAAATGGGCGTTATAGGGGGAAAATACGACGCCCTATGAGAGAGGTCAAATTAAAATTTTTGAAATTTCAGGGGGGGATTTCTCATTTCCATAAAATTGATGAAAATTTGATGACAAATGTCACAATGAAGGTCATAATAATCTTCAAGGGGGGAGGGCAAATTATTTTCAGTGGGGGCAAAATGCCTCCCCTAAAAAGGCCTGGTATAATCATTAACACTCTAATTGAATTCGTAAGCTTCGACCTAAATACATTTGGGCCATTTCCTGTCATCAGCATTGGATCTGCCCCTGTCCTGGTGCATTGTTGGCGCAATAGTACGCGAAGAACAGCTGAAGGTCGTAAAGAGGGATTCAGAGCTGCTACTGTCATGCAAATTTTCAGAAGTACAGAACTATGACTGTATATACATCCCATCTGAAATAAGCCCGACTGCTTTGTGTTAAAGCTTTTAAATTATTTTTTGTCTTTATGGCATAGTGAACACCAAAAGTAGTTGACAGTAATACTGAAGAATCCAGTACATCCCCTGTTACTTTAGCTATGGCCATCACACATTCCAGTATTGCTTTGTAACCCTTCACTCAGAATATTTATATCAATATATTTGTAATCATTGTCATCCATTATTTATTTTTTAATATTAAATATAAATTATTTTGTAATACATTATATATTTGATACAAGAGACATTACATATAAGGCATAAATAATGGCATATTATACAGTCTATTAATGATAAATCGTTTATTCTTGTTCAATAAACTGCAATTGGCTAATTGAACTAGTAACAAAAATCTGAGTGGATGATTACAGACTTGCCTCACATAGCAACCTGCTTTTGTTCAATACCTACTGACACCAACAGCCTAGCACATACCAGAATGTTAAGATGAAGGCTAGAAACAAAGGTATAAGTAAACGACTGCTTTTTGTTTACAGGCGATTCGGGTACTTTGCAGGGTTAGAGCGTGTGACTAAATACGGGCACATGTAGCACGGGAAAAGAGTGGTTTTATTTATTCACACAAATTCTATTGGATTTTCAAACAGCACTTTCCTGCCTGCTCAGAAGTTTTTAAAGGGAAGTTGGACCACTTCGGCATGAGCTTTTGAATGGTGCAAACCCTGGAAGTATAGCTACTTCTTTTTAAAAATTCCGCGCCAATTCAACCTGAACAGACTATAGCTATTCTTGTGTAGCCAAACCGTTTAACAACGAAGAAGGAAAGGGTCTGGGAAAAACGACTTGTTTGTAGCTCTCATAGAGTGTGCCCCAATTATTGACTTTCCACATTTGTGGTAGCTGAACATTACAACCACTTTCGGGTTGCAGACATCTCAAACAAAATGCATGGTGATTTCCCACTCTCACGTAATGTGTTGTCACACTTTTATACAGCAAGCTTGTTAGAATTGAAATGCTGTGAACATGTTGTATTGCACCCTTTATTTCCTTTGTGTAGCAGTTAGTAGTTAGATTATACATTCTAGTATGCATGTACATTATATTAATCCAGATATGACCATTGTATTAAGACAACCAAGTCACTCAGGATCACTAAGAATATTGCAAACACAAAACTATTCACTAAACAGTATTCCTTCATATATCTGACCTGGGCTTTAAAGAACCTTTTCTGAACAGGATGTGATTCTCCAACTTGCTCAGGGACATCAACCTCCATTTCTTCAGTGTCATCTCCCATTCCCAATTTGCAACTTTCAAGCTTCTACGGCTTCTTAAGTCTCCACAAGCTCACTAAAATGGCTTCTCACTCCAAGGCCACTCGAAAAGCCACCCACGCGACTTTGAGAGACGCATGCGCATAGACTAGTAGCTCCCTCTCACCCACTAGTCTGCAAACGCGTAAAAAAAAAAAGCGTGTAGTTCCAAGTTTCAAGCACTTAAAAACTGTGCGAGTTCCGTAATATTTTCACTAACCGAAGTGGAAAAAGTTCCTGAACCGGGTGTTTTACCCCTGTAAGTGTCTCACTCGCTACGCTCGCTCGCCAATAATGGTGAGCATGATGATATAATGAGTGGGTGCGATGAACTATGAATAATGTTATAATTTGATTGTGGGTAAAGGGTCACTAACTAAAATTGTTCAGAAAAAGTTCTAACTCCTGCGTGGATTTGGCTTCCTCTTTGACTTGCGTTTCCGGCGCTGGACTTTGGGCTTTGACATCTGTTCTGGATCTAGGTCCTGAACAGTAGCTAAAAATTTCAAAGTTTATATACCAAAATATAGGGCTTTTAGGGCTTTCTAATAGTATTGGGCGATTTTCAATTTATAAGCAACAATTATTCCCATTTCTGAATATCTAAATTAACCAGATTATTGCCAAAAAGTTAAACAATTTTTTTTAATCATTAAATTAATTATTCAAATAAGTAACAGTACAACATTGATGAAATGATTTTTCAGATCAGAAAGTAAATGGTTAAATACCAAACAAAAATAGCGATTATTATAAAATGAATTGGAAAAATTGAATCACTTATTCCTTGCCAGGAACACTAGTTTGTTTACATTTTCTGGCAGCAGGCGGCTGCGACCATTCGTTATGTGAACTGCCAGGCTGAACATTCTTTCAGAAGGAACACTTGTTCCACAAACACAGAGATATTTTCTTGCAAGTTGTGCCAAATGAGGAAAACGTGAATGTTCTACTTTCCACCAATCTAATGGATCTGTATCCATTTCTATAGAAGACATATCGAGGTAAGAAGATATTTCAATATTTAACTTATCACGTGGAGAAAGTAAATCACTCTCATGATTAGGCTGTTCTTCAATATCTGACAGTACTGCTGCTAATCCTTTTAATTTTTTTTTAGGTGGGGGTGATGTACCGACAGCTTCAGGTGACGATTCTGTGGTTCCAGCATTACAAGCCATTGATCTCATGCATTCATCTATTATTCTTGAATTTATTTCTTCTTTATTTTTCTAGGTGCCTATTTTTGAATCTTGGATCCAAAAAACTTGCCATTGAAAGAACTGCGAGTCCTGTGCTATCACTGTATCTGCCTTGCAAATCAGATAAGATTTTCGATTTTAATTCACTTCTTAAGGAACTGTCACCACTACCAGGGCTCAAGCTGTCCTTAGCATGCTTCAATATAGGAATAAGTGCTGATGCAGTTACTTGTTTTTCTCCAGCAAGTGCATCAGTTAATACATGCAATGGTTTCAGAACATCAGAAAGTGTTTCTAAGGTAGTAAACTCAGTATCGGTTGGCATTTTATTCCAATATTTCCTTTCTTCTGCTAAAGTAGCACTGATAGCTTGTTGTTGTTCTAGAATTCGGTCTACCATTTTATTTAGTTCTCTCTTAGCTCAGTTCTCAGTTTGGTAGCAATCCTAACTTTGGTTATCCGAATGAATCAATTATCTAAACTCTATAAATCCAATAGTAACAAGTGTGAACCTAGAGATCTTCTTGACCACACCTTCTCATTGAGATTTTGATATTTATTATTTTTTATGTTACGTAGGTAGGTACGTAGGACCCCTTTTTACGCCTGCACCTCTAATTATGTAAAGTAGGTAGCTAAAATGTTTCTCCTCAATGTCTATGTCTAATACGTTTACCGAAGTCCCGTCAAGTCACTTTGTAATCTCGCTCGCAATTTGTGCTTTTTGAGCACACCACCTAGTTATCATTATTATTGGAGAAAAAGAAATGTGCTGAGGGGGGCAAAACTTTGAATTTTGCTTAAGGGGGGGGGTAGAATCCCAGGGTGCCCCCTCCCTCTGTATGCATCACTGTACCGTATTAAGATTTACCTATTATTCATGAACAACCATGTAATTAAGCCTCCCTCACCTTTGGCATACTTAACCATGTATTCATCAGCCATGTGGAGACTTGTTGATTCCCACAGATCTGATGACTGCAGTGTAGCAACATCCTCCTGGTTATGGTGATCAGAAGGTAGACTTTCCTCTGGATTTGCTAATGGAGCCCATGCACGAAGTTGGTTGAGGAGCCAGTCTTGTTCAGCCGAGTTCAATCCATGTGATCCATCTTTAACCCACCTTTCCCAAGCCTGTTCGCGATGGAAATCACACAGGTATAACATGTCTCAAGAGCTAAAATTTCAGCGTCAGAAAAGTCTGTCATAAAATAGTTGGGGTTCCATTCTGGATTCCAGGATATTAAAACTTCAGAGCTTCTTCTATATCCAGTATTTGTACGTACACAAATAAAAAACAATGGCAGATCGTAACGTGTGGTTTGGTAGGTAGCATCCATTAGACTCATGGTATTACCATACGATACCATCAATTTTTGTTGCCATGGTTCTTGGTGGACCCATAACAATGTTTGGTCATAGCTTCTGCATCTGATACTGATGTTGAAGTACTATTGGCCTGAGTGTTGCTGTATAATTTTTTCAGCATTTTCTTGGTCAATTATTGAAAGCTGTAATGCTTCTTTTGCCCTAGCTACATGGTTTTTTACATCTATTAGACTAGGGTAGTATGCTCTGTCACTAGGATTTGGGTAAATTTCCAGTACACATGTAATTGTTTACATGATGTCTTAGGAGCCGCTGTATCTCAACTGGTTCGATAGTTCCAATTGAAACATATTCTGAACTTTTGCTATGAGTTCAGGGTGAATGCATTGAGACAATCCCATTACCCCCTTGGTGGGATGATACTTAATACTTTCGTATTACTTCTGGTACCTCATTTGAGCTAGATGTTACTTAATAGCTTTCAGGCTATTTTCTCGAATATTTCGTACCTTCTTTAGAGACATTTCAGGAAGCACTGTTGATTTGACACTATTTGGGGATAAAGGTTGAACTCGACTATCTCAATGTGGGCTAAACATCCCTTTTTTCTTGTCCCTTGCAAACTCTATCACTGGTGTGAGGCTTTGGCTTGTAATAATGAGTTTTATGCTGGCAATGAAGAGTGCGCCTCTCTCCTAAACTGAAGGGTATGTTATCAAACTCTATTACTTGATTGGCAACCGTGTGCTTCCAATAAGTGACTAACTTCTTGGCTTGTCTTGGTGTGATGCTGGGCTTTCCAAGGGATCTGGTGAGTAGTGCTGCATTGGTATACAGGGTCTTCTGAGCTAACCACTTCTTCATTTGCATGCTAGGCAACTGAATGTGAAGTTTGTCTAGACATCCTGTTAGAGATGGATGAAGCAGGATCCGCTCAAGTGCTAGTACATCTGGAAGAGCCCTGTGTGCCTCTAACGTAAATTTAATGCATTTTATACTATATACACTACTTGCTAAATAGTATTCTATACTTTCAATGTTAACTCCAACAATTTTCTGGTGAAGTTTCTCCATGCCAAGTGACGCCTTCTGCAAAATCTGCACCCCATCTTTTTTCATCTAAATAAAGTCAAATGTAGACCCTGAAAAGTCATGTAAATTTTTGTTTACCTTCCTCAATAATGGCAGAGTATCACTAAAGTGGATGTTGCATGGGAAATTCAGAGCTGCCAATTCACTGCGCCTTTCAAATTCCGCACAGAGAATTGGAAAGTCAAAGGCAGATCCATTATGAGTTACTAAAACTAATATGCACGAATGGGTAATAATAAAAAAATGTTAGGTTAGCTTTGGTATACCTGGTAGTGGTGGGCAATACCGAGTAGTTGGTATCGATACTTCGATACTTCCTGAGGAAAGTGTCCGGTATCGATACCAGAGTGGTATCGAACAGACTTCGATACCAAATATTACTATTAGCCCTGCCCAGACAGAATATCGACCTTTGCCAATATCTATTTGTGGCCAACATTAACACTTGGTAAAGGTGGTTAATTTAATGTGGTTAATCTCTCTAGCGGTTCCTTCCAGAGCTGAATAGAAATAAATGATAAATGATTTGTCCCTCATTTCAGAGCGAAGAAGCAAAATCACACCACATGATGCTCTTTCTAAATCAAAATAGCGAACTTTTTCATCGTAGTAGTTGCTTTGCTACATGTAATACTCTTCCAAATCATTTTTTTTGACAATTCATCTAAATTCAAAAAATAATTTAATTAATTAGTGCGCCGGCGTGGTATCGATATAGGTATCGATACCGCCGATACCAGGTTCGAAAGTACTTGGTATCGATATCGAAAACATAAATCCGGTATCGCCCACCAATAATACCTGGATAGCGAGGGATTCCTGTTTTTTCACATACAAATCTAATGTTGCTTGTGATCCACTCTATAAACAGTGGCAGTACAACTGAAAGTGGCCTTTCACCCCTCAAGAGGTTGGAAGTGATACCCACTACCCTGGAAACTATTTTTATCAATCTATAATTGCAACTTGTTATAATCTGTCTTTTTTTTTTAATATACCTGTAGTCGATATGTTTCAACCAGTTCTAACCAAAGATGAAAGTGTTGGATTAGGAACGGGAAGGGGAGGTTGGATCACTTTAGCACCCAAATCAGTGATGTGGTCGGTGTAGATGCTGAGCCCTGTCGCAATCGTACAATATCAAAAGAGGATGGGACTCGCTCATTGCACTACTAGATTCATCATCCTAATCCTCTTCAGAGTGCAAAAGCTCAACTACAGGGTCAGCATCTAAAGCACTAGCAGTGGGTGATGTTTCTGGACCATCAGCTTCTCTTTTCCCATCTCCTGCGTTTTTCTCCAGTCACACATCCAACACCTCGAAGTGTCCCCATTACTCCTTTCTCCTTCTCATAACGACTCTTCTTTTGTAAGTTTCTACATAAATTGCATATTTTATAACAGTGCATGAGGGTGAACGGGGAAAAATAGGAGGGAAACGGTGTCCCCGTATGTACTCCCCCATAAAAATTACATTCCTTTCTCTGAATACGACGATTTTTTAATACAGGGTGTGCACTAATTTAAGCATTTTTATAATTTTCACAGGGTTTCTTTATATCATGACTCATTTGTAGATTAAATAAATATGAACCTCTTTTGAAGGTGATCGGCACTTGACCTTCGAACTTGGTCAGTCCAATGATGTTGCTCCTTTAGGATGGCAGCTACAGCTTGTGTTGGCACTTCTATCCCCATTCTCATGAGGCATAATACCTTCCATATAGGACCAATATTCTATTTGCAAATATTATTTTATATTACTTCTAGCTAATATTTCGTTTTTGTTCTTACTTTATGACATATGGCCATGTTGGTTTTGCAGGTGTAGTGAACAGGGCCAAGATCCGTTAGAAATATTTTTCAATTAAATAGGTCCATTTAGTCATGGTGTTGGCCAAATTAACATGACACTATCAGGGTTTCATCACCTAATTATTCGACTTGTCCACTTTCACAATTTTTATGTTGCTGCTTTATTAATTTTGCTGTATAACAATAATTGTGATAAACCATAAATTTGCTCGTTGTATTGCCAAATTTAGAACTGGATAAACAATTTTCACCATCAGTGACTCACAAGCTACCACCAAGGTTCTCAATGTGCCTTCAACTTCACTCTGATGATAGCTCTATCATCTACTGAAGGTGGTGCAGGAGAGATGACTCTAATCAAGCCCATTGTATGAAAGGGACTGTTCCCGTATATAGAAACAAGGTTTAAATCCATATTGTCTCCAACAAACTGAGTGACTGAGTTTGCATCCCCAATCTCCATGGACACCACCTTATCATCACTCCGTTCTTCATTTTCATCAGCTGTTGTAGCAACTGATAATCAACCTCAACCTCATCATCCATCTGCTCATCAGTTTCTTCATCAATTGTGCCAAGAATGCCAAAATCGTCAGTGATTCCAACTCGTTTCTTATCATTGAGGAAGCAGTATTTGTACCTTTGTATCTCGGAGTAAGACTCAGTGTATCCCAACTGATGAAACTGTTGATCAACCACTTTAACCCAAATCTATGATCCAGTTGTATGGCAAGCCCCATATGGTATGGCAATACCCCTGACCGAGTCCGATAGGCCTTAATGAAGTTCTGCCCCCAAGTGGCTACTCGTTCATCTGTCTTCACTATTGGTCTCAACAACATCTAAAGGCTCTCAGGAACAAGTGCCAGCTGACTAGGGATATCAGTCATACTGTGAGCAGTGGGGTAGGACTTAGGATCTAGATCAATAGTGGCTATGTCATTGCAAATGAATTTTAATGCAGTCTTTATTATCTGTGTCCTCTCATCTCCAAACTGAATGTTAGCATAATGCTCTCGCAGAATGTTGCTTGTCTTATCTCTGAAACACAGCACATCTTCTCTCCTCTTCTGTGACATAAAATAAAGTGTGTCTTGGTATTTCTCTTGGAGCTTATTCTTTAGCCACTTCTTTGAGTATGCAAGGCTTTGATCTGGTGATTGATCAAACTGCTTCAGTTTTTCGTGAACTTGGTCAAGCGTCATAATCCCATGCTCAAGTTCTGAGTCTAACCATTCACAGAGGTCACAGAAAACAGTTGCTCGCTCCTGATCAGCTTTCCTTCCTACCTGCAGATAAAAGTTCCTACACTCAATGAATCTCAACTCTGAATAGATCACTTACATTTTTAGTCTTGGAGTAATGACCACCTGTCTCAAAATTTACATTGCAGCGCAAATGATACAGTATTTCCTCTGCTACTAGGTCATTGATGCCTTCCAAGCGGCCAATGACTTCAAGGCCCCAGTCATCCTTGCGACCCCTTGCTGTCTTCAGCAAGCTTGTCTTCAGATGAAGCAGTTTAGCAGAGGTGCAGGAATATTGTCCATGTCTATAATTGTGAGAGATTGAGCTAAATTTCTAAGCTAGACATACTCTACTACACAGCAAAGAGCAGCCTGAAGTTCTAGAATGATTCAGCAGAATCAGCATATGATGTTCATAATGTATGCATGCACCAGCTTGCACAGACCACATACCTTTGATCTCTGCATGCTCATGCAGGAATCAGGATGTTAAAAAGTAATCTTGCTATATGGAGTAGGTGAGCTAGATCCCTGACACTGTACGTAAGCATTTTGCTTTCACAAATTAAAGGGTTTGTCTATAGCGGGAAAGTGGGTGTGACGTTTTTCAACTGCAGAGTGTTTCTGATGCAAAGTAAGTTCTTGCAACAGATTCAGAATCATGAAAATCCTTAGTTTGACACTCTTGAGGAAGAATTTGGGTATTAAAATTTGTTTTCCATATATGGTTTCAGGGACCCAACTTCCAGCAGCTGCCCTGGGTTCCCCTAGGGTAATTGAATTTAAATAATTTGATATGTGTTAGTGGACACTTTAGTAAACACTTTGGTAAAAAAAAATCTTGGTAAGGAATTTATTCCAAGATTAGCCAAATATCTGCTAATATTCCCTCACTAAGGTGATATATATCCTGTTAATGCTAGGAGGCTGCACAATTTACCATTGAGAGACAGATTGACAAAACAGAACAGTATTGAAACATTCAAGTGCTTGCGCACTGAAGGATAACACTCTAGAAATTCAAGTACAGTGGACCCTCATTGAAACCGGAACTTAACTTTACAATTATAAAGAATAGCCTGGTATAAAGTTTTTAACAGGTGTGGTGGGAGTAACCAACACCAATAAAATTCAAGAGTACAAACTCTGTACAGCTTATTTTCGACATATTTGGAGCCATAAAAGTCTGTAGCGAAAAAAACAACACACTATGGCCATTGAAGAGTTAATACATAAGTCAACTACAGTTAAATGTGCATTATTTAGAAATAACAGGACAATAAATATTGCACACATTGTCTATTTGCTGGAATGTGATCATTTAGACATAGTTAGCAGTGAGTAAAAATCAATGGGAAAAAGCAAAACAAGCCAGTCATTGCTTCTCTGACCTGTACCTTTTCTACATGATCAGATACTGTTGGGTTGCTTTAGGAGAGCCACGGGATCATTATAGGTACCAGTGAATACCAGTAGCAGATGTTAGCTATTTTGTTCCTTTAGCTTTTCCGCTCCATGGAACTCACCCACTAACTCTTGTGAGTGCTAGTGTGGGAATATATGTGGAAACTTTTAAATGACTTTCGTGATAGAGACCTTTTAATGCGGCACATCACATACACTTCACCTAAATCATATTTCCATTACTTTTTTTAGAGAAAGCACGAAGAAGCTTGCTATAGATAGCAAATAAAACAATAAATAATAATAATAATAATAATAATAATAATTAATAATTAATAATAATAAATAATAATAATAAATTAATTATATTAAATTATAAAAATATTTATAACTTGAAATTGTACTAGACTCACCATTTTAAATAATGCCCTAAATTTGCGACTGGAATATTAAACGCTCACTTAAAATAGTAAAGAATTCAAGAGGCACATGCATAAATGTAGAGCACCATTAACCCTCTCAACGGCACAAGCCCCTATCCCATTGCGAGTTACGTCATCATTAACGTCATAATTTCCTGTCGGCCATCTAGAAGGACAAGCGCAAGGAACTCTAATTATTAGCCATCGCATTGACAATTGAAGAGATGGTGAATTTCTGTGCTATTGTGGGCTGTGGCAGTCGATCTGGTAGAGACAAAGGAGTTAGTTTCTATAGACTGCCAGCCGAAGTGACTCACCAGGGGGAGCGCACGTTGGAATTGAGTACAAAGCGTAGAGATTTGTGGATGGCTAGAATTAACAGGGCTAACTTCAAACCGAGTGAGCATACCCGTGTTTGCTCTAAACATTTTGTTGGAGGTAAGCACTGAGTACACTCTTAGTCATTAGTAAAAATCTGGTTTTCTCTCTAGGCAAACCTAGCCCCTTGTATGATGAAACTAACCCTGATTGGGCACCTTCCCTTCATCTTGGGGGGGGGCTCCAAAGGATGATTCTATGGAGTCGGTGAGCAGATATCAAAGAGTTGTTCAGAGGAAAGAGAAAAGGAGACGTCTGTATGCTTGTGATGCTCTACTTTCTCTATCAGAGGTAGGTAATTGAAGTTTTTGTTGTTGTTGTTGATTTGATGCACATTATTCTGATAACATTTGTGGTATGTACAACTCTTATGCTTATATTTTCACATTTTTAATACATACAGCCAGAACCAAGACAAGAGGAACCTGAAACAGTGTCAGTGTGTAGTCAGACAGAAATACAGTCGTGTGACATTGTGTCAAAGGAGGAACATGAGAAGATGAAGAAAGAGTTTGAAAAATTGAAGGCAAAGCACCATGAATTGCTGTTAAAATGTGCGGAAAAAGAAGTAGATAAGGTGCAAAATAAATCTAACCATGCAGCATTTGATGAAAATGATTTTAGAAACAATGATGACAAAGTTCGCTTTTTTATTGGGTTAACTAATTGGGAGGTATTAGAAAAACTATTCCTGTTTGTTAAACCTAACCTTGTGGGTCATCCATCACTTACACCATTCCAACAATTAATAATTACCTTGATGCGTTTGCGGCTTGCAAGCTCAGGAGTTGAGCTAAGCTACCACTTTGGCATCCACCCTTCCACTGCTTCTAGAGTATTTTCTGATGTAATACAGATGCTATATATACGTTTGAAATTTTTGATTGTGTGGCCGGAAAGGACCAAAATATGGATAATCACTACTAATAAAAAAAAACAGAGGGATAGACATTGGCTTTATCATGGAGTGAAGTTTTCTGATACTGCTCAAGGGCATCTTTCTCGTGCTGGCACCCTCATGATGTTGCAGCTGTTCTAAAGCACATTGTATTAGGGTGACATATACTCAAAATTATACTAAGAGAAGGGCTAGACAAATCTGTACAACAAACTGCCTTGAACTTGGATGCTGTTATCCTTACTGCTCTCATTCTAAACCAAAGTCTGCTGTTTGACTGGTCTCTTGTTTTCATTTCAACTGCTTTAATTTGCTCATCAGTTATAGTCAGAACAGTTTCATTAGAAAGTTTTAGCAGCTCAAAGTAGCTTAAACTTAAATTGCAAGGCTTATAAAGATCAGTGAGTACAGGAGGCAGGTCTGAACTCAGGACAGATGGAACGTAATTATCACAGTACCCTGATAGCACAGACAGAACTGCTGGTTTGGCATTTTTACTGCAGGCCAAGGAATCCAAGAACTTTTTCTTTTCCTCCAAAGTAGGAATTTTGCATTTCTGCTTTTTATTAGTACTTGCAGAGCTAGAGTCTATGCCTTCAGTATGAGTTGCTTTTCTTTTCTTGCCAATGAAATCTATCTCCTGAATATGTGCATAAAAAATTGAATGAATAGATGGGGGCATAACCCAGTATGCACTTTTCTGAGTTACAGTTAAAGAATCTCTTTTCTCTACTCCTACAGCCACCACCCAAAGTAGAGATGCCACATGAGAGCATGTTTACCCCAAGCCAGCCATACAATCGCAGTGTGCAGAGAGAATCTTCCCATCAACTAAACTTACAAACCATGGCGTTAGTGGTTTCTCATTCAATTTTTGAGAATGATTGACCTGCACCAAAATAGTCAAGTAAATACTTATATTTTTAAATAAACTTGCTTTTACCTTGCCAATTATAATTCTTTTGTTTCCAACTTCCAGAGCAAGAATTTGCCTCACCCAGCCTTTAACAAAATTCTGGTAGGAGTCCAGGCATTTATAGTTTAGCATATCATTTTCAGAATAGGGGCTTGGCGTCAGGATTAAATACATGCACACATGAACATGAGTAATAGCAGGCCACAGGTCAACATCATCTTTCCACTCATTTTTTTTTTACTTCATAAGGATCAATCCCATCCACAAATTTCAGTTTATCACAATACCTTTTCTTAGAGACATCACTGGTTAGGGTATCCGAATAACCTGGCAAAAAACCGGCCATGCTCCTTCAATGAATTAACTTTACTAGCAACTGATACTTTACCTGTCCTCCAGCGTGCCCTCCAAGATGGCGGATAGCGACGGTTGCTACGCGGTAATTGAGTAAATGGGCGTGGCTGCAATGGGTCTATAGGCTCTCCGCACGCTTGCTCAACAGTACTTGCACTGAATTAAAGAAAAAGATTATTCACTAGATTACGACAATGTTTTTGTTTATATTTCTGTTATGTAGTACTTCATGCTCTCTCTTTTTTTAACATGCAGACTTATAAAGCTCAGTATAGAGAGTAGAGAAGCTATGCTCGTTTTGGACTTGAATTGTTTGTGTTGCTATAAATCTTTACTGAAAAAATAAGTTAAAAAGTTTAAATTTTAATGTGCCCATTCCTTACTGAATTGGTAGTCAGTTGGTGGTCAGTATCTGCTGGTGGATAAAGGGTTTAAAAAATCTACTTACTATTCTAGTTCAGTTGGCACTGCATATACTCACAATATCACAGATTTCTGTACATGTGCATCTCTGGATATTGCTCTTTGTATTAAAACATAAAGAAGCAAAGCCGGAGCGGCCACTCAGAAATCCCTAGTGGCAGCGATAACCTACCGACTAGTGACCCTACCTAAACTATCCTAGGTAGAGGTCCCACAATAATAATAATAATAATAATAATAATAATAATAATAATAACAATAAAATAAATACATAAATAAATTAAACATGGCACTTGGAGATCCAGCATAAGCAATTGATGCAAACATTAGTGGCAATGTGCTATGAGCAACATAATACCTAAAATGACACCAAGTTTGCTTACTTGGAGATCGTGACGACAAGATGTCATGTTGCTTTTCCGCCAGTTGTTTCACTGCAGCCTCAGTTAAAGTGCCTATTAATTGTTCATTACACATACCATTCTTAACACAGGAAATAATTCAGTTAAAAAACATTATTTGAAGCCACCAGTTTCACCAATTCCTTCTGAGATTTGCATTTGACCTCTTTTGCATGGTTTAAGTGTTTACACAATGATGAACCTGCCACACATCAACAACAACTTGAAGCATTATAGTGGCAACAGTGTCAGTTTGTATTCACCCTATCACACAATAAACTTACGAAGGTTTGATCTCACTTTAGAAGCATAATGCAAAAGTGCAGATGTCAAAACATCTACACGGTGTGAAGGTTTCATCTCTTTTGTAGACTTAGCAAACTAAGTAAGACCAAAGTCTCTCTGTGGCCTCACCATCAGTAAGACCACAACTACTTATGACACATGGGGAATAGGTAAGCTGCACAACATTGATACAAAAGAAGACTAACACAACCTTTAATAAAACCACATTAGTTGTACCTGGCAAAAAGCACCATGTCCGTACACATGGAAAATAGGTACTGCTAAGGTTGTGTTGAGTAGCAGATCTGATCTTCCACGATTCTGTTACTCTATGAAAACATTCTACATCCCACCTATGACACATAAACAGATTTACACCAACATACCTTAAGGTGAGCTTCAAATGAACACGCTACATCATAGAATAGCATCAGTTGTTGGTCGCCCATGTTGTCCTTTAGATTTTGAAGAAGATACACAGGATATGCAAATCTAGAGAAGACATAAAATAGTGTCTTCATATTTAATTCCAATATTCACAATGTATAACCTCTCTCCATGCTTCATACTGAAGAACCTCTGAGGGAAATGATGACGGCATATGCTACCAAACAGTTGTTTCATCCAGTGCAGCATATCGAGTCTTAGAACGCAAGGCATCTCCAGCTAGGAACTCGTGACATCCCTAGATAATATAAAACAAAGATGTCACAAAAAAAATTTAAATCAACATACGACACTTACCATTGTATATGTATTGTACCTTGTCTGGCATGTGATGTCCTGCATCATAAGAGGACACAAACTGGTCAGACTTCTGATCCTCAAAGAAAGTACCAGCAAACAATGGTGGCCTTACACTCACTCCTGACGATTTCTTTCGACAAAGCCCATATATACCATCAAAAGAAATATGTGTTGGTGTTCCCTCCTATAAAATGAACACCACACTAATTACTATCTTGCAACACACACACACACACACACACACAGCTGACCTTAGGACAAGCTGGGCATTTTGTAGAGGTGTCAAGTTCAGGTGATAGGAACTTCAGTGAGTCAAGATGGTGCCGGTTAAACCTGTACAGTTATATAATTTTAACAAAGAAATAGATCAAGCACATTGGCTATACTGATAAATACGCACCTAAATTCCTCAAAAGCCTCAATAATAGCAGGATATATGTTTCTGAACTAAACAAAGCAAAAATATGTTCGATAAAGTTATGAAAAATTAAAAAACAACTGACAAACTTCCGCACATAATTCAATATTACACTAGGATCAGCCACTACATATATAGAATTGGTCCAATCCAGTATCAGTAGTACCAATGGCAATGGTACCATGGAGGTTACTACTAAAGGCACTAGCTGAAGGACTATCATTGACATCTGAACAAACAATTCTCCGTCGAAGTGGTCGCTTTTTAGATGGAGAATTATAATCTATTGATATACTGTATGTTACAGTAAACTATTTTAAATAATATTATTTATTTTCATCACTAGTAGAGCCCTTTCCACTAATATATTTTTGCTTTTGAGGTCCTGTCATAAATTTTCTTATTAATAGTATAGTTATAAATTTAGATTTTAGATTTTGTATCATCGTTTCAAGCATGAGCCTCAATCACTAGGTAAAAAGAATACCATATGCATTATATATGTAATTTCAACAAACTTGTTAACTTAATCGCACAAATTAAAAAAAATTAGGGTATTGTGATTTTTTTACATGCTGAGGATCATTGTGGCAAATGTATTAACTCTTATACTGGAGCAAAAAGGATTGCAATTTTGTTAAGCCATTACGTTTAGCATGGTAAGATTTGCAAGAATTCTCTATAAATATAGTAGAATAAATGGCCAAGCGAAAGGAATTATTATTGTTTTTGCTGTTGAAGTGTGAAAATGGCTCATGAATAACTGTACTATCTTTGCATTTTAGGAGTGAAATGCCAGTGTTTTTTGTTAAGTAATTAATTACTTAAGTTCCTTTATGTTCAGACTGTAGCTTGTTAATCTTTTTTTTCTATAACAAAAGTTGTATATTTTTGTTTATTGTGCACAATGGTTTAACTCACTCTCATGTTAATTAATGAGTCTTACTGCTAAGAAGTCCTAATTTTATACCTGTTGGAAGAACAGTGATTTACTCGATAGAAACTATAGGATGGATAGCGCTCAAAAAACCACTTGCTACAGACCACTAAGAGTGGCTGTTTTGGGGGACTATAATGAAGCAGTAGGTGCTGTTACTCATGCATTTATATTCAATAGATGAACATTTGCTATTTTAGCGGAATTAGTGGGAGATGAGTTATAGCCTGAACACTTTCAAAAGCATTGTCGGAATTGATAGTGAGAAAATTAATTGATGTGATGATAGATAGCTGAAATGGTTTATAAAACAGTTAACCCACTGGCAAGCTCATGATTATCACTGCCCTCATCCATGGGACAGTTATATTTCATAATCCCTTGCTGACCACGACAAAACTGTTACACACCTGGTATCAAAACATTGCCCATTGTTCGACAAAATAAAATAACATAAGCACCATCCTTTATTAGTTCATGCAGCAGTTTCTACAAGTTACTGTGTGTTGAAGATTATAAAACTGAATGATTCCAGTTTTATGGCATTTACAGAAAGTTAGGTAATTTATAATAATTACTTACAACGAAACCTACCCATTTGGGAAAATAAAATGTTAAATAAGAATATTAATTGTTTTAAAAAGTCTTTGCTATCAACTCCGAATCACACAGGTACTGAAAGAATACCACCACACTGTTGAAAAAGCACGTTAGTAGTCATAGTGAAGCTGTTGAAAAAAACAAAACAAAAAAAAACACTGATCCTCAGGGTTTATGTATTGTCTTTTAAATGTGGAATATTGTTGCATTCCAAATACTAATCTATTAATCACAGCTACACGTGATTGTCTACGGGAAAATCAGGCACAACACAGCATGCATAAACCTTGGGAAGTGATTGATAGATTACTTAAAACTGTATAAGCAAATGGAAGGGAACTGTTTAGGTCAAATATACAGGAAAAGGTTAGGTCAAATATACTGGTATACTGGACTGGGAATGGCTTACGCTAGAGCAATAAAACTTGGAACTGGATGCTGACAACTCTTTACATGAATTTTGTTTTAATGGGGTCGTGTTGTGCCCAATTTTTCCTGTAGATAGTCCTAAATGTGGCTAGCCTGTTACTTAATTGAACCTTTGACCCATTCAGAATTTATAAAAAGTAGTCAATTACTTCACAATTACACGTAAATTTACTGAGAATGGTAAAATAATTACGCAGATTACAATTACCACAACAGTGAATGCTTCACAAACAGGCAGTGATGTCAGGCTATTAAGTAAAACAAAAATGCAAATGAAAAACACGAACAATTTTTTCGACTACACTGCACAATTCAAGAGTTGTCTTCTCATAGTTAGTGACACCATGATAATCTGAGCACTCAGCAGTCAATTAGGAAAAATTCTGAATAAATCATACCCTGACAAAAATGGATTGAATAACTCCTGCATTAATAGCAGTAGGAGTGGCAGCAGGAGTATGCCTGTCATTCTCACGTGCAATATGTTTGCAAATTTCGCTAAATTGTTAAATGATGTATAATGCTTATGTAGTAGTAAACTAGAGCTACGAGCACATATGCAGGTCAGACATATGAGGCACATGATTATATTGTGTGTAGTAATATTTGTGTGCAGCATGTCACAGATGCAGAAGAAGTGTGAAATGAAAATAAAATGAATACAACATGTGAGCAACATTTTAAAGGTGACAACAGGTAACCTTCAAATTTTGGAATTTTTTTAAATGGCTATCATCAATCTAATAACAAACTCCATGCACAATTGCTAAATTTGTGGTCCAACTAGCATTCTATAACAATGATTTTAAGTCGTCATTTCGTACCTTATGAATTGCGACTTATTATTGTGAAGGATAGTCTAGAATTTAGTGTATACATAATAGATTAATCATTGAATACCGCAGAATATCACGAGTCTGTTGGCTAGTATTTGCACGAGTGCCGCACGTATGAATGTAAATGCTGCCTACAGACGAGTGATATTCCCACAGTATCCAATGATTAATCGATTTATTGTGTACCGGCCTGCGCGAATGGCGTAGAAACCGAGTGGCTAATGTAATGGATGCTGCCAGGAAGGCTTCCTTTTCTTTTTATTTTGATGAAGTCTCATTTATAACCTTTTCTTTCAATGATAAAGTAGAAAGGGAATGTGAAAGGCAAGAAGTACAGTCGTCAGGTGAACAGTCAGTTAGTCTTGACGAGGCATTACGGAAGTTTTTAGAAGAGCACAAGAACTGCACAACTTCAAAAGAAACATTATCCAACTTAAGAACTTGGTACCGTTGGTGCAAAGGAACAAATGAAAAGAGTATATATTCCACCCAAACTGGACAGACTCCTCGGTCATTTCTATTGTAAGATTCAAAGTGCAAGCAGTACTGTATGATTCCAAGCACTGTTACTTCCATTCAAAGAAGTCTGAATATACATCTAGCAATTTAGCTACTCCACTGTACCACCCCAAAATCAATTCCGGTGTGCTTTTTTTCTTGTTGATGTTTATTTCTCATCATTGCAGTATATATTATTATTTACAGAAGTAATAGCAAGACACTATTATGTGTGCTGTCGGGATGGTAATTTCCGAATGAATTTAACTAAGAGAACTACCAGTAAAAAGCGAGTGAACAAAAAATTGAGTAGAAAAATCAAGGATGTATGTCTTTCACGAATGTACGTAAATGAATATAAGGACCATGTTGAGGTACAGTATGTGTCTGCCCACACCAACCACAAACTGTGTACTGTGAATTGCCACATCTACCTATGCCTCGCAGCTCAGTGGATGAGGTAGCGTTTAAAGTTAGCAGAGGCATTGCATCTGAAAGAATACTGGAAGGTGAGTTGATTTAATTCCATGAAAATATTTTTAATTATCTGTTTATTGCTAATTATTACAGACATTCGAGAAAATGTAGGACACCGGGAGAACAGGCAGGAGTTTCATCAAACTGTTTCTAGAAAACATTTGTTGTCAAAGCAAGACATTCGTAATGTCAAAAGAAGTGTACTTGATCGAAAAATCAAGCGCCATGATAATGATGCCATATCTGTGGGAATTTTGGTGCAGGAATTACAAAATGAAACCTTTGATCCTATTTTATTCTACAAAGCACAAGGATGTGAATCTGAACTGAAGCCATTTCTAAAAAAGGACTCCTTCCTTCTGGCACTAAAACAAAATTTCAGATGGATTTGTATCGAAAAATTTCACAGAAGATCTTGTGCATCGATGCCACGCACAGCACCAATGCATACAGGTTTAAGTTGATTACATGCCTTGTTCAAGATAATTTCTGTCAAGGTAATAGTCCACATGAAAAGGATAAAAATTAAAAAAAATTCTTGTAACATGCAGGCGAACCAATAGCATGGTGCATATCTGATCAAGATACCACGGAAGTAGTACAGATCTTTCTTCAGTGCATTAAAGATAGATCCCCTCAATCAAATGTCACAGTTCTGATGACTGATGGTGGTAAGATATTGCATACATTTGCACCCCTTACAATAATTGACAAATTCATATGTCCAAAAATACAGGAAAATTTTAGGCTAGTTGATCACATGCACAGCATGCGATGAATTAATAATGCCCTAAGACAAATTAGTACCAACTATACCATATTTCTACATTAAAGATGTGTTTATCAGTCAGAAGCAGATACAGCATAGCGTATCTTTGTTAATCTGAATCTTGCTAATATCAAACTTCATTAATCTAAATGTTGTGTTCAGGCCACAATTTAATTAAATTAACCATCAGTCACTGTATTTTCAATACAGATGTTACTAGCCCTACTCAGCTGCTAGCTCCATAGCTCCATTAATGCTCCAAGGTTAAACCTATCCCTTTTTTAAATCTACCCCTCTTTTTAAATCTTTATGGTGAAAATTCAGCCCTTGTATTACTCCCTGCCTGCTCCAATTAATGATTATTCGTAATTTTCACCAATCCAAAGCATTTGGGAGCCAAAATAAGTCTGGTCTTGTACTTTACAAATGAGCACACAGTATTTGGACCATCACTAAGACACATCCTTTGTCATGACAAATTAGCAATATGTGTTGTATGTGTTGCTGCAAAGGTCCTGGAAAAACCACATTCGTAGCTGCTCCCCGGACAATCAGGTCATGATATTATATCAAACAGCATTTTGATTGATGAACACAATTTGTACTCTTTCAACAAACTAAGTAAACAATGTATTGACCAGTGGAAGGAAGTTGAGCCCAAGTTCATAGAATATTATGCTAAACATTACCAAACTCGGCCAGGTTAGTAAGCCAGTCATATAAAAAATGAACCGTCAAACATGTAATTACAACATTTTGGTGACAATCACACACATATTCGTATTCAAACACTGACTTTGCTGATGCAGTGACATTCTTAGAGAATTTATTGTTCATATAAATTAGTAGATTAATTTATGCCTTCAAACTTTTACATTTTTATTGTGTTCCTCAGAAAAGTGTGCCAAGTGCCACTGCCACTTCCCACATGCTGATACTGATACTAACATGTACCTGGAAAGGTAATACTCCAATAATTTGATAATGAAATTCCTTAAATTAGTATCATTTTCCCACAGTTTTCATAAACTTAAGACCACATATATGAATGGAACGACTTTCTTGTACACATTCTTTTGCAAATTGAAGAGGATGCATATTTCTCATACCAAAAAAAAATCCAACTTCCTTTAAAGCACAACACAGATAACACTAAACACCAGTGCGGCATGGATATTCCTATCGGTATCGGTAACCAAACAAATTTGTTACCTCAATACAATTTTCACCATTTAGATGTATGTGTTTATAGGCAAATGGCACTAATTGGCAAGTTCCAAGCACTTCTGGAAAGAATCCTGATGGATACCTTGTACAGCAAGTTAAAACGTCTTGCAGTGACTGTAATGATGTATCTAAAGTGTGCAGCCATGCAGAATGCAAGCATCTCTGCTACCACATGTATTCCTGTGATCAACACTGTTATGATTACAATAATGGTCACATATGTAAACATATTCAGAGTACACTCAATCTGGCTACAACAACAAATGTCATTACTATAGACTGATCTATAAAATACAATATGTTATAGAATAACAGTTACATTGATTATCACTGTTGTTAAATTTCTTACATTTAGTATTTAGTACCACACGAGATTATCGGATGGTGGCATTGCAATCCTATGCTTTCACCTGAAAGAAAAGAAAATAGACCAATATTTCTACATAACATAATGAATACATGTAAACCACACGTTCTTTAGCTATTCCAGAGAAAAAGCCCAAAAAAACACTGAAACAAGTGTATTTTGGGAATGTGTAATTCATAGTTCATTTTATGTAGCTATCCTATAGGTATTGTACATGCATTCATCCTTAAAAATGCTGTTCTGGCATCACAACTCCATAATTGTGCTTTACATGAAACATTCCAAAAGGAAGGTCTTGAACAGGGGTTGTAATTCCCTGAGCTCGGGGTTAGCAGGCGAATCCGAAGGACCAGCCTGTGGAGAACTAGCATGCACAGGCACAGTGCGAGTAGTTGCTAGAATAGCTATATACGTTACAGTTAGAGATATATTTTTAACAGCAACTGAACTGCAACTGAACTGAGTGAACTGAGTGAACTGACTGAACTGAGTGAATAGAAGTGTTAATGAGTGGAATGCACACTCACACACAGAAATGCAGACACACAGCAAACAAGGTTCACAGTTCAATCCATGCACTTTACTGGCGTTCGTTCACAAAAAAAAAAAAAACTTTCCATTATATTTTTCCTATTGTGCTCAGAATTAAAAGCTAGCTATGAATTATAATAGGGTTCTGCAAACTCCCAGTTATTGCATTCTGCACTCTTGATAGAAGAATACTGTGTTCACTGTGTAAGCTTGAGTAGCAGCCCCCACCCGTTCTCTTACCAAGGGTTGTCACCTGGCCAACAGCTCGAAATATAACAACGCTGCAGGCTGCACAGCCTGCAGCCTGCAATTGATAGAGAGACTTCTGGGGTCATAGTACGTGTTGAACTTAGTGCGGGGAATTACGCACACTGGAGGTCAAAGGTGAAATATTCTTCACGGTACATAACGGGATTAAAAAAAAATCGACTTCGTAAGTGCAACGGTCGCCCCTAAATTTCGCTGAATAGCTGTAAGGTTTGTACCGTTGTTTCTCTGGTTCTGGTCGGTCTTTTTTCTTGAAACTTGGTTTATAAGAGCTGTCTGTTGGTGTCTGTTTCAACTGCAACAACAAAGTAAGCGTACATTGAACAGACAACGAGAAATAAATACATAGCATAACTCCTCCATCTGCTGGTTTCAAGCGGTACTGCACCCTTAATATTCAGTGGCAAGAGATCCCTGGAGCGCGTGGGTCATATAGAGGCACACTGACCCACCGACTAACCGGGTCAGCGCAAAAGTTAATAATAATTGGTCCCCGCTGGAGTCTAGAAAAGCTCACTGTGGCTAAGCTTTATCAGTTGCTTCGTCTATAGCGTCAATCTTAGATTCATGGAATTTAAAGATTGACTTGCTTATCTAGTCAGCCTGGGTACCTTAAAATAAGTAGTTATGATGAAAGTGGAAATATTTTCAGTAAAGTTGCTTACTACATTATTTTATTCATTAGTAGGAATAAGTAAGTTCCAATTACTACTTGTTACTATATTCATATTGTAATTGCAAACAGCAAATATTTTGGTGGTCTGTAAAACAAACTACTCATAGTCTGCAGCAATTTCTCAGTTTGACTCTAGCAAAACGCACTCATCGTTTAGGAGTTACCATCAGTAGATAAAATAAATTGTATGGCCTTTAATAAGCGCCTGATCACTGTGTTATTATACAACATTTACCGCTTCAGGCGGCGGTTACTTCAACCTTCAAAACTAGAGGTGCTATCCTTCAAGGTAGTTGTTTTTTTCTTGTTCCAGTTAAGATATTTTATTTTATTTACTTTTGATCATATTTTCCCTGGTGACCAATAGTCTCGCGGGCCAGACCCTGTACCCAATAAGAAGAGAAAGAAAGGGTCTGGTCAAGTTCACGTATGCGTTCGGTCTCGCTGGTCCTGGAATTTCTCGGACCGGTAATTGGTTTTAAGTGACATTGACCTCACTATATAAACAGAGACATTCGCGCGCAAATTTAGCTTGGTTTCTATGGAACTGTAGGAATGAATTGCTGCTTATGCCAGAAACGTCTTGCAACGGACAAAAGAAATAGAAGAAAGCTACATGGTCCCAGTTGTTCTAGCTCGAAAGAAGAACTGCAGAAGCTGTCTAGTGTGTCTCTAGAAAGTTTAGAAACGCTCAGTGATAGGGATGCATACTCATGCCCACTTGTGAATTTCAGTTAAAATCAATTATTAATCTTAATGAGAAACTATCAGAACACAATGACGAAGTCAGAAGCATGCTATCAAAACTACAGTCTGTTTCTGGAACACCAATGGAAGCACAAAGGAAAAGACATCTCCCAGATTCTAGCAGTAGTGAGCCAGCTTCCAAGCAGCTTTGTATGGCAGCTTCTCAAGTTTCTAGTCTGGATGAAGATTCTGCAAGATTAACCCCTCAATCTCAATGATCCAGTAGCTGTCAGCCAGGAGATCATGCTTCACCAGATGTTCAGGTAATTTCAACGGGTCTGGATAATTTAATGCCTTCCTTATTATATTTTAACTACTGTGGGCTAAAAGCAGTTCAGAATGTTTGGTGGACATTTGAATTTCACTAACTATCTATTTATAAATGTGGGAGTCTATGAAGTCAAACATTTTTATTATGATGTTAGATTGTTATTTATAAAAAACAACAACTGCCTTTACTTGTCTCCATCATTAAATTTTGAAGTACTTATCCCATGGCCGTAGCAAGCGGTCCGGTTGATCCGGTTTTGGCCGGACCAATATTTTCACCTCGTAGCCACACCCACCTTAGTTGCTGCGTAGAGCATGCGCATAGGTTCAAGGATTTGCAGCTGTTACGTTCTCCTTCTAGCCGTTATTCACCTGTGGAGCATATTGGTTTGCTTGCTCCCATTGAGAACCCAAAGAGATGCTTTGTTTGAAATCAAAGACCGCTTCGATCAGCAGGGATACAAGATATATTCCTCTCTTGAATCTCTTCTGATGAAATCCTGCAAAAGTGAAAGCATTAATGATGATCTTGATTTCATTACTGCTTTTTATGGGGATGATCTTGACAAGAAAACTTTGCAGGCTCAACTTCAAACTTTTCGAGTCCATTTTGAGCAACATAAGGAGGGTAAAACAAGTAAAACATCATTTTTTTGATTTATTAGAGTATTTTTCCAACCTCTCACAAGGTCAATCAGCACTCATGAACCAGGTGTGTGAACTTATGCAGCTAGTTCTAGTGATGGCAGCAACAAATGCAACTTCAGAAAGATCATTCAGTGCATTGAGGAGAGTAAAGAGCTGTTTGAGAGCAACAATGCTTCAAGAGAGGCTAAATTATCTAATGCTTCTCCACGTGTTCAGATGTCCCAATACAATGTGCACACTGCATTATTCCAAGGAACCCCAGTTATTGTTTTTTGTTGTTATGTTGCTCATTAGTAACTACTCCAGGAAATGTTTGGATAAACCCAATAAAGTCCCACCCCTTTCTTCCTGTGTATGCATTTACTATTCCATTGTATTGGTTTTTCATTAAATTTCGGGGAAGGGGGAGGGTGAAGGGAGGGGACTGATTAGCTCTGCTTTAATTCCCTAATTTGAGCTAGAATGACCATAAATAGGTGTGATATTTTTGTTAGAAAGCTTGAAAGTGCTCTTGACTGTAAGGCAAGGGAAAGCCTTCCCTTTTGTATTCAGAGCTAATAAAGTACAAATCAGCTATGAATTGCCTGCTATTGCCCAGTTTGAATCAGAGTTACATTCAAAACTGAAACCCTAGCTTGGTATTTTAAGTTTCAATGGGCCCTTGCAAGTGATTTGTGGGTCACCTTATTTCTGATTAGATAAATATGAAACTAATAAAAATAATACAGCATCAAAAGGTAAACTTGCTTTTTCTGTGTGTGTATGTGTGTATGTATTGTTGTTTATGTTTTTGGTGCTTTAAAAATAATGTTGATTTCTATTTAAAAGGACATTTTAACTTGGAATTGCATATTCCTGGCATGTTAAACAAATTAGTTAGTGTAAGGTTTTGTGGTCTGGTATTTATCAAAATATCCTCATCCAAACTTCAACATTAGGTGTGTATGAGAAGAAATAGCTAATATTGTACGTATTATATGTTTCAATAAGAGGTGAATATTAATTGAAGAATCATTGTTCAACATATGAGTTATTTCGCTAAGCAAGTTGTTATGCATATCCCCAACAGATATTCAAAGGAAATGGCCACAAAAATTGAAGTGGTGAGTACGGATTAACCAATAAAATGAATAATAATAACAAACTAGATGAAATGAGTAAAATTTTGGATCATCTCATGAAATTTGTTCCAACTTGGCCGAAAAAGGGTGAAATTAGTCTTCCAGATGCAAGCAAAGTTACTTTTGATGACACCCGGTTCTTTAAAATATTACTTGGAGGTGATCAGCTCACTGCTGCCAGGGTACGAGGAACACAGGCTCTTAAGTAACTCAAGACAAAGCATGTGACTGTTTACATGGTTTAATTCCAGTTGTGGAGGACTGGCATTCACGAATGGCTCTTGTATATAGATGTAAGTGATTTATTGCAGTTTGTTTTTTTGTCATTGTTAATGTCATAATAATTGCATTGTTCAGGTTATTTGGAAACGGCTCTTTTCACCAAAATCAGCTAAGGAGAAGTGCACCATGTACCATTTGCGAAACCTTATTTACAGTACCCTCTGACCCAACAACTAATATGAATTCTGCAGAAGACTTTCTTTTGCTACTTTTGCATGCGCATACTGTGGCTGCTGCTAACGTAATACTGTCCTATTACCCAACTGACAATTCTGTTGAACTTGCGAGACGTATAGTAGTTAACTTTGTAACTATACCCAACTTTAAAAAATCCAAAGGACACGACTCTGACAATTGCAGCTCAATGGATCGAAGTTCAGAAATAAGAACACAAAGTGAAGATGGTGTACGTTGCTATGGAATTGAGTTTCTGTCTCTTTCATGAATTTGGCATGGGTTTCATGATTCGATTAGAGAAGGTGATGGTGATAGAATACTTCCTTACAGTTAAATTTTTGTTAGTAATCTTTAAATCTTCAAATAAACGAAACTATGCTAAAGAAGCAGTCAACTTATTGTTGCAATACTACTATCTGTTTTCAGATCGCCAGAGAGAGCAACTACTATGGAGTAGGTGTATTAACACAAGAGGATATTAAGGTGCCAATATACCGTGTGACGTTCATTATTATGGAGCACTTAAATAGAAGTTTTAAAATATGTATCAGAAATTTAGGGGCCAACATTCAACAGAGCTCTATTGTGAGAGCCGGAAAATGTGTAGCAGCAGTCCATAGTGTGTGTGATAAATTTGAGAAACAAACTTTATCCCATTCCTACTCTATGCATCACCCCATTCCTGAATTTGGAAAAGATTTAGCTGGTGTAATAAAGGCATTGGATGAAGAGAGTTTATTTATCCCAACACGCCAGAGGCAACATGCTTCATTTAACATTAAATGCGGACTGATGGAGATATTTACGACGGATCAGTTGTGTACCAAGACAGAGAAAACTATTTCACATATTTACAAGAAATGACTATTCATTGTTTAAAGTTTACATTTATCACATGAACATAATTTAGCACATGTATCACAACATTTACAATTAGTTATACTCATATCCCTTTCACAATAACTCAAAAAATTATTAAAAATATGTTTTCTTCTGCAAATATTCGAGTTTGATACATAGTTTTTCATTATTTTTGTACAATTTTTAGAAACTTTCCCTTCATACAAAATAGCTTCAGCATACTCTCCATCCCTTCAAGCTCTCCCTGTTTCTTGTACATATTCTTCTATTGTGCTGGGCACACCCCAATGCATAATGGTGCGAATATCTGGGCAATCAATCCCTAATCCAAACCTTGAGGTCGCAATGACAAGTTGTAAAGTGTTCTCCTTAGAATAAAAAGCAGACAATATTTGCTCCTTCTCCGCTGTAAGAACACTGCTAAACATCTCTATCCGTCTGTACTGAGGCAAGTTGGGATAATTACGTGGGGATGTAATGTCACCACTTGGAATAGAGGTCAGAACAGTCTCTATACTTTTGCACAAACAATACTGCTTTAAGAAAACTTGTACTTCATAAATTTCTACATAAAATATCACTCATTTCATCATGGGTAACTGCAGGATGAATGCAGTGTAATCAAAACTGGATTCGTCATAGACAACTGTTGTAATGCACATTTGTATGTTTCCGTTGTGGCTGTTGCTGTCAGAGCCATTACATTAACATCACTTGGAATCAAGCTCCTCAGCTCACCTAAAACAGAAAATGCTTTTCTGAATTGGTCTCCCCACAGTTTAATACAATGCGCTTCATCAACAACAAGAGCAACTTAGTTTTTCTTTAAATGTTTTTGAAAGAAGCATATTTCAAAAAATAGAATTTTCTACTATATTTTCTGGAGTGATAAATATTAGCCGTACTTTTCCATTCAATACTCTCATTATCACTTGTCAGATTGTGCTTCACCAACAAATTCAGTAGATAGTCCATATCCAGCAAACTTAGCTTGTTGGTCCATCATAAGGGCAGTTAGTGGACTAATATGAACCACAATATTTCCAGTTGAGCCTGCAAATAGTATATACATAATTTGTATAGCTTCTTTATTAATATGTACATGGATATGGTACCTTTTATCTTGTCAAACACACTAGGAAGAATAGCGTAGCATATGGACTTTCCATAGCCTGTTGGTAATGACACAAATGTATCCCGACCACTAACGAACAAAATGATTGCTTCCAACTGTTTCTCCTTCAGTGTAAGTCCGAATACTCGAGCACTCTCCGCCACCGCTGCAGTTACATCCATGTCGACAGTAATTTCAGCGCGCTAAAATCACCTGAACCATAATTACCGCGTAATCAAAGCTTTATTACAGTACCGCAGTGGTTACACTTGTGCTGACAGTGCAAGACCAAACGCATACATGAACTTAACCAGACCCTTACTTTCTCTTCTTATTGGGTAAAGGGTCTGGCCCGCGAGACTAGGTGACTAAAGGGTATAGGACTTCAAAATTTACAGTTGAGTGAGCAAAAAAAACTAATATCATTTGGTGCACGACAACATTATAAGTGGTATTTTTGTTTCTGAACTGTACATTTTGTTTGAGTTTTATTGAATGTTTATCTAAGAGTTTTCTTTTCTACTTATATTTGTCGCAACATTCCGACTAAGGCTATGTCAGGGAGAGAATACATAAAAATAAACTAGTGGTGTGCTTAAGCACAAATGGCGAGCTTAAGGATTGATTTTAACAAGTAACACTCAAGCTACTAAATTAAAGTCGAGTTTTTCAATTACGTATGCGGTAAAGGGGATTCAATGCCATAGTAACCGCTCCACGCAACTGCTTGAATTGAAAAAGAAGCAACAAAATCAAGTCACTTTATTTAAAGTTTTCTTTGTGACATTCTTAATAGTAGTTGTAACGCACAATACTTTCACACAACTGAACATACCTACGCAAGACTTACCTTCGTGGTTTGTCTAGTGGACAATGAATTTACAAGTAAATGCTGTTGAGTAGGGCTTATAACTGTGACAAATAGCGACTAACTCGAATATAAATGGAGCTCCCATAAGTTTTGCGTTTTAACTGCACCCGCAAAAGAATTCAAAGCAGTAAACAATTCAATTTCTAAGGTGATACGGGTAATGGTCGCTAAACCGGAGGATTCTGTTTAGTGTAGTTTGGGACGGGGTCGAACGCGGAGCGAACACAAAAATACGGAGGGTCAAAGTACAAAATGGCATACATACGTCCAAACATGTATAAATAAACTAGTGGTGTGCTTGAGCACAAATGGCGAGCGAGCCTTAAACAACTACACTATTGTTAAATTTGATTTTAACAACTAACACTTGGTGTGCTTGAGCACACATGGCGAGCGAGCCTTAAACTACACTATTGTCAAATGATTGATTTTAACAACTAACACTCAAGCTAACTACCACCACAAAGCGTTCCAGTAGTTGTCTTGAAGTTGTTCACATATGGAGTCTGGATCTGGATTAGTTGCCAAGGCACAAAATGCTGTGGTGACCTCATCAAATATGTTCCATGTATTCCACATTGTCTTCTTTCCACATCCAGCAAAGCACGATACAGTGTCACATCCACTGAATGCATGCATAAAGGGTAATGCAATGCACTTCTCAGGACCTAGTGCATGTGCTATTTCATGAGCTGGCAGGTATTTGAAGCTCTTGCCTGATGAAAAGGCAATCCATACTTCATCAACAATAAGCTGCTGAACTGCTGCAATAGCTAACACCAACACATCAGAGTCAACTATACGAATCATTACTATACTACGCCATGATTGACAGCATCTGAAACATGTAGAAACATTCTTGTGTCAGCTTTCTCTTGAGTACAGGGAGCAAGACTTGTGGTCATCCTCGGAGAAGTGCACAATACAACTTGGTGATGAGTTACAATTATCTGGGTGGATTCAGTGCTTAAACTTGCTGTTTTTGAGCTCAAGAATGAAAACAATTCCCTCTTGTTGTCTTCATTGCGAAGAAATTCCAACCAGTTTTTGGGCACTGTATTAGAAGACTCTACACGCCTGCGACAACCCTTACCCCTGGTACTTCATGTGTATGCCTTCAAGCTAGATTGTACATATTCATCCCACACAACATCTAACCTTTGTACACCTTGTAGCTGCTTTGTGATGTATGGCAAGAATATCTTGGAAGCATACTCAGAAAATGTGTCTGCAGTGCCTGGTCTCAGCATGTTAACTATAGCTGCACCATCTAAAATTACAGCATCAACCTTTGGATTACTCACTTCATCGATATCAATCAGGTTTTTCAGGCAGCTTACAATGTCAGACTTTGTTCCTAGCCGTAGCTTTCCCATACTAGAAAGAGATGGCGGGCATGCTTTATTTTCATGCTTAAAAAAATCGTCAAGATCTCCATCACGCCTTTGACAGGATATATACAGGCTTGAAAAGAGTGAACAATCATTTTTGAGGGACAGTAACTGTTGTTTTGATTTTGACTTCTCTCGCACTGGTGGACGACTAAACAGAGGAAAATTGTTTCTTTTGATGGGGTCATTGATAGGTTTTGTTTGCTGAACCAGACGTTCAATGATAAAAGTGCTGCTGTCTGTCATCACAGTAGTGCGCTCTACTTCACTAGCTTCATGTTGGGGATGCTGAAATAAAGATATACCAGTCCCATGGAAGGAGTCCTTGGCAGTTGTGGAACTAGGGTTATGATCGATATTATCAAGTGCTGCATTCGTGAAAAAGTTTATTTTGAGCTTTGGAGGGCACATAACTTTTTCAGTCTCATATTGAAGACAGAGATTGTTATTGAGGATAGTAGAAATAGTCATTACACGTTCATAAGAGATACTTAAACCCAGTTCAAACAGGGCTCCACAAGTTCCCTTTTACGAGTTTTACTATGGATTAGTACTCCTAGGTACTGTGGAAGTGGCGTTTCTCTTTCTTCATTGTGCCTGATAGTGTGGGAGGCTACATCTCTGCAGCGTGTAAAGCTATTAAACTTGAGCAATTGTGCTAGTGTAAGAACTGCCTGAGGTTTAGATGAGTGGCTTGACTGGGTTTTGATATTGGGACCATACAAGATCATAGAAACCAGTGCTACCAATGAATTTGGCACTGACAACTCTTGGCAATGATTGTCATATGTCCCAGTAAAAGTGCTCTTGTTGTTACAACTCTCTACGAACTATCTGTGCAGCCCTTGCAAGGTGAATTGCATTGAACTCAGCATCAAGTTCACAGGCCTTCCTCATAGCTGGGCCAATATCTTCATTGAAGATGAGAATGATATCTCGACCATCTTTGAGAGCCTGCAAGTCTGGGAAGTGTGCAAGAATTCTGTCTTTTAGGTGGGTTGAATTAATACGACCATTCAAACTTGTCCCCAGTTGCTTCACTCTAGATGAATACATTGCAACTAGATCTTTTAGCTTGAACACTGGAACACTTTCATTCTCAGCTCTTGTCTCTTCAATATATGTGACCAGCTCTGCAAGTGCTATGGCTCGATTTGAGGTACCTTCATTGTCTTCTTGTTGGTGTGATTCTTTAGATTGCCTTGCCCTGTTGTACAATGAAACTAGGCACTGAATGTGATATTTGGCCTCCAGTGCAATGAGATCACCTCCACTAAGTTTGGCTAGAAGACTTTGGTCTTGCAACTTTAGTGCACATTGTCTGACACGGGCATCCAAGCCAAGTGTTGAAACTTGGTGCAATGATTCTGAAAATTTTCCTGGTTTTTCACAGAAGAAACAATGATCCGTCTCAGATGAAGCTTGGACTGAAGTACTTCGAGTGTACTTTTTTAAAGGAGCTTCTTCAATTTCTGCAGGTATTGTTTTTCGTTTTGCAGCTCGCTTGAGTTTAGTTTTATTGTAAAGCAGTCTACAACTGTCATGCCATTTTGCCTTGTTACGCCTTAAAACTTCTTCAATGTCTTGGCCTTCCATTAACCAGGGAAACTTGTTTAAAAACAAGCAGTCTATCTTCTTGAACCAATAAGTTTTCAGTGAGAGTTTTATACCCTGCTCCATCGATACTACGCTTTGAATCTGCTGGGCATTTAAGTACTTCACTAGTAATTTGTTGGCAAACAATACACTTCTCCCAGTCAGTTTCCTTCACTGCTGCTGATGTGCCAGATTCCTGGCTTGCTATTTTATACACTTTGTCCATGCTAACTACCACCTTCTCTCTACTTAAAGCACACTACACATGTACAGTTCTTTGCAGCTGCTATATCATTTGCTAGATCAGCAGCTGATATTTGTATGCACATGCATGCACTTATTTACACCTACATTTACGCTTAAATTGTGTCAATGCATGTAGTAGTTCTAGAAAAATATCAGCAAAAAATTATTTCTAATTAATGAACACCACATGTTTAGCTGAAAATGGCTTAGATCAATTCAGAATTTGTTAGTACAGTATAGAATGTAAGTTTATAGCTAATCAGATAAATGCAATATATGCAAGAATTGTCGGCAATTTGAAATAGCTGTTATCAAGGTCAAAGGTCAAACTATAGATGGCCCTATAGCTAAAAATATTCTTTAGGTCATACTCTTACTATGTGCCAAGTTTCATGCTTTTATCATCAAGTGAACAATTTTTTCACCAATCTCCCTAACTACAAGATGTTTTCTCATTTCCTTATGCCTAAATTTCATCAACTATAAATCATCCCCATTTGCTAAAAATGTACACATTTATTCGTTATTAAATTGTATAATAAAATTTCATTACAATTTTACTTACCTGCATGATAAGCAAATGTTATTGCAACACTCCACAGTCAGTGTTTCCCTGCTGCTGCTATACAGAAGGACAGTCAACACTGATAAACTTCGTATTTTCTTTTTCCAAAATGCTGGCTTATAAATAAGCAATAACTGCACTTAAACACTAGATGGGAGTGATCCACCACTGAATTTAGATTCATGACATATCTTGCCTTAATCTGACACTGATGTAATGTAATGGAACAGTCCAGTGTGATGGAGTGGCAATCTTTTCTTACTGGGCAAAAACCATTGATTTGTAAGAGAAGAGTTGACAGCAAGCCATCTATTTCTGGGAATTGTTGCTTCAAGAGTATTGTTGCAAAGGACATGTGCTCATCAGTCAGAGTAGCTCCAGCAAGAATTTCTTTAGCTAGCAGCTCATGAACTTTCTGTTTGCATGGAGCAAGATTGGTCTTACCTTTTCTTTGCTGATATGAATATTATGCTCATTTATTTGTCTTAATTTCTTCTTTGGAGGTAATCGTGTAACTAATTGAAATAGCATGCACGGTAAGTGAAGTACCGTACCATGGTAGCTAGTGAAATAATACGGGTAAGTGCGCATGCGTGCAGAGCTAACCTTGGAAACGTACAGTTCCAGTAGTTTATAGTTGGAGACAATGTCATTCTTTACCAGAGAAGCTCTACCCGTATTAGACAGAATGTTTTTCAACAGATTAGGAGGAGCTGTGCGTGGCCAGTGTGCGTGGCCAGCGGAATCTAATCCTGAAATAAGGAGATAGTGAGTGAACGATATAGAGTAGCTAAAACTGCAATTGACTCTTTAAAAATTTGGTGATAGCACCGGTAACCTGTGCTATTAGGGATCAGTAGCACGGTTACAGTGCTATTACTCGTACTAATCCCGGAAGAAGTCACTTAGATGGCTCAATACCGACCGCCCAAGTTCGATAACGAGAACGAGTTCAGGTCAAGAGTAAAAAAATAATAGACTCACCCCTTTTGTTAAAATATTTGTGCGGCTATGGCCGCTCGGCCGCATCCGGTTCCAACGCCCCTGTTAAGTACAAGATGTGTTGGGAAACTACTAGTGGTGTGCTTGAGCACAAATGGCGAGCGAGCCTTAAACTACACTATTGTTAAATTTAATTTTAATAACTAACACTCAAGCTATTAAAATAAAGTCGAGTTTTTACATTACTATGAGGTAAAGGGGTTTCAATGTCATAGTAACCGCTCCCGCAACAGTTTGAATTGAAAAAGAATCAACAAAATCAAATCACGTTATTTAAAATGTTCTTATTCTTAATAGTAGTTGTAACGCACAATACTTTCACACAACTGAACATACCTACGCAAGACTTACCTTCGTGGTTCGTCTAGTGGACAATGCATTTTTAAGTAAATACTGTTCAGTTAGGGCTTATAACTGTGACAAATAGCGCATTAACTTACCACCGCCACTAACTCGAATAGAAATGGAGCTCCCATAAGATTTTGAGTTTTAACTGCACCGCAAAACAATTCAAAGCCGTAAACAATTCAATTTCTAAGGTGATACGTGGTAATGGTCGCTAAACCGGAGGATTCTGTTTAGTGAAGTTTGGGACGGGGTCGAACGTGGAGCGAACACAAAAATACAGAGGGTCAAAGTACAAAATGACATACGTACGTCCATATATATAAACAAATAAACAAACATCCCCGATTTTTTCATTTTTACCCCTGTAAGTGTCTCGCTCGCTACGCTCGCTCGCCAATGAACACCTCAAGTGTAATGAGTAGTGATGTTTTGAAGTCTGTGCCAGTGGAACCTACACTATGGAAGATAATAGCAACACATTCAGAAATGGCCAACAAAAACTATATTCTACTCTTACTGTAGAAAACAAGTTAACACACTCACATCATGGGTGAGCATGATATATTATACTGAAGAAATGTCGCTGAAATCTGGCTGAATTATTTTAAGGGGGACCAGAAATGGTAAAAGTAAGGTATGTGAAGTGTGAGAAGGTGATAGTGAAATAATTACGTAAAACATGAGATGAACAATGAATAAATAAAAGAGAATAAACATATCAATCTTCAGTTCATTCAGGCATGCTTGTGTGGCTGGAGATGATATAGCAGTAAGTTCATTCAGGCATGCTTGTGTGGCTGGAGATGATATAGCAGTAAGTTCATTAAGGCATGCTTGTGTGGCTGGAGATGATATAGCAGTAAGTTCATTCAAGCATGCTTGTGTAACTGGAGATGATATAGCAGTAACTTCATTCAGGCATGCTTGTGTGGCTGGAGATGATATAGCAGTAAGTTCATTCAGGCATGCTTGTATGGCTGGAGATGATATAGCAGTAAGTTCATTCAGGCATGCTTGTGTGGCTGGAGATGATATAGCAGTAAGTTCATTCAGGCATGCTTGTGTGGCTGGAGATGATATAGCAGTAAGTTCATTCAGGCATAATTGTGTGGCTGGAGATGATATAGCAGTAAGTTCATTCAGGCATAGATGATCTAGCAGTGTTCATTCAGATATAGCAGTAAGTTCATTCAGGCATGCTTGTGTGGCTGGAGATGATATAGCAGTAAGTTCATTCAGGCATGCTTGTGTGGCTGGAGATGATATAGCAGTAAGTTCATTCAGGCATATTGTGTGGCTGGAGATGATATAGCAGTAGTTCATTCAGTGTGTGGCTGGAGATGATATAGCAGTAGTTCATTCAGGCATGCTTGTGTGGCTGGAGATGATATAGCAGTAAGTTCATTCAGGCATGCTTGTGTGGCTGGAGATGATATAGCAGTAAGTTCATTCAGGCATAATTGTGGGCATAGCAGTAAGATGAGATGCAGTCATTCAGGCATAATTGAGATGAATAGCAGTAAGTTCATTCAGGCATAATTGTGTGCAGTAAGTGTGTGCTAGAGATGATATAGCATAAGTTCATTCAGGCAGTGGAGATGATATAGCAGTAAGTTCATTCAGGCATAGCAGTAAGTTCATTCAGTGTGGGTTGGAGATGATGATATAGCAGTAAGTTCATTCAGGCATACTTGTGTGACTGGAGATGATATAGCAGTAACTTCATTCAGGCATGCTTGTGTGGCTGGAGATGATATAGCAGTAAGTTCATTCAGGCATGCTTGTGTGGCTGGAGATGATATAGCAGTAAGTTCATTCAGGCATGCTTGTGTGGCTGGAGATGATATAGCAGTAAGTTCATTCAGGCATAATTGTGTGGCTGGAGATGATATAGCAGTAAGTTCATTCAGGCATAATTGTGTGGTTGGAGATGATGATATAGCAGTAAGTTCATTCAGGCATACTTGTGTGACTGGAGATGATATAGCAGTAACTTCATTCAGGCATGCTTGTGTGGCTGGAGATGATATAGCAGTAAGTTCATTCAGGCATGCTTGTGTGGCTGGAGATGATATAGCAGTAAGTTCATTCAGGTATGCTTGTGTGGCTGGAGATGATATAGCAGTAAGTTCATTCAGGCATGCTTGTGTGGCTGGAGATGATATAGCAGTAAGTTCATTCAGGCATAATTGTGTGTAAGATAGTAAATCGTTTCATTAAATATTGAGCCAACCTTGAACAAATTGCAACAAAGGCAAACTCAAGTGATTGTGTTTGTTCATTATGTCCTCTATGTGGGAGGTCATCTGTTGGGCCCTCCTTGGCTCTGGCTCTTGATTTCGCACACCTGGGGTTATAAGGTCGCAGCCACCAGGTTCCTCTCCTTAATTCTCCCGCACTGGCTCTCTCCTCTGAGCTTAGGACTGGCCAAGACACACAACATCTAAATATGACACCTACTTAACAACTATGCTAATGAAGTATGTTCAATTAGCTAGCTACTACGAATAATGCCCATAGTAGTATAGTCCTGACCAGGCAACCCGATTCCATTAATTCTCAATGTCTGTGCAGTCGCCCTTAGCAATGCCTGAGCCCCTCCTGTTTTCCTAGTTAGCTCTTTCGTGTGGGCGTGCCCACACTTTATAATAGCAAAAATGTCGCAAGGAATCTCCTGGGGGAACATAATGATATCACTAAATGTGAAAACAACTTCATTATATTAACAGTTTTGTGGTTGTTTGGTATTTTTTGTCATATCTTTGTTTGGGTTTTATTTACAATAAAAGTTACTATACCATCAGATAGCACTCAAATAGGGCAATATTTTCATGCTAAAATTAGCATCATCAAAACTACAGGAAGCATCAGCAAAACTACCCTTGCACTCAGCAAAACTACCCTTGCACTCAGCACTTAATCCCTCTTTCTTATTATGCTTGATACATTTCATGTCTCTCTCTTTTACTCTTAACATGAGGTTTACTGTTTGTTTGCTGGCTTTGTTGTTGTTATTGATGCTTTGTGTGATTCAGTTTGTAGCACCACTTCTGAACCTTTTCTGTACCCAGCTATTATCACCCAAACTTTTGCCAACACAGCATTTCTCTCAGTTATGCTTGAACTGCTGGAGGGCACTCTATCCTGAGGTATTACTGTAGAAATATCAAACTTTGGAGAAGTGTGAGTTACTGTTGAGGTAAGGCTGATTCCCTAGACTAACCAATCCAGTTCATAATTTTAGCATTGCAAATACAACTGGTGAAGTGTGCTAGTTTAGGCTTCTATCAACTAGAGTCTCATTATTATTTTTTTTTGTAACAGTAAGGTGAGTTCAAGTACTCAAAAAGACAGTCATTTGAGGAAAGGTTTTTATCATTCTGTACCTGGAGATATAGTGGATTAGAAGACTTGTTGCAAAACACTTTCATCCTTCTCAATAGTTAATGCCATATACACGTAAACAAAGCCATAGCTGTGCTTCCCTTGTGTTAGGACAATTAATAGCAACTTTATATAGCTAATAAGCTCAATGCTATTCCACTAGGATATGTGGCAGAAAGTGCATGTTCTGCAGTGTAGGACCGTAGGAAATGGTTTTGTCTAGTGACACACCTCTCTTACTGTTTTACTTCCTGTCCATAGTATAGCAAAACAACACTAATGAAATAGCCACCTATTTATTTTATGCATTCCCTACCCCACTAATAACAATGACAGCATAGCTATATGCAAATACAACTAACTACCAAATACAAACAGCAAATCCTCAAGTTTTATATTTAAGCCATCTTAGAACAGTGTACATACATACATTCATTCATTCAATAATTGTTTTAGTGTGTTATCCAAGGGAAAACATAAATTTTGAGGATAACCAAAATATTCTTATCAAAAACCCTGGAGAACAGATATATATTCATTGCACGGCCCCAGTTTCAGTACCAATATGGATTAAAGATCACAAATTAATGCAAGTTGAGCCGGTAGGAAAAGATTTAGTAATTAATAAAGCAGAAGGTAAAGATAGTGGAAATTACTCCTGTAGTTCAAAGCAAATAGAAGCTGAAGTCTTTGTAGGAGGTAAGTTTAGTAATTAATATTGGACATTTTCAGAAATTTAGTCAATTAGTGATTTAAACAAGTTAAACTTAAAACTGCATAATTATCAATACATTTGAGAACTAGTTTTAACTATTATATAATAATATATAATTACACAATCACTTCTTGTTTTCATTGGAGCTGAACATGTCATTAAACAGCAGGAATAGAGCAAGAGAGGTTGAACAATTAGTCTTATTGATCAATGCTTTAGATTGTATACATATATTCTAAATTTGTGATGTATTACATAAATTAATTTCTAATTTTTTTTTTTACTTTGCTATCATTTTTTCAATCATTTTTCATTTCATTTTTTTATTTTTCAATTAATTATTACTTTTCTGGAATATCTTGTGTATATCATTAAGTATTAATAATATAGGAGGTGTGATTGTTAAATAATATCTCAGTATTGTGTATATCTGAAATGTCACAGTTGTAGCTACATTTACATGTCTATTACATTCGTACAGTCAGCTACTTCATTTGTGACTTTATATCCAGTGAAATCTCAATTTCTTACAAACTTCATTAATATACCATTATCATATGTAACTATATTTAAGATGACATTTTTCACTGTCACTCTGTTTATATATTATTCAGAACCAACTGTTTTGATAAATGAAGGAAATCAGGAATTGAATGTGAAGGATATTCTTTTACTATTGTGCAATGCTCAAGTAGTAACCTGGATTAAAATATCTGATACTCCACCAAAAGTATTGTCCCGAACCAATTCATACATACTCATTGAAGAAGCAAGTGAGGAAGATGAAGGAGAGTACCTCTGCCACAGCACAGACAATGGAGAGTATCTGATGGATCACGTCTCTATAAAAGTGTATGGTGAGATGATTGAGACTTGCAATTACAGTGTAATTGTTATAATTCAGGACACACTATCCTTAATTCCAACCAATCAATACCATAGTGTCCATATCAGATTGTGGGTGGGACTCACACAAAATAAATTATTATTAAAACTAAAACAATAATTATAATTTCAATGATCCTAATAATAATATCATTCATTTAACCACACATTACCAATATCTAATTACAATGAAGTATCCACTGCAGCCATACTGTTTCCCAATTAATAACCCATCAAGTAACTTGCTACAGGTAGAAATAAAGTATAAGCAAATGGCTAATGATGGATGTAAAGTTATGGTAGTAGTAACAGTAAAAGTATTTTACCTAAAAAGTAAAAACAGTGATAGTGTAGGCAACAAGAAAATGTTTGCAGATGAAAAGAAAGTATAAATGCACGCTAAGATTGCAAACAACTATACATTATAAGTTTTATGCGCCACTCACCAATGACTATATGTATTACTCAGGACTGCACCAAATGATGCTCGTAATAAAATATAAAGTTATGAAGTCTAAAATAAAGTCATAAATGCTATTGGTTCCTATTGTTTTATTTCAACTAGTCATAAAATTTTATAAATTACACAAACGTTTTAACCAATGGCCATCATCATGTGTGAATGATATTAATTTCACTTTCATTTGACTCCCAACATCCATTACCACACCAAGTGCTGTTGCTAAAACACTCCTAAACAGAGTAATAAAATCTGTAGCACTAATTGGGACAGAGTTAAAGAGAATGTTCCTGTACCAACAGCCTCATAGAGAAAGTGTATCCAATTCATTGCATTAACAGGAGTGCTAAGCAGAAACTCTCTCAATAGATCAATCGAATATTTCATTGCCTTGACATCAGAAGTACTTTCAGACTACACAAGACACTGAAGAATATAAAGGTTTGTCAAAAAGACAGGATTCCATATGATATAATAAGAGCACCCACTTGCCTTCCATATAGTTTTTCCTCCTTCCACCTACTTCAATTGCATTGGATGGGAAGATAATTTTCATAACAGAGTTGCATGTGGCTTCAATTTACTCTATAATATTATTGGCAATAGAATAAACTTTCTCGCTATGTTTAACTTAATGCTGTATAGTAAATCAATCATATTTCAGCTTATTGTTTTGAGTACCTTATTGTTTTGCTGCCATAATATAATCTCATTAGCAAACTTAAATAGTTCCAATTATTTCAGCAATAGAAGGTAAATAAAATATTTTGTTTCAAAATGTAATGCGGAAAGTAATTTGTCTACCTCAGCCAAAGCTGAGATTCTAGATTATGTGAGCTAAATATCTCCACATTTGAATTTTCACACATACTAGGACTTATTAGATAGGATGAAAGTGAGTAGGAGAGGAATTAAAGTGAGGTAGAATATGATGGAAGTAAAATGGAAGTAAGGAGAAAAAGAATGAAAGTGAGGTGGAAGTACGACAGTAGTACTGAAAAGTAGATGGAAGTGAGATGGAAGTAGAATGAAAGTTAAGTGGAAGTGAGGTGGAAATAGGATGGAAGTGAGATGGAAATAGAATGGAAGTGAGATGGAAATAGGATGGAAGTGAGATGGAAGTGAGGTGGAAATAGGATGGAAGTGAGATGGAAGTAGAATGAAAGTGAGGTGGAAGTGAGGTGGAAGTAGAATGGAAGTGAGGTAGTAGTATAGTGGAAGTGAGGTGGAAGTAGAATGGAAGTGAGGTGGAAGTAGAATGAAAGTGAGGTGGAAGTAGAATGAAAGTGAGGTGGAAGTAGAATGAAAGTGAGGTGGAAGTAGAATGGAAGTGAGGTGGAAGTAGAATAAAAGTGAGGTGGAAGTATAATTGAAGTGAGGTGGAAGTATAATGGAAGTGAGGTGGAAGTATAATTGAAGTGAGGTGGAAGTATAATGGAAGTGAGGTGGAAGTAGAATGGAAGTGAGGTGGAAGTAGAATGGAAGTGAGGAGGAAGTAGAATGGAAGTGAGGTGGAAGTAGGATAAAAGTAGGACGGAAGTGAGATGGAAGTGAGGTGGAAGTAGGACGAAAGTGATATGGAAGCATACCCGTAGCCAGGGGGTTCGAGGGGTTCGGAGTAAATATTTTAGCCACACCCTGCATATAACTTCTGGAATATCATAATCTATTCGATCATGCTGAACCCGCAATTGAATTATCTGTGGTTTACCTAGACGTATACTTCATTCTGTATATGGCCAGCCTAGTCTGAGTCCAAGTGACCTAATAAACATTCAACTCCTTGGCTACAAAATTTCGCTCTCATATACACGTGAGTAAAGCTTGCTACGTTACATCTATTCCTTATAAAGTGTAATGTAATGCACTTACTAATTAGTAAGAGTAATAGCATGAGTAAGCATGCCATTTGATATTAATAGCACATAAAAACTGCACGAGCTTACTGTAAGCTAAAAATCATTTACAGTGTGGCTACTATGTATAGTGCAGTCGCTATCTCTGTACTTTAGGATAAACTTTCTATTGAACTTAGCTTTTAACCGATGGCTCCTCCTAATCTGTTGAAAAAATTCGGTCTAATAGGGGTAGAGCTTCTGCGCTAAAGAATGACGTCTCCAACTAGAAACTACAACTGTACACTTTCAAGGCTAGAGCTGCATGCTTGCACACTTAACCTTACTATTTCACTTAAGCTCCGTGGCATTTCACTTTGTATCGTGCTATTTCACTTAGTTAGAGAGATTTTTCCAATACATTTTGAACAGGCAATTTACACGCCATACTAATAAATAACTTGTAGTATATACGTAAAAGGCGTATTAATGTTGCATTGCTCATATACAGCTCACTGTAGTGGTTAAAAGCCTAATTACTCGAGAATAATACCACTTTTCTCTCAAATATCAACAGTGTTTAATAAACTTAGTTAGAAAAAAGTGGGTGTGACTTTTTGCGTCTTTAAAATCCGAACCCCCCAACGCGAACTTCTGGCTACGGGCCTGGGAAGTGAGATGGAAGTAGGATGGAAGTGAGATGGAAGTGAGGTGGAAGTAGGATAGAAGTGAGATGGAAGTGAGGTGGAAGTAGGATGTGTAACATTATAGCTAGTCATGTTGTCTATGTTATTGTATTGCTCATTTGTCATCTTACTGTTTTGCATTCCGTCACCACACTTGCATTACCACTAATGTCTCACTCACTATATAAGTCACTGTACTGGTTTGTAATAGATTTCTCTTTATAGAACTTGATAATCTAAGAACTGTTACATGGTGTCAGAGGTGGGATATGGACAAGTTTCACGAGCCAGAACCTCTACAATTTGAAGACAACATTACTGAAAACTGGAGAAGATGGAAACAACGGTTTGAAATCTTTATGGTAGCAACTGGTACTGATGATAAAACAGATTGAAGTTTGCTACCCTCTTACATTTTGCTGGGCCTGAGACCCTTGTAATTTACAACAATTTTTCTTGGACAGTAGAAAGTGACCAAAAGAAAATAGACAAAAATTCTGGAGAAGTTTGAAGAATATTGCACCCCTCGTAGGAATCTTCTTGGGAAAGACATTTTCAATATGAGGACTCAACAACCTAGTGAACCTAATCACCAGTACGTCACTGGCTTACGAAAGAAAGCAAGTTCATGCGAATTTGGAACACTCTCTTACAGTCTTATCAGAGATAGAATTGTCTGTGGGATATGCGATGACCATACGAGGAGCAGTCTGTTAAAGAAGCTGACTTAACATTGGCAAAAGCTGTAGACATTTGCTGAGCTGATGAAACAACAACATCACAGCTAAAGGTACTAAATCCTACAGCAAAAGGTCCTGAACTAGAACTGCAGATCCTACGAAACAAAAGCAAATACATCCGACAAAAGCAGCGATGCAAGTGGTGTGGAGAGGAACACCGTCAAGGACAACGTCCGGCATTTGGGAAGTACTGCGACAACTGTGGAAAGAGGAAACATTTCACAAAAGTATGCAGATCCATATAGTCAAGAAGAAACAGCGAAGTGTGCAAACTTTAGATGATGACGATGATGGTGAAGACTTGGTGGTAGATTACAATCCAGGAAAGTAAAAGCAAGAAAGACTGGCATGTAAAACTGATTGTGAACAGACACAAATTGTCATTTAAGATCAATACTGGAGCACAATGCAACGTTATGTCTAAAGCCATTTTCAATACTGATAGCAAGTCACCATTGGCAAAGTCAAACACAAACTTAGTTGCCTTCGGAGGACAAAGAATCGTACCATCTGGGAAAACTACTTTGTTATGTAAATATAAAGAAAATTTATACCTAATTCAATTTCAAATAGCAAATAGTGTACCTAATGTATTGGGACTGAAAACTAGCACAGACCTAAATATAATCAAGCAATTTGAATGTATTGATTTGTAACGTGTAAGTGATCCCTTAAACGACTTCGCTGACGTGTTTACTGGACTTGGATGCATTTCCAACGTCATTCACCACATTAATATCAAACCAAATGTACAACCAGTGGTTCATCCACCTCGAAGACTCCCAATTACTATAAGATCAAAGGTGAAGGCTGAACTTCAACGAATGGAAAAGCTAAATGTTATTGAAAAAATTCATGAACCTACGGAATAGGTGAACAGCATGGCAGTAGTCACAAATCCAAACTAAGAATCTGTATTGACCCACGCGACTTGAATCAAGCTATCAAGCGTGAACACTACCCAATGAGAACTATAGAAGAGATAGCATCACGAATGCCCAATGCCAAGATATTCTCTGTCCTGAATGCAAGCTCTGGATTCTGGCAAATCAAACTTGATGATGAAAGTGCAAAGCTATGTACTTTCAACACCCCTTTTGGACGTTACATGTTCAAAAGACTACCATTCAGTATATCTTCTGCTCAAGATGTTTTTCAACGAGTATTGTCCGAGATATTTGAGGACATAGAAGGGGCAGTATATTTCACCAATTTGCTTTGGAATACGGCTTTCAGTATCACATCAGCAACCCATACCATCCACGATCTATTACAATGGCTGAAAAAGAAGTCCAGACTATAAAGAACCTTTTGAAAAAAGCCACAGAAGATGGACAAGATTTTCACTTAGCCATATTAGATTTGAGAAACACTCCCATCAGTGAAGACATGCATCTCCTGTACAAAGACTCATGGGAAGAAGATCAAAGACATTGCTACCAACTGCTCAACAACTTCTATTCCAAAGCAGATTGAACCACAGGTTGTAAAGAAAACAATTTAAGACCAGAAAGAAAAGCAGAAATTCTAATATGACATACATGCTAAACAACTTCCTCCATTGAGCATTGGTGACAAGGTTAAAACACTGAAAAATGATTATTAGGATTCATTAATTGTCACTGGAGTCAGCACAAAGCCACGATCATATTTTATCACAATTCCACAAGGAGAAGTATATTGGAGAAACAGAACTCATCTGTCCAAAGAACTTTCCCACGAAATATCTGACTCAACAATACAGTCATCACCTCAACCACTCACTATGGATGACAGTAAGGCTCACCACAAGCCCTCTGTGGAGCAGGCCTCTCAATTGAAGGAGAACAAAGTTACTAATATTGAACCATCCTTACAAGTCAACGAGAAGGGAATTAGTTATCCCAGATTAAATGAAAGAAGTTTACGATGCTCAACTCGCATCAAACAACGACCTGATTACTACCTGGAATCTCAGTCACAACGACCTGATTACTATCTGGAATCTCAGTCGCAATTCTCTTCAAACATTGAAAAAGGAAAGATGTAACATTGTAGCTAGTCATGTTGTCTATGTTATTGTATTGCCTCGTTTGTCATCTTACAGTTTTGCATTCCGTCACCACACTTGCATTACCACTAATGTCTCACTCACTATATAAGTCACTGCACTGGTTTGCAATAGACTTCTCTTTTTAGAACTTGATAATAGATAAAATCTAAGAACTGTTACAGCATGGAAGTAGGAATGAAGTGAGGTGGAAGTAGAATGGAAGTGAGGTGGAAGTAGGATGGAAGTGAGGTGGAAGTGAGGTGGAAGTAGAATGGAAGTGAGATGGAAGTGACGTGGAAGTAGGATGGAAGTGAGGTGGAAGTGAGGTGGAAGTAGAATGGAAGTGAGATGGAAGTGAGGTGGAAGTAGGATGGAAGTAGGATAGAAGTAATATGGAAGTATATGATGGAAGTGAGGTGGAAGTAGGTTGGAAGGATAGGAGTGAGGATGGAAGCAGGGGTGGCGGAACCGGCCCGGCAGACCCGGCAGCCGCTGGACCAATCCAGGAGCACACAGTTAAAAACTTTTTTCCCTCTTTGTCCCAACGAAATAAAGTATTAACATATTCCTCGAAGTGACCGTGCAATTACTTTCACTTCTAGTCTATTATCGCTATTTTTTTAAAATAGGCTTGCGATCGTGAGAAAATTATTAATAAGCTTGCGATCGTGAGTAAGTGTGGTAGTAGTACAGTATGGCTTCTGGTGGTGGCGAGGTGGATACTCCTTGTGGAGAGGAGTTAGATATGGCTTCTTGTGGTGGCGTGCCAGTCAAGTTCCACCCCAACAAGTGTTGTTTCCCAGGAGGAAGTTTGGTACCGGAAAAGATGAAAGGTGAGCCATACTACTGTTAAATCAGCTAGCTAAGCTTTTATTGTGAGTTACTAGCATACTATAATTATAATCATTAGCTATTGATTTACAATACAGGTCTTTTAGAGCAGATTGGTGTATTCAATATCCATGGCTGCATTATGACATCAAACAAGATGCTGCATTTTGCCATGTATGCATGAGTGCTTCTATGGAGGCCAAGTTTTTAACCAGTACCAAAAGAGAACCAGCTTTTATTTCGAAGGGATTTACTTATTGGAAAGAAGGTGTTTCAGCTTTTAAAAAACACCAAACAAGTGCAACTCACAAAGAAGCCACTGAAGCTGTTGTTACACTTCCAAAAGAGTTATTAGGTGACATTGGAGAGGTTGTGAGTAGTGCACAAAAAAAAGAAAAAGAAGGAAACAGAAGGATTTTCTTAATTATTTTACAGAATTTATCTTTTCTTGCTCGTCAAGGCATACTTTTAAGACGTCGCGAGGATATGGAAAGTAATTTTCATGAGTTAATGCTGCTTCGCTGTTATGATTGTCCGGAGGTGAAAGAGTGGATGAAAAGAAAAACCAACAAGTATACCAGCCATGACATTCAAAATGAATGTCTTCAGATTATGGCCCTTCAAGTTCTTAGAAGGTTGAGTCAAAATATACGAGAAAGTGCTTGTTATTCTATAATGGCAGATGAGTGCACTGATGTTGCAAACAACGAACAGTTTACAATTTGCATTCGATGGGTAGATGAAAAACTAGAGGATCATGAAGACTTTATTGGTCTCTATAAAGTGGATAACATTAGTGCTGAATCCCTTACTCATGCTATAAAGGATACGCTTGTTCGTATGAATGTCAGCTTATCACAATGTCGCGGACAGTGCTATGATGGGGCCAGTAACATGAGTGGTAGCAGGAATGGTGTAGCAGCAAAATTGGCTTTGGAAGAGAAATGTGCTCTGTATACTCATTGTTATGGTCATGCTTTAAATTTAGCTGTTAGTACTACCATGAAGAAATCAAAGGTCTGTTGTGATGCCATGGAAGTTGCATTAGAAATAACTAAATTAGTAAAGTTCTCACCAAAAAGAAATGTTATGTTTGACAAAATCAAGGCCAGACTTAATTCCGAGGGTGATTCAATTTCTGCTGTTGGAATCCGGTCGTTTTGTCCTACTAGGTGGACTGTTAAGGGGGCATCTATTGGAAGCATACTTGAGAATTATTCTGTTTTAAAGTTATTATGGGAAGAAAGTTTGGAGGGGAGCTTACTTGCAGATATCAAGGGAAGGATAATTGGCATGAAAGTTCAAATGTCTGAATTTCACTTACTATTTGGGCTTCACCTTTGTGAAAGAATATTAAAAATTACTGATAATTTGAGTGTATCCCTTCAAGCGGAGTCTATGTCTGCTGCTGATGGTCAGGCTATTGCTGAGAAAACTATTCAGACCCTAAAGGATATGAGAAGTGATAGTATGTTTTGAGTTGTTTTGGAAGTATGTGGAGTGCATGCAAAAACGAACAGATACTAATGAGCCATTGCTGCCACGAAAAAGGAAAGCACCAAAGCGACTTGAAATAGGAGATGGAGAGTGCTATTTTTCAGCAACTGTTGAAGATCACCATCGGCAAATATATTTTGAAGCCCTGGATCTTGCAGTTACAAGCATCCAAGACAGGTTTGATCAGCCCGGTTATGTGATGTATAAAAACCTTGAACAATTGTTTGTAAAAGCTGCTAACAAATGTGATTACTCGGTGGAATTTCAAGAAGTTATTACCATGTATGGAGATGATTTCAATGAAAGTGAACTTTCAACTCAACTTCAAATATTTAGTTCAAGTTTCTCCAGTGTATCCAATCAGAGTATAACCTTAAAAGAAGGCATCACATTCCTACGTAATCTTTCGTCAAGTCAAAGAGTATTCTACAAGCAAGTATGTTGGCTTGCTCGCCTAATTTTAGTTCTACCAGGTACAAATGCAGCTAGTGAACGGTCTTTCTCCACAATGAAGAGAGTTAAAGGCTATCTACGGAGCACAATGCAACAAACCAGACTAAACCATTTGATGATAATTGACATCTATAAGGATATTGTTAAAACAATGGATTTATCCGAAGTGGCTAAAGAGTTTGTTGGCTCTAATGAAAATCGACTGCGTGTATTTGGACATTTTTGAATGATTCACTATGTCCATTGTATCTATGTGTGTGTATCAATTATTTCACTTATTAATATTAACAAGTTACAATTACTTATAAGTAATGGTTTTGCCTGACCAATGAAAAATTGCTTCCGCCACCCCTGGGAAGTCATGCAGAGGTGGCTCATAATTGGGATATACAATTAAATATAAGATGTAATTGGCAAGCGAGACAGTATTAGGGGTGGACAATGCAAAATTGGGTATATGTTATATTATATGTATGCCTTTTAACCGCGCGCGCGGGTGCCGTTTTTTCCCTAAAAACACGGCTTTTTAAACTTGATTCCAGTTTCTTCTGATACTAAAGCTTTAGGCAAGTCTTACTTGAAACTTGGGCTCCAAATTGTGAGGTAATTCCTTCGAAACGCTTATTTTTCAAGTCCCCAAAAGTTACCGTGAACCGTTACTATGTCATTGAAACCCTTTACCAAACGTAATTTGGCTCATGACCCCTGACCTCGAGCCTACACTGGTGTACAACCCGCGATGGTGTTGTGTGAAGTTTTTGGTTGCAGTAAGCGTTCTAGTAGAGATAAAGATGTCAGCTTTTACAGAATCCCAAAAATAGTATCTAATAAAGGCCCTGATATTCTCTCCCTAAGCACTAGAAGAAGATGAGGGTATCTGAAAGCTATTTCTAGAGTAGGCCAAACTGAAACAATTCTCAAGAACGATCGTATATGCTCTCTACACTTTAGCTCTGGAAAGCCTGCAGACTTAATGGATCATAGCAACCCTGATTGGTTACCCTCTCTTCATCTAGGCCATAAGAAGTCAGTTCGAGCTGCTGCTAACAATTCAGCAGAGAAAGAAAGGATGGCTAGAAGAGCAGCAAGAGATACCATGAGAAAGGAACAAGAAGTAGCACAGAGCTTACTGTTGCTTGGTGAAGCCGAAGAGCCTGGGTCAAGCTGTCACAGTGTAAGTCCTGATGTGGAGTGTTCTTTAAGACCTGAAATAGATAATGAACAGGGTGATGATCATATGGGCGGTGATGAAATTACAAACACTCCAACTTGCAGTTTTGTGGATGAAACAGAAGAGTTGAAAAAGACTATTGATTGTCAAGTTAAAATCATCGAAGACTTACAACAAACAGAGCAGAATCTTACAATGAAGATAAGGCCACTTCCGTTCTCTGAGCAGACATTTAAAAGTGATGAGTGTGTCAATTTTTATACAGGCTTACCAAATCTAACCATATTGAAAGCAATATTAGAGCATGTTATGCCTGCCATCTCACTTTCCGAAAGTAGCAAGTTAATGCCATTTCAGGAATATGTTGCAGTTCTCATGAAGTTTCACCTAAATAGCCCCTGGCATATCATGTGTCTAAGGCTACCATATCCAGAATTTTTCAGAAATGGGTAAAGGCAATGGATGTTCGATTACGGCCTTTGATTTTGTGGCCAGATCGAGATGTTTTACAGAAAACAATGCCAGCATGCTTTCAAGAATCTTTTGGAAAAACAGTTGCTGTTATCTTGGATTGCTTTGAGATTTTTATTGAAAGGCCATCCAATTTGTTTGCCAGTTCTTGTACTTGGTCATCTTATAAACATCACAATACCGTGAAAGTACTACTGGGAACAACTCCACAAGGTGTAATTTCTTATGTATCACAAACTTGGGGTGGATGAGTAAGTGATAAACATATCACTGAACACTGTGGTATACTTGACAAAATTATTCCTGGCGATGTAATATTGGCAGACAGGAGTTTCGACATAGCAGATTCTGTGGGTGTAATGCAAGGTCGTCTGCATATTCCAGCCTTCACAAAGGGAAAAAATCAGCTGTCAGCCGTAGACGTCCTTCAGACCAGAAAAATTGCAAATGTGAGGATTCATGTTGAACGAGTGATCGGTAATGTTCGTCAGAAATTTTCAATTTTACGTTCAACATTACCAATACAGTTTGTAACGAAACGAGAAGATGAGTGCCCAATTATTGACCAGATTGTACGTATTTGTTGTTGTCTATGTAATGTGTGTGATTCTGTTGTACATTTTAACTGATATATACTGCAATGTATGCATGATTTTTGACATTAAAAGTTTAATCAAGTATTAAATTAGAGTTACTAGTGGTGTGCTTGAGCACAAATGGCGAGCGAGCCTAAAAACTATACTATTTTTCTTGACTTCTAACACTGAAGCTACTGAAAATAAGGTCCAGTTTTTTAAAATTCGCATACAGGGTAAAGGGATTTCAGTGCCATAGTAACAACTCTCTGCAACTGCTTGAATTGAAGGAAAAAACAACAACAACAAAACAATACACGTTATTTAAAAGTTTTCTTTGTGATATTCTAAGTAGTGGTTGTAACAAACAATGCTTTGACACAGCTGGATATGCACCTACACAGACTTACCTTCGCAGTAGTCTAGTGGACAATGTATTTTCAGGTAAATACCGTGCGCACGGCTTATAACCATGACAAAGAGCGCATTGACTTACCACCGCCACTAACTCGAATAGAAATGGAAGTCCCTTAAGTTGTCAAGTTTTAACTGCACCGGCAAAAGAATTCAAAACGGTAAACAATTCAATTTCTAGGGTGATACGGGTACTGATCGATAAACCAGAGGATTCCGTTTAGTGTAATTTGGGACGGGGTCGACAACCGAACTAACACAAAAACGCGAGGGTCAAAGTACTAAAATGCCTTACGTACGTCCATACATATACAAATAAATAAACTAGTGATGTGCTTGAGCACAAATGGCGAGCGAGCCTAAAGACTATAATATTTTTATATGAATGATTTTGACTTCTAACACTAAAGCTACTGAAAATAAGGTCCAGATTTTTTATTTAGCATACAGGGTAAAGGGATTTCAGTGCCATAGTAACAACTAACTCTCTGCAACTGCTTGAATTGAAGGGAAAAAACAACAACAAAACAATACACGTTATTTAAAAGTTTTCTTTGTGATATTCTTTAGCTAAGTAGTGGTTGTAACACACAATGCTTTGACACAACTGGACATGCACCTACACAGACTTACCTTCGCAGTAGTCTAGTGGACAATGTATTTTCAAGTAAATACTGTTGCGCATGGCTTATAACCATGACAAAGAGCGCATTGACTTACCACCGCCACTAACTCGAATAGAAATGGAAGTCCATTATGGAATTACTACTTACATCATTCTTGAGTATTGATAACTTCTGTAGTATCAAATTGAAGTTACTTTGACCATCTGAATTACCTTGAATTCTTGACAACAAGCTCTCACCTACAAAAACAAAAGACAATCAATTTTAGCACACAAATACAAAATTACTTTCTTACCTCTTTTTCTTGAGCAGTGGTAACTGTTGTAGTACCAAATTTGAGCCAATCTGACTATTTGAATTTACCAGTCACTGTTGACTATAGTACATGTATGTCCAAGTTGAGCTGGCATGACCGCAAGCGCGGTAATTGAGGAATGCATTTAGTACTTTACTGGAAGCAATTTAGTCATGTGAATTCAAGTCAATTAAGCGCGCAAACTTCAGCACGTGAAAAAGTGGCGGTAGCACAGGTGCGCATTAATACTGTAACAATTGAAAGAAAGAAATTTAGTGAAGTTTATGGAGTTTTTCGGGCGCTGTACAGCTCATCTCGTTTGTTTTCAATTTTATTTATGTTTCTTAAGCGCAGATAATGTACAGCAGATGGAAAACTCAAACAGGTGTGAGGCGTTCTTCTGAAGAGACAGGATTAAAATCAGTCGATTCTGCCTACTGTGTACCAAGAAATATTCTGATATTCACAGGATTCAGCAGCAGCACTGTTAACTTGTAGCTAAAGTTACTAGACTTCCTTGTTAAATAAAATTATCAATTGTTTCATTTATATATAATGTATATGAAAATTGATGAAATGATAGAATTTAAGTAGTACACATATACAAAATATAGTTGTGATCCGAGTTGAAGGTGGAGTGCTGCCTGAGTTGGTCCTATAATCCTTACAATAAACGACATCTATAGTAGTGAAGAAAAGGAATTGGCATAAACACGGCTTTGACAAGCACACAATTTAACGGCAAACAGCTTAAGTGTGGCTGTATTACAAGTTGCTAGCTAAACGATAGCTGTATCACTGTGAAATATATTTGTTACGGCATTTGATATTGAACAGGTAGACAAATAATCTTACCAACTTCCTATCAGGTGGTCTTGTACCCTCTGCGCAACAGGGCACTCATGTCTATCCTGTTTCCACACTCGCAACCTAAGCTAATCGCGATATAAAGCTAGAAACGCAGCAATCTCAGAAGAAGCCATTGTTTACAAAAATTCTTAATGGAGACTGTCCGCGTGATCAATTGAGCCGTACCGCGTGACTAAAAGCGGGCGCGTTTTGAGCGGGAAACCTGTGGTTTTTTCTATTCTCATAGACTTTTGTATTGAGTTTTGGAATAGCACTTTCTCTCCGGTTTTGGAGTATACTGAGGTAATATTTTTAACCGCTTCGGCGCGAGCTTTCCAATGGTGCAAACCCCGGATGCGTAGCTGCTTCCGTTCTAAAGTTATTCAAGTTTTTCTTGCGGCCAACTCGACTTAGACATACTATAGCTCTTAGCTACAAAAATGAAAGGCGGAGCCAGAGTTAATTTTGCATATTGAGCTAACAAAATATGGAATTACGTACTTACCTCATCTTCCCTCGAGAAGTAGTAGCTTCCATAGCATTAATACTACGGCATTCTGACTACCAACGGCTCTTGACAACCAACAACCGGCACTCCGTATCCCCCATAAAACGGCGAAGTTTTGAAATTAAGTCTGGAAAAGGGTCTTCAATGCCATAGTAACCTGTCGAATCGACTTTTTGTGTCTTGAAAACAAGCGTTTTAGCAGGAATTTTCTCATACTTTGGAGCTTAAGTATAAAGTAAGGTTTGCTTAATGTTGTAGTTTCAGAATAAACTGGAGTCAAGCCTAAATAGCCGTGTTTTTAAGTAAAAAAAAGTTCCCCCCGCGCGCGTTTAAAGAGCATACGTACCATCCATACATACATACATATAACATATACCCGATTTTGCATTATCCACCCCTAATACTGTCTCGCTCGCTTCGCTCGCCAATAAACATCCCCGATTTTCAATTGTGTTACCCCTATAAGTGTCTCGCTCGCTACGCTCTCTCGCCAATTATAAATAATCATAATACAAGTAGTTAGATATCATAAAAGCAATTAATAAAATATAATGCACAGCAATTATAAAACTAGTCACAATGTTTTTGTCTTCCTTTTCTTAATAAACTGTGGTAGCTTCCTGCAATCTGGACAAAACCACTTTCCCTTCGGAGTACTTTTAATACTCAAGCAATCCCAGTGAAACCACTCAATGCTACATTCTGGATTGTCACATCCTATCATGTTGCCCTCATCAGGGCCCTTACAATAACAATACTCAATTTTTTCACTAGTGGCACAGTCCTGACTGTCTTTCTGATTTAAATTTACTTCAAAGGACACTGCATAAATTTTGTTTGATTTAGTATACCACTTTCCCATTAACTCTGGAAGAATTGCTGTTTTGAAAAAATGTTTTGATTTTGAAACACAACCCTCCCACAGTTCAGCATTTTTTCGTACACGTTCTTGAAAATAATCATCCTCTCCATCTTCAGAGAATGTACAGACACTAAAGTCACAATAATCTACATCACAAACAAACAACTGTGTTTGTGTCTGGTAATAATATCCATGGGAGCGGTCTAATTCTAGAATACCATCAGAATTTTTTTAATACAAAAGTTCTTATCTTGAATGCAATCTTCTATATTCTGGCCTTTATGACAGTATGGACACTTGATTTCCATGACTCCCTTTCCACAGCAAGCACAAGATACTACTCCATCAGGGGTTGCTCCTATAAATGGCCACTCTGGGTTAATGACAAACCCACTGTTGGTGTTGCTAAAGGCGGTATGTGATTTTTTCATTCTTTTCTCATAGTAATCTCTAGCAGCCTTTTCATGTGTACATCCCCATTTTGTCTGCTTACTAGTAAAAGTATGCATTGGAGGATAGCACACTTGTTTGATTAAGCTTTGAGCAGGATTTGCAGGATTAGTATGACATACACTTTTCATTTTGGAAGCAGTAATCCTTCCTGCACGATAATGAAACCACACTCTTGATTTATATTGTTCCCTAGATTCTTTCTCTACTGCTACAGCCATTTGCTGAGATACATCTACACATATCGACTCACACTTCTTCAATAGTTCATGGTAATCGAATTTCAAATTATTAGGGTCATAAAGTAAAGAAAGTGGACGAGGAAATTCAGGAAGTGAATACATTGGGACATACTTGTCAGAAAATTCAGGTATAATTGAAAGTATACCAGGCTTGGATTTACTCTTGTTAATACTACTGTACAAACTATTCATTTCATTAGCACTGGGAAAACTGACATTCTTTGCAGAATTACCACTTAAATTATTGATAGAACAAGGTACTGCTGTGTTTGAGACAGAGTCTATTGCATCATCCAGTTTAATCTTTTTAATCTTTGCTGAGGAAAAGTCAATATCCTTCACAGGTAGGTATTCCATATTCTTCTGAAATGTTGGCATTACCCACTCAGATTGACGTTGAGTGCATGTTTCAGTGCCGTGTAGTCTTGACTGGGCCTCCAAGTAGAATAGGACTGCAGCTACAACAAGTCTCTCCCAGCCCTGCCATGCAGTTGCAGTGAACACAACAAACTTCACCTGTCTCCTCTATTATAATCCAACAGCTTAATGGTGTGGCACTAAATCGCTAGGAATGGCGTACATTTAAGTAATAACAACTATTCAACTTTTATTATAAATAATAGCTATTATTTCACTTACTTGTCCAGTTATGATAAACTTTCCAAATTGTTCCAAATATTAACTTCTCTAATCCAGTCACACACAAACTGATTGTACGATTCTAGACTCTTGTGTGCCTTGAATTCCTTGGCGGTAAGGAAACTGGTCTGAAGCACTAAGTAGGACACAAGATCACCAGCACTAACAGATGGAAAGGCATTGGTAGGTTCTCCAAAACCACCAGCGAAAGGATCTCGACCTTCTATGACACTTATCTTTTCCAGGTATCGTTTTTTTACCTCCGCGGGTAGACTAAGAGCATATGTAGACAGAGACTCCATAGAGAAATGAACACCACCTGTACACCACTACTCTGCCTTGAGCATCGCGCACAGTGCGTTTATTCACGTGATGAAACATCTCTGCAGCTAAAAAACTGAGCCATCCCGCAGTTCTTATAGTCTCGCGTAGCCACACCCTTTACCAATCGCTGCGCGGGAAAAGGTCTGGTAAACTGACATTGAGCAGTTTGTTCAGTTCCCCTCGCTAATTGGGGAGACCGCAAACAATAGGTGACGTAATATCCTGTGAAGTAAGACTGCTCAAACTTTTGCGCGTGTAGTATTTCTGTGCACAACTCTCCAACAGCCGTGTCAAAACTCTTCCTTTAGGTGATGCCATTAGTTTAAGCAGTGACTTGGCCTAGCTTTTTTAAGGGTGGCCGCACACCGCCCACGCATTCGGTTGCTATGTGTTCTAACTACAGATCCTCTCCTTGCAAGACTATTCTACCTATCTACAAACTGCAAGTACCTCCCGAAGATACTACTCTCCAACTATGAAGCGGAAGCGGCGAAGTTTTCATGGCCCCGAGTTACAATTTTGAAGCAGTTTTCTGGAGTTATGCGGGGAGCTGAAGCCCCGCAATTTGGCACGCTACTAGTTAAGACTCTACTCTACTGCAACACAACGAGTTTTTCTTCTTTTCGACTTTACTTTACTATTTATTCGAATTTTTTTCATGTTATAAGATATTGAAAAATTCAAATTGTGGTGCACTTCATTTTTTTGTATTCTACCCGTGTGCAAAAAAATATTGTCTTTCTCATTATTAGATTCCAAGAAAAACTCGTTCAAAATTTAGAGTTTCTATTCCACTCGCAATTCTTAAGAAATAGCCCCACCCCCATATCTCGTACTACGAGTACGCGAGCAATTTTTTTTTTCAATTAGATTGTATTGGTTCTAAAAAGAGCCCGCCTATATCAAGAGTAAACAAACATCAATACAACAAAACAAGAGAGTCAGAAGAGAGAGCAGTTTATTGGAGATAGCCGTAGGTGAAGGTATTAGATCTGCGCAGCTTGGGAAGTCTTCGCTCCGCAGAAATCGAGCCTGGTATAATATCCATCCACTTGAGTTCAGGTGCGCAGAGTTCAGAGAACGGCTACAGGAGGAGAGGCAGCCTGGTGCACCTTGCTGCGTGAGCTCCGACGACGTATGAAGAGTTGCTGTAAACAGATATGAGACAACAAGAAGCTAAACTAAAACACTACAACTTCGCAAAGTATACTTCTGCTACTACTGCGCGATAGTTTCTGCTCGCGTATTATCAAATGGTGGGGTATTGGCGGGGAATAAATTAATGTCCGGATCTACAGGCGGTGCGCGTTGCTATGTGCGGCCACCCTTAAGATATCTGGAGTTGGAAGTTTCGCTTAGTTGTTGCTTTGTGCACAGGCCATTGTATCATGGTACCTTAGGTTTTTGTCATGCTTAAAGGTGAATAATGCTAGCCAAAAATCAGTATCAAATTGCCATTAATTTTTAACCGACAGCATTTCTCAGCCTAGCTTTGCACAAACTCTGCATGCCTACTGATCTGAACAATTCACGCGCCTGAAAATATTTAACGATTTACACCCACACTAATTGAACCACAGTTAACCACTTGCTGACTAAGCAAGAACAAACTGCTCTATGTCAGTTTACCAGACCCTTTTCCCGCGTAGCGATTGGTAAAGGGTCTGGCTACGCGAGACTACAGTTCTTATCAAAGAATTCTTCTGATTGGTCACCCTAGTAGTCCTAGCCCTAGCCCTCGCGCGGCGCTATAATTGGTCACATGATTTGATTAACCAATGAAATGAGTTCTTTGATAAGAACTGCGGGACTGTAGAAAAAACTCTATGGGAGCTCCATTTCTATTGAGTTAGTGGCGGTGGCCCTACTCAACATTATTTACTTGAAAATTCATTGTCCACTAGACAAACCACAAAGGTAAGTCTTGCGTAGGTATGTTTAGTTGTGTGAAAGTATTGTGCGTTACAACTACTATTAAGAATATCACAAAGAAAATTTTTAATAACGTGACTTGATTTTGTTGCTTCTTTTTCAATTCAAACAGTTGAGGGGAGTGGTTACTATGGCATTGAATCCCCTTTCATGCTCATTTTTATGACAAAAATCAAGTATTAATACTATTTTCAGATGTATGTTAAACACATTCTCAACAATATTGAATAATTCTTAACTATTTTTTTTAAAGAAAACTTTAATTTTTGAGGAAATTTTCCCAAAAATCTTAATAAAATGATTTTAACTTGTTTGTGGACTATGCTTCAGATTGCATACCTTATAGAATGGGTTCGTGTTGCCATACTTTTATTACGTTGCTTGCTAAAGGGGTTAGTAAAATCAGGATTGCTGAAAAGCTTCACTTAAATTGGGTCCAGCAATAAGCATTAAATAATACCTTCCTTCTGAAAAACAATCGCTGATATACAAATAGTGAAAACATTATTGTTATGTTGATCCTAAGCATGGGTCCCAATTTGTAAAATAGGACCCAAGAATGGGTCCTTATTTTTGAAGAGGACCCAAGAATGGGTCCTTATTTCTGAAGAGGACCCAAAATGGGTCCTTATTCTTTTATTAGGGACTCAATTATAGTTTCATATTCTTGAATATGGACCCAAGGATGGGTCCTTATCTTGAATAGGGACTCAATTATTAATTAATATTTCTGAAGAGGACCCAAAATGGGTCCTTATTCTTTTATTAGGGACTCAATTATAGTTTCATATTCTTGAATATGGACCCAAGGATGGGTCCTTATCTTGAATAGGGACTCAATTATAGTTTCATATTCTTGAATATGGACCCAAGGATGGGTCCTTATCTTGAATAGGGACTCAATTATAGTTTCATATTCTTGAATATGGACCCAAGGATGGGTCCTTATCTTGAATAGGTCCCAAGAATAGGTCCCTATTTTTTAATAGGACCCAATAATGGGTCCTTATTTTTTTATTTGGGATCCTATCATGGTTCCGTATTCTTGAATACGGACCCAAGAGTAGGTCCTTTTTTTGGAATAGGTCCCAAGAAGGGGTCCTTATTCTTAAAAAGGACCCCACAATGGGTTTTATTAATGAGCCTCATCTGTTAACAACTTAATTCATGTACTAATTTAATTCTATGAGGGTGCTACACATGACCCTTTAGTATTATTAAATAATACTGACACATATTATGGTATGCAATTCAGAATTATCAAATCAATTATGTTAGTGCCAGGTAAAATTGATCCTGATTCTTACAAGTTGCTGGTTGGGGAAACATTTACTTTCTGGTGTAGTTTTCCATTTATCTATGAATGGACACATGATTCCAAGCCACTTCCAAAGAACACAGAATTACAGATGGATGGGAAAATCCTCGTTATCATCAAAGCTACTATTGAGAATAGTGGCTATTATGAGTGCCTGGGATTAGAGGAAAACAAAAAGTCTCGTGCACGGACTAAACTCACAGTCCATCCAGGTAAGCTGACTGGTCACCACCATCAATTAATATATCTAACTATGCTAACAATTAATGCTGCATGTGTACTTCATGTTTATAAATCATTGAATGATGTGAAAATGTTTCAGTTGAGCAAGTACCAATGGCAGTAGCTAATGAGCTAAATATACACACAATGTACAGATAATGCATACATGCATGTCTGTATCTCCACATCATTCAGCACACTTCTATGTACAGAAAAACAGAGTGATGCACTCCAAATTCACACAATTCTTGCATATGTGGGAGATAATGTAAGATTGAAGTGTGATTCTACATCAACACCTCAGTGGACAAAGATGTTTACGTCGGATGTAATCTCAAATCAAAGGTATCTCTGGATCCATAACGTGCAGCAAAGAGACTCCGGAAAGTACACATGTACTGGACATCTGTTACCTGCTGTACATCTGATAGTAGGTGGTGAGTTAGAACATAACATCATAAATCGTATCAATCTCATAGGGGCATAAATTACTCATCTCTTGAATCTAAAGATACCGCTTAAATAATCTTTAGCTTCGCTTGCTGTGATAAATTCCACACCAAATACTGGTTGCTTGCTTGTGGTTAAACTTGTCATTGTTATATTACAAGATTCTCAACTAAATAAACAGACAATGTATGACATTTTAGAAAATTGTTGACAGAATAAAATAGATGAATGAATGTGAGGGAATACAAAGAAACCTGCAGAAGATATATGACGTGCCATTGAAAGATACATTCAGAAACTACTTCCGTAAATAATACGGTTACTAATATATCAAGTGTTGTGATGAAATTCCTTACAAATGTAATAGTTGCAGCTATTTCATTTATAATGAAAGATAAAATACATTTGATTAGAAGTTCCAGTTACACATACCCGGGTTTCATTTAGGAGGGATCTGGGTGGATCCCTTAAAAAGCAGTTTCCCCCATTTAAAATATTTTTAAATTTCATATGCAAAGAGTAAAGTTTGTTTATAAGAGAATAATGAAGGTGATTGCAATTGCTTAAATCATATTATTCTTCAATAATATTAAAAAAACAAAAACAAATGAAAATTACTGCGCCAAGGCTAATAGCTAATTTGTTCTGCGCCTTCTATTTCAAATACTTTAAGTCGTTGAACTCTGCTTATAATCGAGCAAAAATTTTAAGCAGCTAGCATATATATCAGCCTCACGTAGCGAGGGTTCCACCCACTATGGTGAGTGGTATACAAACAGTAGACCATTAATACAGCTTTCATACTATAAGTAATTAACAAGTGCATCACATTACACTATTATAAAGAGTACATGTATCATAACTAGCTTTACTTGTGCCATTATGAGAGTAAAGTTTGTAGCCAAGGACTAAGTCTTCATATGTGACCGTCTACAGGAAAACCGGGCACAATGCGGCACCCTTCGAAAAAATTTTTTTGCACTTACAGAGTTGTCGGCGTACAGATATTGAGCTCTCCAAGTTTTATCGTCGTAGCTTAAGTCGTTCCCACTATAATAGACCTAACCGTTCCCTTCCGTCGGCTTGAAACAATACATTTTTAAGAAATCGATTGATCTTTTCTCGATATTTACGCACGCCGAGTTGTGCCCAGTTTTCCTGTAGACGGTCACATATTTAGAATATGAAATACATCTAGGAAAATTGCAGAGAATTCCATCAGGTTCAGTCACCATTGAAAAGGTGATTCCAGAAGTTATATATAGGGTGTGGCTAACTTATTCACTTATGGTTATCTAAAAGGGGAGGCTCAACCGAACCCCCATTTGGCTATAGTTATGTTCTCTCTAACCTCACTTTCACATCAACCCCACCCTCTCTCCCCATCCCCCCTACCCCCACCCCTCTCCCCTACCTTCCCACTCATCCTCAGTGGAGCCCAAACCTTTAATAATTACACTTGCATAACAAACTGTTTGATATTGTCGTGTTAACCAAATTAATATGATTTTATTACTTATTAGCCAAAGAAAGAAGAATCACACCACGAATCATCAGAACCAATCTCCAAGATATCAATTTTGTGTATTGTAATTCCAAACATTCAGTTACTTGGTATGGCTCTACTGGTGAAAAATTATCGACATATAAAAATCTGACAATTGTAACAGGTCAAATGGACAATGTAGATACAGTGTACTGTCATGGCCTAGACAACGATGAGGAAGCTTATTTCTTAGATGAGGAAGCTTATTTCTTAGATCATATTCGTGTATACACTTTTGGTGAGATCAGATAATTAACTGTTTTTGTTATCTGACCACATACACTGAGCAAATTGCTGCATGTTAAACTAACCCTGTATCACTGAAAGGTTACCATAGTGCTGCAATGGTAAATGTCTATCCATTCTTACCTCAACAAATTTAGTTCAAAATAAAATCCTAGTTAGTAGTCAAATATGTAGCATTCGATTAACTTACACTTCCTAGGAGCTATGAAACCTCCAGACAACTGTCACATCATATGAATTTCTATTTTTTTACAACACTCCTAAAAGGCAAAGATTTCTTGAGCAAGTTATTGATCTCTTTGCTCCAGACACAAGAAGAAGAAAATTAATGGTTTGTGTAAAACAAGGTGGGTTGAAAGACATGACACTTTTTCCACCATACTTGAACTCTACCCTTTCCTAGTAGAAACATGAAATGAAATTTGCACTCCTACAAGCAGTTCAGAATTGTACTCTGATAATGCTGATTGGAATTGGGACGCAGGAACAAGAAGTGTAGCAAATGGTATTTCAAGTTTTGAGCATATTGTAGTGTTTATTTTGTCAAAAGAGCTGCTTAAACCTATGAAACCACTTGCTGAAAGCCTACAAGTTAGATTAAATGAAGTATATTTTGCATTTAAGAAAGTTGATGAAATGACTTCTTTTTATCACCAACCACGAACCAATGTCGACACAGAGCATAGAAGTGCATATGCATAGGCAAAGCAGTTGGCTGAGGATGTTGACAGTGAAGAGTCTGTTCCTCGGATTGTTCATGAAAGACATAAAAGAAGAAATCCTGTAGTGACAAATCCTGAGCAATATTGGAGAGTTACAACAACGATACCATTGCTTGATTCTATGGTCACAGAGCTTGAAATCAGGTTTTCTGATGACAAGAGAGCCCACTTTGAATTCTGTAGTTTAATACCAACAATTATGTTGCAGACATATGATTTGGAAGCATTAACTGACATCATTTCCAACACATAAACAACACTGTGCCGGCATTTCATGTGATTAATCAATCACAGAGTGACTCTAACAAGACTCTGATCCAGTCTTCTTTTGAAACATTAGAGAACTCCTTTGTATTTTGGCAGTACTACCTATTGGTGAAGCAGCTGTCTACTCTACACTCACACACACATAGCTGTAATACTCTACACTCTCACACACATAGCTGTAATACTCTACACTCTCACACACATAGCTGTAATACTCTACACTCTCACACACATAGCTGTAATACTCTACACTCTCACACACATAGCTGTAATACTCTACACTCTCACACACATAGCTGTAATCTCCACACTCTCACACACATGGCTGTAATACTCTATACTCTCACCACAGAGCTGTAATACCTCCACGCGCAACACACCTAGCTGTAATCTCTACACTCTCACACACATGGCTGTAATACTCGACACCTCACACACATAGCCTGTAATCTCTACACTCTCACACACATGGCTGTAATACTCACCCCTCACACACCTAGCTGTAATACTCTACACTCTCACCACATGTCTGTAAACTCAACCTCTCACCATCATAGCTGTAATACTCTACACTCTCACACACATAGCTGTAATTACTCTACACTATCCTCACACACATAGCCTTAATACTCTACACTCTCACACACCTGCTTGTAAACTCTACACTCTCACCACATCGTGTAATACTCTACCCTCTCACACACCTAGTGTAAAATCTACACTCTCACACACATAGCTGTATATACTATCTACACTCTCACACACATAGCTGTAATCTCTACACTCTCACCCACATGGCTTAATACTCTACCTCTCACACACATGCTGTAATACTCTACAACTCTCACACACATAGCTGTAATACTCCCACACTCTCACACACTGGCGTGAAATACTCTATACTCTCACACACATAGCTGTAATACTCGACACTCTCACACCCATAGCTGTAAATACTCTACACTCTCACACACATGGCGTATACTCTACACTCTCACACACATAGCTGTAATACTCTAAACTCTCACACACATAGCTGTAAGACTCTACACTCTCACACACATAGCTGTAATACTCTAAACTCTCACACACATAGCTGTAATACTCTAAACTCTCACACACATAGCTGTAATACTCTACACTCTCACACACATAGCTGTAATACTCTACACTCTCACACACATAGCTGTAATACTCTACACTCTCACACACATAGCTGTAATACTCTACACTCTCACACACATAGCTGTAATACTCTACACTCTCACACACATAGCTGTAATACTCTACACTCTCACACACATAGCTGTAATACTCTACACTCTCACACACATGGCTGTAATACTCTACACTCTCACACACATGGCTGTAATACTCTACACTCTCACACACATAGCTGTAATACTCTACACTCTCACACACATAGCTGTAATACTCTACACTCTCACACACATGGCTGTGATACTCTACACTCTCACACACATGGCTGTAATACTCTACACTCTCACACACATAGCTGTAATACTCTACACTCTCACACACATAGCTGTAATACTCTACACTCTCACACACATAGCTGTAATACTCCACACTCTCACACACATAGCTGTAATACTCCACACTCTCACACACATAGCTGTAATACTCCACACTCTCACACACATGGCTGTAATACTCCACACTCTCACACACATGGCTGTAATACTCTACACTCTCACACACATGGCTGTGATACTCTACACTCTCACACACATAGCTGTAATACTCTACACTCTCACACACATAGCTGTAATACTCTACACTCTCACACACATAGCTGTAATACTCTACACTCTCACACACATAGCTGTAATACTCTACACTCTCACACACATGGCTGTAATACTCTACACTCTCACACACATAGCTGTAATACTCTAAACTCTCACACACATAGCTGTAAGACTCTACACTCTCACACACATAGCTGTAATACTCTAAACTCTCACACACATAGCTGTAATACTCTAAACTCTCACACACATAGCTGTAATACTCTACACTCTCACACACATAGCTGTAATACTCTACACTCTCACACACATAGCTGTAATACTCTACACTCTCACACACATAGCTGTAATACTCTAAACTCTCACACACATAGCTGTAATACTCTACACTCTCACACACATAGCTGTAATACTCTACACTCTCACACACATAGCTGTAATACTCTACACTCTCACACACATAGCTGTAATACTCTACACTCTCACACACATAGCTGTAATACTCTACACTCTCACACACATAGCTGTAATACTCTACACTCTCACACACATAGCTGTAATACTCTACACTCTTACACACATAGCTGTAATACTCTACACTCACACACACATTCATTTGTTTACTGAATGTACAAGCACAAGACTTACTTTGTGACTTGACTAATGGACAATGGATTTTCAAGCAAGAACAGTACTGTTGCATTGGGCTATTACTATGATAAACAGCGAATTAGCCAAGATAACTTACCACCACCTCTAATTGGAATAGAAAATAAACTCCTTCATTTGTAAACCTTAACTGTGTCCACACAAAATCAGATATGTCAGGCACAACCTAATTCAAGTGGGTATATAAGCAGTTGATGATGCCGGTAAAGATTAATAAACTAAAAGATTCCGTTCAGTTGAGTGTGGGGGATGGGGATGACCACCAAACAAACACAAATATGTGATGATGTATGTACGTCCACACATAATATATAAACAAACAAATATCCCCGAGTTTAATTGTATTACCCCGGTATAATTTATAGTGTCTCACTGACTTCGCTAGCTCAACAAAACAAGCATCACACATTGTTGTTATTTAACACAACAAAAAACCAAAAAGTTGTCATTATCTACATAACAGAAAACCAAACAAGTGTTATTATTTAACATTACAGAAAACCAAACAGGTTTAACGAGATAGAAACCCAAGCAAGTGTTATTATTTAACATTGCAGAAAACTAAGCAGGTATATATTATTACTTAACATAACAGAAACATAACATGAAGACAAACAAGCAAGTGTTATTATTTGACATTGCAAAAAGACCAAACAGGTTTTTTTTTAAAACAGAAAACCAAACTGGCGTTTAAAGAAAGAAAATAACTTGTTATTTTTTATGTAGAGATTATTTCATTTCAGCCATTTTTTTTAAGTTTGATGGACTTCAAATTGTATAACTTATAATATTGTTTTATTAGTACTAAATCACATCATGAACTGTGCTAAAGACTTCATTATTTATATCTTAACTAGCTAAATGATAAATAAACACATGTTCTACTCGATCCTTTGATAACAAATGTTTTTTTACCAATCAGCATCTATTTAAAAATCTGTACTGTTTGAGAGCTAAAATATTAACAATAATAGCAGAGTTATTGTATTATTGCTTGAATTTACAGACTACACAAAAATTAATCCCCACTTACTTTTCCCTGTGGCTGGAGATACTGTACAAATAATGTGCATGTCAACAACAGCTGCTAATTGGACATTCAATGATGATACTTTACCAAACAATGCACATACTCAAGGGGACTTACTAAATATTATAGAGATTCAAAACATAGATGTCCACAATAATGGATTTTATGATTGTCTTGGAACTGATGAGCAGTATAAGCCTTTCATTACTAGAGCCATACTGAAAATAAATATAACAAGCAGAAGTGAGTGATGAAATTATATGGTGTCTAGAATGTTATAGAATATGTAATCTTAATTATTCAATCTTAGCTTAAAAATTTTGAAAAGTTTTTTGGCCACTATTTTGCTCATCTCAAGAAAACTATAAATGATGTCATAAGTTAAGTATCTCTGAAGAAAGCTACTGATGATGTTATTAGTTAAATATCGCTCATCAGCATGGACTCTAGCTAGCCAACAATGTGACTGTGAGAATATGATGGGTTGATGAAGTGTTAGGCTTGAAGACAAACAGATACATGTGTAATTATGGAACACACACTGCCACTTCACTGGTTTATTTCTTATACATCTATCCTTTCAATATCAAACACTTCTGGTCAGAATGCTATATAGCACAATACCAAGTCCAATAATTTACTAACTGGACAAGAGAAGGGGGGGGGGGGGACTATTTTCTCTCCTTTTTGTGAAACCCAGTATATGCACTAACAATGCTGTTAACTCCTACACCTAATTATTCATGGCTACAATCTGGTATTCTTTGCATAGCTATTGTAGTTTTATCTGACAATTCACTAGTAAACTTGGTTTTGCAGCCATGAGCAGTAACATTCATATAATACTAGGAACAATTCCCCCCCCCCCCCCCCCCCCCCCCCCCCCCCCCGCCCACCCAAAGTTAAACTCCGTCCAGCATCTAGGTTACCAAACATTGCAAACGTTTTTTAAATAATTCAATTTAATTATATACACTATTGAATTAATTGTTAATAAATTGGTTTTATATTGCATTTTCTACTTTAAGGAATTTTTATTAGAATAAGTCAGAACTACAATGGCTTATGATAATGACTTAATTGTACTCCATGTAAATCCACTAATAACATACAATGATGAAGAATGGAAGATAATACCTTCAAACTATAGAAGTTGGTTTTCATCCATGTTACTGAAACTGATATGGAGAATACGCTTGCCATGATGGCAATGTGGAATCAAGTGTTGTTGGCCAAAATTTGTAGAAGGAAGAAATAGTTCTAATTGACCTGAGACTAGTGAAATGAACCAGTGAACTGAGACTAGTGGAACTGAGACAGTGAACTGAGACTATTGAACTGAGACCCAGTGAACTGAGACTAGTGACTGAGACCTGTAAACTGAGACTTGAACTGAGACTAGTGGGACTTGAACTAGTGAACTGAGACTAGTAAACTGAGACTAGTGAACTGAAACTAGTGAACTGAGACTAGTAAACTGAGACTAGTGAACTGAAACTAGTGAACTGAGACTAGTGAACTGAGACTAGTGAACTGAGACTAGTGAACTGAGACTAGTGAACTGAGACTAGTGAACTGAGACTAGTGAACTGAGACTAGTGAACTGAGACTAGTGAACTGAGACTAGTGAACTGAAACTAGTGAACTGAGACTAGTGAACTGAGACCAGTGAACTGAGACCAGTGAACTGAGACTAGTGAACTGAGACTAGTAAACTGAGACTAGTGAACTGAAACTAGTGAACTGAGACTAGTAAACTGAGACTAGTGAACTGAGACTAGTGAACTGAGACTAGTAAACTGAGACTAGTGAACTGAGACCAGTGCACTGAGACTAGTGAACTGAGACTAGTGAACTGAGACTAGTGAACTGAGACCAGTGAACTGAGACTAGTGAACTGAGACCAGTGAACTGAGACTAGTAAACTGAGACCAGTGAACTGAGACCAGTGCACTGAGACTAGTGAACTGAGACTAGTGAACTGAGACTAGTGAACTGAGACCAGTGAACTGAGACTAGTGAACTGAGACCAGTGAACTGAGACTAGTGAACTGAAACTAGTGAACTGAGACTAGTAAACTGAGACTAGTGAACTGAGACCAGTGAACTGAGACTAGTGAACTGAGACTAGTGAACTGAGACTAGTAAACTGAGACTAGTGAACTGAAACTAGTGAACTGAGACTAGTAAACTGAGACTAGTGAACTGAGACTAGTGAACTGAGACCAGTGAACTTGAAACTAGTGAACTGAAACTAGTGAACTGAGACTAGTGAACTGAGACCAGTGCACTGAGACTAGTGAACTGAGACTAGTGAACTGAGACTAATGAACTGAGACTAGTGAACTGAGACTAGTGAACTGAGACCAGTGAACTGAGACTAGTGAACTGAAACTAGTGAACTGAGACTAGTGAACTGAGACTAGTGAACTGAGACTAGTGAACTGAGACCAGTGAACTGAGACTAGTGAACTGAGACTAGTGAACTGA
>WLWD01006191.1_pt1 | contig 160935 bp, 178 predicted proteins | sample 6712731 | NCBI WGS metagenome assembly WLWD01 (sample SAMN12718690, study PRJNA576275) | sponge metagenome | isolation source: marine sponge | host: Mycale hentscheli | place: New Zealand: South Island, Marlborough, Capsize Point | collected 2014-11-01
TGAATACCATGATGGTGAGCATGCACATATCTTTTGAATCAGTGAACGTAAAATGCTCTGGCCCATCATAGAAATCAGCTCATTAATGAAATCATGAGATAAATACCTGTTTGCAGACAAAAATTCTTTACATCACTGTCAAAGGCAGATAGCAAAATTAACAGCTGGTATAAGTTGCCTTCCACTTCAATATGACCTCGAATGGCAAGTCCTTGACGAACAAGATATCGAAGACAGTGTAAAAGCTTCAATAGACCTTGTCTACGAACTGCTTGCTCCCTTTTAACTACGGAACTCAACTGTTCACTCACAGAGGGTAGCTTATGGAGCTCCCACTTCAACATAGCTTCTTGGTGAGTTTCACATGATTCATATGCCTTTTAAATTTCTCCAGGGCTTTTTTCCAGTTGTCATAACCAACTGCAGTGAAAGTCAATTCACCTCTTTTACAAAATGTAAGCATACCTTGCTTTTCCACCTTTCTGCAGTAATAACAGAAAACTTTTTTTCTTTCCATGCAAACAGTCAGCCATGAATAAGTCTTATATCAGCTTGTCATGAAATTTCGGTTCTTTTTAGCTAATTTTATTAGACTAGACTTGTCTAATGGTTGAAAAGGCTTGTCATTTGTGCAACACAAAGACTCACATTCATGCTGACTTACAAGAACTTCAGTATCCAATGGATCCTTCGCAGACTTCAAAGAATTCTCTTCAGACTCAGTTACTAACTCCATTACTTTCTTTGTTCCAGGAAGAGACTGGTCACATTTCTTTTTAGCCAGTGTCTCAATCAGACTAGTCTGTCTTAGTCTCTTAGGCATGGCTAGTTGCAGTTTAAAAGCAGGTGGCAGTTTAAAAGCAGGTGGCCAATACAGGAATTAATCTATCTAGGAGTACTTTACCACACACTGCCAGCTACAGCCAATACTGCCATTAACAAAGGTGTGTTTATGCAGTCAGTACAAATCGTAGCACCAGTTACCATGTAAGCAAGCAGTAATCACACTCTATAGGTAATTATTAGTGTCAATAGGTACATGTAATTATATAAACAAAACACCACATATAAACATTCACTGTCAAAAAGTTGGGGGGGCTCTGCCCCTACTATTCAAAGTTGGGGGGCTAGAGCCCCCTGAGCCCCCACCTTCTGCCGCCTATGTATAATCTATTGATGTGTCCAACAATGCATCCAATGACGTGTACATTGACATGTTAATTGAATTGTCCAGCAACATTTCCTCCAGCAACATATCCTCCAGCAACATGTCCTCCAGCAACATGTCCTCCAGTGACATGTCCTCCAGTGACATGTCCAACAACTTATCCATCAGCTTGTCAACCAATGTGTCCAGCAACTTGTCCAAAGATTCATCTGCCAACATGTCCAGTGATTTATCCACTGACCTGTCTAGTGATGCGTCTACTGAAGTGTCCATAGTGACAATGTGTCCAGTAGTGACGCATAGACTGACGTGTCCACTGTGTCCATCAAGGTGTTTATTGATGTATCCAGTGACTTGGCCAGGGAGGTGTCCAGTGAGGTGTCCAGTGGCATGTGCATCTTGTCATGTGAAGTTTCCAGCAGTAGGATACATGTGTCCATAGGTATTGTAGCAGTAGCCATCAGCTTGGGGGTAGCTAATACAACCAACTTCCTCATGGCTCAAACCTATTCTAATAAAATGCTATGTCTTATGTAACTCAAAAGTACGGCAATGAATTTATTATGGCATAAGTGTTGCCAGATTTTATTTTATTTTACAAATTCTAAAAGTAATCTCTTGTTTAGGGAAAAGAATCATTCTCCAAGGCTGTGCACACCATACTAATCAAGTGATAAAATTTCACAAATAATGAGGGAAAGATAAGTGTTTATAGTAATTCATCCTTTAATATATTACAGACTTTAACTAGTGCATATGCCAATTAAAGGTGCTTTCAGATAAATTGCTGAGTTTTGGCCATCTAGCTTGCTGATACATAATGGCTGCGTTTCCCATAACCCAAAGTTAGGAACATTTACAGTTTTGGGCTCTAATGTTATATCTCATGTAGTCAGAATGTTTCCATCTGAGGATTGTTCCTTCCCTTCATATGAGTACTTGCTACCATCATATTGCTATGAAGTTAAGTTTGGGGATTAACATTGCCGAAGAAAGAAAACCATTAATATGACCCAGTTGTGATAGAATACACGTGCTAAGGGCTAGAAAAGATCAGGCCAGAAAAGACCTAGACAAGGTTTGAATGAATAATAAAAGTCAATGTAGCTTTAAGTATAAAGTAAAGTGTAATAACTGTCTAGGAGACTGTGATGTTGTAGCTGCACCAGATTCAATTTCTAGTTCACTTACTGATAATTTAACACAAGTATGTTATAGATGTCTGCAATAGTGTAATAATTGTCTAGGAGACTGTGATGTTGTAGCTGCACCAGATTCAATTTCTAGTTCACTTACTGATAATTTAACACAAGTATGTTATGGATGTCTGCAATATTATTGTTATAATACTGATGATATTAATAATGATTTATTAGCTGCTATATCTTGACTGAGTGTAATTATAGTTTAATTCCAGTGCAGACTTTAGACAGGAGTGCAGTGAGAAAACCTTATGAGGAAAACATCAACCACACTAAAAGTAAGTCCTCACTATTGATCAACATGATGTGCTGTTTGTTCATTATTTTTTTGTCACAGACAAACTGTGTAACCATGGAGCTTTGCATGTACTGTAAGGACATGAAGAAATTTGGTGGACCAGGTGAATTGAAACAGAAGTGTATCTAAAGAAAGTGTATTATAGTCAGCTACAGAAATGATAAGCCATATTAGCTATTCTGACACCATATTGTGTACAGAAAACACTTTTGAAGACTGTTACAGCCAAAATTCTGAAATCGTCTCATTACATTCCACATACTGCTACTGAAATATACTGGTAACATTCTATCAGAACAATCTTCAATAAATATTATAATGTATTTTTATGATATTTTGTGACTTAGGAATCTGCCCAAAGTAGTTATTTTCTTGGAGGTAATGAATTAATCAATTGAGATGATTTTTTACAACAGTACTCACATGTAAGGCATTCTATACTTGGTGATGGAAGTTGTTTGTTTTGAAGCTTCTCTTATATTTCATCTTGATATACATAAACTGCTGGTGGAGTTTATAGGACTCAACTGTAGCCTTTTTTGAGCATATGTCATCCATTATCTATGAAGATCACATTGACAAGATGAGAAATAATTATGTTTGGGGGACACGTGCAGAAGTATTTGCACTGGCTCTCTATTTTTCCATTCCTATGTCTGTATGGAGAGAAATAATCGCGAATATTATTGGGCGAAGTATGGCATGTCACAAACTCCACGTGAAAATTTAATTTTTCCAACTGATTTTCATGCCACTCTAATGACTTCGATCATGTATAAAAATATGTCATGTGAACAGAAATCATTATGATGTAGTAATCAATGCAGTGGACAGTTCTCTTCCAAAGACTGTACCTTACAATAGTACTGCTTCTTCCTCTCATGCCGTGAACTCTATTTGATTTTTTTATTGTTACAATACTTTGAAATATTTGGCTTTGAATTCTACAATCATTTTAATGATTTTACTGTAATGCTAGACACTACATGAGCAAAAAAAAACAGCTCCTGATAATCAGTGGTATAAATTGTTTACACTTCAGCAGCTGCCTAATTTGATTTGGGGTTTGGAATTGAAATATCAAACAATAATTATAATCTAAGTTTTAGAATAAGTACATATTTAATCAGAAAATCATGAGAGGTCAATCCAGAATGGTTGCTGAAACTGACCACACCTTTTCTATTGGTAGTGCTACTTCTCTTGAGCAGCTAAAGCTACCAATTTCATTACAACAGTGGAGTGCCACCGGGCCCCTCCAATAATTCTGAAGGGGGGCCTCCCAACCAATATTTCTCCCTGCTCATATTAAATTAGACAATTTACACCCATGACAAGTGATCCTTATAGTTGAATTACAGATATGATTGTACAATTACAAGTTGTATGTGAAAGTTAGCAGTTACTATAATTATCATCTACTAATAATTTGCATCACCTTCATTTTAAGCAGCCTGTATAAAGTTTGGCTCAAAAGAAAACTTAGTGCAGCAGTCTCCTTTTTTCTTCCAATTTGAAGGCACACTGCTTGAAGAGTGATGTTTTACTAAATTTGTAGATCATAAGTTGCAACATTGTTTATAGTAAACTATCTGTTGAAATCCTTTAGCAAACAGACTCAAACTGACCCGCTTGTGAGAGAAAAATTATTTTAATCATTCTGATCATTACATCACGTGATTCAGACATAGCGTGACAACACAAAAATAGAACATTACATGCGACACAAAAGTAAGTTGACTATAAACACAAAACTCGAAGTTCAGTCATTATCAATGAAGTGTATATCTCTAACACTCCTTCTCACTTTGCTTGATAATGAAGGAAGTAATACCAGCCATCTTTCGTAGAAGTTCAAACTTGATTGGAGAAAGTCCTTTAGTCAGCATATCAGCTATCATTTCACTGGTGCTGCAGTAGTTTAGACTTACAGTCTTATCACACACTTGTTCCCTAATAAAATGATAACGAATGTCAATGTGCTTGGAGCGTCCATGTAGCACTGTGTTCTGAGCGAGTGCTATTGCTGACTGATTGTCCTCATGGATTACAGTAGGACCTGGTAGGATGCTCTTCATATCCATCAGGAGTCGTCTCAACCATATTGCCTCCTGTGTGGCACTAGCCAGTGCCATGTATTCTGCCTCTGCTGTTGAAAGTGCAACTGCTGTCTGCTTTTTGCTCTTCCAACTAATTGCAGCACCACCAAGCATAAACAGATAACCCGAAGTAGATTTTCTATCATCAAGGTCTCCTGCCCAATCCGCATCTGAATAACCACAAAGCTCACTCCCAGCCTCTTTACTGTAGAGTAGCCCGAGCTCAGCTGTACCCTTGAGGTACCTAAAGATTCTTTTCACACCAATCCAATGCTGCTTTGTCGGCTTTGAGGAGAATTTTGCAACCATGCTCACAGCAAATGCAATATCAGGCCTTGTTCCTGACGATAAATATAGCAAACTGCCTACAGCAGACTGATACAAGCCAGAGTCAAATAATTCATCTTCATCGTTAGCATACACAAGTTTAAAGCTTACATCCACTGGAGTTCCCACACTATTAGCATTTTCCATTCCATATTTAGTCAGCATTCTGTTTGTGTACACAGGCTGACCGATCCAGATCTCCCCAATTCCATCTCTTTGTACAATCCTGAGGCCAAGGAAGTGATGCAACTTGCCAAGATCCTTCATGTTGAAGTGTGAACACAATTTTCCTTTTACATCCTCAAGTCGATTTCTGGATTCACACCCAATCACAATGTCATCAACATATACACCTATGACAATTAGCTTCTCATTCATTGCCACATAAATGCAGGGATCACTAGAGCACTGCGTGAAACCCAGCTCCTTCAGGTGACTATCCAAAGTGAAGTTCCAGCATCGTGGAGACTGTTTTAGACCATATAGACTTCGTTTCAGCTTGCACACTAAATCCTCACAGCCTTCTACAGTAAATCCTTCTGGTTGCCTCATGAATACTTCATCATCTAACTTCCCATTCAAGAAGGCTGTCGTGACATCAAGCTGATGCAGCTCTAATCCATTACAAGCAGCCAAACTAACAATAGTTCGTAACGATTCCATACGAACTACCGGGCTGAACGTCTCATCATAATCCATTCCTTTTGTCTGGGAAAAACCTTGTGCCACCAATCTAGCTTTGTATCAATTCACTTTACCGTTGTCATTCATCTTTATTTTGAAGACCCATTTACTGCCAACCACTTTCTTGTTTAATGGTAATTTGACCAGCTCCCATACCTCGTTTTCTCTGAGTGACTCCATCTCTCTTTCCATTGCCTGCTTCCATTTCTCACAGTCAAAACCTGTCACTGCCTCTTGAAATGTAGCTGGTGTCACAGGGTCTTCGAGCAAACTTGCAGCTACTGAAGCTCCTTCTATGAAATAATTCGGTCTTTGTCTCACTCTCTGTGATCTTCTTACTTGCGGTTGCAAAACACATTCTGGATCCACTATACTACTTTCTGGTGACTCATTGCTGTCCGGCTCAGTATCTTCAGGCAAGACATTTCCAGACACTTCCTCAGACATGATACTTTCAGACAGGTCCTCACAGTTGAACTCAACACCATCACAGATGAGTGGTATGTCATCATGCTCCTTCTGAAGTCCAACTTCAGACTCCTTAAACCTGACATCACGACTGTAGAAAACAGTGTCTCGATTTGGATCATATAAGCGATAACCCTTCACTACCGTCCCATATCCGATTAGAACACATTTCCTAGCTACTGGATCAAGCTTCTTTCTCTCATCTTTCACTATATGGGCATAGCTAGTACATCCAAACACTCGAAGATGGTTTACACTCGGCTTCGTTCCATAATAGGCTTCAAATGGAGTCATTCCTGTTATTGCTCTTGCTGGGCTCCGATTCTTCAAGTATGCTGCCGTGGATAATGCCTCTGCCCACAGTTTATGTGACAGGTTAGCACCAACCAACATACACCGTGTCATTTCCACCAATGTGCGGTTGAATCTTTCTGCCACACCGTTCTGTTGTGGCGTCTTAGGAATGGTCAGCTCATGAATGACTCCTTCTGCTTTCAGGTATTCATGAAACCTTGTAGATGTGAATTCTCCACCATTGTCAGAACGTAACTTCTTCAGTTTCCTGGAACAACTCTTCTCTACCATGGCTTTCCACTCAATAAAACGTGAAAACACTTCGTCCTTGCGTTTCAGAAAATACACCCATACATATCGGGTCTTATCATCTACAAATACCAGAAAATACTCTGCGCCACCAATTGACTTAGCATTGACCTTTCCACAGAGATCTGTGTGAACTAAATCCAAAGGCTCCTCAGCCAACATTCCACTGCTTACTGGGAATGGAGATTTGTGATGTTTTCCTTTAACACATGGCTCACAGAGCTCTATATCTTTACCACCATCAAAATCAAAACCATCAACCAATCTGCTAGCTGCCAATTCCCTCAGCCCTCCAGCACTCAGATGACCAAATCTCTTATGCCAAATATTTTCCTTCACCTCTGCAACACTAACTTCATCAGATGACCAGCAATCGAGAATATACAGTGAACCACACCGAACAGCTTTTGCAATAACTCTCCCTTCACCATTCAGAATCCAGCAACCAGCCTTGTCAAAGTGAGTGACTTTTCCAACTTCTGAAGCCTTGGATACACTAACAAGATTGTACGAAAGGCCTGGAACATGGAGCACATCTCTAAGCTTGCAAAGCTGTGTACCATCAGGTAAGTTCATCAAAAGACGCACTGATCCTCGACCAATCGCCTTCAAACTACGGCCGTCTCCAATTACCACATTCTCTGGCTTCACTAACTTATTGTAACTTACAAACTGCTTCCGAAAATTGCACATATGACAGGTTGCTCCTGAGTCTACAATCCACGTACTTGACGTAACTGCCTGACCTGCCACCAAAGCTTCTTCATCTTTTGACTCTCCAACCACTGCACTATTAGACTTTTGCTTGAACCTCTCAGCAAATTTTGGGCAGTCTCTCTTGAAGTGTCCAACTTCATCGCAATAGTAGCAGCGTACTTTCAGTCCCCTTGTTACTCTGACTCTAGATGCCAGTGCCCTAATATCTTGGTCATTGGAGCTACTGCGCAATTTTCTCTCCTCATGCAGCAGTCTTTCTGTTACTAATTCTATTTTAGGCACTTCTGGGCTTGCTTCCAAGGCTGTGACCAAGACACTATAAGATTCAGGCAAACTTGCTAACAAGTGAACTACTCTGTCTTCATCTGACAATGGATCACCTACTGCAGCCAACCCATTAAAAAGTTCAGTCATCTTTCTTACATGCTCCAACACTGATTCACCTTCCAATAGTTTTAATGAATACAACTTTCTTCTCAGTTCAAGCCTATTCACCCAGGACTTCCTCATGAACTGCTCCTGCAGTTTTTCCCACACCTTCACAGGATCGTCAGGTTCTCCAATTAGGTACAGTAAGTTCGGGTCTATTGCTAACACCACAATAGCCAGTGCCCGATCTTTCCGTGCGATAAATTTTTCGCGATTAGCCTCGCCCTCTCCAGGTGCAGTCTCTTCACCTGTAACAATATTCCACAGACCTTCCTTCTTGAGAGCCATCTGACATTGCACTCTCCATGTAGCATAATTTGCTCCGCTCAATGGAACCACTGCCACCGTACCTTTAGATTCGGCCATCAACAAGCCAGTCTACCCGCACGGTCCAGCAAAAACAAAACAACAGACTTCGACTTCGAACGAGAATGTAGAACGCTCAATCTCCCACCACTTAGCGCTGTCGTAGCTTGTCTGGGCCCATAACCTGTTGAAATCCTTTAGCAAAAGACTCAAACTGACCCGCTTGTGAGAGAAAAATTATTTTAATCATTCTGATCATTACATCACGTGATTCAGACATAGCGTGACAACACAAAAATAGAACATTACATGCGACACAAAAGTAAGTTGACTATAAACACAAAACTCGAAGTTCAGTCATTATCAATGAAGTGTATATCTCTAACACTATCAGTATGCTTCTGGTTTACCATGCTAGTGTTCCAGGTTCACCATATACAGTAAGCTTACACAAAGTAGATTGTCAGTACACCATCAGTATAATATATATAATATATACAGTAGACTGACAATGATCAACAGTGGGTGACTCCAAGCTAAATGCACAAGTACATTTTGGCCTCAGCAGCAACATCTTAATATAGTATACTTTGCACATTAAAAACTGATAATCTAAAATACGGCTTAAAATTTCGTCTCAGCAGCATTGTTTGTACAGGGTATTGTTTCAGAACCACGGTTGAGAGGAGCCAGATTAACACTTTTGAAATTTTAGGGGAATTTTTCATTTCCATAAAATTGGTGAAAGTTTTGTAGATGTAACCCTGAAGATCAAATAATTTCAGAGGTGCAAAACAAGTTTCAGGTGGGTGGGGGGGGGGAACAAATCACCTAACAATACGTTAACATTGCCCCCCCCCCCCCCCCCCCCCCCCCACCCCAACATTTTCATCTTCTTACTCCATTGCAGTGCACAAATGTTCAGAATGATCACAGAGGATAAGATACATATGACCTTTACAGAAATAAATAGGAACACTTGAAAGCTTAATTGAGTAAGTTTAAACAAATTACTATGCAGACATAGATAGTTAAATAAATTACTTTTTAATTGTTTACGTTGTTTGATTAAATGGCAGTTTATATCTCCAATTAATAATTGCATGACTTGTGGGGTTGCTTGGGGTTTTAATCCCGAACGTTCCGCGGTAGGCAGACAGAAAGGGGGTTATCCCGAAAGCTTGAAGGGAAACACAGACACTCCACGAATCGAGACCCGTCGAACTGATGGGATGGTATCACTGCCACCAGAGTCCAGTAGCTCACCGAGGCCCAGGGTACAGCTAAGCTGATCCGTGACAGACACTCGTATAAACTTTTAAAAAGACTAATTCTTAAACTAAGACTGAACTGACACAGTGTACAATACGCAGCCCCTTTAAATAAACCATGACTTGACCTACAACAACTGATACACACAATTCTAGTTCTCAAATGTTCTCTGACTTCTTCTTTTCTCTTCTCTTGACTCTTCTCTCTTGTTCTCTGGGGATCTCACCCAACCCCTTGGAGGGCGGCCCCACATGACTCAAGGAGATTAAGTTAAAATTAAAGTTGCTTAGTTTTAGTTTATTCATCCATTCTACCAGTAGTTTTTGTTTCAATGGGATTGGCTGTCTTCTACAGGTCTTTGGTTTAAGTTTTAGTTAACTAAAAATGACACTACTGTGGGGTATGGTTATTGTTTGTAACTCTTCAATAAGTGAATTTTGTTTAGTTACTGCAATAAGCTAACTCCAATAGTTTACAATATTAGAGGATCTGTGCAAATGCATTGATTGGGTTAAACTTAGAGTTACTATAATGGCCACCATACAGATCTTAGACACTGAAAGATAGGCCAGACTTATTGAATGTCAACTATCAAATAGTGATTCTGAGTTAACCAATTTATCCACTCTCAAAGATTATATTAAAATATAGCTATTACTAATTGTTTTCTTGGAGTTATATTACCCTAGAACAGTGCGTCTTTTTCTTTTTTACTCAGAAGCATCAGGTTGCTTGATGTTCATTACATTGTGATGACAAACTTGACAAACTTGACAAAGACTACCAACTACTCTCAGTATGGACTCTAAACCAATAAAAGCATCTGTCAAAGGCAATTCCAGTTACACTCAAGCTCCTCAACACAACCAGCATACACATGATAGCCCCCAAGCATAGTCCTTGTAGAGAGGTCTTTTCCTTAGCTACCTGCTTCTTTAGTGACAGCATCATTATGGAGTGTGATTAATCATTGCTGCCATGGAAATCACATAATACCTATAAAACCGTATCGCAAACATCAGCGTAACGCTAACTACGCAAGGTAAGGCGGTCAGTAATCGGGTCCGGTCCGGTCAGTAAATGAGACCCTACCTTTTCCCCTGCCCCCCTTCGTCGTATCGACCTACTTCGGCGTCGCGCGTGAGAACATACTCTTAACGAGAGGCTATAGCTGTCCGGACAGACTTTACTGCAACTTTTGGCCTACGCACTCGGACTCTCTATCAAAATGCAGCACTGAAGACCTGTTGCAAGTAACTCAATGGAGGATTGGAAATATGTTATGTCAAGCCTTCCTCCTATGCTAGGGGTTGTATCTCTGTTGCTAACTCTTGGATATTACTGCTTCACTGTAAGATAGACTAGTGACATGTAGCTAAGTTTTAGATGGCGTAACAGCCAGTATCAAATACAGATTGGGAGTTTGATGGTTAAGGGGGATATTACTGAAAGCATTTAGCTATCTACACACAGTTGTTGCCACGATGGATATTGACAAATAACACTATTTCAATAATGTCCTTTGCAGCTTGTTAAGTTTGCAATGCTCAAGAAGTACTTTGCTGCCACTTGCTGCTTATCAGGTTTTTTCTTGACTTGCCCTCCTCTTGATAACTATGGAGGACATGATAAATCTGCAGTAAGAAAGGCAGTGTGTACAAGGCTCTCTCTCATACTCATTCAGGTAACGATTATTTGTAGTTTTCTAAATTTGCACAGCATACATCCAACTAATCTAGTCAGCTGTATTACTTAATGAATCTCTTCATTAGTGGCTATTAGCTTTTGGTTTATTCAGATATTATGCTCAGTAAAATATTTTAAAAACTTGACTTTAGCCAGGCTAACACTTTTAGCATTGAATTTTATACTTTCCAGCACAAGATTAAAGACCACTGCAAAGACAATCAGAAGTGCAGTAGTTATGGGAGAGAAAACAATGTGACTACAAACACCTCATCCAGTGGCAGCATCAATACTGCACCAGACAACCTGAGCAATGGGGTATCTGAAGATAGCTTAACACCCACTGGTGACACCTTGGTGGAATTTAGGCGTATCCTAAGAAACAGAAGTAGCAGGAGGAATGGCTTCAGAGGGAGTGGTTTGGAAGTGGCTGATGATGGGTTCTAGCTGCAACTGTCATCACTTTATTGTACTGTGTTGATATGTTAAGTGTCTCACTTGCCACACCTACTTCCTGTCACTTGATCTCAAAGTTTATCCAATGCTGTGTTCATATGAACAGATTATGATGTACAAAATTTTGGAGGGTTGGCATGACTACCTTCAAGTAGAGCAGATTGTGAGGAGAAAGCTACTCTACTTTTATGCTGCATTTGAGGAATCTTCCAGTATCAGATACAATGCATGATCCATTAATACGTTCACCTTCCAATGTGTTGTAGCTATGTATTGTAATGTAAGATGTGGGAGTGTGTTTGAGTCGATAGCTGCATAAGGAAATGAACCCAAACGGGTTTCAGTGCATGGCAAGAGTGAGAGAAACTATGACATACATTGTATAAAATTATTAATTTGGTATAAGACTGCATAGACTCATTTTTCAGAAGGAGTCCTGACCAATGAAGAATAGCTAGCTAGAGTAGGTTGGGTTATTATTTTTTCAATGATAACACCCGTGATAATTTTTTCCCTATTTCATACTTTTTGCCAAGTGTTTCCTTAGCTACTTGTAACTTACTAGAACTAAAAGCAATCTGACTCCCTTAAAGCTCTTCTTACTATAAAAACCACCTGCTATGACAGCTGTTAGCTAACTAGCTATAACTAAATCCAATGTCCAACTCTTTTATATAGCCAGTTTGGTAATTAACAGGATAGGTAAACTGCTCGAAAAATATACACACAGCCTTGCATATCTACTAATACAAACACTCTTACTACAATTATACCAATAGTCCAAGAATAGACAACAAATGTATTATCAGCAAGGCTTTGCAAGCTGTTTAAGTTCTTTGTATCTTCTCATCCTTTCTTCGTAAATTTCATCCGCCATTTCTTTATACTTCTTCTTTTCTTCTTGAGTAAGATTTTTATATTGAGTACTTGATTCCTTTAGCATATATTGACAGCGCTTCTCTGGTGGAAGTTTTGAACAACCATCAATTTTCATGGCATCAAGTGCACGCAATTTCATTGGTTTCTTCTTTTCCTTTTTCATCAATTGATAAGACTTTAAATTATTGCGGTAATAAGAGTATTTCTTTAAATAGAGTTTAAAGTCATCTTCACTTGCAAATCTCTGAGAAAAAAGTTGGAGTTCTTTTTCATACTTTTCTTTAAGTTCCTTAAATTTTTCAAGGTATATCTCCTTATCTTGAGAATTCATCTCCTTCCACTCCTTAGCAGCCAGTTTTAAACTACTCCCTCTCTCAAATCCTACAAGCCTTTTTTTACAGAATATTACAAACCGATTTATATTTCTCTTAGGTGGAATAGGGCCTTCAAATAGAGGCTTACGAGGTACAGATTTCATATTTCTCCATAGCAAACCGTTGACACCCAGTAATTTTAAACGACTCCCAAACCTAGTCATCATTAGCGACATTTTTAGTTTCTTCACAAGAAAGGCTGAAAAATACCACGTGGATGGGAGAGAAAGGTGTGTAGCCACAAGAGACGCAGAGGCGCTGGGAGTGGCTCTGAATTTAAACGCGAAGGTCGCGTATAAAATGGCGTAGCCGGCCGGGGATAGTCTGGCGTTGCCGACCCTTTACCATCTATTAATACGGAATAATAGAGGGTAAAGGGTCGGCAACGCCAGACTAGGCCGGGGACTAGTCTCGCGTAGCCAGACCCTTTACCAACCGTAACCGCTACGCGGAGAAGGAAAGGGTCTGGGAACATACCAATACAACGACTTGTTCAGCAGCACCCAAAAAGGGTGCTCCAATTATCACATTCCAATGCTTGCGGTAGCCAATGACGTCACTGCCACGGCCGGGTAGCAGCTCTCCTATTCATGCTGGTACGTTTATTGCTTGCCAGGAGTGCTTATAAATAGTCTACGAAAACAACTTCACCAGTTTGACGAAGTTACGCAACGTTCTCACCCTCCCAGTTGTGATGTTGACGTCACACAGTATACCGCAAGCTTGCTGGAATGTGATTTAAGCACCCTTTTTGGGGTGCTACTGAACAAGTCGTTGTATTGTATGTTCCCAGATCCTTTCCTTCCCCGCGTAGCGGTTAGGGTTGGTAAAGGGTCTGGCTACGCCAGACTAGCCGGGGACATATTGCGCGATAAGTGGAAAATGGCGGCTGACAGTTTTTGTCACCAACCCGAGACCATTTTAGTAGCTTTACAGCAACCTAGCGCAGACAAAAGCTTGGAAACAATGTCACATATAAGTCGTGAGCATCTTAAAAGAAGACAAAACAAAAAACAAACAATAAAAAACAACTACAAATGACGGGCTCTAAATAGAGCATGAAGAAAAGTACTGTTTGCCGTTGATGCAGCTAAATTCAACTGCAAGATATAGTGTGCTATCAGAGTTCTGCAAGATGCAATCCTGAGGGTTCATCTTCAATCAAGAAATACTGTGTAGTACGTACACAGGGCTTTGATAGATGGACTTCAGTATTACTCGCAAAAATGATTACATATAGCTGTTTGTTGTTGTTTTTAGTTAGGGCACTTGTTGTAAACGTGGTGTGGACTAGAAAGGATAGTGAGCTATAATGGAGGGTTATCTGCGTAGCTACTTTTTTTAAATTTGAATACGTAGCAGGGGTGCAGGAAGCTGGTTTCATCTTGGGGGGGCACAAAATGCCCATGCCATAGATCTGAGAAAGACACCTGGGAGAGTGGCTTTAACTATCACTAGCAGTCCTGTTAATGCACTTTAAGTCAATAGCACTGTTAGTAGTTAAGTAAATCTGTGTGAGATCTAGCAAGTGTTGTATAAATCAAATGACAGTGAAACAATAAGATTTACGGTGTGATTATCACATAAAAAATAGTTATAATTATGAAAGTATGAGAAAATAACAAAATACTGAACCATTATGATAAAGCAAAAATGTATTGAAGAACAAAAATGTTACTCAACGCCAAAAAACTTCTTTCTTCTGTCATTAACTGCAATAAACTCATTTGCTATTTTTTTTAGATCGATGGTATCAGTTTCTTGTTTGTGGACATGCAAGAGCATGACATTGTTAAAAAGCACCTGCTTCATTGTAGACCTGAGAAAATTCTTCAATCGACGCATTGCAGAAAATGTCCGTTCAGCTGTGGCTGAAGTAACAGGAATTGTGAGCAAAATATGTAGAAGTTGGTAAATTTCAAATCACACACAGTTCTCAGACTTGTTACGGACTTGATGACCTGAGTAGGATTTTCTAAGTTAAATTATTTTAACAAGTCTGGAAGCATCTGAATCTGCACTTTCAATCTAGAAATATTCAATTCTTTGGAATAGGAGAAAATTACATCCGGAAGCTCAAAGTTTCCTTTAAAAGCATCGAGTAAAGATTGTTCTAAAGCAGCTGCTATCGGCATACCACGTTCTTGTTGAAATCGGCTATTTATTTCTCCCTTTATTGTTTCCAGTGCTTCATAATACTGCTGCTTGTGGAAGGATTTAGCATCTTCAAATCTATATGCTTCACTCCCATCGTCATATCGTTGTGGCTTTCCTGTATATCGAGGCAATGCAGGTTCAGATGTCAAATCTCGAGATTCTTTAAGTACACGATCATAAAAAAGTTCAAATGCACTCTGTGATCTTTGCCTTTCGAAAAATGCTACAGCTAGTTCTGAACTCATCACAACCTCCTGTGTAGTAGTATTCTTGCTCTGCAGTGTAAGAGAGAGCTGCTCTGTGGCTGAGAATATGAGATAAGCCAGGTGAAGTCCGAAAAAAGTACTAAATTTTTCCAGAGATTGCAAATAGCCAACAGCTTTCAGTGCATAATCATCCCTTCCACTAGCTTGAATTTCATCCATGCATTCTAATAGGGCTTTGGAGCTCTTTAATATAGCTTCCAGGGCTCGTGCACGTACAGTCCATCGTGTGGGACATAGCATTCTAATCGAAGGGGCCTCTGGTGTCAGCTGCTGCTTTAATGCTTCAAACATGTGTGATCTCTTTGGTGACAAATCAATAAAAATACCCAATTCTTTAGCTAGCTCTAGTGCTTCCCTGATAGGTAGAACATGTTTGGCAAGTGTTTGAAGACATAAATTTAAACTATGTCCAAAACAATGCACATATATCGCTGTAGGCTCATCTTTCTGTAACCTAGCAGCAACTCCACTGATATGTCCACTCATATTTGATGCTCCATCATAGGCTTGACCTCGACACTGGCCTAATGGCAGCTGAAAGTGAAGCATCCTGCATTAGCCTCAGCATGATGGCTCAGTGCTGAAAGTGAAAGCTGTAAAAATTATAGCGTGAAAACCCAAAATTCAAACTTATGCATAGCATTAAAGCACACTTATTGAAATTCACACTCATGGAATAACATGGACCGTATTTAGGCTATTATCATTGTAATCTACCTTATAAATGTTTTGTACACTTGTGTGCTAGATAAGAGAGTTGACTAAGATTTTAGTGGTCTGATTAATGAGATCTGGGATTATACCAATCTCTTTTTGGAAAAAAATGTTGATATGTGTTGCTAGAATCAATGTAACTTAGAATAATTCAGCATTAATGTACGTATGAGTTCATAGTGATTGTGGTGAGAATTCACACTAAATTTGGTGTGCACTTCACACCCAAATGATGAGGTGTGCTCATCACACCATAATTTGGTGTGACTATTGTTACAAGTGATTCACGCTTGATTTGGTGTGAACTACACACCTTTTGGTTTACAGTGCACAGTTGCTCTTTATTGGTTACATCAGTAGCCTCATCTGCAATAAGTGAAAATATGCTAGCCTTATGAATATTTTCCAGAAGCTGTAGGGTAACATGTCGGCCCATCAAAAGCATTCTACGGTGCTGCAGCTGCTCACACTTCAATTGCTTGCTAAGTTGAGTATCTACTCCAGGAAACCTCATTTGATCAAATTTCATCACAGATTCTCTGTGACAGCTAGAACTAGGAAATCGAGTGATTTTTATATTAGTTTCATTTACTCAATTTCCTGCTTCATCTTGGCTTTTAGAGCAGGAACCTTACTCTGCACATTATAGCAGGAACTTTACTCTGCACATTACAGCAGGAACCTTACTCTGCACATTACAGCAGGAACCTTACTCTACACATTACAGCAGGAACCATACTCTGCACATTACAGCAGGAACCTTACTCTGCACATTACAGCAGGAACCATACTCTGCACATTACAGCAGGAACCTTACTCTGCACATTACAGCAGGAAACTTACTCTGCACATTACAGCAGGAACCTTACTCTGCACATTACAGCAGGAACCTTACTCTGCACATTACAGCAGGAACCATACTCTGCACATTACAGCAGGAACCTTACTTTGCACATTACAGCAGGAACCTTACTCTGCACATTACAGCAGGAACCTTACTCTGCACATTACAGCAGGAACCTTGCTCTGCACATTACAGCAGGAACCTTACTCTGCACATTACAGCAGGAACCTTACTCTGCACATTACAGCAGGAACCTTACTCTGCACATTACAGCAGGAACCATACTCTGCACATTATAGCAGGAACCTTACTCTGCACATGACAGCAGGAACCTTACTCTGCACATTACAGCAGGAACCATACTCTGCACATTACAGAGGAACTTTACTCTGCACATTACAGCAGGAACCTTACTCTGCACATTACAGCAGGAACCTTACTCTGCACATTACAGCAGGAACCTTACTCTGCACATTACAGCAGGAACCTTACTCTGCACATTACAGCAGGAACCATACTCTGCACATTACAGCAGGAACCATACTCTGCACATTACAGCAGGAACCTTACTCTGCACATTACAGCAGGAACCTTACTCTGCACATTACAGCAGGAACCTTACTCTGCACATTACAGCAGGAACCTTACTCTGCACATTACAGCAGGAACCTTACTCTGCACATTACAGCAGGAACTTTACTCTGCACATTACAGCAGGAACCTTACTCTGCACATTACAGCAGGAACCTTACTCTGCACATTACAGCAGGAACCTTATTCTGCACATTAAGAAGTAGCATGAAGTGTATCATAATAAAAAAATTTGATAAAACATAGCTACATGAGTAAAAGAAAAAGGCAAGTCGAATGCTTCACAGCGTGCATACTGACATGCAAATATTCCACAGTCATATCCATTGTTCTGTACTGATATGTCCAGATTGATCATCTGTAAAATTATTAAGTATTAATAAAATTAGAATTACCTAACTAATTAGCTAACTACCTTTGCTTGTATCATTTTCCATGCTGTTAGATTAACATTAGGTTTAACGTTCTGTAATAAGTCCCTTCACATAAAAGCAAGACAACACAAAAACAATGGTGACATAATGTATAAGCAATGTAATGTATGAACAAAGTAATTTTTTATCACACTTTACCTCAATTGTTTTAAGCAGTATTGGTTCTCTGCTTGCATGGAATCATAATATTTGAATTCTTCTTTCTCAATTACCACCAAGCACCAGTGAGCAGTCATGTGATGCCTACACAGCCAGGTACGATGCCCTCGTTGCTGGTGTGATGTCGAAGACCAAATGCATAGACGATGCCCTGCTTTGGTCAAGCGACATCATTGAGGCCTTCCACCAAGCAGTTCAGTGGCTGCATATCTGTGCTGTGAACGGCATCACCTTCAATCCCAAGAAATTTCACTTTGCCGAGGACACGGTGGAGTTTGCTGGGTTCTCCATCTACCCAACTGAGGTGCGCCCAGCCAGCAAATACTTGCAAGCCATCATGCAGTTCCCCACCCCAAGCAGCATCACTGACATCAGGTCATGGTTTGGCTTGGTCAACCAAGTGTACTACACCTTCTCAATGACGGCAGCTATGCAACCCTTTAGAGCCCTCCTGAAACCTTCCACACCATTCAGATGGACCGACCAGCTGGCGGAGGCATTCCAAACGTCAAAGATCCACATCTGCGACCAGATACAAACCGGAGTCCAGATATTCGACAAGGGCCGCCCTACATGTTTAGCCACAGACTGGTCAAAGGAAGGGATAGGTTTCTGGCTGCTCCAGAAGCACAGCCAGTGCCCCTCCCGCGACCCATTCTGCTGCCGAGATGGGTGGCGAATAACACTGGTGGGATCCCGTTTCACACACGCGGCAGAGTCCAGATATGCCCCTGTGGAAGGCGAGGCCCTGGCTGTGGCAGATGCCCTAGATCTTACACGACACTTCGTCCTCGGGTGCAGTGACCTAGTTGTGGCAGTGGATCACAAGCCACTGCTCAGACTATTCGGGGATCGCTGCCTCGAGAACATTCCTTTCCAACCCTCGCCTGCGAAATCTAAAGGAAAAGACCTTGAGGTACCGCTTCAGGATGGCATACATTCCAGGGGAGAAGAATCACACAAGTGATGCCCTGTCCCGTCACCCAACAGGTCTATCCCCACAGAAATTTCACCTACCAGACGACCAGGCATCGCCCAACCCGAACTGCCCAGGGACATCCGGAAGCACCACCGATACCACCTGTGCCATACAGGTCGACGGCGGCCTACCACAGGCCATCTGTGGCGCCATATCATCAATCCCCATCAGCTGGGAGCAACACTTCAAGACCTTATGTTCTACATAGCTGAAGGCCCACCAAGCGACAGACAGGCTCTTCTAGCAATCATTCGAGCATACTACCCGGTCCTGGCAGACATGGCCATCATTGACGATGTCATCTGCCTAGGAGAAAGAGTCGTCATCCCTGCGTCCCTACGCCAAACGTGCCTCAATGCCCTGCACGCCGCCCACCAGGGAACCACAGGCATGACTGCCAGAGCCACATCCTCCCTCTACTGGCCTGGCATCACGGCAGACATTGCCACCACCAGGAACAAGTGCGCTGCTTGCAACAACAATGCCCCCTCACAAGCAGCAATGCCACCAATAACGCCAGAACAGCCAGAGTATCCCTTCCAGCACATTTGTGCTGATTTCTTCCATCACGAAGGTGCAGCATACTTGGTGCTGGTCGATCGCTACTCTGGCTGGCCCATCGTCTCCCCAGCCACCAACGGCGCCACGGGACTGGCCCACACCTTGAGGGACACATTTGCAACGTTCGGGATACCCTCGACGCTGACAACCGACGGCAGACCAGAGTTTGCTTCCAACACAACCAGGGACTGCTCAGCAGCTGGGGCGTCCAGCACCGCCTGATCTCGGCATATAACCCCCACTCAAACAATCGTGCAGAGACGGGGGTTAAAACAATCAAACGCATGATTGCAGGGAACACCGGGCCAGGTGGCTCCCTACAGACACCATTCTATAAGGCACTACTGGCGTACCGAAACGGACCAAGTCCTGACACAAAGATGTCACCCGCCACATGCCTGTTCGGCCGACCAACAAGGGACCTGCTGCCCACCATCCCGTACAAACTGCAGCCCCAACCTAGCCAGAAGACCACAAAGAGGGACCAAGCCCTGGCCAGCCGCAGCATCATGGCCAACAAGCGCTGAGATGAACACTCCCGAGGCCTCACACCACTCCACCTAGGCGACCATGTATTTGTCCAAAATCAAACAGGTAGCCACCCGACAAAATGGGACAAGTCCGGAGTGGTGGTAGAAGTGAAACAGTACCACCAATATGGCGTCAAAATGGATGGCAATGGCCGGATCACCATCCGCAATAGAAAATTCCTGCGCCGCACACCAGGCCCCACACCACCACCCAACCACCCACTCCAAAGGCGCTGGCCAGTCCTCATGCCACCAGCACAAGCAATGGCAACCAACCCGCCAACCTCAGCCCCACCAGCGAATCAGGCAGTGCATCCCACCCCCCAAAACCAGCTAACAGGCAATCTGCCCCGACTACCCCATCACCAACCACCCCACCACAGCCACCACCCACGCCGAGTAGCACAGCGCCAGCATCCTAAACCCCCGTGCAGTAACAGCGCTCATATGCCTCAGTGGCTGGCACCCAACTGGCCTCAAAAACCAATCGGCCCCAAGATGCCTGCAGATGTCCCCAACCAAGACCCCCTCCCCCCCACCCGCTCCAAGACGAAGCAACCAGGAGAGAAAGCCCGTCATACGATATGGACAAGCACACTAACTCTTAATCCCCCTGTCAGAGGACTTGGGAGAGATAGACGATAATGACTAGTAGTCACACTATGTATGCATGTCCATCAGGCAGTCAATGTCATCCCTCACTGTACTAAGTACAGCCCGTACCAGATCGGACCCTTACCCAACGCATGCGCATCACACGTCCCTCAGTTCTCTGATTATCTTGTGCATTGTACACCAATATTTGATCCTCTCTGATCCGATGTCCTGATCGCGCATAGCGCTTAACTAGTATCCAGCAATGTATCCAGTGACATATCTACTATGTAATATATAGAGTACTTTCATTGAGCATTTATATAACGCAGTTGACTTTTAAAACAATAAGAGAACGTTTCGGACTTGAAGCCTATACTCTATAATCTATTGATGTGTCCAACAATGCATCCAATGACGTTTACACTGACATTTAATTGAAGTGTCCAGCAACATGTCCTCCAGCAACATGTCCTCCAGCAACATGACCTCCAGCAACATGTCTTCCAGCAACATGTCCTCCAGCAACATATCCTCCAGCAACATGTCCTCCAGCAACATGTTCTCCAGCAACATGTCCTCCAGCAACATGTCCTCCAGCAACATGTTTTCATTTCTTATCTCTCTCCTTACTAATTTTTCTTCTGGAGTTTCTAACGCCCTCAAAGCTCTTCACCGTTTCTAACGTTTTGTCTCTCTTTCGCAGAATTTGTTTCACTGGGCATCGCTACTTCGTAGGGCGGGTAAACAAAACAAAATGTTGCTAAGAAGGTTACCCGGCCCGCGCAAGCGCGTAGGAGAAAATATGCACAAGTACGCCCACGCAAGAACAAAAACAGTTCCTAGACCTAACAAAAAAAATTACAAAAAATATAATGTATATATCGCGGACTCATTAGAGAGTCAGCTCCGCTGGCTTCACTGAATAAACATACTACTTCTACACTACTTCTACACTACTTCTGCATTACTTCTACACTACTTCTACACTACTTCTACACTACTTCTACAGTGCTTCTACATTATCCAATTTTGTCTGTGACAAAAGGTCTTCGCTATATCTCGCTGAAAGTTTAATTCTTCTATTTCAATCTTCATCTAAACAAAAATTGCAGGAAATAATATGCACAGGACAGCAAATGCTACTAGGAAAAAATCACCTGGCTTGTTACCAAAATAAAGACTGGTGTGCTTTGTCGCAAATACAGCCTCAAACAATCCCCTTATTCTGGAAAGTTTATTTTACAGAAAGTGCATCTCTAGTGGCAGTACATCCTATCAAAGTAGATAAATGTGGTGGAGAAATAGCTAAGTTAGCTACCAGTAGCAACAAGAAGGCAATTGAGACTTCAGAGGGGGGAAAAATTCTTGTACGATGCTTGTCATCATGGACACCATTCAGATAACCACAATTAGACATGCAACAATTAATGACTGTATTTTTAATTCATTTTCCCCTAACTCTTTATGACAAATAAAGACCCCAAAAGAACCTCTGAGAAAGGGCCAACCTCTGAGAAGAGACCTGAAGTCCCATCCCAATGTGGTCACTATTCGGAGATTTTACTGTATAGTGTAGACTCATTTTTCAGAAGGAGTCCTGATATGCTCGAAATTTTTAGAATTATTCTTTTCTTTTTATTCTAAAAAATTGAGTTATTTATTCCAAAAGAATAGAATATTATTCTAGAAATGTTCGTATTATTCTCTTATTATTCTAATTAGAAATAAATGAAATAGTGCTGGTTGCAGTATAGCTAGCTGTATAGAGTTGGTACGTTAAGAAATGAATGTGTAAAACTATCAGTCTCTTACTAAGATACTCAATATGAATGATTCTAAATAGTTAGCAAATATTTCAGTGAAAACCTTGGATGTCCTGTAAAAATGTTTAATGAATAGAAAAAACAACAACATGCTCTGCTGCAGCTAGAAAAAATTCAATTGTGTGAAACATTACCAAACATTTGGGGGGAAATGAGTATTACGGCCATTAAAGAATTTTAATATACTCGGCAGTGGATCCATATTCTCTTCCCTTCACATTTGTAGGTCGGCTGGTAATAATATACATTCTTTGTCAATTCTAATGCAGTAAGATTGCTGAGTTACTCAAGAAGAGAATCCATTTAGCATAATTCTCGATATAACTTGCTGATTCTGAGCCTGACTGACAGCTCTCCAGTATTTCAAACTTTCTTTTTTTTATTTTGGAAATACAATAACAGCGTGGCCAACACTAACCCAGCTGCTTTAATCAAGTAATGAAGATCTACCTCATAACCACATTATACACACTTAATTAAGTCCTTTGTTGTAAAAGAAAAAGGAAAAATCACTATTGATTTTCTTTTTTAAATTAAGGATTGCATGGACTGATTATTCTCATTTTCCCTATTATTCTTTTAAATGCTTATAATTGTTCTAGAATTATTCCACTATGCTATTACATGTCTATTATTACAGAAAATATGCTAGCAAAATCTGGCAGGACCTAGCTAGCTAGAGTAGGTTGAGTTATTGTTGTTTTTTAATGATAACTACACCCGTGATAATTTTCCCTATTTCATACTTTTTGCCAAGTGTTTCCTTACTTGTAACTTACTAGAACCAAAAGCAGTCTGACTCCCTTAAAGCTCTTCTTACTATAAAAACCACCTGCTATGACAGCTGTTAGCTAACTAGCTATAACTGAATCCAATGTCCAACTCTTTTATATAGCCAGTTTGGTAATTAACAGGATAGGTAAACTGCTAGAAAAATATACACACAGCCTTGCATATCAACTAATACAAACACTCTTACTACAATTATAACAATAGTCCAAGAATAGACAACAAATGTATTATCAGCAAGGCTTTGCAAGCTGTTTAAGTTCTTTGTATCTTCTCATCTTTTCTTCGTAAATTTCATCCGCCATTTCTTTATACTTCTTCTTTTCTTCTTGAGTAAGATTTTTATATTGAGTACTTGCTTCCTTTTGCGCATATTCATAGCGCTTCTCTGGTGGAAGTTTTGAACAACGATCACTTATCATGGCATTAAATGCACCCACTCTCCTTGGTTTTTTCTTTTCCTTTTTCATCAATTGATAAGACTTTAAATTTTTGCGGTAATAAGAGTATTTCTTTAAATAGAGTTTAAAGTCATCTTCACTTGCAAATTTCTGAGAAAAAAGTTGGAGTTCTTTTTTATACGTTTCTTTAAGTTCCTTAAATTTCTCTTGGTATATCTCCTTGTCTTGAGGATTCATCTCCTTCCACTCCTTAGCAGCCAGTTTCACTCTATCCCCTCTCTCACATCCTACAAGCCTTTCTTTACAGAATATTGCAAACTGCTTTAGATTTCTCTTAGGTGGAATAGGGCCTTCAAATACAGGCTTACCAGGTACAGATTTCATATTTCTCCATAGCAAACCGTTGACACCCAGTAATTTTAAACGACTCCCAAACCTAGTCATCATTAGCGACATTTTTAGTTTCTTCACAAGAAAGGCTGAAAAATACCACGTGGATGGGAGAGAAAGGGTGTGTAGCCACAAGAGACGCAGAGGCGCTGGGAGTGGCTCTGAATTTAAACGCGAAGGTCGCGTATAAAATGGCGTAGCCGGCCGGGGACATATTTCGCGATAAGTGGAAAATGGCGGCTGACAGTTTTTGTCACCAACTTCCCGAGACCATTTTAGTAGCTTTACAGCAACCTAGCGCACACAAAAGCTTGGAAACAATGTCACATATAAGTCGTGCCATCTTAACTTCAACTGCAAGATATAGTGTGCTATCAAAGTTCTGCAAGATACAATCCTGGCTTTGAAAGATGGACTTCAGTATTAATCAAAAAAATGATTACATATAGCTGTTTTTTTTTGTTTGTTTTTTAGTTAGGGCACTCGTTGTAAACGTGGTGTGGACTAGAAAGGATAGTCTATAATGGAGGGTTATCTGCGTGGCTATACTTTTTTTAAATTTGAATACGTAGAAGGAGCTAGAGGTTAAAAGGCATGCAGGGGATTTGTTTCCTTTTATACCCGGACCGCCTGAAGGAGTTCAGAATGTAGTGAACGAGGCAACAGATTTCGCGTACGGAGAATAGCATCGAATTATGAGTGTTACTAAAATCCTGGACGGGACGGGACACACACGGGACATTCTGCCCAGTCCCGCCTTAGTGTGGTAGATATAGCCCCAATATGGGTCGTACCCAGAAAAAATTGGTAGAGAGACAATTTTGGTGTCAAAAGAAGCAGAATTTATCATAGATTAACATATCCAAAATCCTCTAAAATCCTTTCACTGGAAAAATAAATATAGCACTTTTTATTAGGCTATGTACATAGCAATTAATTTTTGTGGTTAGGCCTTGCTTAAGCATATATCTGCTTGCAAGAACCAATTTGCACTGCTTGTAAGAACATGCACCTGCTTGGTATAGTCACATGACCCTTCTAACTGCAGCTGCTTTCATTGAGTGTTTCTGACTGCTCTCTGTGAGTGTTTCTGACTGCTTTTGTTAGTGCTTCTGCTGTGTCTAGTTTCTCTTTATCAGTTTGTGATTGTCTAGTTGACCTGTGGTAAGTATATACTTCTGACACTGCCTAGTTTTAACTCTAATTCTTGTGTAGTTGCCTGTGTTTTGAAGTTTGGCGGTGGTTTGGTGAGTTTAACTATTTGTGATGGTGCTAGGTTGCTAGTTTTGGTACTTATCCTTAGTGTTTCTGTGGCGAGGTTTAATCTGTTGCATTATAGCCCGTTACCCGAGCGACCGCGTTTGTCATTAAGAACTATAAATCGGATACAGTCTAGTATGCTCGTAAGAAAATGTATTAGCGGGGAAAAGTCTGATATACTTCATAGCAACCATAATTATGATGGAAGGCAGATCAAAGCAGAATGGAATAATGAAGAGTTTGGGTACTTTAATACAATTACTAAGATAGCTAACGCTATACTTTGCTCATCACTTGCTTCAATCATCTACAACCAGCAATACTTATCGAAAGGAAGAAATATCATATTGATCCCATGAAATTATTTTCACGTTTAATAGCCATTGTTCAAAGAGAGGAAGATATGACTCCATACTTCAGATATGAACTTACACCAATCCCAACATCTCTATTCAAGGATGGTGTAATGCGTAAAACACAGAAGTCACAGTTAGCTAAACTGCTTACAAGTGATTTGGAACCAGTTGAGTGCAATAATGATGACAAGCTATGTAATTGATGGTGGGGCACTTTTACATAAAGTTAGCTAAGAAGGTGGTTTACAAAGATATACTTCTGCAATTATGTGCAGTATGTGTGTGCCAAGTATGGACAGCATACTTGCATAGTTTTTGATGGCTATCAAAATGGACCATCAACAAAAGATCAGGAGCATCTTAGGAGACTTGGGAAGGTGGTCTGCAGATATCCAGCTCAGTGAATCAATGGAAGCTCTAGTGAATCAAGAGGCATTTCTTTCCAATGAAAGAAATAAGAGTCAGTTTATTGCATTGCTGAGTCATCACCTGAAAGCTGATAATCAAATAGTTCATCAGAGTTCTGGAGATGACGACACTATGATAGTTGCTTGTGCCCTTGAATATGCAACTCAGGGAATTGAAGTCACTGTGATTGCAGATGACACGGATATCCTCATTCTTCTGATATACCACTGGCGAAAAGAGATGGCAAATGTTGAAATAAAATCGTCATCAAAACTTTGGAAAGTGAAAAATGTTGTTGATAAAATTGGTGAAGCACTTATCATTGCACATTCTCTTTATTCATGCATGGAGTGGCTGTGATACTACATCTGCAACTTTTGGTCAAGGAAAAGCTACCTTACTGAAGAAAATAAAGGAGTCACAAGAAATTCAGCAGATATCATGTTTGATGAGTGACCCAAAAGCAACAAAAGAAGAGATAGGCTCAGCAGGAATTCGACTATTTGTTCATTTATATGGTGGTAAGCTAACAGACAGTTTGAATAGCTTGAGGTAAGCTAAGTTTATGGAGATGGCATCATGTGGAAAAACACTAGAGCCTGAAAGACTTCCACCAACTGAGAGAGCATCATTCTTTCACAGTTTACGAGTTCATCATCAAATCATTGTATGGAAAGAGCTTTCAAGTGAAGTGCTGGATCCTTTGCAATGGAGTTGGAACTTGATGGAAAAATACTGATGCCCATCATGACTGATTCAGTTCCTGCTCCAGATAATATGCTGAAGTTTATTCGATGGAGATGTAAAGTTTCCTCCAAAAATCCGTGTGCAACTAATGCTTGTTCATGTCATAAGAATGGACTCAAGTGTGTACCAGCATGTGGAGACTCCAGAAGACAAACTGGAATCTGATGATGAATATAATGAATTATTTATTGTAAACATTATTTTTGCCAATAATTTTTTTTTAAACACACATAAAATAAATTCAAGTGAAAGGATTACAGAGGATTTTGAATATGTTAATGAGTGAAAGAATGCACTTCTTTTGATATCAAAATTGTCTCTCTACCTATTTTTTTTCCAGGTTAAAACGTATTTCTACCACACTACCTAAGAAATGCGGTAACTCAATGCTAGAACTCAATGCTGGAACTCAATTAGTAAGCTTGCCAACCCCGCCCCCTCAGAGTAAATCAGGGGCATTGGCCATTGAGCCAAGAAACGAAAGAAAGATAGTGGCTGTATTTTTTTATCCTTAAAATTAGTTTTAAAATGTGACCCTTAGTTTTTTGTTGTTGTTGTTTTATCTTTTAGAATATTGCATGTTAAGAAAATAAACAAGATTGAAGCAAGTTTTGTACAGAGCATGCTCCAGCAACATGTCCTCCAGCAACATGTCCTCCAGCAACATGTCCTCCAGCAACATGTCCTCCAGCAACATGTCCTCCAGTAACATGTCCTCCAGTAACATGTCCTCCAGCAACATGTCCTCCGGAACAGAAAGTATCTAAACTTTATATTGAATTGCATGCTACTTCACATCATAAGATTTGTATTCATTCCATAAAAATATAACTGTATTTTGAGTTACATAAATACTTGGTAATTATTTTTCATGATAATGTGTGTGACATTAACTCCTTTTGATGTGAATTATTGGAGAGAACATCACAACAAGTTTTCTGTAAGTGTGCAAAGTTACTGGAAACAGAGATCACAAAACTAATCCAGTGGCAGAGATACTGGGAGGGCAGGGGGGGGGGCGATCGCCCCCTCCCCCCCCCTCCCACTCTTTCATTAGGGAGGGCACAGCCCCCCCACTTTTACACTACAAAGAGCAGAGGCCCTATTTTATATTAGGAGAGTGATAGCCACCCCTATCCCTAAACATTTTTCAAAAGTTGAGGCCATACTCTTATGTAACTGACTATCTCACCTTTGTTATCACCTTTCATATCCACTGACTAAGTGGCTAGTACCTCTGTGGTTAATTAATCAATGCAGCTGCTCTTTGAAGGAAGAGAACTAGCTATATGGCAAAGAAACAAACAAGTTTGCTGAGTTTCTGGTCAGCTTCCTCTCAAGGACCAGTTAAAGAACCAGCAATTGAATCCGTTGAAGAACCAGCAGTCGAATCCGTTGAAGAACCAGTAGTCGAATCTGTTGAAGATAGCCCTATAGCTCTGCAATAGAAGTGAAATTACTAAAGCTATCGATCAGGTAGACCAAGCCACAATGCCAATGACATCTGAGACATCTGGTTGTTCAAGTGTATGTTGTTCTGATGAAACAAAAGCATACCATCCCACAGATAAGTTCACTCTTCAGGCTCTCAAAACCAAGGGCAGAAGTTTTTAATCTAGCTGGTTTAAACAGTTTCCATGGATTAGTATTTGTGTCAATCGGAAGAAAGTATTTTGCATTTATTGTAAGCATGCAAAAAAACATGAGCTATTTACTTTCAGTAAATGTGGGGAAAAAACATTCACTGATAGTGGATTTCAAAACTGGAAGAAGGCTGTAGCTAAATTTAAAGATCATGACAGCTCACATTTTCATCAAGAAGCTAAGTTGAAGTGGATTGCTCAAGAACAGCCAACCATCACAACCCAGTTAATTGCACAACAGAATAAGCTTCAGCAAAATAGACGAGCTGGCTTGCTGAAACAACTGAGAGGTATACAGTATCTCACACGGCAAGGAGTTGCACTACAAGGACATCGACAAGAAGATGGCAATCTCTATCAGTTGTTGGTTACCTGGAGTCATGATTGTGAAGTTGTTAAGTCATGGCTGAAAGAAAATCGATACACCTGTCATCAAAGTGTCAACGATATAATAAATATAATGGGTAAAAATTTGTTATGTGTTCTACTATCAAGAATTGGTGCACAAGACCCAGCTTGGTTTTCTGTTGTTGTTGATGAAGCTACAGACATATGCTCCACAGAACAGCTAAACTTGTCAATTCGCTGGGTGAATAACAGGTATGAATCGTTTGAGGATCCGATTGGTTTATTCAGAGTGCCGGATACAAAGGCAGAAACATTATTTGCAGTAATTAAAGATCTTCTCATCAGGTGTAATCTTCCATTGGAAATGTGTCGTGGCCAGGCCTATGATGGAGCAGCCAACATGCAAGGTAAACGTTCTGGAGTGGCAGCAAGGTTTCTAGCTGAAAATCCAGCAGCTGTTCCAGTGCACTGTTTTGCCCACTCTTTAAACCTATGCCTTCAGGGAATAGGAAGAAACATAGTCTGCCTTAGAGATGCTTTGGACGTGGTTCGTGAAATTGGTAAGCTAATAAGGTTTTCCCCAAAAAGGCTTCACTTATTTTCCTCTGTAATTAAAGAAGTCAAGGAAGAAGGCACAGTAAGTTTGAAGTTATTAAGCACGACTCGCTGGACTGCTCGTACAGCAGCAATTGATGCCATACTTAAAGATTACAATGTGCTTTTGGAAATCTTGGAAGAAATTCATGATACAACTAAGGATGAATATGGATTGAAAGCATTTGGCCTAATGCAGTTATTGGAAAAATTTGACACACTTTTTGGTCTAAAGCTGAGTTACCAATTATTTAGTGCTTCTGAACAAGTTTCATTAACACTACTTCAAAAGAAAAATATTGCAATTCATGATGCATTATCTGCTGTAGAAGCTGCAAAGAATCATTTCAAAATATTACGAACTGATGAAGAGTTCGATCGCTTCTATAGCAGAGCAGAAAGCTTTGCTGAAGAACATGGAATTGATTTGCCTATTTTTGCCTAGAAAGCGGAGAAGGCCGCAGCGTTATTCAAGTGGAAGTGAGCCACATACTCCATCTTGTCCTAAACTACATTACAGAAAGATGTATTTTGAAGCTTGTGACGTACTGTTAGGAGAACTTCAAAATCGATTTGAATCCAAGACCATTCCAGCAGTAGTGTCTATGGAAAAGGCACTAATAAAAGCTGCCAATAATCAAGAATTTGAGAGTGAAATGAAAGAAATTGAGAAATCTTGTTTTTCTAAGGATATCAATTTTTTTTTAATTAAGAAAGCAACTTCAACTTCTTCATGGTGCAGTGAAGACAGCTCTGCCAACAGTGAAAACGGTAACTTCTATCCACACTATATGTGATGCCATGAATGAGAGAGATAGCTTCAGGAGTTGCTTTCATCTATACATGGACTTCTTCGACTTGCTCTGACTGTCCCTATATCATCAGCAACAGCTGAACGAACCTTTTCTGCCCTCAAGTTTGTATTCACGTCACAACATTCAACTATGACTGAAAAGCGATTGAATAACTGTTTACTTCTGCATATACATCAGGAACTTACAGACTCGATGAATCTAATCGAAGTAGCAAAAGAATTTGTTGGAATGTATGATACACGGAGAAAATACTTTGGTAATTTTTTGTGACAGTCTAGCTAAGGAACTAAATTTATAATTTTCAAGCACACTATAATTCGTATATTTTCAGCTGGTACTCCTGATTCATTGTCATTTTTATAAACGTTTTTGTTCTTTATTTTTGTCACGATCCAATTACTTTTATTAATTTTTGCATCTTCAAAACGCACAGTTTTGATTTCCTAAGCAATTTCTTTATTATGCCCCAGTTATTTTCTGCCCCCCCACTTTTGAAGTGGTGTTTCTGCCACTGTAATCAATGTCTTCGTGCCACCCGTGCTACAGAACCTTACCCAGGAACAGACAAGCCAATGCTCTGAAGTTGCATAGAGATACTAACACACTAGTAAACAACAACACAAGCTGTGGCAAATATACTAACACACTAGTAAACACAACACAAGCTGTGGCAAATATACTGACACACTAGTAAACAACAACACAAGCTGTGGCAAATATACTAACACACTAGTAAACAACAACACAAGCTGTGGCAAATATACCAACACACTAGTAAACAACAGCACAAGCTGTGGCAAATATACTAGCACACTAGTAAACAACAACACAAGCTGTGGCAAATATACTAACACACTAGTAAACAACAACACAGGCTGTGGCAAATATACTAACACACTAGTAAACAACAACACAAGCTGTGGCAAATATACTAACACACTAGTAAACAACAACACAAGCTGTGGCAAACATACTAACACACTAGTAAACAACGACACAAGCTGTGGCAAATATACTAACACACTAGTAAACAACAACACAAGCTGTGGCAAATATACTAACACACTAGTAAACAACAACACAGGCTGTGGCAAATATACTAACACACTAGTAAACAGCAACACAAGCTGTGGCAAATATACTAACACACTAGTAAACAACAACACAAGCTGTGGCAAATATACTAACACACTAGTAAACAACAACACAAGCTGTGGCAAATATACTAACACACTAGTAAACAACGACACAAGCTGTGGCAAATATACTAACACACTAGTAAACAACAACACAAGCTGTGGTAAATATACTAACACACTAGTAAACAACAACACAGGCTGTGGCAAATATACTATCACACTAACAACAGCACAAGCTGTGGCAAATATACTATCACACTAACAACAACACAAGCTGTGGCAAATATACTAACACACTAACAACAACACAAGCTGTGGCAAATATACTAACACACTAACAACAGCACAAGCTGTGGCAAATATACTATCACACTAACAATAGCACAAGCTGTGGCAAATATACTATCACACTAACAACAGCACAAGCTGTGGCAAACATTCTTGGTTCTAACCAAGAAACAAAATTCCAAAATAAAATGCAACATGTCAACACATCCATAATAAAACTAAGCATCGATGATGTGGGAGCATGTTTGTGTCAATAGCTGCATACGTTAAATAAGGAAATGAACTCAAAATGGGTTTCAGTGCATGGCAAGAGCGAGAGAAACTATGTATAAAATTATTAATGATGCCAATTTGGTATAAGACTGCATGGACTCATTTTTCAGAAGGAGTCCTGACCAATGAAGAATAGCTAGCTAGAGTAGGTTGGGTTATTGTTGTTTTTCAATGATAACTACCCGTGATAATTTTTTCCCTAGTTTCATACTTTTTACCAAGTGTTTCCTTACTTGTAACTTACTAGAACTAAAAGCAGTCTGACTCCCTTAAAAACCACCTGCTATGACAGCTGTTAGCTAACTAGCTATAACTAAATCCAATGTCCAACTCTTTTATATAGCCAGTTTGGTAATTAACAGGATAGGTAAACTGCTAGAAAAATATACACACAGCCTTGCATATCAACTAATACAAACACTCTTACTACAATTATAACAATAGTCCAAGAATAGACAACAAATGTATTATCAGCAAGGCTTTGCAAGCTGTTTAAGTTCTTTGTATCTTCTCATCTTTTCTTCGTAAATTTCATCCGCCATTTCTTTATACTTCTTCTTTTCTTCTTGAGTAAGATTTTTATATTGAGTATTTGATTCCTTTAGCATATATTGACAGCGCTTCTCTGGTGGAAGTTTTGAACAACCATCAATTTTCATGGCATCAAGTGCACTCACTTTCCTTGGTGTTTTCTTTTCCTTTTTCATCGATTTATAAGACCTTAAATTTTTGCAGTACTCAGAATATTTCTTTAAATAGAGTTTAAAGTCATCTTCACTTGCAAATTTCTGAGAAAAAAGTTGGAGTTCTTTTTCATACTTTTCTTTAAGTTCCTTAAATTTCTCTTGGTATATCACCTTGTCTTGAGGATTCATCTCCTTCCACTCCTTAGCAGCCAGTTTAAATCCACCCCTTCTCTCACATCCTACAAGCCTTTCTTTACAGAATATTACAAACGGCTTTAGACTTCTCTTAGGTGGAATAGGGCCTTCAAATAGAGGTTTACGAGGTACAGATTTCATATTTCTCCATAGCAAACCGTTGACACCCAGTAATTTTAAACGACTCACAAACCTAGTCATCATCAGCGACATTTTCAGTTTCTTCAAAAGATACCACGTGGGTGGGAGAGAAAGGGTGTGTAGTCATCAAGGAGGCACTGGGGTGTGGCGGCTCTGAATTTGAGGCGGTGTCACGAAAAATTTGGTCCCCCCTAAAATCCGGTCCGGCTGGACCAAACATTGCCGTCATATACGGTCCGACCCCGTCACCAACGGTCCCCACGTGGTTAGCATAACGGGCGGGGATTAGTTCAATACTACTGCACCTATTTTATATTTTTCAGTACAGGAATGCTTTTTATTATATGTCTCTTTTTGATTTAGCTAAGCCTTAATGATGTGGTTGGGTTCATTTACAATTGTGGGTTCACTTGGTCGTGGACTTTACAGACTTCAAAAAATCGATAGCAATGAAATTATTCCTGGTGTAAATGCAGTTCATATGAAGCCCTACAATGTAAGAATTGCAGTGATATAATATTGGGCAATATTATTGACAGATGCAAAAAAATTACTGTTAAATTTTAGCATGAATAAATTCTGGAGACTCAAATAGGGATCAAACTCAGTCATCTCCATCTCTTCCAGACAAAGCTGCAACACTAAAAAGTTTTACTATATCAAATTGTAGTGATTCTGATAGTGATCTGGATTCTGATGACTCTATGCCATCATTATTAAATACAAGAAGATCATTGACCCCTAAAGTAAGCATGCCAGTTATAGTAGCCTTTTCTGAAATAGAATTACATTACACTAAATCCCAACTGAAGTAGTAGTTAGCTAGTTGAAGAATTATAATTATGTGATTGTGTAAATTGATTTTTCAAAATTGATATTCAACAACTGCTGCATATCCTTAGTCAAAGCTAAGGTTAGGCTACAGAATACACTGCCTGAGAAGCTAATCTGGCTGAATTAAGGCCAATTTATTATTTTATATAGTTATTTTAGTTATTATTTATTTATTCATATGTTTTGTTTCATTAATTTACTTTGCTCCTGTTTATTAATTTGTTCACTGCTCATTCATTTAATTTGTTTTGCTCCGTATTCATTTTTTAATAGCTATTATTCATTTCTAGGGCAAAACCAACTCCCAATAATCCTAGTCAAGTCGTCGCTCTTACTAAATTGTAACTTGAATGCAGTCAAGATAGGGGGGACTATCTATGATGGAGGGGGACCGTCTGTGCTAACACAAACGGTCCCACTAGGACCACTCACGCCTATACACGCACGGTCCGCCGGACCGTCGGTGTACACGCAGATTGTCCAGCCGGACCACTTTTGGGGGGGACCGAATTTTGCATGACAGCTCTACCGCGAGATTACCTTTGAACTTTGTACCCGCGTTCACGCTTGCCACGCCGCCCTTCTTTGCTACTCAGTCGCAAGTTTTTGCCACTTTCAGCATAGGTGCCAACTACCTTTAACGGCTAAGTATGTTGCATTTTTACACTGAGCAAGCAGCTTTTCAGTGAAAATAGAGTTATAACAGTTACTGCTGCAATTGCATTTCATTGTCATCAATGCAATGATAGTGTCCTGCTTTAGACTTGGCCTTTGGTCAGTATGAATTTTCCTTAGCATGGAAAAACCTCGCTCAGAGTCAGCATTAGACACAGGGATGGATAGCAGCCCAGCCATACGCTCTCAGATTCAGACATTAGCTATAGCTAGTCAATTTATTGGGAAAAAAAGCAGCAGCACTGACTCACATCATGTACAATCTACATCCAGTTGTTAGCCACAAGCCAGCTGAGCTAGCACAGCTGACTGCAGTGCTAACTCAGCTGGCTTGTCAGTTGTGATTAACTGGATGCAGCACTTGTTAGCAGAGTTGCATAAACCACCTGGACCAGCATCATCATCAAGGACAAACAATATAGTCAGGGAAAGTTAGCCCAAATTCTTGGTGAACCTGGAATAAATTCCTTACCAAGAATTTTTTTGCCAGAATGTAGGTAATAGTACCTACAATGACCCCTCGAAAGATTGAAACCCAGTTCCCCTAGGGGAACCCGCTATAGCCACTTAAAGTTTCTATCGGTCACCTTATATGGCAATTGCATTAAAAATCACAATCTTTTGAGTTTAAACTAATAAAAACAGTCAAACTAGTCTCATGAATCGAGGTCAGAGTCTTCTTCAGGCTCTTCCTCATCATCAATGCAATTTTTGCATGTAATTCCTTTGCAATTTCTGCATGCTGAGATGCATTTGATTTCATTCTTCCTACAGCTGCAGCATCTATTGCTGCAATTGCCTTTGCAATTACAGCTAGTAAACTCCAGCAACTCCTCAGGGGCCACAGGCTGTAGAGTAGGAACTGGCTCATAACCTTGACTCCCTACTATCCATCCATAGCTACTGGGATCCAAGGACATGCTTTCCAGCAGCATCCAGTCCCGGGTTTGGAGGTAGGCACGCAAAGAGTGCTGTGCTGCTGCACCTTCTATGGGAGGAAGAATTTCTGGTTTTATTACCCAGTATCGAATTTCAGCTAGTGGCGTTCCTAATGCACGATAGGTGTACTGGAAGATTGCAATACCATTCCTAGTCACATCATCCTTAGTAGCTCGCACATCAAGGAAGATGGAAGAAACTCAATTTTTGTAGTAGATTTAGCATCTTTTGCATGAATTTTTTTCATCCATCCATTCCAGTTGCTATGGCAGAATTCAGAATTTTGGTTTTTGATTACCCAACCTGCTGCCCAGAGCACATCACCTGGAGAAAGTAATGACTTGTCTTGTGTAATAGAGGTAACAAGGTTTTCAATGGGAATAAATGTGATTGTTTCTATCCCTGCTTGATGATTGTTAGCAAATGGAAGTATTCGAACTTCACATGCCTTCAAAATCTTAGCTCTATCAAGTAACTTCAGCTTCACTCTTTCAACTGTGTGATCTTCAGTAAAATGCAATGGTGTAGATGTGACTTTGATAAAACCCATTGAATGAAATGAATTGTTTCCATAAATGGAAACTATGTTCAAGTCTACATTGTCTCCCACAAACTGAGTGACTTCACTGTTTGAGCTTGCAACAGAAACTTCACTAGGTGTTGTAATTTCACTGGTAATTGTAAAAGCAGATAGATTTTCTAGTTCCACATCAACCTCAAGCTCAGCATTTATTTGACATTCGTCAGTGGCTATCCAACTTCCAACTTCAGCTTCAACATCAGTCTCAGCATTATTTGAGCATCAGTTTCTTCAACAATAGTATCAAGAGGGCCAGGTGTACTATCTTTTTTCTTGTTCATAAGGTAACAATACTTGTAATTTTGCAACTCAGTGTAAGATTCACTGTACCCCAATTGGTGTAACTTATTGAGCATCCATCTTGACCCAAATCTATGGTCAAGTTGTATAGTGAGTCCCATTTGATATGGCAATACCCCTGACCTAGGCCGACAAGCTTTGATAAAGTTTTGCCCCCAAATGGCTACTTTCTCATCTGTCTTTAGTATGGGTCTCAAAAACATCTGAAGGCTTTCAGGAACAAGTGCCAGCTGGCTTGAAATATCAGCCATAGTTTGTGTAGTTGGGTATGTCTTTGGGTCAAGATTAATAGTGGCTATATCATTGCAGTTTTTATTATTTGACTTTTCTCTTCACCTGACTGCTGAAGATTGGCATGATGCTCTTGCAAAATAGTGCTTATTCGATCTTTAAAACAAATAACATCCTGCAATCCATTTTGCGATGCAAAATACATAGTTTCGTTGTACTTCTCTTGAAGTTTTTTCTTCAGCCATTTCTTCGAATATGCAAGACTTTTATCTGATGTTGGATCTAATTGTTGCAATACTTCATGAACTTGGGCAAGTGTCATTACCCCATGCTCAACTTCCAATTCTAAATATTCACAAAGTTCATGAAACAGTGTTTCTCTTTCCTCAACCACTTTTCTACCAACCTGAGGAAAGAAGTTGATAAATAGTGTAATCTCCACATATAGCTAGCTACTACTTACATTCCTAGTCTTGGAACAGTGACCACCTGCCTCGAAATTAATCTTGCAACGCAAGTGATAAAGAGTTTCTTCAGCCACAAGGTTGCGATTTTTGGCGGTGTTCAGCAGTGATGTCTTCAACCCATCAGCTGACAAGTTGTCAGGAACTCGATACCTCTTCCTAGCGATCTCTGTAGAATCCAAGAACAGAATTCAATAAGAACATGCAAGGAGTTTAATGATAGCTATACCACCTTACCTGGATGATTTGGAAAAAGATCAACAGGTTGGTTGCAAAGAATGCATACATTCTTGTATGCAAGCTGAACAGCAGAACGTGTTGTTGGAACTGAATGCAGCTGATGCAGATGAACTGCGTCGTCTCTGGTTCTGTACTGACTCTTTCTCTGCCTTTGCTGCAACTAAAGTGTGACAGATTAGAGCCTGAGTTAGCAAAAAAGAAAAAGAGAGTATATACTTACCAGTTGCCTCTGTGGTAACCTTGACAGATTCATTATACAGATCACACTTGCACTGTCTGTGATATCTCACACTTTTAACTTCATATGCTTCATTGAGACGCTTCAAAATGTCTGCATTTCCAACAGTTTCTACATAGCCTAACAGACCATGATATCCTTGGAAGTTGCCAGTACCAGCTTTTGAGTTGGTGTCTCAGGCCCACCACAAATGAAACACATTTCCAAAGGTGCAGATGTAGAACTATCCATGGTGCCACTAAAGGAGGCACTACAAGCAGACTACTAGCTAGCTGGTCACAGTTACTGCAGATCCAGAACACCAAAGTAAAAGGTACTTGCAGTACAGCAAAACCTGCACAAGCATGCACACAACTTGCACAAGCATGCACATAACTTGCATTAGCATGAACCAAGCAAGTAATAGTGTGCATTATTTACTTTATTGCAGCTGTAGAAGCATGTAGAAACATGTAGCTACTGCATTTACACTTATTTGGCTGCATTCACTGATTGCCATATAATGTACTGAGTAGTAAAACTTTAAGTGGTTGTAGCAAGTTCCCCTAGGGGAATTGGATTTCAATCTTTTGAGGGGTCATTATAGGCATCATTAGCAACATCCTGGTATAAAAATTTCTTGGTAAGGAATTTATTCCCGGTTCATGATTAAAATGCCCTGACTAATAGGAAAGTGATAGGTCATCAAGGACTCAAGGACAAAGCTCTTAAATCGAGGACTGTCCTCGACATTCGAGGACAGTTGGCACCTATGTTTCAGGGCGGCAGAAAAAAGTGACACTAATGTTGACAGAGAAGTTAACTGACTGACACTAGTGCAAGATTTGAGTGACATTCAGTGGATATATTGGATGTACAGGGGCATAGGAAGGGATGGAAACTTGACCACACCCAAGCCACACCCTCTGACACATGGTCATTGAAAACATTTTAAAATTTATTTACTGTGTACTGAATTGGCCTATTCAGTACTTTAAATGCAATATTCCACAGTAAAGGGGAAGGGACTACATTATGTGCAGAACGGCTGGCCCTAACCTTTGACCTAGAGCGTGGCCCATCCAATATGAACTTTTGAACCTTAAACGTGTGCACATGCGCATATGGCTGACCATTGCTGTGTATGGCAGACTATCTCTCGTGCTGACAGACCCACCTCAAGCAGCACCTCAGGTATAGTGCTGAAATACATGAACACTTGGAAAAATAGCTGTGGGTACACATCAATTTGCCCTCGACAGTGAGAACTGCGTACAGTACTTGTTCTGGGCCCATGCATCTCACTCACCTTCTCCTCCCTTCTTCCCCTCCCCTCCCCCCTCCCTTCACCACCCCAAAAGTTGTTCATAGAAATGTTTCTCCAATGTGTTAGAGTAAATGGTAGCATTGTATTACCAGTTAAGTACAACTTAAAGTACGATCAACGTGACGACTCAAGGCAGCACTAAGAGGTCACTGACTGAAAAAACCTTGAGTATATGTTAGTTAGTCAACTTCATTCTGAAAATGCAGTCTGCTTGTAAGCTAGTATAACATTCCCAATGCCATTGACAAAATACTAATGAACTATTCCATAAAAATAAAATACTGTAAACTTCAAGTATGAAGAAGCTCTTAAAGAGTTGGATTATGACAGTGTCAGTGATAAGTTTAGTTGTCCTCAATACTCCAGTAGATATTCCTTCAAAAAAGGATTGAATCATCACTGGAAACATATCCATGGCAATTCCTTGGACACTCTTGCACCTCTAACCTGTAACAAAGAAGGGACAGTAATTACATGTTACCAAAAGTCCAGTGCTCCTTTCAGGAATGCATGCTGTGTGTTCAAGGTCTCGATAATATGATCAGATTAAATATAAATGCTTACTTAGAAAAATAAAATATACGTCATGAATTTAACAACGTTAAAAAAAATAAAAACTAGAAAAGTACCTCTTACTAAGATGAATGAAAGAGACCACAATGAACTGTGAAGTCAAACTGCTGGATACACTGCTGCTATGGAAGAACTGCGGGCCACTTATGGCAGAAGAATCATCATTTACCCAATGCTTGTGGAACAATTAACCAAAAAACAAAAACATGATTATTCCTACGATGGAGTGAAAGAAATGATAATGAGAACTGACAAAGTGCTGATGGAAATGGATGAGATTGGTGGAAAACACATTGAGACTCTGGCTGTTGCCCTGGCTGTGAGAGATATGGACACAAAACTGAAGAAAGAATGGCTGAGGCAGTTAAAATGTGATGACAGATTGTCAACTCTCAGTGACTTAAAAGATTTTTCTGTTCCTCTCATGCATAATTTGGAAAAAAGAAAAACATTACAGTCATACAGTGAGCAGCCATGGAAGAAGAAGCTGTCCACTGACCACAGTGCATCAACCATCTCAACACCCAGAAAGTCCACCAAAGAAAATAGAATTTGTCCAGTTTGCAAAAATGGATCACATCCTACTTATCATTGTAGGAAATTCAAAGAAGCAGCAGTTTCTCAGAGACTCAATTGAGTCAGACAGCACAAATTGTGCAACAACTGTTTGCATCATCCCACACTGCTGCAGATATCACCTCCACATACAAGTGCAGGCATTGTGAAGAAAAACACAATTATCTACTGCACCAAGATGAAAAGAGTGCTCAAAATGTCAAAGGCACTAGTTTTACTGCAGTGATAGACAGTTGTGATGAGGATGATAATGTCAAGAAGGGTTTCATCTACACTGCACTGGTTGTACTCAAACATAATGGCAACTGCATTCCTGCAAGAGCTGCACTTGATGGAGGATCAACTCACACCATCATCACTGAAACAATTGCTCAAGACTTATTCAAAGGAAGCCCATGGATGCCAACATATCAGGTTCAGTGTCCAGCAAGAGACCAAAGTTTGCACAGTTTTTGGATGGTCTCTCTGTGGCCCTGGAACTTCTGATGAAGCGAAGTGAAGCAGGAATGGTGCTCAGAAAATGGAGGTCTTCATCATCATGTGTGATAGCTGAAATTCCAGCAGACCTGAAAGAAATTGATACTAATCATGGTTGCAATGCATTGAAGGCACTAGGCATCCATTGGGAAACGGTGAATGACAACCTATTTGTAACAACTCCTGCAATTTCTCATGAAGCCAGCACAAAGAGAAATGTTGCACAGATTGTTGCTGGTGTATATGATGTACTTGGACTGACTGCTCCATGGTGGGTCACTGGCAAAATTATACTGCAGAAATTATGGTCTCAAAACATCAAATGGGATGAAACAATTCCTGATGTGTTAATGCAGCAATGGAATTCTTGGTTGAGTGAAATAGCATCCATCAATGAAATTCCAATTTCAAGATATGCTCAAGCTGTGGCAAGTGACACCCTTCTCTGTGGCTTCTGTGACAGCAGCAATGATGCCTATGCAGCTGTACTTTATCTCAGGAGCAGTGATGGCACTTGCAATCTTGTTTTCTGCAGAGCCAGAGTGTGCCCTCTAAAACAAAGAACGCTGCCAGAAATGGAGCTAGAGGCTGCTAAGCTACTTGCATTGGCAACAGCTCATGTGGTGCAAACACTTCAGATTCCACTCTCAAACTGCAGATGCTGGAGTGACAGCATGATTGTTCTGGCCTGGCTAAAGAAATCATTGCAGAAATTGAAAGTTTTTGTGGCCAACAGAGTTGCTCTCATTAATGATTGCATCACTGATGTTCCATGGGCACATGTGAATTCAGCTAATAATCCAGCTGACCTGCCCAGCAGAGGCATTTCTGCTTCATCGTTGCTGTCATCCAAACGGTGGTGGAACGGACCACTAATGGCTGTCACAACCAGAAACAGAATTGGCCTAGAACAACACAATTGGAAGTAAAACATTTGCCTGGAATGAAAAAAGACAAAGTAGTGACTTTGACTACGATTGGGCAAGAGTTCAAATTGTGGACATTGTACTCTGACTACAGAAAATTGACAAGAATACTGGCATGGATGTTGTAATTTGTCAGGAATGCCAGAAAATCCACATCCACTGATGAAACTACAACCTTTGATTCACCTACTCTCTGTTTCAGTGACATTCAAGCTGCAAAGATGTGTCTGATATTGCAGCAGTAAAAGGAATCATTTCCAGTTGAAATTGATGCTCTATCTCACAACAAACAAATTCAACATTCTTCGAAGTTGTGGGGGCTGTGCTCCACCATGAAATGTCATGCTGGATTCAATGTGATAGAATCTAGAGGAAGAGTGGACTCAAGAGTGATGATGCCTCTGTCTGCAAAATGTCAGTTGACCAAATTGATGCTACAGATCAAACATGAGGAATTGAACCACATTGGAACAGCATCAACAGTCATTGGCATCATTAGACAGAACCATCTAATATTTGGAGCAAAAAAAGAGCTCAAAAGAATTCAGAGACTGTGTACAACCTGTCGAAGAGTCAATGCCAACACTCAGCAACAGAGAATGGGAATGCTTCCAAACTGCAGAACTATGCTGAAACCACCTTTCTACAGCACTGGTGTTGACATGGCTGGTCCCAACACTCAGAGAAGGCTCTACAAAAAGGCCAGTTTGCTTTAAAGCATATTTTTTGCATTTTTGTCTGCATGGCAACTAAAGCCATACACTTGAAGGTGTGCAGAAGTTTGAGTGTTGAAGAATTCTTGGCAATGTTCAGCAGGTTCTTCAACAGAAGAGGAGCACCTGCTGAGATGTTCAGTGACAATGGTGGAAACTTCACAGCAGCAGCAAAGGAAATCACTGCAGCAACATTGACAGCTTGGAAGAAGTGTCAAAGTAAATTCAACAACATCAGATGGCACTTCAAACCTCCAAAGGCTCCCAACTTTGGAGGGTTGTGGGAAGCCGGAGTCAAGAGTGCTAAGAGACTGTTACAGAAGATGCTCCAGCCCCACCCACTGAGAATTGATGAATTAACAGCCATCATGTGTGTCTGGGACTCCTGCCCAGACAGAGTCAACAGAGTAGCCGATCCCACACAGACTGCGAACATTCAGTATTGAACTTATTCTTGTGTCATCCCTTTCCATTCCGTATTCCATTTCCTATGTCGTCCTTTTCCTTCCATCCTTAATTATATTCATATTTGTTTTGACCCACAGTTCCCCGCATCCCTTTGTTGTGTATTTAAGTTGCTGTTTCTTATTGATAAAGGGTTGTTCACCTCTGAGAACTCTGGCAAATACAATTGTTAGAGAGTACGCGCTTTTATGCTCTACTACACTAGACTGCAAGCTTGCGCCAGCGGTTGAGTGTAGCTTAAGCCCGCGTCATCTTAAGTGAATAGCCTGGTCCTTTTAGAGCTCGACGAACCACCCGTACCTCTTCATGGTCCTTCGAGCCTGTGCCGTATCAGCGAAGCTCTCTGCCGTTCCAGGATTCATCCAAGTCTACTGGCTCGGCTGCTGTGCTCACCTCTCTGCTGCTCCAGGATTCTTCCAAGTCTACTGGCTCAGCCATTATCCTTCTTCCTCATCCTGCCACTTCACTTCCGAACTCCAACTTTCCTAAGTATTCAATTTCCAGTCACTGCCCGACATGGAAGAGTCCACTGATTCCAACCCAGCCTTAGAACGTCTCCATCGACAACGCGCACACAAGCGTGGTCAAGTCACGAAAGTGCATAAAAAGATTTCTTCTCTTAACGACAGCCACCCCGATGACATGGACGCAGTCACCGTCAAGCTCCTCTCCGAGGAACTTTCCACTGCTGTATCTGCTCACGACGTCATTCAGTCCCATATTGATGAACTGCTTGTGGATGATTCAGCGGCCTTCGATTTGGAAGTCATCGAGAGAGACAAGCACTGCGAACTCCACACTGAACTCCGCAGAACTCTCATGCTCCTTGAAGAGAGTCATCAGCTGTGGCCCAACAGCAACTGCGTAGTTGAAGAGATGGACACTCTCTCAGCTGTATCGGACAAGACATCCCCAAGCTTCCAGTCTATGTTCGAGAACTTCAGCAACAACTGCAAGCCGTTCCTGAACTCAGCCAGAGCTCACCATGCCCATCTTGCTTTCAGAGAACGCCTTCAATCATTACGTGTAGCTCGTGATAAGTTCTGCAGACACGCCTGCACATCCTCCGAGTTTTCATCTCCAGTTCTATCCTTTCCTCATCCGTTCTGCTCTATCCCCAAAGGAGCTCCGATCCCAGTCAAGGTTCCCTCCTTCAATGGCAATCCTCTCCATTGGGAGAAGTTTGAGTCTGAATTCTCCACAGCCATTCGAACTAGGGCACCACACTACAGCAATTTCGACGTCCGTTGCCTGCTCACCAGTCAAAGCCAAGAACATCATCAAGCATCACCCCGATCGAGATGCTCCCCTAGCCGACCTGCTGCGTGCCCTGAAGAGAGAGTTCGGCACTCCAGTGATTGTTGGTCCCATCCTGATAGAGAAGTTGCTCACACACAATACTTATGATCTCGATTATTCTGGTTTCTCCAATTTATCTGAACATTTTATCCAACCCTACGATTCTCTTGTTTCCCTAATAGGTGACTCACTCTCCACATTCATGGCGCTGCTGGCCAAGAAGTGTCTCTCCATGTCATGCCGCATGGAGTGGGAGAAATTCACCAAAGACATTGAAGCCGTCCCCAACATGGACCACTTCAAATCCTTCATCGAGACTTGGCAGAAGGTCTTGATTCCGACAGAATTCCCTCTGGCCGGCGTCACTACCACTCCCTCTCAGTCTCACCCCTCCTCCAGCAGTACTTCCTCTGCTTCCATGTCCAAGTACCGTCCCAGAAACAAATCACCTCCCAGAAGGACTACGTCTGGTTGCCCTGCCTGCAAAGAGCCACACTGTCTCCTAAAGTGTCCCACGTTCCTCTCCTACGATGTTGACAGACGCAACAAGTTGGTCCGAGAACACCGTCTCTGTATCAACTGCTTCTCTGCTCTGCACGGATTCAAACAATGTCCAAACAGGTTTTCGTGCAAGACCTGTGGTGCCAGGCACCACACCCTCCTCCACCGTGATCGAGATTCTGCCTCAGCCTCCCAACAGCCTGCATCCCCGCCTACTCCTACGCCGGCGTGGACGGCTGCCACTCCTCCTTCAGCAGACCAGATCACCACTCCAACGTCCCGCTTCCTGCACACAGTGACTGTGACCCTGGTGAACGATGGCAACTCCGTGAAGGCCAGAGCGATCCTGAACACTGGAGCAGCTGTGAGCATGATGATTGAGAAGACTGCCTCGGACCTCAAGCTGAAACAAACCTCAACCCCATCCAAGTGGCAGGTACGACCGGTACAACTCACTGTAAGTTTTCCGTATCTACTAGCTTACAGTCTCATGATCTTTCCTACAAGAGTGATCCCATGACATTTACTGTCTTTCCCAAGCTTCCATCCCTCCAGATTCCTCCCAATCGGCAGGACATCCTCAGCAACCACGCCCTCCGCTCCTACCATTTGGCCAATCCAGACCTGGGAGGAGCCGTGGACCTGCTACTCAATGTTGATGACTCCCATTCAATCATCACTGGTCAATCCTTCAGGATAGACGGACTCCTAGCTCTACCTACGTGTCTCGTGTCTCTCCAGACCACTCATCCAAGACTCTCCACCTCCAGCCTTCATGGCTTCCATACCCCCCACCAACCTCCAGGAAGATCTAGGTAGACTTTGGGAACTGGACCAGGTTCCTGAAGCCCCGATTCGATCTCCGGAGGACGAACGTGTCATCCAGGACTTCGACACATCCTACAAGCGGATCAACGGCCGTTTTTCCGTATCCCTCCCAAGAGTGTCCAATCCTCCTCCACTGGGCGACACCAGAAAACAAGCTCTGAGTCGCCTCTTTGCCAACAAGAGGTCCCTCTCAGCGAAAGACAAGTTGCAGGCCTTCTCCACGGTCATCAGAGAGTACCTGGAGCTCGGCCACGCCCACGTTATCCCCAAAGACGAGATCCATTCCGTACCAAACTGCTACATTCCTGTTCACGGAGTGTTTAAGGACGCTTCCACCACTACCAAGGTGAGAGCCGTCTTTGATGCCTCCGCTCGATCCACTTCCGGTTCATCCTTCAACGACACACTGCTACCGGGCCCCAACCTCTACCCGCCCTTACCAGATGTGTTACTTCGCTTCCGCCTACATCCCATCGGAATGTCGGCAGACATCTCTAAAATGTTTAGAGAGATTCTCCTCAATCCGGAGGAGAAGACTTCCACCGGTTCCTGCTCAGAGACGAGTCCGGCTCTATTGTCGACAGTCGCATGGACCGTCTAACCTTTGGTGTCAAGAGCTCCCCGTTCCTGGCAACTCAGGTCCTCCACACACTCGCCCGTCTCCACGCTTCCTCCCACCCTGGGGCATCCTCAGCCATACTTTCCAACTTTTACGTTGATGACTTCCTGTCAGGTGCCCAAGATGTTGAGTCAGCCGACTCTCTGAGGAAAGAGCTCTGCAACCTGCTAGCCCAAGCGAGGATGGTTCTGAGGAAGTGGCGGACGAACTCTTCCGAACTCCGCAACCGTGTTACTGCCAACCTGCTCGACGATGACTCCTCTTCGGTCTCCATCCGACCTCCCAACCAGGCTCCAAAAGCCTTGGGGATCCATTGGGATGTCGTAAGTGACTCATTCTTTGTCTCAATTCCCATTACTCTATCCAACACAGAACCTGTCACAAAGAGATCCATAGCTTCCGGCACAGCTGGGGTCTTTGATATCCTGGGCCTCTTCTGTCCCGCCATCGTCCAAGCACGCATCCTATTCCAGGAAACATGGAAAAGGTCTTTGCCCTGGGACGAGCCCGTCCCCATTGACCTCCGTGACTGGTGGAACACCTGGGTGGAGGATCTCCATTCAGTAAATGGCCATGCCGTTCCCCGGAGGCTCTCCTTGCTTTCGGGTGTTCGTGCCACCAGTGTCTCACTCCATGGATTCTGCGATGCCTCCTCGGTCGCCTATGGCGCAGCTGTCTACCTACGCATGCAGTATGAGGACGGCTCCACCCACACTACACTTGTCATCGCTAAGGCTCGTGTACTTTCAGTCAAGCCCATCACTATCCCTCGCGCGGAATTGTTGGGCGCCCACCTCTTGGCTAAACTCCTAAGCCACACCTGTTCCATCCTGGCCATCCCTTCCTGTCTCGTCCACGCCTGGACAGATAGTGAAATTGTTCTCCATTGGCTTCCCAAGACCCCTCCTTAACTTGATCGGTTTGTCGCCAATCGGGTTTACTCCATCCAACAGCTCCTGCCTGATGTCATCTGGAGGCACGTCAGCACCCAGGACAATCCTGCTGACCTGGCTAGCCGTGGAATCCGTGCGCCGGACCTGGCCATGTCAGCACTCTGGTGGTCAGGACCGCCATGGCTTCCTCGTCCGAGTGGCCATCCTCCAAGCCCTCCAAACCCCCAGCTCCTGTCTTCTACGTCCCCATCAAGCCGTGCCTTCGGCTCCCTGAAGGGCAATCCGAGTTTCTCCATTTCCTTTGGTCAGGATTTTCATCATTCTTCATGCTCGTTCGCGTAGTCGGCTGGATCTTCCGTTTCGTCCACAACTGTTCCAAGGATAGAGACCACCGAAGATTTGACCTGCTTGACTATGATGAAGTCGTGGCATCCAAGCACTTGATCTACAAGTTATCCCAGCAGGAATTCTTTCCAGAAGTCTTCCTTGCCATCCAACAATCCAAGAACCTCCCCAGAGGACACACCCTCTCCAAGTTCATAGTTACCTTGTTACCTCACGGACATCTCCTTGTCTGCAGTCGTGTCAGGGATCCTGAAGCTCCTACCTCTCCGATGAAGCTCACTGTGCTCAGTCCAAAGTCCAAACTCACCAAACTTCTAGTGACGACTCTTCACCGAACCTACCAACATGCTGGCATCACCGCGATGTCATCGATCCTTGCCAACTCCTACTACATCCCTAGTTTGAGAAACCTTCTGAAGTTGATCAGCCGGACCTGCGTCAGCTGTCAACGTGCATATGCAAGGCCCCTACAACACATCATGGGCATGCTCCCTTCCTCAAGAACCACTCCTGCCCCTCCCTTCCATTGTACCGGTGTGGATTTCTCCGGTCCCTTCCTGTTGCGTCTAGGACGCACCCACAAGCCGTCCTACGTAAAGACGTACGCAGTGGTATTTGTGTGCCTCACCACGAAGGCCATCCACCTCGACCTTTGTTCCTCTCTATCCACTGAGGACTTCCTAGCCTCCCTCCACAGATTCATATCCAGACGTGGTTGTCCAGCAGAAATATATTCCGACAATGGCACCAACTTTCAAGGTGCCCGGGAGGAGATCCGGGAATTACAGAAGTTCTCCAGATCAAAGAAGACATCCGAAGCTATCCAGCAGTTCTCCACCCACAACCAAATCAACTGGCACCACATTCCTCCGAGGGCTCCTCACTTTGGGGGACTGTGGGAAGCCGCCGTCAACTCCATGAAGACGCTACTGAGAAAGACTCTCAAACCTCACGCTTTCTTTGATGGAATGAGCTCTACACCATCCTTACCGAAGCCAAGGCAATCTTGAATTCCAGGCTCTTGGCACCTCTCCATTCCAACGACTTAGAAGAAGGCTCATACCTTACCACGGGACACTTCCTCATAGGAAGACCCTTACGTGCTCCTCCCTCAGCAAATCCTCCCACAGGGAAAACTTCCGGCCTGAGACGCTGAAACTTAGTCTCCAGACTCAAGACAGACCTATGGAGACAATAGACTGCCTCATACCTCTCCGCCTGCTCCCAACGCAGCAAATGGACCAGACCAGGAAGACGTCTGGCCCCCAACGACTTCGTCCTTATCAAGGATGAAACTCTCCATTCCAGAGACTGGCCCATCGCCATGATAGAGAAGATACACCCTGGAGATGATGGCGAAGTGAGAGCCTTCACCCTCCGCTGCAATGGTCGCTCCTACCAACGTCCTTCCAACCGCCTCATCCCTCTGATGATGGATGAAGAACTTCCAACTCCATGCCCCCTCCCCCCCGAGTATGTCTGGGACTCCTGCCCAGACAGAGTCAACAGAGTAGCCGATCCCACACAGACTGCGAACATTCCGTATTGAACTTATCCTTGTGTCATCCCTTTCCATTCCGTATTCCATTTCCTATGTCGTCCTTCTCCTTCCATCCTTAATTATATTCATATTTGTTTTGACCCACAGTTCCCCGCATCCCTTTGTTGTGTATTTAAGTAGCTGTTTCTTATTGATAAAGGGTTGTTCACCTCTGAGAACTCTGGCAAATACAATCGTTAGAGAGTACGCGCTTTTATGCTCTACTACACTATGACTGCAAGCTTGCGCCAGCGGTTGAGTGTAGCTTAAGCCCGCGTCATCTTAAGTGAATAGCCTGGTCCTTTTAAAGCTCGACGAACCACCCGTACCTCTTCAATGTGTGAAATTGAAGCATTGCTTAACAGCAGGCCTTTGGTGCCCGTAGAAACAGTTGAGACAGATGATGAATTGGTCCTGACACCTGGACATTTTCTGGTATTCAGACCACTGAAGGCACCAGCCACAGGAGAAGCATCTGAAGCTCAAATATCCTCATTGAGAAGGTGACAACCGGTAAAAAGATTGACAAGAGATTTGGAAAGCGCCTGGAAAGGTTGTTACATTCAAACAATTCAGAAGAGGAACAATTGGAACAGGGAAGAAGAGAAACTAGAAATTGGTCAGATAGTCTACATCAAAGATGAAGAATTAATTAGATACTCAAGATGGCCACTCGGGAAGATCACAGAATTGTTTCCTGGAGAAGATGGAACTGTCAGAACAGCAGCAGTACAGTCAAAAGGAAAGATTTACAGAAGAGCTGTTTCCATGCTGATTCCACTGTTTGTCAACAACAACAGCAACAGTGATCCTCATTCTCCTGTGGCCCCCAGTATGTTCAGGTCTGAACAGCAATGAATGTCATAGCAGTCAAACGTTGTCATGCTGTGCTGCACAACAGCACAACTCATTAACTTGAAACAGTACACACTTAAACACTTAATGTTCATTCATTAGACATGCCACTTCATTCTTTTTTGTCTGCTATATAAACCTAGTCTGTTTCACTGTTTTGCTCTCTTTTTGAATTAAAATAATGTCAAATCTAATCAATGGTGAGTGCTCTATCTGGCCAATCCGCTTTCAGAAAAATGAAAACCTGATTTCTGATTTATTTCCTCTGAATTTCAGAAACCAGATTTTCCAAATCCCGAATTTTATGGGTGAAATCAGATTTTAATCTATTTGACCGCCGAAACCCGAAAAACGGATTTGCGTTGTTTTAGCAAGTTTCAGCTTTCAGCTTTTTAGCTTGGTATTATTATTATTATTGACTTTACAACCAATGGGACAAAACAAGTATTGTGAGTGAAGTGAAAAATGTAAAAGTGTTTGTGGTTGAGGGTCAAACTCTAACTACTGGAGCTGCCCGAAGAAATAAATAAGTAAACAAAAGAAGAAAGTGAATAAACAAAAATGAATAAATGAATAAATGAATAAATGAATAAATGAATAAATGAATAAATGAATAAACAGGCTCATGATGTGGGAGGCAAAGTGATGTTGATATTAGATGTGTGGCATGGAGAACAGGGACATAGACAACAAAATGTGCAGGGATTGTTGGGGTTGAATCTTTTGGTGAATGTATTCCAGAATTTCTGTTGAAGAGTTTTCTTGATAGTAGTGAAGGAAGGGGAAAGATCAATTGGAGAGAATGCATTCCACAGCATTACAACACGATTAAAATATTGGTGGCGTGTACTAGAGAAGCGGTAAAACTTAAGTTCTAACTTGTGGGAGGTAGATGAGCGTGTGGGTCCAGAAGAACAGGAAATGTAATTAAATATGTCAAAATTATCAGGAGGGTCTTTGAGACATTTCAATACAAATAGCAAGTCTAGTAGTTCTAGGTGATACATGAGTGGTAGGACATTGAGTAAGATTAATCGAGATTTATAATCTATAACGAAATTGTTTAAAATGTACTTTGAAGCTCTACGTTGAAAAATTAGTTATGTTTAGCTTATAGATAAGGGCCAACCCATTGATAAAATAATCGAATGATTTATTAAAGGATATTATATATAATAATTAACATACAATGATTTTTTTATCTTCATTATCTTATAGAAGAATGAAGTATCTACTAAGCCAGTGTGTCAGTAAAAACTGAATTATAATTCAATTAATTTTTTTATGTGTATACAAATTTGTATTCATATTTATCATTCTTGTCTGTGTCATAGGAAGTGGTTGTTTCAAATGTGCCGGATGTTTGTCAACTGATTGTGGATCCTGTATATATTGCTTAGATAAGAAGTTTGGAGGACCAGGAATAAAATATTTCTGGCAGATAAACACCAAAAAAATAAGTGTTTTATTTTATTTATGCATACACTTACTTTTTTGTATTGTAACACATGAAATGACAATAGCTCGTGTCGGTTTTTAAAAGAGTGAACTCAAATTCAAGTGTTTAGTCACATGAAATTTAATTGGGGGTTCTTTATTGAAAAAGGAATTAGGAAAATGTATATTCTTATGCAAAAATATTAATGTAATACAATAATTTGGTAGTTTCTATGTATTTTGGAAAGTAGTGCCACCAGAGAGAACCTATCAAATCTGAAGTATGGTGCATTTAGAATATCCAAGAAGCAACCGCCTCTTATTTCCGACCAGGGACCAATTTCTCGGTCCAGCCAGACCCTTTACCACCCTGGTAAAGGGTGATAAAGGGGTCCGGCTACGCGAGACTACATTCGCCCTTCTACGACGAGCGACTAAAGACCACACCTACTGAAAACTTGAGAAACTGCGGCCACGCGTAAGCTAATAAAAAACTAGTGATGCGCTCTAATAGCACAAAATAGCGAAGAGAGCGATGCATGTTCCCTGTAATTGCAGCTATTCCATGCATGCTTGGTGTGGCTAGGAACATTTAATGTTTTTCATTTCTTATCTCTCTCCTTACTAATTTTTCTTCTGGAGTTTCTAACGCCCTCAAAGCTCTTGACCGAGCGTTTCTAACGTTTTGTCTCTCTTTCGCAGAATTTGTTTCACTGGGCATCGCTACTTCGTACGGCGGGTAAACAAAACAAAATGTTGCTAAGAAGGTTACCCGGCCCGCGCAAGCGCGTAGGAGAAAATGTGCACACGTACGCCCACGCAAGAACAAAAACAGTTCCTAGACCTAACAAAAAAAATAACAAAAAATATTTATTGGCGAGCGAGCGTAGCGAGCGAGACACTTACAGGGGTAAAAATGAAAAAATCGGGGATGTTTGTTTATTGGCGAGCGAGCGAAGCGAGCTAGACACTATCAGGGGTAACTCTATCGAGATTTCGCTATATTTATTTATTTATCTGTTTATGGGGTACGTGAGACCTCTGTTTTCGCCCGCGCTTCTAATTACGTAAGTTAGGTAAAGCGTTCACAGTTCCAGTATTTTTCAATTAACGAGCGCGGAGAATCCTGCTGCACTGCCTTACGCAACTCTGTTTCAACCAAAACGTTTATAGCTACTCTCTTCTTGAAATAATTGTGAAGTCTTTGTCAAGCTGCGCTTCTTTGCCACTGCTTTCTAAGTTTATTCAGGTAATTCTGTTATTGTTAACTCAGCTAAGAGCTTGTTGTCAACAGTGACTGGTAAATTCCAATAGTCAGAATGACTCAAATTTGGTACTACGGAAGTTACTACGGCTCAAGAAAATGAGGTAAGAAAGTAATTTTGTATTTGTGTGCTAAAATTGATTGTCTTTTGTTTATGTAGCTGAGAGCTTGTTGTCAAGAATTCGAGGTAATTCAGATGGTCAAAGTAACTTCAATTTGATATTACAGAAGTTATCAATACTCAAGAATGAGGTAAGTAGTAATTCCATATTTGTTGGCTAAAATTACAAATAATAACACTGGTTTATTTTTTATCGTAGCTGAGAGCTTGTTCAAGAGTCACTGGTGATTGAGATTATCAGAATGGTTGATGTTTGATACTACAAAAGTTATCATTAATCAGGTAAGAGAGTGATTTTGTATTTGTTTGATGAAATCGAATGTCATAACTGTTATTATAGTGTTTGCATGAAGTAAGCTAAAAATAGTAACATTTTATGTTACCTAACTATCAGGCTCGCTCGCCATTTGTGCTCAAGCACACCACTAGTTTATTTATATATATGGACGTACGTATGTCATTTTGCACTTTGACCCTCCGTATTTTTGTGTTCGCTCTGCGTTCGACCCCGTCCCAAACTTCACTAAACAGAATCCTCCGGTTTAGCGACCATTACCCGTATCACCTTAGAAATTGAATTGTTTACGGCTTTGAATTGTTTTGCGGGTGCAGTTAAAACTCAAAATCTTATGGGAGCTCCATTTCTATTCGAGTTAGTGGCGGTGGTAAGTTAATGCGCTATTTGTCACAGTTATAAGCCCTACTCAACAGTATTTACTTAAAAATGCATTGTCTACTAGACGAACCACGAATGTAAGTCTTGCGTAGGTATGCTCAGTTGTGTGAAAGTATAGTGCGTTACAACTACTATTAAGAATATCACAAAGAAAATTTTAAATAACGTGATTTGATTTTGTTGCTTCTTTTTCAATTCAAACTGTTGCGGGAGCGGTTACTATGACATTGAAGCCCCTTTACCTCATACGTAATTTAAAACTCGACTTTATTTTAATAGCTTGAGTATTAGTTGTTAAAATCAAATTTAACAACAGTGTAGTTTAAGGCTCGCTCGCCATTTGTGCTCAAGCACACCACTAGTATATATATCGCGGACTCATTAGAGAGTCAGCTCCGCTGGCTTCGCTCGCTTCGCTGAATAAACATACTACTTCTACACTACTTCTACACTACTTCTACACTACTTCTACACTACTTCTACAGTGCTTCTACACTACTTCTGCACTACTTCTGCACTACTTCTGCACTACTTCTATACACTACTTCTACACTACTTCTGCACTACTTCTACACTACTTCTACACTGCTTCTGCACTACTTCTACACTACTTCTACACTACTTCTACACTACTTCTACACTACTTCTGCACTACTTCTACACTACTTCTACACTACTTCTACACTACTTCTACACTACTTCTACACTACTTCTACACTACTTCTACACTACTTCTACACTACTTCTACACTACTTCTGCACTACTTCTGCACTACTTCTATACACTACTTCTACACTACTTCTGCACTACTTCTACACTACTTCTGCACTACTTCTCTACACTACTTCTACACTACTTCTACACTACTTCTGCACTACTTCTACACTACTTCTACACTGCTTCTACACTACTTCTACACTACTTCTACACTACTTCTACACTACTTCTACACTACTTCTACACTACTTCTACACTACTTCTGCACTACTTCTACACTACTTCTACACTACTTCTACACTACTTCTACACTACTTCTACAGTGCTTCTACAGTATCCAATTTTGTCTGTGACAAAAGGTCTTCGCTAAATCTCGCTGAAAGTTTAATTCTTCTATTTCAATCTTCATCTGAACAAAAATTGCAGGAAATAATATGCACAGGACAGCAAGTGCTACAAGGAAAAAATCACCTGGCTTGTTACCAAAATAAAGACTGGTGTGCTTGTGGGCATACAAGAGACGCCCACATGCAAGAGCAAGGACGAAGGATAGAGAAGAGGAGAAGCAAGAGAAGATAGAAGAAGAAAAGAACTAGTTTATGTTATGTTTTATGTCATGTTATTTATCATCGCTAGAATGTGTATAGTATAGAAACATTGGGTGTGAAGTAGTTGTGCGCAGGAGTAGACCTGTATCATTTTCATTGGTCAGTGGCGAGAGGTCTGTTTGTTCATAACCCCTCGCCACGTGTTGTAATTTTAGTTCAGTACTTGTAAGTAATTTCGTTCACTCAAGTGAGGCAACTCGCAAACTGAATTCTGGTGGCAGCGTACTTGCTGTCTACCAGGCTGTGGCATCGCGCTGTGCGCAGTAGCGAAGGAGCAATCCGGAACCCCCACAGAATTGGTGGCAGCGGTGGGATCCTGAGGAGGAGACGTCTAACTCAGGGTCTAACGAACTACGGACAAGAGACAACTGCGGTATCTCGCCGTCCAACGACTACGTTCGCGTACGTAGGAGGAAAACCAGGAGTGGGAACATTCCAACTACCTCACGGTCCACGGACTAGTGAAACTACCCCTGTTGCGGCAGAGGGAATTCGAAAGAAGAAAGGAGGGAAGGAAGCACGGGAAAAGAAGAAGGATCATTGGAGAGGAGGCTTGGACAACTTAGAGACTTGCGTTGCTCGCAGTGTGGTTGTGTTTGTGTTGTAAATTTTCAAGGGCTGTAATCGCAAGTGTCTCGTTAATTGGTTCTAATTTTATTGTGTCATTGTGTGATCACTGTGTTACTTGTTTGTGTTTCACAGGGGTCTTAACGGAGGACGGGTTCGCTCGCCCTCTATGACAGAGCCTGGACAAAGTGAGGCGAGGAAGGGGACCAAGAAGTTGTCTGGAGTGAGCACCAAAGGGGATCTCTACAGGCCTGGGGGACGACCAGTTGTGAAGACTCGATCGCCTTATCCGTTTCGCAACTCAGTAGTGAAGTACGAGGAGTTATCGGGAGGGGAGTCTGAGTCAGAGATATTGGAAGGCAGTGAGGTGGAGGTAGTGCAAGAAGAGATGTCAAGAAGAGGAGATGAAGGAGAGGTAGCAGCGCTGCTGCGATACTTAGTAGAGAAGGATGAGAAAGACAGAGAAGAGAGGAAAGCGGCAGAAGAGAGGAGCCGAGTGGCTAGAGAGGAAGAGGCCGCCAGATTGAGGGAAGAAGGGGAGAGAGCCCTGAGACGTAGAGAAGAAGGGGAAGAGAGAAAACAAGGAGAAGAAACAGCCCGTCGTAGAGATGAAGAAGAGCGCCGGAGGATGACGCGACTGGAGGACGACAGGGTACGTGAGAGGAGAGAGTTACTACAAGAGAAGTTAAGGGGATTAGGAACGTATAAGGAAGGGAATGAGTTGGGAGCTTATTTAGGGAAGTTTGAGCGAATAATGAGGGAAGGCAAGATTAGTGGGGGGAGAGATTGTATCCCAGGTTGTCTGAGACCTTGTGCATGAGGGTGGCACAGGCTAGGGACAATAATGAGGAGTATGAGGAGATTAAGAGGATTCTGTTGAAGGCTACGGGGGAAACAGCCATTACGTATGGAAATCAGCTATTGGAGGCTACTGGGGAGTCATTTAAAGGGATGACAGCAGGAGGATTAACAGACTGGCTACTAAGGGTGACGAAGGGAATGTGCCAGGGCTGTAAGGGGGTGGAGGAATGCATGTTGGCTATTGCGTTAGCCGTGTTGAGAAGGAATTTACCGCCTAGTGGGAAGGCGTACCTCGAAATGAGGAAGATAGGGGAGTGGGGGGAATTGAGAGATGCTCTTGAGGATTGGATGTCCGGGAGACAAAAGGGGAATTTTTATAAGCCCTTGGGCTGTGGTCCCAGTGAGGCGACGAGAGGTTACAGAGGAACAATGGATAGAGATAACTGGTATGGGCGCGGAGGAAAGGCGTCAGGGGGTGGTTTGGGAGACAAGGTTGGAAGTCCTTATGGGGTTAGTACATGCTATAGTTGTGGGGAGAAGGGACACAAGGCCAGTGAGTGCAGGAAGGACAAACAGGGCAGTAATTATGTTACACGGGTGCCCACATGTTACAATTGCGGGAAGGTGGGGCACAAGAGCCCTGACTGTACGGCCAAAAGAGGAACTGTTACCGTGAAAAAGGAGTCTAACCCGACTAAGATGTCCATGCTAAAGAGAATGGGGTCAGGACAGGCGGAAAATGTAGCGTATGGGATAGTGAATGGGGTGAGGACTGAGGTTCTCTTAGACTCGGGTGCAGAGTTGGGGTCTGTACCTAAGACATTGGTTCCAGAGGGAGTAGAGTTGTGTCCAGATGTATACGTGAAAGGATATGGGGGGAAGGAGAGACGTTACAAGAGCTGCATGTGTGAGTTCGTGGTGGGAGGCCACGAGAAGAGAGTGAGGTCTATAATAGACGAGAGTGAGTCGCAGGGGGTGAGTTGTTTGGTGCCGGTCTCATTAGCCGATGATCGGGAGGCGGCAGCCTATAGGAAAGCCATAAGGGAGTATGTGGCTGGGGATATAGCGGAGGTCAACGTGTTAACCAGGAGTATGGTTAAGAAAGAGAGGGAATTAGAAGAAAGCGAGGAAATGCCAGAAGAGGCAGTGTTGTGGGATATAGTCAGTCCTGAGGGTGACGGTGAAGTGGGACCCGAACCTGAGGAAGGAGCGAGTAGCCAGTCCGACCCCTTAAATAGGCCCGAAGTGTGGAGTAGGGTGGGGGAGGACCAAGGGGCGGAAGAAGCGGAAGGTACGCCTGAAGCCGACCAGCCCCGGGCGAAAGCAGGTGGGGATTCAGAAGAAGGGAGTGCGACTCCCTTGGGGGAAATATTGGGGGAAACTGAGACGGATAGTGAGCTAGGCAAGATAGCCGGGGAAATAGGACCTGTGAAAGAGGGTCGAGAGAAAGAGGAGTTTGTTAAGGAGCTGCAGGAGGATAGTGGCTTAAAAGAGTGGAGAGAATTAGGGGACAGGAGAGAGAGAGGGTTCAAGTGGAAAGGAAAGGTATTAGTGAGAGGAATGTATGTAACGTGGGATGAGTTTCGTGATGTGATAGTGCTGCCAAGGAGTTATAGGGAGAAAGTGAAGGTATTGGGGCATGACAGGAATGGGCACTTAGGTGCAGATAAGGTTGCCAAGATGGTTGGGAGGTATTTTACATGGCCAGGAATGGCTAGGGAGTTAATCAGGTATTGTAGGAGTTGCGAGAAGTGCCAGGTTAAGAGCAAGTATAGGCCAAGGAGGGCCCCAGTGGTTGAGAGACCGATACTGGCGGAACCCTTCGAGAGTGTGGCCATTGACTTGGTTGGCCCATTGCCCAAGGGAAAGGGGGGAAATAGGTACATATTGACGTACATATGCTTGGCTACAAGGTGGCCAGAGGCAGTACCCTGAAGAGCATCACGGCGAAGGCCGTTATGGAAGGACTTTGGTCCATATTCTCAAGGACCTCGGTCCCAGAGAGGATTCTCAGCGATCAGGGTAGTCAGTTTTGTGGGCGAGTGATGGTACAGATGTGTGAGCAGTTGGGGATTGAGAAGGTACGCACATCCCCCTACCACCCTGAGACTAACGGTGCCGTCGAGAGGATGCACGGCACCATGAAGAGCGTGCTAGGGAAGAGTATAGATGAGGGGCTAGATTGGGTTGGACAGCTGTGTTTTGTTTTGTTTGTATTAAGGCAGATGCCTCACGCGGACACTGGGTACAGTCCGTTTGATATGGTATATGGGTTTAGGGTCAGGACCCCATTGGATGCCCTGTACCATGGGCTGTACGAGGCAGAGGTTGAGAAGTTAAATGTGTGTGAGTGGGTAATGAAAATGGCAGAGAGACTGGAGAATGTGAGAGATAGCGCGGCCTTGAGAATGGCTAAGGGGAAGGAGAGTAGGTTACAATATGTGAATAAGGGAGCAAAGTTGAGGGAGTTTAAAGAGGGAGATCTGGTCCTGTATAGAGTGCCGGGGATGACTTGTAAATTGTCAGACTCGTGGCAGGGTCCATATAAGGTTTTGAGGAAGATGGGGGCAGTAAATTATAAGATTGGTAGAGTGGATAATGAGAGGCATGCGAAGGTAGTGCATGTGAACTGTATTAAGGAGTTTAGGGAGAGAGCGAGTATAAGGAGACTAGATATAGTAGTGGAAGAACAGAGGGACGAAAGTAGCAGGTTGAATGGTGAGTGTGAAGGGTATGACGAGTGTGAGTTAATGGGGTTACTGGGGACGTATGACGACGTTTTCTCGGACAACCCTGGAAGCACGGAGAGAGTGACGATGTCTATCGAGACGGGAGACAATGAGCCGATTCGGCAGACGCCTTATTCGGTTCCCCTCGGAATCAGGGATAAAGTTCGGAAGGAACTAGAGAATTTGGAAGATTTGGGAGTCATCGAGAGGTGTAGAAGTAATTGGGCATCACCGCTGGTGCCAGTGAAGAAGCCAGATGGAAACATCAGGCTCTGCGTGGACTACCGTAGGCTCAACGAGATTACGACTAAGGAGCCGTACTATATCCCATCCTTTGATGAGATGGTAGAGAAGGTGGGTGCAGGAAGAGTGATGTCAAAGATTGACCTGGCCAAGGGGTTTCACCAGGTGCTAGTGGAAGAAGAAGACAGGGACAAGACATGTTTTGTTTGTCCCTTTGGGAAATACAGATTTAGGCGGATGCCATTCGGATTGACGAATGCTCCGTCAGTTTTTCAACGGTTGATGGAGGAGGTTTTAGTGGATTGTGAAGACTGTGCGAGAGTTTATATAGATGACATTTTGGTGGTGTCGGACAGTTGGGGTAGTCATTTGGGACACCTTCAGAAGGTTTTGGAAGCGTTAAAGGAGGCAGGATTGACTTGTAAAAGGTCTAAATGTAGCTTCGGCAGAAGGACTTTGGAGTTTCTTGGCCACCAGTTGGGTGGTGGTATGATTAGTGTGCCGGAGGCAAGGGTAGAAGCGATACGGAATCACCCTTTGCCCAGAACGAGGAAACAGCTGCGTGGTTTCCTGGGCCTGGTGGGGTTTTATAGGAGGTTCATTCCTGGACTCCATCAGTGGTCCTCTGTCCTCACGCCACACACGTCCACGGCGATGTCTGGGGTGGTGAGTTGGACCGGTTCAATGTTGGACGCCTTTCATGCGTTATGTAATGTTTTGTCTGCATCTGTACGTTTATGTGTTCCATGTGTTAGTGATGTTTTTGTGTTAGAGAGTGACGCGAGCTCGACAGGTGTTGGAGCTGTCCTTTCCGTGGTCCGGAATGGGGAGAAGTTGCCCGTCGCTTTCTTTTCGAAACAGTTGAGAGGGGCCCAAGCAAACTATAGCGCCCAGGAACTGGAAGGTCTGGGGATTTATGAGGCGATCAGGCATTTTGCCTACTTCCTCTATGGGAGGAAATTTACGGTTGTCACCGACCATAAGGGCCTGGTGAACATTAGGAATGGCAAACAAGAAAACAGACGGATCTATAATTGGTGTTTGAAGTTGAGTATGTATGATTTTGAGATTGTGTACAGAGCTGGAGTGGAGAATGTTGTTGCGGATGACCTGAGTAGGTGCCATGGAGAGGCTGAGACCGGTGAACGTGGCACCCATCTTTTGAAGGAGGGGGGAGATGTGGGCATACAAGAGACGCCCACATGCAAGAGCAAGGACGAAGGATAGAGAAGAGGAGAAGCAAGAGAAGATAGAAGAAGAAAAGAACTAGTTTATGTTATGTTTTATGTCATGTTATTTATCATCGCTAGAATGTGTATAGTATAGAAACATTGGGTGTGAAGTAGTTGTGCGCAGGAGTAGACCTGTATCATTTTCATTGGTCAGTGGCGAGAGGTCTGTTTGTTCATAACCCCTCGCCACGTGTTGTAATTTTAGTTCAGTACTTGTAAGTAATTTCGTTCACTCAAGTGAGGCAACTCGCAAACTGAATTCTGGTGGCAGCGTACTTGCTGTCTACCAGGCTGTGGCATCGCGCTGTGCGCAGTAGCGAAGGAGCAATCCGGAACCCCCACAGTGCTTTGTCGCAAATACAGCCTCAAACAATCCCCTTATTCTGGAAAGTTTATTTTACAGAAAGTGATGCATCTCTAGTGGCAGTACATCCTATCAAAGTAGATAAATGTGGTGGAGAAATAGCTAAGTTAGCTACCAGTAGCAACAAGAAGGCAATTGAGACTTCAGAGGGAAAAAAATATTCTTGTACGATGCTTGTCATCATGGACACCATTCAGATAACCACAATTAGACATGCAACAATTATTTTTAATTCATTTTCCCCTAACTCTTTATGACAAATAAAGACCCCAAAAGAACCTCTGAGAAAGGGCCAACCTCTGAGAAGAGACCTGAAGTCCCATCCCAATGTGGTCACTATTCGGAGGTTTTACTGTAGCTATAGTGTAGACTCGTTTTTCAGAAGGAGTCCTGACTAGGGCCTGCCAGATTATGCTCGAAATTTTTTTGAATTATTCTTTTCTTTTTATTCTAAAAAATTGAGTTATTATTCCAAAAGAATAGAATATTATTCTAGAAATGTTCGTATTATTCTCGTATTATTCAATAAATGAAATAGTGCTGATTGCAGTATAGCTAGCTGTATAGAGTTGGTACGTTAAGAAATTAATGTGTAAAACTATCAGTCTCTTACTAAAATACTCAATATGAATGATTCTATATAGCTAGCAAATATTTCAGTGCAAACCTTGGATGTCCTGTAAAAATGTTCAATGAATAGAAAAAACAACAACATGCTCTGCTGCAGCTAGAAAAAGTTCAATTGTGTGAAACATTACCAAACATTTGGGGGGAAATGAGTATTACGGCATTAAAGAATTTTAATATACTCGGCAGTGGATCCATATTCTCTTCCCTTTACATTTGTAGTTCGGCTGGTAATAATATACATTTTTTGTCAATTCTAATGCAGTAAGATTGTTGAGTTACTCAAGAAGAGAATCCATTTAGCATAATTCTCAATATAACTTGCTGACTCTGAGCCTGACTGACAGCTCTCCAGTATTTCAAACTTTCTTTTTTTTATTTTGGAAATACAATAACAGAGTGGCCAACACTAACCCAGCTGCTTTAATCAAATAATGAAGATCTACCTCATAACCACATTCTACACACTTAATTAAGTCCTTTGTTGTAAAAGAAAAAGGTTAACGGCTTATAATTATTCTAGAATTATTCCACTATGCTATTACATGTCTATTATTACAGAAAAAATGCTAGCATAATCTGGCAGGACCTAGTCCTGACCAATGAAGAATAGCTAGCTAGAGTAGGTTGAGTTATTGTTGTTTTTTAATGATAACTACCCGTGATAATTTTCCCTATTTCATACTTTTTGCCAAGTGTTTCCTTACTTGTAACTTACTAGAACTAAAAGCAGTCTGACTCCCTTAAAGTTCTTCTTACTAACTAAAACTACCTGCTATGACAGCTGTTTGCTAACTAGCTATAACTAAATCCAATGTCCAACTCTTTTATTATAGCCAGTTTGGTAATTAACAGGATAGGCAAACTGCTCGAAAAATATACACACAGCCTTGCATATCAACTAATACAAACACTCTTACTACAATTATACTAATAGTCCAAGAATATACAACATAATGTATTATCAGCAAGGCTTTGCAAGCTGTTTAAGTTCTTTGTATCTTCTCATCTTTTCTTCGTAAATTTCATCCGCCATTTCTTTATACTTCTTCTTTTCTTCTTGAGTAAGATTTTTATATTGAATACTTACTTCCTTTTGCACATATTCATAGCGCTTCTCTGGTGGAAGTTTTGAACAACGATCAATTTTCATGGCATCAAGTACACTCACTTTCCTTGGTTTTTTCTTTTCCTTTTTCATCGATTTATAAGACCTTAAATTTTTGCAGTACTCAGAATATTTCTTTAAATAGAGTTTAAGGTCATCTTCACTTGCAAATTTCTGAGAAAAAAGTTGGAGTTCTTTTTCATACTTTTCTTTAAGTTCCTTAGATTTTTCTTTGTATTTCTCCTTGTCTTGAGGATTCATCTCCTTCCACTCCTTAACAGCCAGTTTCAGCCCTTCCCGTTTCCCAGTTCCTACAAGCCTTTCTTCACAGAATGCTATATAAGGATTTAGACTTCTCTTAGGTGGAATAGGGCCTTCAAATAGAGGCTTAGGAGGTACAGATGTCATACTTCTCCACAGAAAACCATTGACACCCAGTAATTTTAAACGACTCTCTAACCTGGTCATCATTAGCGACATTTTCAGTTTCTTCACAAGAAAGGCTGAAAGATACCACGTGGATAGGAGAGAAAGAGTGTGTAGCCAAGACAGAGGCGCTCTGGGGGGAGTGGCTCTGAATTTAAGGCGCTACTGGGATGCCCTTTGAACTTAGTACCCGCGTTCACTCTTGCTTTCCACGCCGCCCTAGCAAGTTTTTGCCACTTTCAGGGCGGGCAGAAAAGAGTGACACTAATGCTGACAGAGGAAGTCAACTGACTGACACTAGTGCAAGATTTGAGTGACATTCAGTGGATATTTTAATTCAGTTTTTACTCGCAGTGATTTTATTCTTCCACCTATGCATTGTCTTCCAACACCTTCATCACAACTTAGCACCATACAGTTTTCTTCTAGTGAAATTTTTGATGTATTGAACTCTCTAGACCCCAAAAAATCTCCTGGACACGACAACATTAGCCCATATATTTACAAATTCTGCGCATCTTCACTTGCACATACAGTTTCTCTTCTCTTTACTGTCATTATGGAATCTCATTCCATTCCAGCTGACTGGAAGGTACACAAATTATTTCCTCTCCACAAGAAAGGAAGTGTATCTGAAGTTAGCAACTACAGGCCTATTTCTCTCCTAAGTATTCTTCATAAAGTACTAGAATTAATAGTCTACTCTAAGATAATAGATTTTATATATCCAAAAATTTCAAAGACACAATTTGGTTTTATCATAAATAGATCCACTCTTCAACAACTTCTATCATATACTTCAGTTTTCAATTCTGTGGAGTCAAAGCGACACACAGAAATTGTGTTTCTTGATTTTGCCAAAGGCTTTGATTCAGTCCCCCACAATGAACTTCTGTATAAACTTTGGCTAACTGGCATTACTGGTCCTCTTTGGTTATTTTTCAAAGATTACTTACAAAATAGAAAGCATTTTGTTGAGGTTGAAGGGTGTAAATCTGACTTACTTCCTGTCAAATCAGGTGTACCTCGAGGTAGTGTACTTGGACCTCTGCTTTTTCTTATTTATGTTAACGACATACCGTCTCTCTGCTCTTTTTCGTCTGTGTTTTTATTTGCTGATGATGCCAAACTTATTGCCTCTCTAAACTCTGCAAGTGAGAATTTAGCTCTTCAAAAAGATCTTGACAATTTATTGTCATGGTGTCAATCTTGGAAACTTTCTTTAAATACTTCTAAATGCGCATACATGAACGTCTCCCTATCATCATCTACTAACAACAATTACACCATCGGTAATGATACAATTAAAACAGTGACTCAACAGAAAGATTTAGGTATTTTAATCTCTGATAGTTTATCTTGGTCTGTCCACATCAAAGAAATATGCAGCAAAGCTTATCGGTCTCTGTATTTAATTAGGTGAACAATTCCTTGCACATCACCCATTAACATTAAGAAGTCCCTCTACCTATCACTTGTAAGATCTCAGCTGGCCCCAGCTATGGTTTCCCAACAAAATACAAGACATTATCTTATTGGAAAGAGTTCAACGGCATGCATCTAAATACATTTTAAATAATTATAATATTTCTTACAAATTAAGACTTATTCATCTCAATATTTTACCACTAATGTACTACCTACAATTACTAGACCTATTATTTTTTGTTAAATGTCTTAAGAATCCGTCTGATTCATTTAATGTATTTAATCACGTCACTTTTCATTCTGGGTCCACAAGATCTTCATCTAATCGTAAATTAGAAATTAAGTTCCAACGCACCTCCACTACACGACATCAATATTTTAATCGCATATCTCTACTATGGAACACATTCTCACCTATTGATCTCTCATTGTCCTTCACTTCTATTAAACGTTCTCTCAAGCAAAAATTTTGGGATCTATTTATTGCACACTTTGATTCAGACAATTCCTGCACATTTTGTTGTTTATGTCCTTGCTCTAGATGTCACAGTCACTTTATTAATGTATCACTCCCTCTCACACTAGCTGTTTTATTATCATTTATATACCTTTTCTTTTAGCTAACTAGGCTGCTCTCTTGTACATAGAGTTTGTCCTTCATCCACCCATTATGTCACATTTCATCTCTTTTAATTCTCTTTGTTATATAGTGGTTGTAAAGTTATAATAATAAATAATAATAATAATATTGGATGTACAGGGGCATAAGAAGGAATAATGAAACTTGATCACACCCTCTGACACATAATCATTGCCAAACATTTTAAAATTTATTTATATAATGAATGAGTAGTGGTAATGGGATTATTATATGAAATTGAGTATAGCTGTTACTTTTTCACTGGATAAGTTTGAGACCTGAATCCTCCAAGCCAATATTGAAGGACCTTAGAAGCCTTAATAATTTCACTGTTTACTTTAAGAACAGCAACAGGTGATTGGAGGTAGACCAGAATCAATGGCACTCGCTCACTGGTAAGGAGGGGGGACTGGAGTCTCAAGTAAAGGAGAATTACAAAGAAAGATCTAAGTAACTTTACATGTGACAGTTATAATTAAGGTAAGAGTCTCCAAGCATTTTCAAATGAAGAAGAAGCTATGTTGTATTTTTATGAGTATCAAAAGAAATTAAAGTTGCATACAAGGGGAAAAAAACAAGAAACTTCCTGCATTTGGTGCCATGAAAATTGATCATTGTTTGAATATCATTATTGAAGAGAGGCAAGCAGGAATGAAAGACTATCTGAAGATCAGCTAACATGTCTGAGTAGATCACACAAGTCAAGGAATATATACAAGTTTTACTTCAGAGGAGACAATTAAGTATCAAAAGTGAGGCCAATGACATTTACAAGAAGGTGCAACAGTAGGTAGGTATGTAGTCAGGATAGTAAAATTAACCATTAGGATTTAGACACATCGCTAACACTTTTTTCTGGAATTAGTTCATTCTCTGTTCATTCCAATGTACCACTAACAGTAGCCACTCTTCACATAATTTAGTTTGAGATATATTGATTGTTAGTCTTCTAGTAGTAAATGATATATATATGAAATTTTCTGAATAAAATATTGAAGATCTATTATTGATACACAGAATAGTACATCATGAGGCGGAGTCCCAGACATCATGTTTAGACAATCCTAAAAGGTTCCAGGACTCAAAGTATAGTTGCTATATAGCTATTCAGTAATCTTATTTTCTTATACTAAATTTACATAACCACAATTGTTAATAGCAGACTATAATTTTATGGTGACATTACTGTTTTCATCCACAGAGTTTCCATGATGGTCGGGTTAAACAGGTGTGGTGAAAGATCAGTTCCACATATCTAGCTACGTTGACTATTCTATAATGAATACTGCAACATTAAGAACTTGTTAAAGCTGTGGTTTATCTAGCTCAGCAAACTGTTGAGTTAGGTAGCACGTGTTCTATTGCACAACCTGTCACCACACTGGAAATTTTCAAAAGATATTTTAGGTACAAATGCTGAAGTGCGAGTTAGTTACATTTCATATTATTAATACACAACATTAACAGAAATAAATTACTTTTGCCGAGATCAATCTCCAGCTGATAAGTACTTCTCTTTCATTGTGTGTGTGTGTTTGTTTGTTTGTTTGTAGTTGTTATTTTAATCTTTTGATGCTTAGCTAAGCATATTATACATCTCCCATGAGGACGGCCTTCCCGGATACATATCAGACATAGCTAACACTGAACCAGAAGTGAATTAAGTGAGATTAAACACTATCCTATTTATAAGCATAGCAGCGTTTGAAGGTTGCAGTAAAGATATTGTAATAAATTTATTCCAAAGATTAATAACAGACCACTTGGAAGGATTACATATGATGGAACTAGCTATAGCTAGCTACAGTCCTTTACTGGGTGATACAAGACATGGGATGGAATGTTTTATGAGTCAACCTCCTTGAGTGCTTGAGAAGAGGGGTGGCTTGATTTTCACTGATAGTGGTCATATGGCAGAGCATAGCTAGCATGCTGATCTTTCTTGTGGACTTCACTACTACAGTGAAAAAGCAACAGAAAGAAAACAGCTGATTGACGTTATGTCGGCCACCTTTACCACAGAGTCCACCACGCGATTACTAGTGGTGTGCTTGAGCACAAATGGCGAGCGAGCCTAAAGACTATACTATTTTTATTGACTTCTAACACTGAAGCTACTAAAAATAATGTCCAGTTTTTTATTTTAGCATACAGGGTAAAGGGATTTCAGTGCCATAGTAACAACTCTCTGCAACTGCTTGAATTGAAGGAAAAAACAACAACAACAAAACAATACACGTTATTTAAAAGTTTTCTTTGTGATATTATTTAGCTAAGTAGTGGTTGTAACACACAATGCTTTGCCACAGCTGGACATGCACCTACACAGACTTACCTTTGCAGTAGTCTAGTGGACAATGTATTTTCAAGTAAATACTGTTGCGCACGGCTTATAACCATGACAAAGAGCGCATTGGCTTACCACCGCCACTAACTCGAATAGAAATGGAAGTCCCTTAAGTTTTCAAGTTTTAACTGCACCCGCAAAAGAATTCAAAACGGTAAACAATTCAATTTCTAGGGTGATACTGATCGATAAACCAGAGGATTCTGTTTAGTGCAATTTGGGACGGGGTCGACAACTGAACTTACACAAAAACGCGAGGGTCAAAGTACAAAAATGCCTTACGTACGTCCATACATATATACAAATAAATAAATAAACTAGTGATGTGCTTGAGCACAAATGGCGAGCGAGCCTAAAGACTATACTTGATTTTGACTTCTAACACTGAAGCTACTGGAAATAAGGTCCAGTTTTTTTATTTAGCATACAGGGTAAACGGATTTCAGTGCCATAGTAACAACTCTCTGCAACTGCTTGGAAGGAAAAAAACAACAACAAAACAATGCACGTTATTTAAAAGTTTTCTTTGTGATATTCTTTAGCTAAGTAGTGGTTGTAACACACAATGCTTTGACACAATTGGACATGCACCTACACAGACTTACCTTCGCAGTAGTATAGTGGACAATGTATTTTCAAGTAAATACTGTTGCCCACGGCTTATAACCATGACAAATAGCGCATTGACTTACCACAGCCACTAACTCGAATAGAAATGGAAGTCCCTTAAGTTTTCAAGTTTTAACTGCACCCGCAAAAGAATTCAAAACGTTAAACAATTCAATTTCTAGGGTGATACGGGTACTGTCGATAAACCAGAGGATTCTGTTTAGTGCAATTTGGGATAGCTCTACAGTCCTTTACATGTGATATAAGACATGAGGATTCCTCAACCTCCTTGAGTGCTTTTCTTGATTTTCACTGATAGTGGTCATGAATTGAAAAAGAAGCAACAAAATCAAGTCACGTTATTTAAAATTTTATTTGTGATATTCTTAATAGTAGTTGTAACGCACAATACTTTCACACAACTGAACATACCTACGCAAGACTTACCTTCGTGATTCGTCTAGAGGACAATGCATTTTCAAGTAAACCTGTTGAGTAGGGCTTATAACTGTGACAAATAGCGTATTAACTTACCACCGCCACTAACTCGAATAGAAATGGAGCTCCCATAAGTTTTTGAGTTTTAACTGCACCCGCAAAACAATTCAAAGCCGTAAACAATTCAATTTCTAAGGCGATACGGGTAATGGTCGCTAAACCGAGGATTCTGTTTAGTGAAGATTGGGACGGGGTCGAACGCGGAGCGAACACAAAAATACGGAGGGTCAAAGTACAAAATGACATACATACGTCCAAACATATATATAAATAAATAAATAAACAAACACCCCGATTTTCGATTGTGTTACCCCTGTAAGTGTCTCGCTCGCTACGCTCGCTCGCCAATAAATAAACATCCCCGATTTTCGATTGTGTTACCCCAGTGTCTCGCTCGCTACGCTCGCTCGCGATTATTACGTGCTGATACTGGGCAGGTTGACGTCACAAAATGAAATTGCCAGATAATAGGGAGGACGTTCTGTAATTCTCCGAGAATGACTGGTTAGACTTACGATCTCTACTTTTCACCGCTAAAGATGGATGTGTCGCGACAGGCAACTAATAGAGTATTCATGGTAAGGCCGTCTGCCTTTTATTCAAACCCCGAGACGGCGGGAGACAACGTCTTTCAGAACGTGGCGGCTAGTTTAGATTTAACATCAACACAATCTGAGGCTTTGCTAGAGTTTGAGAATTTAGTAAAAAAGCTGAGGGAAGCGGGAGTGGAAGTATTGATTGTGGATGACAACACCAAGACTCCTGATGCTATCTTCCCTAACAACTGGGTGGCGTTCCTTGAACTTCAAGGGAAATCAGTTATTTCCTTGTTTCCTATGTTAAGTCCTCTGAGGCGGAGAGAGAGGAGGAAAGATATTGTGGATCGATGGAGGGCATCCCTGGGGAGTGAGGTCTGGGACTACTGTAGTTTTGAAGATAAGGGACAGTATCTAGAAGGTACTGGGAGCATGGTCTTGGATCGTGAAAAGGCTATTGCTTATGCATGTCTTTCACAAAGAACTGACCGTGCTTTGCTAGAGAAGTTTTGTCAGGATTGTGGCTTCAGACTCGTCTCTTTCCGTGCCTTCAGTAAGCAATCAGATGGGAGCCCTGTGCCCATTTACCACACCAATGTCATGTTGCAGGTAGGGACTTCCTTTGCTGTGGCATGTCTAGATAGCATTGCTGATCAAACAGAGAAAGATGAAGTCAGATCTACTCTGGAAAAATCTGGGAAAGAAGTCATAGCCATCACAATGGAACAGATGTCGCAATACGCCTGCAACTGCCTCCAATTGCAAGGGTCATCTAACGGTGAATATTATTTGGTGATGTCTACTCGAGCATACCGGTCCCTTACTGGTGAGCAACTGGCCAGATTGTCTTCCCACTCCTGCACACTCCTGCACTCTGATCTTGAAGTGATAGAAGACTGTGGTGGAGGAAGTGCTCGGTGTATGATTGCTGAAGTTTTCCCTCCACGATCCTGACAACACTATCACTTCCCACCAAATTATCCTGTTCACAAGCTGGCTTTTCATTTATGTCTACATTTAATCAAATGTAAAACTCTAATTTATTTAATTATGTAAGTGAATGTACCACTTGTGGTGGAATGTTGTCAAGGACATGAAGAAACCGAATTCTTTCACCCAATACCCATTTATGTATTCGTATAAAATGAATTTTATAAATAATACATATATTTTAAGAAGCTTGGTTTAAAAATAAATGTACACAAACCTTTTGTATTAGAGATTTTTAGTGACTTGAATGTTATTAGACTTTGTCCTGGATTTCATCTGCTTCTCAATCAGTTCCAAACTCTTCCCTTTGGTTTCAGGAACCAGAATGAGAACAAATGGAATGCTGAGTAGAGTGATACCCATGAGGGTCCACCAGCTCCCGTAACTCTTGACAACTAACTCGTACTCGGGGAAGACACCCGTTATGATGGACGCAGTCGTCCAGTTAACAAATGTGGCAATGCTGCTTAACAAACCTCGCACTCTCAGAGGTGATAATTCGCTCATCATCACCCAGGGAATGGTGGCCCAGCCGATGGAGAAGGCAATAATGAACAGTACAACACTGAAGATGGCCAGCACGAAGAAGTTGCTCGACTCTGGTTCACAGTAAAGGGGGAGGTCAGTTGAGGTCAAGTTAGTAATGGTGTCACCTGGGCCCAAATTGTATCGATGAACGCACACGTAATCCGTCAGGAAGTTGTACAACCCGAGTAGGCCAGTACTTAAGCATACGAGCACGCTACTCGTCACTAGAAGCACTTTCCTCCCGACACAATCTACCAGCAGGACAGATACGAGGACGGCCAATACCTGAGTGCCCCCAACCGCATAGCCAGCTACGACAATTGGGTTCACGACCCTGGCATTAGCTAGGATGTTGCCAGCGTAGAATAATACCACGTTAGTACCTGTCAGTTGCTGGAACACCATAAGACTGATGGAGAGGAACAACGCTCGCCTGGACGAACGCTCCAACAAATACGAGATGTTCTTTCTCCACTTGTATTTACCACTTTCTGAAAAGTTCTCTTGCAGCTCTTTCAATTCTGTGGTTATGTCGGCATTTTTGCCTCTTAGCTTCCGCAGAATGTACTGGGCATGCTCCAGTTTCTGGTGGGCTAGCAGCCATCGTGGTGTCTCTGGCAGGAAACACTGACAACAGATAGAGGGTATCACCAGGGCAGCAGTGAGAAGGGAGAGGTCATAGTACAGAAATCCTGGTGTTGCTCCGATGGTATAGACCAGGAGGATTCCAATGGCAGTTGAGAACCAATAGAGAGAGCCAAACAAACCCTTCAGTTTAGCAGGAGACACCTCCACAATGTACACCTAGAATTGGTAAAGGGTAGTCATAACGTGAATACATGATGTTCATGCTGTCTGTTTGTTTTAATAAGTATAGACAAGACTTCTCTATGCATGGAAATAATTACAACTACTTTTCCCAACTTTGAATTAAGCAAATTGAGATAAGTTCCTTCAGCATCACATTTGTTGCCACGGAAACAAGGTATAAGAGCCTAGGACGAGTAATTTATAGTTTCTGCCAGCAATTATGTAATTCACTTACTTGCAACCTTGCAGTAATTTGACTGTCTAATGAATATGTTTATAATTTCCTTACCGATATAACGAGGGAGCCCCACCCAGTGCCTAGTCCGGTGAACCATCGTCCTATCATTAGTAGAGAAATGAACCCACCAAAGTTGGTTGCTAAGTGGGCATATGCTTGTAGCAACCAGCCAATCAGGTGAGGGACATTCATGATCACGAGAGCTGCAGACCTGCCTATCTTGTCAGCCACTGGACCAGACATTGCTCCTCCAAACACGCCCCCTATCGGACCAATAGCCTGGAGAAAAAGAAATCACATAACAAGCTTTCTTCTCACAGACTATTTTTTTTAACAATACAGTTTAAAGAAGGTTCTTAAATTCACATTGAATTCACTCTAACACAGATGCCAACAGTAATCTCAAAATTGAGCCTAGACACCATGTCACTTCATGTTCATCAGACACCACGTCACTTCATGTTCATCAGACACCACGTCACTTCATGTTCATCAGACACCACGTCACTTCATGTTCATCAGTCACCACGTCACTTCATGTTCATCAGACACCACGTCACTTCATGCACATCAGACACCACGTCACTTCATGTTCATCAGTCACCACGTCACTTCATGTTCATCAGACACCACGTCACTTCATGTTCATCAGTCACCACGTCACTTCATGTTCATCAGACACCACGTCACTTCATGTTCATCAGACACCACGTCACTTCATGTTCATCAGTCACCACGTCACTTCATGTTCATCAGACACCACGTCACTTCATGTTCATCAGTCACCACGTCACTTCATGTTCATCAGTCACCACGTCACTTCATGTTCATCAGACACCACGTCACTTCATGTTCATCAGACACCACGTCACTTCATGTTCATCAGACACCACGTCACTTCATGTTCATCAGACACCACGTCACTTCATGTTCATCAGACACCACGTCACTTCATGTTCATCAGTCACCATGTCACTTCATGTTCATCAGTCACCACGTCACTTCATCTTCATCAGACACCACGTCACTTCATGTTCATCAGTCACCACGTCACTTCATGTTCATCAGACACCACGTCACTTCATGTTCATCAGACACCACGTCACTTCATGTTCATCAGTCACCATGTCACTTCATGTTCATCAGTCACCACGTCACTTCATGTTCATCAGACACCACGTCACTTCATGTTCATCAGTCACCACGTCACTTCATGTTCATCAGACACCACGTCACTTCATGTTCATCAGACACCACGTCACTTCATGTTCATCAGACACCACGTCACTTCATGTTCATCAGACACCACGTCACTTCATGTTCATCAGTCACCACGTCACTTCATGTTCATCAGACACCACGTCACTTCATGTTCATCAGACACCACGTCACTTCATCTTCATCAGACACCACGTCACTTCATGTTCATCAGACACCACGTCACTTCATGTTCATCAGTCAGCATGCACAGCTTGAGAAGTCCGGCAATCTGAACTAACACATGCTGAACATTCTAGTTGAATGTACAGTTAGTAGCACAGACCATTGGTGGTCACAAATTTGAAGAAGTATACAGGTAAAATGTGGGTGTGTCTGGTCATAAAATGAGTGGGTGTGGCCAGAGCTTGTTTGCAGGTAGCGTAAACATGCCTATTATCGCCTTTCTGAAGCTATCGCTCTAATTACGCGCACTAGGCGCATTTGAGCATGTGCAGTAGGTTTGCAGTAACTAAACCTCCATATTATGCTGTGTCAGCAGGTTGTCTTACCAAGACAAAGAGAAGACTCGGCCGTTGTATTTCTGTGTCTGTCGGGAGCGTGGAGAGTACTTGCGGGCGACGAGGCATTGAAGAGCTGTTCAGCGCGTGGACTAGCTGAGGTAATTTTTTAAAGGAAGAAAAAAGGTATTTCTCAGCTGTGCCAAAATTTTAGTCCACTGAGTTGCTCCAGATAAATATAAAAATAGTTTCTTTTGGAACCACATACTTTGTGGTTTTAGCTGGTTAGTTTAGCCAACCTGTCATATTGTGCACTGTCTTTTTTGTAGCTATACTGATGTCTGGCTGCACAAAAAGAACACTTTGGAAGGATGAAGATATGAAAAAGGCCTTGGATGCTGTCAGGAGCAAGGAAGCTTCAGTATCCAAAGCTGCTAAGGTGTACTCGGTTCCTCGTAAAACTCTGGACGATAGGGTTAGAGGGAAGGTTTTGTATGGGGAGGTGTGTGGTCCTGGCACTGTGTTAACAGCAACTGAAGAAGATTCCCTCTGTAACTATCTCATTTACATGAGTACCAGTGAGGGGAGGAGGAGGAGATCGTCCATCGACTTCTCGAGTCAGTGAGGAGGAGGAAGAGGACACTACACATAGAAAACGTCCATCGACTTCTCGAGCCGGCCGTCTACCTTCTTGATTTCGGGATACCTCATCCAGTGATGATGACTCAGACGACAGTGGCATCCTTTGTGATCTTTGTGGTGAAAGAGAGCCACCTAATTATGACGCAAAATTTGTGTTTTGGTGGATTGTGACAAATGTGGTAGTTGGTTTCATACAGCTTGTTCTGGGTCGTCCAAAAAATATGTATGCTCATCATGTAAATGACTTTTTTTAATTTTTTTTTGTTTCTAATAATCATTTATTACAAGGTCATACTATTTCAGCAGTTTTGAAATGATAATTTTGCATTTTCAATAGTAAAAAAAAGATTGGCGATAATGAGCAATACCGTCGTATTATCGCCAATTGTGAACAATTGTAGTAAAAATCACTGTACCGTCTGGTAAAGCGTTGCTTAAGCGTTGAAATTAACGTATATGATGCTTTAACGACGGAAGTAGCTGTACGTGCGTCAAGTAAGAGATACGGACGTCAACGTCACCTCGGCGGCGATAATAGGCATGTTTACGCTATACTTCCTAGTGACACACAATTTCAAAAGTTGAAAGTTCACAATCAGTAGCAAATTTTCCTTATAATTATGTTAAAAATGAAATGAAAGTGATTTTCAGGACACAGAACTAATTGGATTATTCATGTTCATACATCCGTAATCTCATTCCAATGTGTGGTAAGTGTGTGGTAACCACAGGGAAGCTAACCAGAGCACTAGCTGAGAGACATAGAGCATGCAGTACACATCTTGTCATAGAAACACACATACAGTGACTAGTACGAACACCGGAGAGAGTCTAAAGCTATTCAAATAACCTTAGCAACAAGCGATATGTATCAAGTGTGTAATACTGTAATATAATACAATACCCATACCAAATATAGTAAGAGTGCAACCCATAGCAACCTCTCCTATACGGAAGGAAGGTGATGTGACGAAGGTCGAATGATTGGTCAATCAAATAGCACACACCATGGAATCTGTAATCAGTCCTTACCATTTCCAACATGTTGCATCAATTATTATTATTATTATTATATTACATGCTTGTCTATCAGTAACAACGACTGCCGACGGTGTGTGTATTCATAAATAGTTCAATGGATTTTCAAGCAAACACTTAGACTGAAATAATACGTATCTTTATATCTTTGCGCCATAGAATAAACAAAAAGAAGTTTATAATGAACTAAAACCCTTTACACAGGAGAGAAGGGAAGTGGTACATATAACCCAAATAAACCTGAAAGTTCTTCATTGGTTCTTTCCCTGAGCAGACATCTATTACCACAGTTCATATTTATACAGTGTTATGTGAGCACCAGATGGACAATGTGAGAGTTGTTGTTGTTGTTGTTGTTGTTGTTGTTGTTTATGTTGCCTTTGCTGTTACCATGGCAGTTACCATGGTAGCTAAGCTTTAAGTCACTGGTACATGCATGTGAACAGATGTATATCCTGTGACATATTTACGTACAAACAACAGAGGGTGTGGTTTCACATTATTCACAAGAACTGTGAAACGAAAAAAGAATGAATTTCTGTTTTCACAGTGTCAACTGACAGTACCATTATAAACTGGGCACAGCCATTATTGCCATGACAACACCATTTAATGATATAACAAATAAGAAATTTGTCACACAATCACTCTTTTATGAAGGGAAATTTTAAGTCATGACATAATGTCTGAGGCTGCTTCACACGTTCACTGATACAGACAAACAAAACTCGTTCTAGTGTCAGTCTGCCCCCTGAGGAGGAACCGATAAGACTAGGACAAAGCTAGCTGTAAATAACTCCTTATCAATCAGTCATGAAACCCTTTGATAAACACTTGTTAGAGTTGTGTAGATTAGAGGTATTCATTACAAGTCCCTTCTAAACATTCCCTACACTCAACAAGTCACAGTTTGTCTCCGCACATGCAAGTATCAAATGAATCTGTAACCAGACAAGCCCACACAAGCTCATTTGTATTAGTGGGTGTTGCCCTCTTTGTTTATCTCGCTGGTTGCTGCTGGCAACTTACCCCAAAGAGTCCTGCATAGAAACTGTTGCTTGGAAAGGCAGTGGTCCTTTCTCCACCTTCGTAAGCCTGTTGCAGCTCCAGCAATGTTGGAGAAGGAAAGCCATGGCTGAAGCCTCCAAGGATTCCTCCCATGCATGCCACCAGAGCACACAGTAGCAGGGGCACGGAGAAACCAGACTCCACTGCCTGCTCTGGACCGTTCTGGACTTTGCTGTTTTTATTCATCTTGAGGGGTGTTGCAGCGGTTACGCCATTCGAGTTAGCATCATTGCCAACAGCCCTAGTGGTTACCGAAGTTTGGTCTCCAGTTGGTGGGAATGCAGGAAGGACTGTCTGGTCGCCGTCTTTTTCCTCCGTTTGTTCGACGACTTCCGGAACATTCATATCTTTGAGCTCAAACGACTCCGGATTTTCATCCTCAGACACTCCACCAATCATATTCACGAGAACTACTCTATCCATAGCCCAAGAACTCGTGACTGACTAACCCTCGAAGTAGACCTAGAACAGGTAACTGCAATAGTAGCCCCACCTTCTATTTATATCTCTCCCCGGTTGAACATTACTTTTATAGGCATGAACTCCTCCACCACGCTCCGCCCACTCTACCGCGCCCACTATGTTGAAATTTCATTCTCGAGTAATTTGGTTCCAAATACTCAGCGCTGAATTGCCCTTGAAGTTGGCGCGGAACACCACGAAAAACAAAACAAAACAATTTCTGACCACCCCGCCCCCTCCCTCCCCACACAGTAAACCCTTCACCCCCCCACACACACCCCTCCACCGTGTACACACACCAGCTGAACATTTCGAAGGTTGCCCGTTAAGTCCTAATTCGAGTAAGTCTGTGAATGTCATTGTAGTGGGGGCCAGTCAGCCCCTTCAGTTCATTCAGTTGTACTCGCTGAGTCAAATTCACTAACGTTTTACTTTGTAGCTACTAGTCGACCAGAGGGGACACTAACATGGCGGTTTACTCTTGGCAATTGAGAAGGTAGGCTATGTAGACTAGACCCGTTGCGAATGTTTAACTGTAAATAGACTTTTATTGTTATTTTCCGTTGAATGTTTGTGTAAACGAAAGAGCACATGTTGACATAGTAAAATAAAAATAAAAATCCATTACATCTGCCAGCACTAGCTAGTTGGAAGGAGGAGTGGTGTTTTGCATTGAGCAAGTGCAAGCATTTAGCCAGCACATTCTGTAGCAGTCCTGTGGTGGGCCAATAATGCACACACACACACATACACACGGTTAGAGATTTGGTCGGATTCCAAGTTTCAGTGGTTTTTAAAAGCTCCCGGGCAGTCTGTGTGTGGGGGAGGGGAGGCATATATAAGCCAATGTAACTCGATATGTCAACGGCTATTGGTGCAACGCTAGGCTAGTAGGAGTGGGGGAACTTTGAGGCAAGTTTGGCTAGCCAGTTCAGTTCTCAGTGTGGAGTGAAAGCTTCAACTTGCTATGAGATAGAGGCAGTTGCTATTTTTGCCCCTAGGCTATCTACCAGGTCAATTTTTATTTTTGATTGAGGGCCAAATAGACTTTGTGGGTCTTCACCAAGTCTAGCACCGTGGTGGTGTGGTACCTTTGGATAAGGTTAGTCTCTTTCGTGTCATCATTCACTTGTGTGTGTGTGTGTGTTGAACTGGGCGATAGCGAGGTAATGGTGTGAGCATGTGTGATTGGGTGTGACTATATCTTGTCTAGACAGTCAAGATACGGTAGTGCTGTGAGTGACAAGGTGTGAATTGTATTTTAATTAGAACCGACTTATGCATTTCTTTGTGATTTTATATTTTGTGGTGAGGGAGCAGTCAGTGTGTGTAGCTGTTTAGTGCTCATAGAATTGCTGGCTTTCTCAGGGGGTAAAGTTTAAGATATTTAAGTTAGAATTCAGGAACTCTGTAAAAGTTCAGGATTGTTCGACAGGTTTCTGCTGGTATGTGAAGCTGGGTTTAGACTTGAAGTAGAGGACAGACAGACAGACAGTTCAAAGCACGACTGTTGTATGATTTGTTGAGCTGACTGGAGCTGTGATTCTGTCTACTAACAACAACATTTGTTGTGGCATTGTTTGTGAGTGTATTTACTTCCACTGAGCCTGTGCAGTTTCAAGGAAGTGGTGGATGTTGTTGTGCTACTCTTATGTGCACTGGCTTCTTCAGAGAGTTTCCCAGAATTCCATTCATCAGTTCCAAAAGTAATTCTAACTGAAGAATAAGGTTACGGAAACGTCTGAAGCTCCGTCTTTGTAGTAGCACGGGCAGTGTGATGGGTATCTCTTGGCGAGTGTCGATGTGGTAGAGCTCTGACTGTTCATACGTACTTTACCTCCTACGGGATTACGATGCTCCTCTATAAGATTGTATTATGTTATAAAAATATGAATCCCTTTACCTACTCAATGGCTACGTAATTTTCTAGGAAGTATATCTATGTTTATATTGTTAGTGAGCAGGGGGCGTGGTTATGGGTAGGGGGCGTGGTTATGGGTATTTTAAATGTATGTGTACATTTTGTTATTGTGTGTATATTTAGTACATGTATAGATTAATTATTATGTATGTATATATGTATGTATGTGAGTATGTATGTGTGTGGTCGATATTGCCAGAGTGTCCAGCAACAATCCATACATAAGATGAAGTGTTTGTCACTATTGTTTTGGAGCTGCCATCATTAGCATGTGTGGCTTGCTTTGGTCCAACAACCTACTATTTGTGGTCGAGTTAAGTGGGGAGCTCCTAGAACTTCTAGCTCTCAAGGTCATGTTTGTGTGTTTGTATGAACATGAGCTCAAGTGGAACTAGCAGTGTGGTCCCTCTTCTTCAACAATTGCTATTCTGTCCTCTTCTTCAGTCCTTGCTATTCTGTCCCTCTTCTTCAGTCCTTGCTATTCTGTCCCTCTTCCTCAACAATTGCTATCTGTCCCTCTTCTTCAGTCCTTGCTATTCTGTCCCTCTTCTTCAGTCCTTGCTATTCTGTCCCTCTTCTTTCTATGTCTATGATTTCATTCTCTCCTCCGACATTTTGCCTGCATTTCTAAGATATTTTCTGAAGGTCACAGTTCATAGCCTGAAGGTGTCCATCTCTGTGGTTGTCTTCTTCTCTGGTTACACTTCCTTCACCCTCTCTCTCTCTTTCTCACCTGTTCTGATGTTCAGGTCTAATGCCTCCTCCTGTAGTAGTACAGCTGGTCTCTTCCTTCTCTTCCTTCTTGTTCAGTAGTGTGTCTGACACCTCAGGTTTGTGTCATGTCCAGGGCTGGCTGTAGAGTTTAGAAAGAGGTGAAGAATTGATTAGCTCAGGTACAGGTTTACTTGATAGAAGTGTTTGTCTGTGATGTGCCTGGCCTCCCACTAGTCCTCTTCGTGTCTGGGATGTGCCTGGCCTCCCACTAGTCCTCTTCGTGTCTGGGATGTGCCTGGCCTCCCACTAGTCCTCTTCGTGTCTGGGATGTGCCTGGCCTCCCACTAGTCCTCTTCATGTCTGGGATGTGCCTGGCCTCCCACTAGTCCTCTTTGTGTCTGGGATGTGCCTGGCCTCCCACTAGTCCTCTTCGTGTCTGGGATGTGCCTGGCCTCCCACTAGTCCTCTTCATGTCTGGGATGTGCCTGGCCTCCCACTAGTCCTCTTCGTGTCTGGGATGTGCCTGGCCTCCCACTAGTCCTCTTCATGTCTGGGATGTGCCTGGCCTCCCACTAGTCCTCTTCGTGTCTGGGATGTGCCTGGCCTCCCACTAGTCCTCTTCGTGTCTGGGATGTGCCTGGCCTCCCACTAGTCCTCTTCGTGTCTGGGATGTGCCTGGCCTCCCACTAGTCCTCTTGTGTCTGGGATGTGCCTGGCCTCCCACTAGTCCTCTTCGTGTCTGGGATGTGCCTGGCCTCCCACTAGTCCTCTTCGTGTCTGGGATGTGCCTGGCCTCCCACTAGTCCTCTTCGTGTCTGGGATGTGCCTGGCCTCCCACTAGTCCTCTTCGTGTCTGGGATGTGCCTGGCCTCCCACATCCTCTTCGTGTTGGCTGCATACTCTGCTATAATGTAATCCTACGTTGAACTTTGTGACTTATGCACAGTTTATAAATTCATGAATATGGTTGGATAGAAGGGAGGGTCAGCCCCTCCCCCATTGAATAGAAGGAAGGGTCAGCCCCTCCCCCATAGCCACCTTCGTGGATCCGACCTTGGTAGTTACAGTTCAGGAGTCACATGTGGTATGGGATGTCACTATCTTAGACTTATTAATGGACCGTTTACCCAGAGAGTGGGTTCTTTTTTTTTTAATGCCAGAACCTATAGAATCTGTTGCTTGCTTGTATATGTTCGTGTGTGTCATGCACGAAGTAGGTATGTGTGTGTGTGTGTGTGTGTGTGTGCAATGCCCAGTACACATCTATTGGCTTTGCTCAGTTCTGTGTGGGCCAAGTAGGTTGTTGAACTATGACCTCACTTATGCAGTGCCTCAGTAAGTGAATGTTGAGAGGTGTCACAAGGTAACAACAACCAGTGATAGGTGGAATGATAGGTGAGTGAGTGGGCGGAATTGTAGGTAAATGAGTGGGCGGAATGGTAGGTAAATGAGTGGGAGGAATGGTAGGTAAATGAGTGGGCGGAATGGTAGGTGAATGAGTGGATGGACCAGTAGGTGAATAAGGGGGTGGGTTGATGGTGAGTGAGGGTCATTGAATGGATGTGTGTGTGTGTGCGCGCGTGCCACTGGTTGTGTGCATGAGTAAGTTTTGTAGTTCTAGGATTACAGGAATATCTACGGCTTAACACTCGCTTACAATTTCTCAAGGGACAGATCTTTTCCCTAGGTCATATAACATTTGTTGCTATGGTAATAGATGGTGGTGGATGGTTCGTATAAAACTTAACGAGAGGGTCTTGTATAGGATGTGTTAGTTTGTGTGTTTGTTTGTGCAGGTGTTACATTGTGGCATTCACAGTGTGTACTCATTGAAAGTGGGTGTGGTTTGTTCTATTACAATGAGATGCATGCTCTATGCAGTAGTCAGTAATGCTTGCTATGGAGGAGAACGCAGTGATTCACAGAGGGTGTTATGAGGCTTTGTTTTGCAGAACTAGTTCTTTCTTCCTCCATTCCAGCCCAACACTACATGACCCAGTCAGTCAGTCAGTCAGTCAGTCTGTCAGTCAGTGAGTCAGTCAGTCAGTCAGTCAGTCTGTCAGTCAGTCAGTCAGTCAGTCAGTCAGTCAGTCAGTCAGTCAGTGAGTCAGTCAGTCAGTCAGTCAGTCAGTCAGTCAGTCAGTGAGTCAGTCAGTCAGTCAGTCAGTGAGTCAGTCAGTCAGTGAGTCAGTCAGTCAGTCAGTCAGTCAGTCAGTCAGTCAGTCAGTCAGTCAGTGAGTCAGTCAGTCTGCCAGTCTGTCAGTCAGTCAGTCAGTCTGTCAGTCAGTCTGTCAGTCAGTCAGTCAGTCAGTCTCAGAATAGTCTAGTCCTCAAACTCAAAATAAGTGACATATTCTACCATATGACATCGAGTGTTGGCATGGCAGCCTGCAATCAAGGCACTAAGTGGTAGTGTAGCTCAGATGGTGTGTGAACAGATGCAGCATTCTTCTGAAGTGTCATTGAACTCTGGCACACACACACACACACACACACACACACACACACACTGTAGTGACTCTACTTAGAGATGTGTATGGAGCATCTGAGGAACACCTGTTGAACTTTGACTGAATGAATGAATGAATGAGTGTGTGTGAGTGCATATATATATATATATATATATATATATTGGTGTGTAGTGGCTCTTAAATATTCAACAGTGCCACACACATACATACATTAAGAGCAGGGTTTAGTGCTATGTTAGTAACCGGTCTGGCAGCATTCCTGGCCAGGTGTCAGGCTTAGTTCTCTGAGGAAGGGGAAATTCCTGAACTTTATAGTATACTCTGACTGATGGAATAAGATAGGTGTGTGTGTGCAAGGGGTGTGTCATTATTATGTGGGCGTGTGTGCTGGAGGGATATGGAACGCATGCATGTGCGAGCTTACACGCGCACACGTGATGTGCATGACTATTTTTGAGTTGTTTGTCGATTTGGTTCTGCTAAACTAGATTAATTGTAAGTCCACCATCTTTCTCTCAGTTGTAAGCAGCGTGGTTAATTAAATCTCAAGATCCAATACCTGTTACATACCCAACTACGCTAACCAGCTTAGCTCCTTCACAGGCAAGAATGCAGATGTTGCTATGAAGATGTTATACCCTTTGTGGTGAGCTATTGGGATGTATTGACCTGTTGTCGTGTGTGTGTGTGTTATTTGAGCGGCTATGTGACAGGTGTCATGTGTTAGCTAGGGAGTTAAAGATGTGCATCGATGCATCAGCAAACCTCGTCAACTTTCACCTCCGCTCATTGATGGGCTTTTTTGTATGTTGTTGTAGAGATTTGACAAGACGAATGGCCTCAAGCAAGTCATTCGAAGATTATCCTGGGACAGAGTCAGGAGACGTTCATGAAACTCCGCCCACTGGATACCGAAAGCCAGTAAGTGTCCACAATGTTTTTTGTTCATGTATGTTTAATTTTAGCAAGTTTTTATGATAGTCACACCTTACCATTTCACTGGCTTATTGCACCCTTGATGAATTCTACAGCTTCTCTCCCCCAGCCCAGCTCTAGTAATCTTAGTGTTCAGAAATCAACACTGTTAAGTTGTGTGTTCGCCGCCTGACATCACTCTGAGGAGAATTAGTAGTGTCATCTAGCATCTCTGGAGGATACTTATGAGCTACTACTAAGATGTGGAGTATTTGACACTTGTAACAGCCCAGCTTTGCAAGGCCTGGATGTCTGCCTGTGGACGTCCATTACCCTATCACACGTGCTATTACCCTATCACACGTGCTATTACCCTATCACACGTGCTATTACCCTATCACACGTGCTATTACCCTATCACACGTGCTATTACCCTATCACACGTGCTATTACCCTATCACACGTGCTATTACCCTATCACACGTGCTATTACCCTATCACACGTGCTATTACCCTACCTCATGTACATGTTATATATACACCATGAGGTGGAGGTTGGTATGGGATTTACACAACCGAGGGCTGAAGGCCCTAGGAGAGTGTAAGTCCCAATACGGACCAAGCAGAGTGGTGCAACTTGTACCGTAGCTCTAGGCTATAGGAAACGCTTAAAATTTATTTTTGTATTGGACGGTTCACTTGTTAGGAGGTGTGAAATATATTCAACTCAAACTGAGCAATCTGATTGGACAGTTTGAACGTACCATGGTACAATTATGTATCGACAATCGTCTGGAACTTGTACAGCCTTCATAATGATGTGGCAGTTCACACAGAATCCGGCAGAATAGCCCAGTGCAGATATTCTTTTAATCCTTTTTTGGAATTTACGCATGAAAAGGTAAGAAATTAGAAATTAGGTAAAGAGTCAAATTATAAAGCAATACTGGAAGCTATAGAGAATGTTTCCATGACGACACAGAACTGTAGCAGTATGAGGATCTGACTGAGGATAGACTAGAGGACCCCAACACTCGTTGCCATGGCAACCTGCATACTGATCATGGTTGGTATAATGGCAGTTGTCAGTTTCCCATGTTTGTTGATTCTCAGCTGGAATGTAGCGTCCTCGTAGCCATGCCGACAGGGTGCCAGCTGTTAGGACCACACCCCTTGTGCTTAGGGTAGTCCGTGTTTTCAAGAATTGCATTTAACATGTATTCAATTTGTAGAAAACCACACCCCTTTTGGTATCAGATTCCTTTTAAGGTCAATACCCTGGGGAAATTTTTTTAGGGATAAGCAGAATACTTTTGGAATGAGTTCAAGAGGTTAGGGGGCGTGTATGGGGGAGGGGTACGGACGACTATTAGGCGCTTCGTGCTGAGGTAGCCGCCAAATTACTTGTACGGTGGGACAGTGCATATGTGTGTGTGTGTGTGTGTGTGTGTGTGTGTGAAAACTGATGCTGCACTTGGTGGGTTTGAGGAATAAGGAGAGGGGGCGTGGCAGGTAGACCACCTACAATGTACCTACTCCAGCTAGGCATACACACACACACACACATACACACACACATACGTACATACGTATGTTATATTGGAGTATATGCTAATTCTTTTGATGGACCTATCAAGTCAACTAAACTTGTGCAATTAATCAGTGTGTGTGCATGTGTGTGTGTGCATGTGTGAGTGTGTGTGTGTGTGTGTGTGTGTGTGTGTGTGTGTGTGTGTGTGTGTGTGACAAGCCAGCTAAGAGTCCTGGAGACTAATATTAAAATAATACTAAATGCTGTAGTAATGAAGACATTCCAATGTTGTCTCCTTGGCGACCGCATTCCGTGAAGTCAGTTTGGAATTTATGTCGTCTGAGACACCACAAGATTATGTGTGTTGTCTGCATCATGGCAACTAGGTGTGAAGATGCCGCACATAAGTTGTAGTTTGAGCTTATTGAAGCCATTCTGTCTGCCTTTCTCAGACTCGGGCTGGAATTGACAATGTCACACACATACAATCTTACTTCCAAGACCACACCCCTAACCACACCTATCTTCATTTATCTGCATGAGTTATTGCTAGGATTTTGTTTGTATTGTAAATATATATATTTAGTTACATTAATAAACATACTGTATCTATTTATAGAAATTCAGTAACTTTGAAGTGATCCACCCATGCATAGCAACGACCTCCCACCTGCATTCACAGATGACCAGCTCATCGCTTGACTTGCCCAAATATATGACTAGGTCCTGCCCCGCCCACCTGTGCTTTCTCTAGCCTGTCTAGCTGGGTGTCAGCCATTTTGTCTCAACTGAGTGTCTGTTAGCATATCAGAAGAGAGGGTAACCATAGTAACAGGGCTTCACTAAGATAACAGGGTAGAGGAGGTCCAAGTGAAATGTGTGTGTGTATGTGTGTGTGTGAAAGCAGTTTATATAGGACCCGGTATCTTCCAGTCGTCCCTAGAATAGGTGTGGTCTTGGTAATGATAACTGATTTCTTTCCTCGTCTGACTATTGTACGATGCACACATTCAGTATGCAACTCAAGTTGTTGTTGTTTGTTTGTTTGTTTGTTGTTTTGTTTTCCTTTCCATTTCTCTCTGTAAACTCCTGTATACCAGTCATCACTGTAACCACACCCACTTCTGTATACCAGTCATCACTGTAACCACACCCACTTCTGTATACCAGTCATCACTGTAACCACACCCACTGCTGTTTTGTGTGTTTCTGTAGTTCTCTCCCATAGCTGAAGAAGAAGAAGAGGAGACACTCCATAGACTGCATGGACTAGAAGGAGGAGGAGGAGGCGGAGCTAACTCTCACAGGTCCACTCCCCCCAGGTGATTTGCAACAGTGAATCCTATCATTATTAATTACTAGTGATGTGCTTGAGCACAAATGGCGAGCGAGCCTAAAGACTATACTATTTTTATATGAATGATTTTGACTTCTAACACTGAAGCTACTGAAAACAAGGTAGAGTTTTTAAATTACGCATACACTGTAAAAGGATTTCAGTGCCATAGTAACAACTCTCTGCAACTGCTTGAATTGAAGGAAAAACAACAACAAAACAATACACGCTATTTAAACGTTTTCTTTGTGATATTCTTTAGCTAAATAGTGGCTGTAAAGCACAATGCTTTGACACAACTGGACATACACCTACACAAGACTTACCTTCGCGGTTAGTCTAGTGGACAATGCATTTTCAAGTAAATACTGTTGCGTATGGCTTATAACCATGCCAAAGAGCGCATTGACTTACCACCACCACTAACTCGAATAGAAATGGAAGTCCCGTTAGTTTTCAAGTTTTAACTGGACCCGTAAAATAATTCAAACGGTAAACAATTCAATTTCTAGGGTGATACGGGTACTGATCGATAAAAAGAGGATTCTGTTTAGTTAAGTTTGGGACGGGGTCGACCACCGAACTAACACAAAAACGCGAGGGTCAAAGTACAAAAATGCCTTACGTACGTCCAAACATAAATAAACAAACATCCCCGATTTTCAATTGTGTTACCCCTGTAAGTGTCTCGCTCGCTCGCCAATTGCATACACCAATAGGTGTATAAACCTATGGTATGTTAGTGGAGCCATGGCATCCCCCACTATTGGGGCATTACATACACCTATGGTATGTTAGTGGAGCCCATGGCACCCCCCACTATTGGGGCATTACATACACCTATGGTATGTTAGTGGAGCCCATGGCATCCCCCACTATTGGGGCATTACATACACCTATGGTATGTTAGTGGAGCCCATGGCACCCCCCACTATTGGGGCATTACATACACCTATGGTATGTTAGTGGAGCCCATGGCATCCCCCACTATTGGGGCATTACATACACCTATGGTATGTTAGTGGAGCCATGGCATCCCCCACTATTGGGGAAAATCTAGAGGGTTGATTTCTCATATACACACTTTTACACCAGCAACACTGCCCTTGGACCCCTCCCGTAGTGAAACATCTTACTGCACCACTGTGTCTTTTACTCAATTTCTAAAAGCCACAGAGTATGAAACTACTTGAATAGAGTCACTAATGGACCAATCAGATGCTTGCATGTGACTAGCTACGTTCTAAATAATATACTTTCAACACTAGCAGGATCGCTGCTTCAATGTGAGACTTATTACGCTTTCTTCTTCATGAAAGTGTTCATCTTGCCTGTGCGTTGAGATATTTGTGTTTGTTTGCTAATGTTCGTGAGTTCTGTCAGTCTGGCTTCAGTCGGTAAGGTGTGGGATTGTGAGAGATGTGTGGTTGTTGCTAAGTGGGAGGGGATGCTGCCATTGATTAGCGAGATTTGTTGTCATAGAAACACAATGGTTGGTTGTGCTTCATTTAAAGTTAGCAATGGGAACTCTGACTGGTCACAGCTGCTGCCCATTGAGTAGTTCTGTCACGTGCAGTACAGGAGATGTAAGGTGTACACTAGCCAGCTAGGTATGGTCTCAACACTGGCTGGAAAGCTCTGGTCTGACTGACTGACTGACTGCCTGCATCAGTTGGTGGCCATCCTCTGCACTAAGGTATTCTACAAAGATAGAGTTAGTTCTCTGACCTCTGCTGTACTCTGACCTCTGCTGTACTCCAGTCATCCGTTGAAAAGGTGGCATTATTTGGTCGTTTCTCTCTAAGAACTGCAACTCCAGCTGGTTAGTGATGTCCATCTGTTAGGGATTTCAATGTCATAGTGATCATTTAGAGCAGATCATATCATAGCTGTAGCTTTTGATGCTCTCCAGCTTGTCATCTAGTAGTAGAATTTCAGAAGAAAGTATAACTGGAGGCGTGTCTAACTAGAGGTGTGTCTAACTGGAGGCGTGTCTAACTGGAGGTGTGTCTAACTAGAGGTGTGTCTAACTGGAGGTGTGTCTAACTGGAGGTGTGTCTAACTAGAGGTGTGTCTAACTGGAGGTGTGTCTAACTGGAGGTGTGTCTAACTAGAGGTGTGTCTAACTGGAGGTGTGGAGGTGTGTCTAACTGGAGGTGTGTCTAACTGGAGGTGTGTCTAACTAGAGGTGTGTCTAACTGGAGGTGTGTCTAACTGGAGGTGTGCGTGTCTAACTAGAGGCGTGTCTAACTGGAGGTGTGTCTAACTGGAGGCGTGTCTAACTGGAGGCGTGTCTAACTAGAGTGTCTAACTGAGGCGTGTCTAACTGGAGGTGTGTCTAACTGGAGGTGTGTCTAACTGGAGGTGTGTCTAACTGGAGGTGTGTCTAACTGGAGGTGTGTCTAACTGGAGGTGTGTCTAACTGGAGAGGCGTGTCTAACTGGAGGCGTGTCTAACTGGAGGTGTGTCTAACTGGAGGTGTGTCTAACTAGAGGCGTGTCTAACTGGAGGTGTGTCTAACTAGAGGTGTGTCTAACTGGAGGCGTGTCTAACTGGAGGTGTGTCTAACTGGAGGTGTGTCTAACTGGAGGTGTGTCTAACTGGATGTGTGTCTAACTGGAGGCGTGTCTAACTAGAGGTGTCTGGAGGTGTGTCTAACTAGAGGGCGTGTCTAACTGGAGGCGTGTCTAACTGGAGGTGTGTCTAACTAGAGGTGTGTCTAACTGGAGGTGTGTCTAACTGGAGGTGTGTCTAACTGGAGGTGTGTCTAACTAGAGGTGTGTCTAACTGGAGGTGTGTCTAACTGGAGGCGTGTCTAACTGGAGGTGTGTCTAACTGGAGGTGTGTCTAACTAGAGGCGTGTCTAACTGGAGGTGTGTCTAACTAGAGGTGTGCTAACTGGAGGCGTGTCTAACTGGAGGTGTGTCTAACTGGAGGTGTGTCTAACTGGAGGTGTGTCTAACTGGATGTGTGTCTAACTGGAGGTGTGTCTAACTAGAGGTGTGTCTAACTGGAGGTGTGTCTAACTGGAGGTGTGTCTAACTAGAAGTGTGTCTAACTGGAGGCGTGTCTAACTGGAGGCGTGTCTAACTGGAGGCATGTCTAACTGGAGGTGTGTCTAACTGGAGGTGTGTCTAACTAGAGGCGTGTCTAACTGGAGGCGTGTCTAACTGGAGGTGTGTCTAACTGGAGGTGTGTCTAACTAGAGGCGTGTCTAACTGGAGGTGTGTCTAACTAGAGGTGTGTCTAACTGGAGGCGTGTCTAACTGGAGGAGTGTCTAACTGGAGGCGTGTCTAACTGGAGGTGTGTCTAACTACGAGGTGTGGCTGTTGGTCACACTGGAGGTGTGTCTCACTGAGGCGGGGCTTACTGGAAGTTGTGTGTCTAATGGAGGTTTGTGTATAACTAGAGGCGTTGTCTAACTGGAAGTGTGTATAACTAGAGGGTGCTAACTGGAGGCGTGTCTACTGGAGGTGTGTCAACTGGAGGTGGTTAACTGGAGTGTGTTCTAAACTGGATGTGTGTCGAACTGGGAGGTGTGTCTAACTAGAGGGGTGTTCTAACTGGAGGTGTTGTGTCTAACTGAGGGTGTCTACAGAGTGTGTCTAAACTGGAGGCGTGTCTAACGGAGGCGTGTTACTGGAGGCATGTCTAAACGGGAGGTGTGTTTCTAACTGCTGGAGGAGTGTCTAACGAGGCAGTGCTCGAACTGGAGGCGGTCTAACTGATGGTGTGTCTAATGGAGGGTGTCTAACTGAGGCGTGTCTAACTGGAGGGTGTGTTTACTAGAGGTGTGTCTAATGGAGGGTGTCTTACTGGAGGAGAGTAGTGTTCTAACTGGCAGGGTGCTAAAAAACTGGAGGGGTTCTAAAATGGAGTGTGTCTAACTAGAGGTGTGTCTAACTAGAGGTGTGTCTAACTGGAGGCGTGTCTAACTGGAGGCGTGTCTAACTGGAGGCGTGTCTAACTGGAGGTGTGTCTAACTGGAGGTGTGTCTAACTAGAGGTGTGTCTAACTGGAGGTGTGTCTAACTGGAGGTGTGTCTAACTAGAGGTGTGTCTAACTGGAGGCGTGTCTAACTGGAGGTGTGTCTAACTGGAGGCGTGTCTAACTGGAGGTGTGTCTGTGGTGGTCTCTTCAAGATTACATGCCGTGTTTTGTAGCTATTTGTATTTGATCTGAGCCCGACTTGATCTTTGGATGTGTGTGTGTGTGTGTGTGTGTGTGTAATTTATTTCTGGTTTATTTGGAAGTCTTCAATATCCTAGCAACCACTCGCCACGACTTTTTGTGATTAAAATGTGATAGTTTTGTATATTTGTAACTTTAATCTAATCTGCTGTTAATTCTTGCTTGATAGCATCAGTCACTTTTTTCTCGTTTATTTTTCTTGACCTATGAATGCACACACACCACTGCCATTGTCACTACTGATGATGCTTTACCAACCCAGCTCAGCTTACATGATTACACACACACACACACACACACGTCATCATCGATACTTCATTAACCCGGCTTAGCTAACGAGTTCTTCATGAATACACAGCACTGTGTTGTTGCTACTGACACAAAGTCTGTTATGATGAAGATTTAATTCTGACTACATGGGAACAAGGCAAGCCTAGAACACCTTTTAGAGGGCAAGGCCACCGCCACCGCCAGTGCTACAACAGAGACTACCTACCTACCCACCGCCAGTGCTACAACAGAGACTACCTACCTACCCACCGCCAGTGCTACAACAGAGACTACCTACCTACCCACCGCCAGTGCTACAACAGAGACTACCTACCTCCCCACCGCCAGTGCTACAACAGAGACTACCTACCTACCCACCGCCAGTGCTACAACAGAGACTACCTACCTACCCACCGCCAGTGCTACAACAGAGACTACCTACCTACCCACCGCCAGTGCTACAACAGAGACTACCTACCTACCCACCGTCAGTGCTACAACAGAGACTACCTACCTACCTGATGATACATCCTAATAGTGTCTCACTTGCTGCCAATTTATTGTACGAGTTTGTATGTGTGTGTGTGTGCACCATGTGTGGCTGATAGAGCTGCTCCCATCCTCTGGTTGTCACGCTCAGTTAATCCATCTCTCCAATGTGGTGGTTGCTATGTTGGGACGAGAAGGATGCGGTGAGAGGCTCATCACATTCTGCCGAACAATGAAATTATATTTTAGTATAAATTTCATAATATTTCTTCTCCTTATTAACCTTATTAGCAATCAAGTCCTTCATATCATGACTTACTCAAGTGTATGTATGTATGTATGTGTGTATGTATATATATATGCTACATGGGATTTAAGTGTGTGTGTGTGTGTGTGTACCAGTATCATCTGATGTTTCTCCCCATTCCCTTCAGGTCATCCACAAGTCCTAAACACACTTCATTGAGCCCTTCGTCCAGCTCTGGTCACTCCTCCCCTCGGTCCCCGCCCACTTACCCACCTCCGCCCCCCTCATCGCAGCCCCCTCCGCTACCTCCTGGACAAAACCGTATTCACACGATTCATCAAAACTCACCCGGTACCAGAATGAAGTCTGGTAAAGGGTCAACTCGTCAGTCTTCAGCAAAGCAGAACTATGATAACCAGCACCAATATTCCCAACATGGCAGCTACTCCAACGATTCGTCTTATGTGGGGAAAGGTGTGGCCAATTCTAAACCACACCCACAGCAATACGGCCACTCGAACATCCCCTCATCTGGCTATCCAGCTAAAGGCCAAGCCAACGACAAGTTCTATTCCAATAAACAGATTCCCGTGTCAGGGCTGACCTCGGGCCATTCTGCTGAAGTAACTACTAAAATAGTAGCCTCCAAGCAATACGCAATGCCTGTGGTGGACCACGCCTCTAAGGAAACTGGCAGCGATCTATCCAGAGTGGATCACGCTACATCAGGTGATCTCTCCAGGGGAGATCATGTGACATCATGTGACCCAGGAATCCGAGAGTGTCCCTCTGGGGCCAGCAGTCCTAGTAGTACCCCTAACAACACTCTCGTGAAGGGGTCTAGAGTTCCGCTACAATACGATCCTCTAACTGCCTCCTCTAGCGACAATCAATTGTTAGTTGGTAACCGTAGGCAACTATCTCAGTCGTCTTCTGGCGAGCAGCTGGAAAGTCGCAGTGACACTAACCTATTAAGTTATCATTCCTATCCGGGTAGCAGCGCTAACGAGGCGTTGGAATCCCAAGGAGGCAGAGTCACTAAGAACTCTGCCTCTCGAGCTGTGCAGAAGAAGCCTGGCATTCAGGGACAGGACACAGGGCGGGCAATGGGGGCGGGGCCTACTGGACAAGCTCAGCAGAACGGATCCAGGACCGAAGGACAAGGTGAGAGAGAGAGGGAGAAAGTGAGAGATTCTGAAGTGGAAACCAGCTACATTACATAGTTGTGCCACTTTATATGGTTACCATGACAACTTTAATGTGACCCGCCATCACTTGCATGTACACACAAACCCCAGCCAGTGACACTTAATATCTACTGTCTAATTTTGAATTTACAACATCGTGTTGTAACCAGACATCAGGACATGTGCTTGCAGTAACACAGCCTGCAGAATGGTTTATTAGAAATATACAGTAGGGGTCAAAAATAAGTTCCCATTGAGTCGTTTTAAGGACTTTCTAAAGTCTGTACGGAAGACTTTTAACACCGATTCTTTTGTGCAACTTTTAGCCTTTTTTTTTTTTTTTTGTAGCGACCTTTTACTGCAACGTTTTTCTCTAGCGACCTTCTAGAGCACTTCAGTTGGTTCAGCTGCTGGTGACTAGTGTGGTTGGCATTGGTTGATAAAAAGTCGTTAAAACGTCTCTTTGCCCTAGAGACTATTTTTCTGTTACTCACACTAAAAAGTCTGGTCACTATGGGAACTTTTTTTTGACCCCTACTGTATTTCCTAATCTGGAAATCCCCAAGCTAGCATGCAGCATGGCAGCCAGCATCCTCTAAGCTGATGTCTCCCCCAGCATGCAGCATGGCAGCCAGCATCCTCTAAGCTGATGTCTCCCCCAGCATGCAGCATGGCAGCCAGCATCCTCTAAGCTGATGTCTCCCCCAGCACGCAGCATGGCAGCCAGCACAGCTACCAACCTGGACAGTCTGCACTGGTTACATTTACAGTCTTCAGGAGTCCTGGGGGAGACATCAGCTTAGAGGATGTCTGCTGCAAGTGAACTTGCTTACTTCAGAGTGAACCTTAGGCTCGTCCTGCACACAGTAGCACCTGGGTCAAGTCATCCCTGCTATATTATTGCTATATTATATTATATTATATCCTTGGGCTGTGGAATAAACACTGTAATGATGTTGATGCTGTTAGGGGACAATGACGGTGTTGAAGCAGGACCACGCCCACCTTCTAGTGACTCTGGTTACGTCCCGTCATCATCATCGTCATCCGCCCACTCACTGCAGAGCAACCTCACACCTTCAACAGGTAAGGTAGAGTAGACACCACTGATTGAAGCCGCTGGAGGCGTGGCTAATTCACTCACAACCCTGGCATGGAATGAGTGGGTGGAGCTTAATGTTTATGGGGGAGGGGTTTGCCCTATCATGTTGCTTTGGTTATAAGCTAGCTATTGAGAAAGACTTAACTAAATTCTGCTAGAAACATTTAGAGCAGGTTCCTAGCCACACCCACCTCCCAGTGACGCCCACTCTCATGGCATTCCTCCATTTCCTGTTTGTTTGGTGTTTTAATTAGAAGCGGACCATAATGATGAGTCAGATCCTGCCCTCGGGGGGATGTCCACCAGTTCCAGCACGGAGGAACTGGCCAAGATCAATGACGGGTCATGTGATGGAGAGGACAGTACTGATGGGGCCACACCCACTCAGATTGTGAAGCCAGAACCCACCAAGTCTGCCAAACCACACCCACAGCAACAACATCAAAAGGACTTCACTCAGAGTTACCCGCCAATGGCGGGAACTTATTCTTCCAGTCAGGGATCTCACATAGCCCCTCCCCCTTTGGGCTACTCTAATGTCCCTGACCAGTCTTCTTCTTATGCCCCGCCCACTTCTTCTGCTCATCAGCACCATGCCTTCAGTCTGTCTCAGCCTGGACCCTCTCAGACACTTCCTTCACAATCATCCCTGTCAAACTCACAAGGAAGCCACTCCCAAGGCCACACCTACTATCCTGCCCCCCACCAAAATCAAGTTGCCATGGATGTGGCTGGCAGGGATGGGGGCGGGGCTGGGGGCGGGGCTGGTGGCAGCAAGGCAGGCTCGTTCTCTTCGTATCCTCGACAGAAAATTGTCTACGAGAATGTTCCTCCTCCAATTTCATACGACGGGAATCCTCGGCATGCTCCGCACATGCCACACCCACATCCAGCCCAGCACAATAAGTATGTTAACCAGGGGGGTGTGGCCAACCAAGTGCCATCTGCTGGCTTCAAGCAAGGGGTCAGTGTCGATCCTCGAGACAGAACACATGACAAGAGAGACCGCCCACACGATGGGAGGGGCGGGGCAGGTGGACCCATGGATTACCCACCACCATCAGTGCCACGCCCACCTTATAGCTCTGGGGCGGGGCCTCGTCGGAAGCCCATCAACCCAGCTAGCATTTCAGTGTCTTATGACGCAGCAGGGAGTGGGGACATAGCAACACTGGTGAGTGTGCTAACCACACCCACTCAATATTATAGCCACACCCACCTACCTGTGATGACAAGTAGATATCTAATATGGAATTTATTTCATTTGTTTATTTTTTTCTGCATTTGTTAAGGTAGTCTGCACTCTCAAACACGCACGCACACACATACACACACTCACGCCCATGCACATATATTTTCTTTTCTCATTAATTTGTGTTCAACATGCTGTCATTATTGTTTCCATGGCAGCATCACATGTTGGCTAACCATGAGATTGATCCATTCACATTTAACGACCATCGCTTCACTCTAGCCCACAAGGCAGCTCTGCACGGTCAAGTGAGCGTGCTCAACTATCTCGTAAGTGATGCCGGCCTGCCAGTGACCGCTCTACAACTCCCTGACGACAGTCTCTCCACACCCGCCATGCTCGCTATTCAGGTGAGTACATCCAGTGTGTAGATGTAGCACCAGCAATGTCCATGCCTGACCACATGTGCATACCTGACCACATGTCCATGCCTGACCACATGTGCATACCTGACCACATGTGCATGCCTGATCACATGTGCATGCCTGACCACATGTCCATGCCTGACCACATGTGCAAACCTGACCACATGTGCATGCCTGATCACATGTGCATGCCTGATCACATGTGTCATGACTGGTATGTGTATGTTGTTTTGTTCATGTACGTATGTATATATGTGTGTATGTATGCTCTTTGTGGCCACGCCTCCAGAATGGCCATGTGGAGTGCCTGCAGTGGATGGTGGAAGAGTGTAAAGTTCCTCTGGAAGTGCGGGATACAGGTGGAGAGACTCTAGTTCACCACGCTGCCTATTATGGTCAGGTAAGGTGCTGGGAGAAGTGGAATTGGGTAAAGTGTGATCAAATGTAATATATTCAATTATATTCAATGATTTGCATTATTTGGTTTTATATTATTTATTTGTTTGTTAGTTTGTTAGTTTGTTATTGATTACCACATATATTTTTTCTTTTTTTTTAATTTCAATGATTTAGTCATTCTCGGCTGAAATAATAATAGCAATTTTTTTCTCTTTTTAACAGCCAATATAGTTAGGCAAGAAGTCGAAACGTCAGGTTAAGTTACAATATTGGCTTTTAAAAAGAGAAAAATTTGCTATTATTGTTGTTGTTATTATTATTATTATTATTATTATTATTATTTGCCCCTGGTAATTATGTGTGTTTTTGGTTCAGGTGAAATGTTTGGATTGGTTGTTGAAGACTCTTAAGAAAAGAGATGAGCAGCATAAAGGTGAGTTGGAGGTGGGTGTGGCTGGTGGGTGTGGTTTTTGACGTGACAATTTTTTAACTACAGAACTATTAGATGAATGTGGAGTTAGTCCCGCCCACTTTGCAGCTCAAGGAGGTCATCTGGATTGCTTGCAGGTGAGTGTCTGTTCGTTCATTGTCACTGACTGCTAACAATCATAATTATAGTCATCATCTTCGTGACTATTCAAGAAGTGCTTCAGTCAGTATGAGGGGGTGGGGTGACATGAGGATGGCAAAGTGAATTTTTTTTATCATCACACTCTTGTAACATCATTGACCACACGCCCCCATAATTGATGGGCTAATGAAGAGACATGCACAAGTGAGAAGAAATGTGTCGAGTTTCTCTTTTATATGATTGTTTATAACCGCATGTTATTAATAGAAAGATGTCATGTCACATGGTATCTTCTGTCACATGGTATCTTCTGTCACATGGTATCTCATGTCACATGGTACTCTCTCTCTCTGCAGCTCCTGATAGACATGAACTACAGTGTGACCCATGCTGATCGAGAGGGGCAGAAGCCTCTGGACTGGGCCGACCACATGAACCAGACCGTGTGTGTCAGGTATCTGGTCATGTACGAGACTTGCTGGGCTCTGTCCGCTGAAGTGACACACCTTACCGAACAGCTAGCGATGTAAGTTAGTGTCTGAACTTGCTGTCTACTGTCAGACTGGAAGTAGGAGTGGTTTGGGGGACTGGAAGTAGGAGTGGTTTGGGGGACTGGAAGTAGGAGTGGTTTGGGGGCAGCGTTTAAATGTTTGTTTATTGTTTTTATTTAGTATTCACAAAAAGTACGAGAAGTTGCAAGAGATGCTGACAGTGCAGAATGAAGATCACAAGCACGCCATGGGTGTGTTGCAACAGAACCACAAGGAGAGACTGGCCAAGATGAGGGAACAGTACGTCGACTTCACCGCTTCACTTCTCAAGAATTCCACGCCATCTGCTTCATCATCCGCTACTGCTTCTGCATCGTTAACTGCATCTACTCCGCCCTCCAGCTTGGCAACTGCAGCAACTGGAGGAGGAGGAGCAGGGGGAGGGGCTGAAGTTAGCTCCACCTCTCACTCTGATTCATCCAGCAAGCAGAAGTGAGTGTGTTTGTTTGTGCAATACACTCTTCCTTGTGTAATGGAGAAAGAGGAGCATTATTCTGATCATCTGTAATCTAGTAGTCCAACCTGGTGTAGCAACTTGTGTGTGTGCGTGTGTACTTGTGTGTGTGTGTGTACATGTGTATGTGTGTGCGTGGATGCAAGTCCAAGCTAACAAACTTCCAACAAAATGATAGAAAATTAAGCAACCATCTATATCTTCTTTCACACATGCACACGCATACACACGTGCACACACATACTCCACTATGTAGGTCCCAGAGTTCAGCCAGGAAGTCCTCCGCCCACACTAATGAGAAGCGCAAGCCTCCCTTACCCCCAGGCAGTAACAATAAGAAACATTCTGGCCCCAGAGGAAGTCAAGGAAGTGAATCCAAGACCAGTGAAGAACAGCAACAGGAAATGGACTTCAGAACTGCTACACCACAGGAAGTCATGCAGTGAGTGGGTGTGGTCTTGGAAAAGTGTGGTGGGAGTGGCATCACTTGTTGTGTGCTGCAATATGGTCACAATGTGTATGTATGTGTGTGCGTGTGTAGGGAGCAGATGAGTTCTGTCCAGATGAGGATGACGCTGCGTAGAGAGGCGAGGAAGAAGCAAGGAGGTCTCATTCCCCGCAACTACTCCCCTCTCACGCCCGTGCTACAGCGATTCAAGTCTGAGGAGGTACGTATATGTATGTGTGTGTGTGTGTATGTGTGTGCTGTTCACAAGTGAATGAAACTACTACTTCAGCTAACACACACAAAATAACACATGTTGTTTGTAAATGTCAATTTTACTTTAAAGTCACACACACACACACACATACACACACACAGGGGTTCATTAATCTAAGGGGGAGGCCAGATTGATTGAGCTTGTGCTTTCTCAAGGAGGTCACAACTTTTAAGATTGAAGAGATGATCTTCAATTACCAAGACCATGAAGCAAGAAATTATTTGCTCACATGATTACGACATGACGATAGGGGCATTACCCATAAAAGCTAGCACCTACAAACGGACGGGATGACTACTATAACTCTCTCACGCATGCACACTGAGGGTTAATAATTAGAGCAGCATGACTTAAGCATTTATAATCACCTTCATTTTACTTTAAACTTTGCTTTTTGCTTATTTTTTACAAATATTTTAAGGGGGTGGGCCACAACGACTTCAAGGGGGCGAGTACCCCTAGCCCCCACCTAAATGAACCCCTGCACACACTCACATATCTAAACCAATCATCTACATTAGTTATAGTTCCATACTTCCATACTGGACCCTAAACTTTCCTTTGTGTGTTGGTGTGTAGGAAAGTACCAAGATAGATCGACAGGACAGACAGGGGCGGAGTCAGCGCCATGGCAACGAGTGAGTGTAGCTGAGAGCGTGTCATGTGATGTTCAGATTGACATTCATTTGATCACATGCAGGTCACATGACAGAAGGTCAGCACCAAAGGCAGTCAAGTTTTCCAACACAGTGACAGAATATCCTCATTATGATGAAAATGGCTGGTCGTCTGGAGGCGTGGTTACAAAACCCGTCCAATCTCACAAATATAGTCCTTCCCACACTGTCAACCACGTTGTGAACAGCCCCACCCACAGCTCTGCCCACTCAGTAGGCCAGCATGCAGACAGAATTATTCCAGACGGGGAAATGGGACTAGTCAAACTCAAGTCTTCCAATGACAAGCAATAGCATGTGCTTTAATTTAAAAACCACTTTCTACTTAAACTCAAAGCCTCTCTCTCTCTCTTCATTTGTAGCATCGTATTTAAGATATCTTCATGAAAATACTTTAATTTTGTATTCTGATTTTGATGAACAGCACCATTTTGTAAAGACATTATTAAAATACAACTAAAGAAGAAATAAAGGCTAAGAAAAGCCCAGTCCAGCATGTCTAGCCCTGACATAGGCCTTCACCGGGGATCTGATTCCATCACAGTTGCGTCCCAGTCCTGATCCAGGACTCCATCCCATTCCCTGCAACATCTGATTCCCAATATTAGCATCATCAATAGCATGACTGCCGCTGCCAACTTGGTGACTGCGCCCACTGGAATTCCAATTAGTGCCCACTTGATGACTGCCGCTGCCCCTCCCATTCCTGGTAATAACCTGGCCCTCTGTTTTTCCATGTTGCCTTAAGATTGGTTCTAGTTCTTCTTTGGCCGCCATCTTTGTCTGAGGTGTGACTCTGAGGCGTGGACTAGCTACAGGTAATCTTCTCTTGCTCTCCTCTATCAGGCAAGTTAAATTGTACGCCTTAGCCAGGGCAGCAATGGTACGACACATCGCACGACTCACCAGCTGGAACTTTAGCTCCACACAGCTGTCTGCCCCACACATAGGAGACTCTGCTAGATAGTGCTGTTGAACGAATGCAGAGATGCGCTGGTTCACTTCACGCAGACTTAGAGGATTGGCCAGACCACGGGGGTTTCTCTTCTTCTTCCCTCCGCTCCTAGATCCACCGCAACAGTCCGACACTCTCACTCGTCTCTTACCCTCACTACCACAATCTACCTCCATGTCGAGGCCACACATTTGTTCCACCCTGTACCGACTCTCTGGAGTCAATAACGGCAGGGAACCTTCCAAGATATGTTGGAAAGTATCATCAGAATTGTCATCCACTGCCCACTGAGCAGGATACTGCATGGGACCTGTCGCATCTAAGGAGGGCGGGGCTGGCATGCTCTGATATGAAGTACCACCATACATCAGTAAGGACTTGCCGGGACCTTCAACACTACTTTCTTCATCATCACCATCACAACCACTACTGCTGCACACACACACACACATAGTGGGCAGGAAAATTTGAATTTATATGGGTAATACAATGCACTGTAAAGAGTGTGTGAAGAAGGGAGGATGGAGGAGATATATCTGTGAGTTCAAAATCAATCAACTGAAATGGCTCCCACATTCTACCTTACCAAATCCTCCCTTACCAACAGCACACCTGAACACATTCTACATACAGAGAAGTTTCCAACTCGTCCTTACCTACTTGTACTGTCTGTAAAGTCACTTTCATTGGGCATAACCTCCTCCATCTCTTCTTCTTCCACTTCATGGGGTGTGGCTTTAGAATAGGGCTCCACCCACTCCATATCGTGGCTGTTTGTCAAGCTGCCAGGAAGTGATGGCCCATCTGCGTCTGGAGCTACTGAAGTGTCGCTAAGGAAACAAAACAGAGGATCTTCCTCCACTTTAGAGCGTCTCGTCCGCCGAAATGAACGAGCACGAGAAAATCTTTTAGATATATTTTCAGAGACAGCAGATGACATAACAGTACTAGGGTTTTCTTTTGAAGACGTTCGCACAAAATTCTGAGCCAGAGGATGATGTAGACTAGGTACGGAAGAGGATAAAAATCCTCTAGTTACTTTAGGCGACACAGATCTGTCATGGCTGACTCCTGGAATTATAAAGACAGACCTCTGCTTCTTCGTCTTTCTGGTAGGCTTCCTACGTGAAGGTCTCTTTCTCGCCCTTCTCTGGGCCATTTCTAGTTCATTGACACACTCCTGACCTAGCTCCCTGTCACTGAGAGTAGGTAAGAGGTCCAGTTGTGTGGCGGAGGCCAGCTCTGAACAAAGTTCTGTCTCACTCAGCCCCTCCTCCAATGGCTCTCTCATCATACTATTGAGTCCAGCTTCATAGCAGCTGGCTTCAGGTAGTCCAACTTGGTCCCTGTACAACCTTGCACCCATGGCAAATGTAAGTGTAGACATTTTACGAGTAACTTCCATTTCCTCCAATGGCCCTAAGGATTCTGTCTCTATAGTAGCTTTTTCTGGTCTATTGGTGGCTTTCCCACGAACACAAGCCTCTTCAAACCTAAACGAAGACGACAGAGCAAGAGATAAAGAAGTAGGTGAAGCAGGAAGACTAATTGAACTATCCTCTCCGTCTCTACTACTGGATTCTGTTCCTAGCCTGGACAACTCGGGCTCAGACTCGAGCACTTCGGTACGTCCTTCTAAAGTGACTCTCTTCTGTTTTCTGTGTCTCTTTTTCTTGTGTATCCTCTGTAACTTGCCCATATTTACTGTTAGCTACCCCGCGAAAAACAGTACACAACATTCAGATCATCGCCATGATGATGACCCAATTGCAAGTCACACCCACTTGTTACTAACTATTCTTACCTACGCATGTTTTTTCGTTTTGTATTGCGTCGAGTCGGCACTATCAGCAGCGCTAGCGGTTGGGTAATATCAGTTATAGAATTTTTGTACTGAGACTGCAGTAGTAGAACCAAACGTAGGGGTAGGTGAAGGGTCTGGCTACTCGAGACTACCGAAAGCTAGCCAAATTAAGTTTGAGCTCTTGAAAATGATAGGTAACTGATAGTCTCGCATGCCAGACCCTTTACCATACCGCTTCGCTGGGAATATAGGGAGGGGAATGAGGGTCTGGCTACATTGGACTAGGTCTGGCCCGCGAGACTAGGTAACTGATAGGTCTCCATCTATTTGATACCCTCAGAAAGTACCAAGTATGTGAACAAAACATTCAACAAACTTGATACTTCTTCAAATGCAAGTCTAGCTAGTATGATTAGGTAGCAATTTTTCTATAATGGACACTGTTTGAGTGAGTAGCTAGTATTTTACTTGCTCTTCTTTAGTGTGAATTTTGGTTTGGAGTATTAGCTAACTTAGTATCTATTGAAAATAGGGTTCACGTAGCTGGGTCAAAATAATATATCTCCCTATCAAATATTAAAAGTTCTGCGGCCGCAACTACAAAGTTTAGTCCCTTTACACCAGCACCAATAAATTTGTTCATAGACTAATTTCATATGCTAAAAATTATTAAAATTTAAATATGACAAACACAATAAACATAAACCAGCTCTACACCACACCATAAAACAGACAGTAGTGAAGTCAGCTTGAGGAAAGTGGGCAGGTCTGATCAGGAGTGCTACCATGCAACAAAGTTGTGAACCATTCAACACATGCACAAACAATAGGAGAGAGAGAGAGATGCCAGTAGTATGTTCAGGAGTCACCCCATTCATCATCATCATCAGCATCATCATATTCACTGTCAGAATCAGAATCCTGGACTGCTCCACGTATGGATTTTATTTTACTATCAAAAGCATTGGACAACACTGATGCAATGCCTCCTTGGTCTCTACGAGATGGCTCAGGGGACGACACAACTTCTGACCTTCGACGAAGGAGACCCTTGGCTTCTTGCAGATCCCCTGCTCCAAAAGGCCGCCCACTTCCTGAGTCCATCTGAGGGGACAGTTTATCTGATCGCCTCATACCGGGAGAGGAAAATGTTTCCGCTCTTGCCACTCGAACTGGAGCTGGGCTAGGAGGGGGAGGCATCATAGGAGGCGGGGGAGGAGGAGGAGGGACTCCACCCCCACCTGCTGCAGGTGCTGGAGGTGGAGCTGGTGCTCCTGATGGGGGAGTGACAATGGGAGGAGGGGGAGGAGCTGGAGGGCTGCCAATCCCACTTGGGGGAGATTCATCTCGATGTGACGGCGGAAGAGGTGGAACAGGTGTACGAGAAGGAGGAGTGGGTGACTTGGATCTGCCAGACCCAAGCACAGTGTCTTCATATTCAACTATTCGCTTCTCCTTCTTGGGAAGCATTCTGTTTGCAGCTGGGGGTGGGGCTGGCTCATTAGCCTTGGGGGGCAGAGGAGGAAATGATGGACCTGGAGATGATTCCTTCGGAGGGAGAGGAGGAACTGGAGAGTGGCCAGGAACTGGTAGAGGAGGGCGCGTGCTACTAGCTGAAGCAGTAGACGAGGAAGGAGAAGGCAAGGGTCGTTGCTGATTGCCGCTAACTCGTGGGGGGAGAGTAGGATTAGGTCCTGGTATGTTGAGAGAGTGTCTGGGACTTGTCTCCTTGGGAGGAAGAGGAGGGTTGATAGCACCACCACCAGACTCTTTCGGAGGTAGAGGTGGGTGTGGCTTGAGAGGAGGAGCAGAGTCTTCCTTGGGAGGCAGTGGTGGACAATCTCGTTTGTGTGTGGTGGTGGTATCTTCTTTAGGGGGTAGAGGTGGGAAGCGGCTAGGCTGCTGATTGTCTTTATGTAGCAGATGAGGTGGAGATAAAGAGGATCCTCCTCCATTCTGCTGCAGTGGAACTGGTAATGGCTCTCGCTGCCGCAACGGTGGAGCAGGCAGAGTTGAAGTTGGAGACAGCCCACCCGGTATAGGCAAAGGTCTCTTCATGCTCTGTGTCCTTCTCCCCGGCAGAGCTGGTGCAAGTGATGTAGTGACTGGCTTGTCAGGTGTATGTCTGTCCCACACAGACTGCCCAGTTTCTGGAGCAACTGGTTTGACTGGTTTGGGTCTTTCCCACACTGATTCCCCAGTTTCTGGGTTGTAGAAATATTTCTTCTTGTACTGTTCATTGAAATGTTCCTGCCATGGAGGGGGGAGGGGCTCATTGGCTGCAAGCTCCTTCATATTGCTCACTGATTTACGGGCCACTACACAAATAGACAAATTATCTGAGTTGAAATCTACCTATTACCTCCCACATGTCCCCACCTCCCACACGTCCCCACCTCTCACATGTCCCCACCTCCCACACGTCCCAAAAGAAAAAAACCTCCCTCAACTTCCCCACCCCCACACTTCCCCACCTCCCACCACTTCCCCGACCTCCACATTCTCGCCCACCTCCCACACGTCCCCCCGCCTCCCACATGTCCCCGCCTCCCGACACACTCACGTCCCCTCCGCATCCACATTTGCCCCCCGCCTTCCCCCTGTCCCCGCCTCTCCCCACCTCCCCCCTTTCCCCCCCCTCCCCCCACTTCCCCGCCTCCCACACGTCCCCAGCCTCCCACACGTCCCCACCTCCCACAACGTCCCACCTCCCAAATGTCCCCTCCTCCCACATGTCACTCCACCCCCTCTCTCTCTGCCTTCCACAGGTGTGCGCCCGGTGGGCGGCTCCCACATGGTCCCGGTCCCCCAGCCTGCCGTCGGACATGTCGGCCCGGACCACCTCCCACATTTCCCAACCTCCCACATGTCCCCACCTCCCACACGTCCCCTGCCTCCACTCCACAAAACGTCTCCACCTCCCACAACGTCCCCACCTCCCACAGTCCCCGCTCCCCCCCCACGTCCCGCCTCCCACAGGCCCGCCTCCCACAATGTCCCCCACCTCCCCACGGCCCTGCCTCCCAATTTCCCCACCCCCACACGTCCACCACCTCCCCACGTCCCCACACGTCCCCACCTCCCACACGTCCTCACCTCCCACATGTTGTTCTTACCTTTCTGCTCCAACATCGCCTTGTGTTTGGTTTCCAAGGCAACATCGACCTGGATGGGGTGAAGGAGGTATATCTTCTCATTGGCTGCTTTCTTACTTTTGATGGGCACACTTCGATAGGATTCCAGCAGAGCTATGGCCGAGCCAAACCTTCTCTTAGGAGCAATGAAATACTCACCTCCTTCACAGTTGATCTTGAAATTCAACACTTTGCCAGCTTGGCTAAAATAATATAAAATAAATTATTTAAAAATTGATTAAGTGTATGTGTGTATGTATATATATATATATGTATGTATGTGTGTATGTATATGTATGAGTACTAGCACGGGTAACCGTGCTATTCGGGATTAATAGTACAAGTAACACGATTGAAATAGCACGAGGCAAAGCTGAGTGCTATTTCAATTGCTTTACTTGTGCTATTGATTCCTGATAGCACAGGTTACCCGTGCTATCACTCGCTAATAGTAGGCCAGCTTCATCTGCTCTGTAGCTACATACACTGTATCATTCACTCAATATCTCTCATGTTCCAGGATTAGCTTCCTCTGGAACTTCGTTTTCAACCAGTGGCTCTTCCTAATCTGTTGAAAAAAGTTCATCTAATACAAGTAGAACTTCTGCGCTAAAGATCGATTCCAACTTGAAACTACTCCAACTGTTAGTTTCCAACTAGAGCTGCATGCATGCGCACTTACCCATACTATTTCACTTAGCTACCGTGGTATTTCATTTTCTCCCCCGAGCAATTTCAAATGAACAGCGATTTTCCCCATACATTTTTAAATTAAACTTTTAATGTACATGCCGTACTATTAATGTATGTATGTGTGTATGTATGCATCCACACATGCATGTACACATACACACATAGCACTCATTGTACCTGAGTCCCTACTATTAATAGTCCCTATTATTAATAGTCCCTACTATTAATAGTCCCTACTATTAATAGTCCCTACTATTAATAGTCCCTACTATTAATAGTCCCTACTATTAATAGTCCCTACTATTAATAGTCCCTACTATTAATAGTCCCTACTATTAATAGTCCCTACTATTAATAGTCCCTTACCAAACAGCCAGTGTTAGCTGTCCCTCCATGCTGGCACTGGGTCGCACCAGATAATACCCATTCGTATGCAGGTAAGGTTTCATTACTGTGTTGATCTACACACGGTCACAACAAACAACACATCATCTGTATTGATCTACACATGGTCACAACAAACAACACATCATCTATATTGATCTACACACGATCACAACAAGCAACACATCTTCTCTTGCAGTAGGTAACAGAAATATCATGAAGCCTAGACACGCCCACTTTAGTAATTCACACCCACCTGGCATCACTATCAATCTCTCACCTCAGTCTTAGGCAGGTACTTGTGCAGTCCTGGTATACCGTCATCACCACGTGGGGGAGGAGAGGAATTCTTAGACACACTGTCAGATTCTATTAGCAAATACATACACACACACATCACATACACGTACATCCAAACTTAGCACAACATATACACATACACACTTCACATATACACGCATCCGAATTTAACACATGCACACACACACACACACAATGCGTGCAGTACTTAGGGAGTAGGAAATCCTGTTTGTCCACAGACATCTGCCAGCATGTGTGTGCCACTTCTGGTAGACACTGATCTGAACCAGGACCTTCTCCAGGCTTGAGTTGCCCCAGACTTACTCTGAGTGTTGGTAAGTTGCTCTCAGTGTTCTGAGTAAGTTCATACCTAAATCAGCAGTTAATTGTCAGTAATCCCAAAATCAGAGCGTAGACAACAACAGGACAACTACTATAACCCTCTCGTACATGCACGCTGAGGGTCGATGATAGAGGACAAACAGTGAATAAAAATGCCTTATGCTGTACTTAACTATTTGCAAAACAGAACACATCAAGTGCCACTGTGTGGCGGGGTACTTGCTTGCTCGTAATCTTCTTCTGAAGTTCTTATAAACTTTCTACTTAGCCAGTACACACTTCATTAAGTTCTTGAGTAAGTTATCTGGTAACTTGAGCTGTTCTACAAGCCTTCCTATCAGTAGAGCTGCACACAATGTCTATATGGGGACATTGTCTGTCCACGTTATTATTGGACTTCACACAAGAGAATATCACACAAGGTATAATTACATAATTGCCAAGTTTGCAAATTAAATTTACTCAAACATAATCATCTGGTAGTGATCACTTCTTGTTATACACTTGCTGACACAGGAAGTGAGGCGCAATGGTAGCTATGGAAATTGAGTAGCTGCAGTATGTGGGCACTACGCTGATTAGCAAATTAAAATTCTGGTCCTCCTGGACCTACACTCCAGCAAAGCCCTGGTCCTCCTGGACCTACACTCTAAGTCTGAGTTGGCCATTATTGACATGTGCCAGGGACATGGGGTGAGAGAGAGAGAGAGTGTGTGTGTGTGTACGTGTGTGTGCGTGTGTGTGTGTGTGGCATTGTATAGAGCACTAGAGGTTAGTAATCTCTCAACATTCTCACGAGGAGAGAAATATATAATAGAGCAATTCCCAATGTTTATCATGTGACCAGGTACACACCATTCTTACTCCACCAGGCACACACCATCCTACTCCACCAGGTACACACCATCCTACTCCACCAGGTACACACCATCCTACTCCACCAGGTGCACACCATCCTACTCCACCAGGTACACACCATCCTACTCCACCAGGTGCACACCATCCTACTCCTCCACCAGGTACACACCATCCTGCTCCACCAGGCACACACCATCCTACTCCAACCATGGTACACAATCCCCATCCTACTCCCCAGTACACACCATCCTACTCCACCAGGTGCACACCATCCTACTCCACCAGGTGCACACCATCCTACTCCACAGGTCCACACAATCCTACTCCACAAGTACACACTCCTAACTCCACCGTACCCCATCCTACTCCACCAGGTACAAACACCCCATTCCTACTCCACCATGTACACACCATCCTACTCACCAGGTGCCACCATCCTAATCCACAGGTGCATCACCATCCACTCCACCGGTTAAACCCATCCTACTCCACCATGTACACACCATCCCTACCCCACCAGTAACACACAAAACATCCTACTCCACCAGGTACCCTCCCTAACCCACCAGGTGCACACATCCTACTCCACCAGGTGCCACACATCCTACTCCACCAGTGCAACACCATCCTACTCCACCATTGCACACCATCCTACTCCCACCAGGTGCACACATCCTACTCCACCAGGTGCCCACCATCCTACTCCACCATGTTCAGTGCACACCATCCTAACTCCCACCCGGTACACACCATCCTACTCCACCCCGTGCACCCATCCTACTCCACCAGGTGCACACCATCCCTACTCCCATGTGCAACCATCCTACTCTCCACCAGGTTCACCGCATCCACTCTCCACCAGGTGCACACCATCCTACTACTCCAACTCCACCAGGTCACACATCCTACTCCACCATGGTGTCACACCATCCTACTCCCCAGGTGCAACACATCCTATCCACCCTGTGCACACCATCCGACTCCACCAGGTGCACACCATCCACTCCGCAGTGCACACCATCTACTCTACTCTCCACAGGTTGCCAACACCATCCTACTCCACCAGGTGCACACCATCCTACTCCACCAGGTGCACACCATCCTACTCCACCAGGTGCACACCATCCTACTCCACCAGGTGCACACCATCCTACTCCACCAGGCGCACACCATCCTACTCCACCAGGTGCACACCATCCTACTCCACCAGGTGCACACCATCCTACTCCACCAGGTGCACACCATCCTACTCCACCAGGTACACACCATCCTACTCCACCAGGTGCACACCATCCTACTCCACCAGGTGCACACCATCCTACTCCACCAGGTGCACACCATCCTACTCCACCAGGTGCACACCATCCTACTCCACCAGGTGCACACCATCCTACTCCACCAGGTGCACACCATCCTACTCCACCAGGTGCACACCATCCTACTCCCCAGTGCAACCCATCCTACTCCACCAGGTGAACCCATCCGACTCTCCCCAGTGCAACACCATCCTACTTACCACTCCCCAGTGGCACCCAGCGCTACTCCACCCCAAAGGTGCACCCATCCTACTCCACCAGTGCAACCACCATCCTACTCCACCATGTGCCCACACCATCCTACTCTACTCCACCAGGTTCACACCATCCTACTCCCACCAGGTGCCACACCATCCTACTACCACCAGGTGCACACCATCCACTACTCACCAAGGTGCACACCATCCTACTCGCACCAGGTGCACACCATCCTACTTCCACCAGGTGCACACCCATCCTATACACCAGGTGCACACCACCCTACTCCACCAGGTGCCACCATCCTCTCCACCAGGTGAACAACAATTCCCTACTCACCCCAGTTTTCACACCATCCACTCCACCAGGTGCACACCATCCTACCCAACCAGGTGTTGCACACCATCCTACTCACCAGCGCACACCATCCTACTCACCCGTGCCACCATCCTACTCCCAGGTGGCACACCAGCCTACTCCACCAGGTGCACACCATCCTACTCCAACCAGGTGCACACCATCCACTCCACCAGGTGACACACCATCCTACTCCACCAGGTGCCACACCATCCACTATCCACCTAGGCGCACACATCCTACTCCACCAGCGCACCCATCCTACTCCCCCAGCGGAGGCGCACACCATCCTACTCCACCAGGCGCACACCATCCTACTCCACCAGGCGCACACCATCCTACTCCACCAGGCGCACACCATCCTACTCCACCAGGCGCACACCATCCTACTCCACCAGGCGCACACCATCCTACTCCACCAGGCGCACACCATCCTACTCCACCAGGCACACACCATCCTACTCCACCAGGCCGCACACCATCCTACTCCACCAGGCGCACCCATCCTACATCCACCAGGCGTCACAAACCATCCTACACCAGCATGCGTGGCACACCATCCTACTCCACCAAGGCGGCCACCATCCCTACTCCACCATGCGTCACACCATCCTACTCCACCAGGCGCACAACCAATCCTACTACTCCACCAGGCGCACACGCATCCCACTGTCCTACCCACCATGCACACACCATCCTACGCCACCAGGTACAGACCATCCTACTCCACCAGGTGCACACCATCCTACTCCACCAGGTGCACACCATCCTACTCCACCAGGTGCACACCATCCTACTCCACCAGGTACACACCATCCTACTCCACCAGGTGCACACCATCCTACTCCACCAGGTGCACACCATCCTACTCCACCAGGTGCACACCATCCTACTCCACCAGGTGCACACCATCCTACTCCACCAGGTGCACACCATCCTACTCCACCAGGTGCACACCATCCTACTCCACCAGGTACACACCATCCTACTCCACCAGGTGCACACCATCCGTACTCCACCAGGTGCACACCATCCTACTCCACCAGGTACACACCATCCTACTCCACCAGGCACACACCATCCTACTCCACCAGGTACACACCATCCTACTCCACCAGGTAAACACATATAATCTCCTCCCTCCTCGACTCATTCACTAACTCCCTCCTTGCCCCTCTTATTAGCCCCTCCCTCTTAGCCCCTCCTATTAGCCCCTCACTCCTTCCCCCTCCCCCCTTCCTCCTTGCCCCTCCTATTAGCCCCTCCCTCCTGGCCCCTCCCCTAAGACTCACTCTTCTGCATGGTAACATAATTGTCATCACCTCCGTTCAATCTGTCTGATCTCATGGAGTCCGGCACAGGCTGAGGTTGCTGGGGCAACGGGCGCTGCTTCATCGACTTTTGAGGCTTTGGAGCTTTTCCCCTGATGGGTGTTGATGGTTGTTGTTGTTGTTGTTGTTGTTGTTGTTGTTGTTGTGTTACTATGGGAGACAGTAGTCGTGTATTGACATCAGGGTTAATGGGAGCATCTTTATAATGAGTCAATAACAGCTGCAGTGAGGGGAAAGAGGTGTGGCTATGGATGTAGAAGACGCCAGAGCTTCTCTCCTTTACCAAACGGTAGTTGACCAACTTGGATCTATTCCTGAAGAGACACACAAACACAGTACAGTACCATAAGACAACTTCGCTAAGCCACACCCACAACCACACGTGCATGCCAGGAATGACACACACCATAGCAGTATTAGAGAGAGGGGGGAGGGGCCTCATTACTTTTGCATCTAGCACTGCATCAAAAGTCTCTTACACACACCACCTGGAGAATGTATATACAGTAGGAACAAGTGTGTGTGTGTGTGTGTGTGTGTGTGTGTGTGTGTGTGTGTTGTGTGTGTGTGTGTGTGTAAGGGGGGAGGCAGGAGGGCACATGGCCACACATGTACACACTCACACAACACACTCACACATGTACATACTCACACAACACACTCACACATGTACATACTCACACAACACACTCACACATGTACATACTCACACAACACACTCACACATGTACATGCAACCCATAAATCGCTTGCAACACTGCCTGAATACAGAGGTCATAGTCCACTTGGTTACCATGGATATAATAACAATGCAACAGCTGCGCTTGAGTCATAAAAACTTTCAGTATCCCATGCAGCTAGAGGTGTGGCACTTCACAGAGAAACTAGTGAGACGACATGCACCTAGTTCTACACGGGACTAGAGACACTTGACTGACTCAATACAGTCATCAGGTATGTAACCAGAGCAAACAGGAGCTCTACTAGATCAGATCCACTTCTCCACTTATGATTCACACACATTCTCTCTCTCTCTCACACACACACACACACACACAGAAAAACATACATACACACACACACACACACAGCTACAAATTTAAAGCTGCCATGTTAGCATGTGTGCATGGAATAGGATGTATAAAGAGGGGTGTGTCACCATGAGGACAGTGCCACAGCTGCTGTTGTTGATCTTCACTAATCATGTTTAGTAAACTGCATATGTAGCTAATGGGAGTTGACAGGAATGAAGTGTTTCCATGTGAGGTAAAATTATGATGTGCTCTTCTAGCTGTGATGATGGATCTATCCAGCACTAATTAAAACGGTATGAATATCTGTTTAAAGAATAAATGAAATATTCGCATAACTAAGTCAATGATTCACTTTCAACTAGAAGGCAATAACAGAACCACATCTAGTTTCTATGGCAACTCATATAACAACACTCTAGCTAATGAGCTGGACAGACCAGTGCTGTATTCTTCAGGTCCTGAGCTGTTGTAAGTCAACTTAGTGTTACTCAGGGAACATACTTCACACGTGACAATTACCTACTTCTACTTCTCTCTTCCATGGGGCAGATGTTGTGTTGCCACTACACTACACTGCTCAATTAAAGGGAAATGGCAAGCGTATTTTTACAAAAATACTTCCATAATGTGAAGTAGGTACGCCACACCAGCTGCAACAGAAGTGATATCCATTCATTACTTTTGCCATGTTTTTTTTTTTCCTTTCAAATATTGCATTTGTTTCTCTATCATCACGACAGCGGGTAATATGTCGTAGCCATGGCAACTCTCCCGCTGAAATGAATACATACATCAGACACAGGACAACAGCTTATATACCAACACCATCACCATGGCAACACATCATTCCAGTGAGTGTCTTTACTGATACTGTGCAGTGCACACAGAGATGGGGGAGGGGGGAGGGGGGGAGGATGGGAGGAACTTGCACGAGGAGGAGGGGACATGGTGGTCGATTCATGAGGTGATTTTTTTTTTTATTTAAAAAAATATAATAAAAATAAAGTACTAAAGCCAACAGAATTGCTCTCCAGGTCATTAGTAAGGAATAACCACTAGAGTTAACACCATCAATACTCACGACACTGAGCATGTGCAAACTGTAAGTCTTTGACCAGTCAAGGAAGGATAGATCAGATGTCACCAGATACCCAGAAGAACATGAGCAGATCACAGTAAAATCTTATCTAATTTGGTTTCAATTCAGAATCTTAATTCTAAAATTATCAAACTACTTGAGTTCCCAGTCACTCCATAAAATTACATTATTCAGTCCAGCACTGTGTTGCCATGGTACCAGGAGACATGAGGCCGCATCAGATAGAGTGTCAAAACAACAACTCACAGAACCGCCACATCAGTGCCGAGTGTTGCCATATATCCCCATCCCCCGCCCACACACTGATTTGTTATAACGTATTGATTTCTCTCTCCCAATGACTGTAACTTCAGACATGTACACACATAGCTGTGTAAGCCTGTAGTCATGACTACCAGCCTGCCTCTCTCTCTCTCCCAACTCAACTACTTTCACTTTGTAAAAGCACAAAACAGTATTTTCTCGAGTACGTTGGAATTACACCCGTGTACCAGGTGTAGCGCAACATCACACAGATCCTTCCCCATTTAGCTCCTCCCACCTTCTATTCCACCACGCCCTCCCTCTATCAACCCCACCCATCCCTCCCAAGCGCCCTCCATCAATCCCAACAGCTCAGAATTGGAAACTATCTTGTAATGACACTGATCTTCATACAGTGGGGTAACACACACACACACACACACACACTGCGCACACACAAGCACACTGCATGCATATGCACACATGCACATACCTAATGAATCTCATCAGTGCAGGGAATGGTGGGAGTCCAACAACTCCTGTAGTGTGTCAACAAACAGCTCTGACTGACAAGAATGTATATAACACTCAACATCTCTTCATTCAACAAACACATTAGGGAACAGTCACACACACACACACACACACACACACACACACACACACAACATGTTGTACACTTACACGAACGCTTGCATAAAAAAAGCACACACAAACACACTTTACCAGACATAAGATATTGACGTAAAACCAACTCCTTACACCCACCCATGCCCCGCCCACCTCCATAACAAACTGTCCCATCTCTGTCTAAAAGGGTTTACATGAGATACAAGTGCAGTGGTCTGTCCAAGTAGAGCTGGTCGCTCACGTGCGTCCTAGTCTGCACAGGCTCAGGCTCCTTTGAGGGATTCTGGGGACTCGTCCGTGTTGCACCACAGGGCTTTATGCAAAACAGGATAAGTGAACATATTCGTGTGAATCTAAGCAAACCCTTAGTAAAAATACCATGATCATTAGTTCTCTTGCAAGTGTATCGCAAGATATCTTGTAAAGATGAAACCATGGATAGATCTTGCCAAGTTTCATGCAAGAAGGTTGCCATGCCATGGTGGGTACCGTAAGAATTGATAAGATTTTCTCTTGTAAGAAATGAGTTAGAGTTTGTAAGAAATGAGCATGTTAAGAATTCTCATAAGAATTACTCAAAATCATACAAGATGGACGTCAAACAGCTTTGAAATGTTTCACCTAACTTGTACTGATTAGAGATCAATTTATTATGCATTCAAGTATTCTACACTTTTTGCACCTGTGTATCAATCTTGCATGATTTTGAAAGATCTTGCTTGGTTTTAATCATCAAGAGACTGCCATTAAGACCATGCAAGATGGTCATGTGTGATCTTCCAAAAGCATGGCAGTCCAGAAACTGTAATACTTCAGAGTCTGCTGAGACTAGTATTTAAGCATAGTTGTGTTTGACTGATTATTGCTACCTTTTCTTCCTCTCACCTTGAATTGAGATAAATCTATGAGAGTTCTTGTGTCCTACTGTACAGATCTAAGTTATGTTTATTTGAACTCCAGTTCATTAAAAAAAAATGTATCTTCTATGAACCCTGCAAACAGTTATTCAACAGATGTTGAATAACAGATGTTGTCTTTCTCTTTTACAGGGGTTTTTTTTTTATACTATACAGAATTTTAAAATGTTTAGCTGTCACCAGAAATTGAACCCAGGACCACTTGCTTAACACACAAACACTCTAACCACTGAGCCATGACAACCAACGTGAAACTAACATTTCAATTCTGTATTTATATTGTAAGGGATACTGCTATGTCACAGAGAAGACTAGGAGATAAATTATTAGACATACACTAGTAATGGCACATCAAATGACTCCTAGAAGTACGAGTTCTTCATTACAGAGTTTGTGCTGTTACAGAACTCTCTGTGGATAAAAACTTAGTATCCAAGCAGAAGATCCTGGACCTCGCAACTGTACAATCAGAGGCCATTGCTTATAAAAGTGTAAAAGATAAGAAAACAGCCACCAAAGAAGAGTTCTAGTCTCATTTTTGCTTACATAAGCCGTGAAAACCTTTCAAATGGTTAATAGAACTATACCACCATGCCACTGATATCGGGTCCGTATAAAGAGGGGAAACTACTGTAACAGTTGTTGTTTTTTTGCCTATAGACTTTTGTACAGAGTTTCTAAATGTTACTGAAGAGATATTTAAACCACTTTTGCACACACGTTCCAATGGTACAAGCTTCGTATGTATAACTCCTCCCACTACTACAATACTAAAGTTTTCTCTGGGCTACTCAACTTGGACAAACAACAGTAACTCCTTGCAAGTGATTCACTAATATAGTATATTATATATGAGAGAGAGAGAGTACATAGGGCAAGGCTACATGTGTTGGATGATACCAGTCCATGAAGAGATGCTGTTCAGCATTGGGGAAGAAACCTTAGGATTAAAGTTTTAGTACGACTCTCTACTCTGTACTCTGACATAAAGTTTCCACTCACGTCACACAAATGGTGCACAAAACTCCGCCCTTGTTATCTCCAGATGGACGCAGTAGGTAATGTCCATCTGATTTCAAGTACGGCTGCATGATTTCTCTCACCTGTGGAGGACAACAAACAAACAAACAAACAAACAAACAAACAAATGCACCATAACGTTCACTCCCATCTAGACCACACCCACACACCCACACACCTAGCTTACTTCACGCCTCACTACTTCCCTAGCATGACTTGCCCAAACACATGGACTCCCAGCAGACAGTTGTTGCCTGCTAGACATAGCAACTTCATAGGACAATGATTGGAGGAAATGAGCCAGAACTTGTACAGGATGAAAACTTGGGAAACAAAAACTGTGTTGTATGCATGCTGCGTGTTGCTGTGTGGGGGGTGTGGCTTCTATATACTCCCACCAAAAATAAATACTTACCCATACAGTACCTGTGACTGTGATAGCATGACTAGTTACCAATACCAAGATCTGATGAACTTGATTGATTGTGAGCATTGTTTGCACTTCTACACATCATTTTCAACCAGTGAATACCCGTAGAAACACACACACACACACACACACACACACACACACACACACACACACACACACACACTATCCAATGTGAGAACCACACCCTTACAGATTATAATAACACACCCACAAAGTTCCATAAAGTTTCATGCCTCACTGAATGGTGCTGCTTTAATAACCACACCCACCCAGCTGCTACGCCCACATCATCTGGCACACACACACACACACACACCTCTGCACTCTTCACGTTGTGGTAGCAGAGGATGCCATTCAGTTCTTGAGATGCTACACACACAAAAACAAACAACAAATTGTAAAGGCAAACACACATACCACACAACACATACCAAACGTATTAACACTTATTAACGTGACTTTGAGTGCACCACAACTCTTCTTACAGTAGTTATCACTTCCATACCATCTCTAGTGTTACTAACAGGATCTATATCTATCTATGACAGGAGGATAGCTAAGTGAGAGACTAACAGGATCTATATTTATCTATGACAGGAGGATAGCTAAGTGAGAGAGAAGAGATGAACCCACTGATCCCAGCAGCAGCTAATGCAACTAACTAATTCCAGTAATGTAATAGAGTAACACTTGACAATAAATCTTCTCAGACTGAGTGAGGATTTCACATACAAGTAATAACTACTTGATAACGGTGCTAAGAGTTCATACTTCTAGTGCCAATATTTATAATAGACACAATTATGAAATTTACTCGTTAAATCAAACTTCATTAAATAACTCTTGACTTATACTGTTTCGCTCCATTTATCACGCCATATCTGCAGCTATCAGCCCACGTAAGGCGACATGCCAGGATAGATACATCAACAGACTATAGCTCAGCGAGCACTAGAGATCCTCTAGTATAACATTGGTGGCGGCGGGAGGGAATAGGCTGGCCTTCCCCACTTTACCAAGTAATTTATGCCCCAAATCAGTAATGATATTCATAGAAATTACACACTGCAACTGAATTAGTTCAAGGTCCTATTCATCAGCAAAATGTATTTAGTAAATTCATGGGAACTAATTGAACTTTATATTCTAATAGCTACAATGTCTGAAAACAATTTAAAGTGTCATATTATGTGCCACGCCCTACTCTGATCTGCCACTTTCAAACTGCTCCCACAGGGGCATGTAAACAATGTCTTGGCAGTACTTCCTACTGTAGTAGGAAGCACAATGGGCGTGGTTCTAGGTCCAGCAAGTCCAAACCACCAGCTGGCCAGTAAACATCACTAATATACTTGCAATAACCAAGAGCGTGCTAACACAGTCGTGCTTGACAGCAGCAGCAGCAACTCTGTCCTGGGTTCATACCACTCTAGGTCAAAATTTAGGTCACACACAAACAAATAAAATGATCGAGCACAATCACTCGAACCTGCCACACCCACACTTGCACTTGGGAATAAAAATGCAATAAGCTCACCTTTAGCACACACACCAGACTGTGTGTGTATGTGCGTGTGTGTGTGCGTGCGTGCGTGCATGTTGTGTGTGTGTATGCACAAACATGTGTAAAGATGGTAAAATCATCATCACAGACTAGTAAACATCTCTGTCTGGTTAGTTTAAGAAATGGAGGGAGTAAAGTTAGAAGGGCAATCAGTCACCATGGCAACTAAGACTAAAAGTCAAAATGAAACAACGACCACTCGACGGGAAGTTATCAATAGCACACGTACACACAAACACACACACACACAAGTAAACTCCATACTTTCTCTGCACTCTAACTGCATAAGTTGAGGTCAACTTTTTCTGTTTTCACAAATATCACATGCACTTTTAGGAGCAACTCATGACAATGCTGTGTTGCCATAGCGATGCTTAAGGCGAGTGCCCACCCCAGGTGTCCCCTGAACTTGGCTGTGAGTTGTACCGGCAGGTACTTCATCAGGACAGTGGGAGGGGCTATATTACCCTTGGTACAGATATAAGCAATTGAGGTGTGGCAGAATAGGACAGAATTATACTTCAATTTTGGTAAGAGGTGGAAGAAAACTTGAAGCTTAGGAGTTGTAACCACACAACTCTATCTACTGCACCCACACAGGCAAGAAGAATGCCACACAATACAACCACAAACACACACAGCCTCAAGAGCTGGATAGGATGAATCTCATAATCAGAACAGATGCTCACATGCAACCTCCTGACACCTCCTTCTTTACAATTGGCTGTAATCAGAAATTCACTAAAGATAGCACTTTCTCTCAGCACTATTAAATGGCGAGTAATTCAACAACTTAAAACTTCAACATGTTGCCCAAAGGGCAGCACAGTGTACTTCTAGACTTGGCTTCAACAAAACTAGAGTTGATAAAATATAAATGTACTTCTAAGGGCTGTAGAGTGAGCTTTCTCTCTCCTGTGTAGTGTAATGAGAGAAGTCTTGTTGTTCAGACCTGCCTCTGAGTCATTCCCTGGATTATATTGCTTTTTGGCACGAATATCCAATTAAATGGTGCCAGAGGCAATGGATATGTGGATTGGGTTAAAGTGAGCGGTGAAGGCATGTGATTATGAACTGCAATTGATCTCTACAAGTAGAATAAATAACAACAGCACTAATGGTGCAAACCATTAGCACTTGCTTGCTTAGCTACACTGCAAAATATCTTAAGGTAAGATAAACAATTGCTGGGCACAGCCGGCCAACATACTTCACACACAGCCGTGCAAGTGGACGAGTATCATTCCAACTACTTTTATCAAACCACACGAGTACATTGCCAAGTCTGATCTCATTGTCTCTTACAACACTGAGGCAAGCACACTGTACAGCTACTGGTGTGCTTCAGCACAGCCAGCCAGCGAGCTAGCCTAGCTACATAGCTATAGATAGTTCACATTATGAACACTAATAGGATAGGGGTGTTGGCATTACGTTCTATCAACATTCTATTTGACCCCTAGAATAATGTGAGGATGTTTACTGTTAAATACTCCTAGTCTACGACAATAACCAGTTAGTTATCTAACACGCACGGGCAGGTCACACCCCACTAGACCAAGGTCCGCTCAACCACACATTGAGCAACTTTTACCTAAAATGCAGCATTCTCTGCTGCCAAGGAAGAAGTTTCATGACATGTGAAGCAATAGTTCCAGACACTGTTAGCTTGTATAATTCTTCTCCACAGGTAATGCTTGTGCACACACACACACACACACACACACACACACACACACACACACACACACACACACACACACACACACACACACACACACACACACACCTAGCTTTGCAAGGCTCCACAGCCACTACTGAGCAGTCGGCAACATCACTACTCTATCACAAGCGCTACTAACATGCCACATGTATGTACCGTCAATATAATATATATTGATATGCCCAATATTGTAATATTTATTTTTTTACTATCACAAATAGCCAGCAATGTTCTGAGGCCTAAATCACCACAGTGGAGTTAGTCCAAATTAGAAAAGCAGTTTTATTACAGAGTTATGGGATGGACCAGAGTGAGACAATAAGCCAGGCAGCTGAAAATGAAGGGACAGCTATTGGCTCCTTTTTGCTCTTAAACTGTAGCTACTAAGCACAGAAACATGAGCAATTTACTTCAAATGATCACTACTCAAAGTTCTCAAGCTTGAAAGGTGCTAGATTCATCTTTGAAGAATTGACCATTTGAGCAACTTTTGAAAACAGAATCAATGGAAGAAACACCAAAGCACGCATGAAGGTGGAACTAACTGAAACTGTTACATAAGTCCTACAGAGCTAACTCTCTAAATTTAATTACATTGCAATATTTTCATTCTTAATAATTGTGATACAGTATTCCAATATTGCCCATCCCTACAATATTGTCTCGCTCTCTCTAACTCCACATCCTCTCCCAATCCTCTATCGCAAGGATGCTTGAGAAGAGAGAGGCCAACACAACCACAACTAACACTGCCAAATAATCTCAACTATGGTTAGTAATACGCCAGAATGAAACAGAGGCCACACCCACTCTCTCAGTATATAATAACATTTACATCCTCCATGGGTCTGTTCCACAACTTCCCCTCCCATTTTCCAGGTATGTCGGCAAAAATATACGAAAGAAATCTAAACTACAGTTAAGAATTGCTTTCAAGGTTAGAATTTAAACACACAAACATACACAGCTTGAGATATTGTCCTTTGAAACAGAATCCTGGTCTCAGTATACTTAACAACATATCACTCGAGTGGTCCAGTCTGTCTGAAATCATTCCTTCACTGCTTGTTTTCACTAGCTGCCTTCGAAGGCGGGTGTTCCCCATACCAACTACCTGGCTAATTAACAATTACTCTATTACTAACTACATACACACACACATATGCTAACAAGCGGAACAAAATGCATTCCAATGTTAATTAAGTGATCAACCATTCGTGAGTGGAGTGAGTAGAATCTGGCTTCACTAAACTCGTTGAAATGCATTTCCTTAATTTCACAAGACACAAAAAATAAGTGACATACTCTGAGTTGATAGACTAGGGTAGACTAGGGCAAATAGGGCAAGGGATAGACTAGGGTAGACTAGGGCAAATAGGGCAAGGGGTAGACTAGGGCAAATAGGGCAAGGAATAGACTAGGGCAAATAGGGCAAGAGTGCTAGGGCTAGAGCTGCTAGGGCTAGGGACAACAGCTGGATAAATAGGACAAATTAGGCAGTGATAAGCTAGGACGGTCACTGAGTCAATTATTTACCAGAAGAAGAAATGAAAACATTTCATGGCACTAGTCGAGAACAAGAATGAAGATGTGTGTGTTAACATGCGGGCAAGCGAATAGAGCATGGGCAGTACAAGCACAAGATTTCAACGAGCAGTCTAAGGTCTCCGAACACTTAAAAAATGTGAAGCATTAATAAGATTTAACGCCTCAAAAACTACTTCTCATACAGAGAAAGAAGGAAGGACAAGGGAGAGATATGGGGGAGAAGGGAGAGATATGGGGGAGAAGGGAGAGATATGGGGGAGAAGGGAGAGATATGGGGGAGAAGGGAGAGATATGGGGGAGAAGGGAGAGATATAGGGGAGAAGGGAGAGACATGGGGGAGAAGAGAGAGATATGGGGGAGAAGGGAGAGATATGGGGGAGAAGGGAGAGATATGTATGATAAAGCGTAAAACAAGAGTTTACACATGCACACACATTCATACAAACACCACTCCAGTGATTAGCTCCTCTTGAAGTGAGAGTGACCATGTACATTATCCCCCTGGGATATGATCAGTCGCTTTAGAATACCCCAAAATCATAAAACAATAACTACAAATGAACTCACTACCCAAGAGTATAACATTGGGGCTATATGTGGAAAAGACAAGACACGCTAATGGAAGATTATGTAGGACACTCCCTAAACTGGAATAAGCCCTACCATAGTGATCATGCACATGTACAAGACACACCACGTGTGTGTCATTGCATATCTTCCACTTATGAGATATACTAACATGCATGAACATGCATGCACCTTTAGCTATGCCAGTACCTTTAGCTATGCCAGTACCTCTAGCTATGCCACCAGTGCATGTTGCTCAGTGCCTGTCAGATATGTACACTATCCTTTCCAAGAGAAGCTGGCAGTTTCCCTGATCCAACAAGCAAGTATAAGCATAAAATAAAAAGCCAGAAAATGTCAACTAGAAGTGGACTGGATACCTAACACATGTAGACATATCTGACCCAGGCATCTCCGTCTGGAGCTCTGCCAGTACAAGTTAGCACCTGAAAATTTAGTTGGTTCGAGACTCATTGCATGAAACTTAACTGGTATAGAACCAATGCTTGAAATTAATGCCTAATCCAATGCCTGAAGCCTGGAACCAATGTTTGAACATTAGAGGCAGGAGAGGTTGTCTTTTTTTCAAGTGTTCTCACAAAAAAAAATTAATTTGAACCCACAACTACTCCAACCTGATTAACACCCTCATGTTTATCAAACCATACGATGGACCTAGCAGACCACACATTTGTTGCACTTACTACCCACTTCAAACAACAAGACCTGGCTTGGCAGAGCTCCAACTATCACTTTTTTTTAAACAATACCAGCTAACAATACTTCAAGCACTTAACAACTCTTTTCTTGTACCTAAACAAGAGCTGCAGACTTACCACAAACTAAGAAGCTCATGTGCAGCCTAGCAACAAAGCACTTCCAATTAAACTATGCTTACACGCTCCTCCCGCATTATCAGGTCCAGTACATCAGCTTCAAATGCAACACTTACTACGCGTTAGCTACTTACAAGTCGCACAACACCAACCAAGCAAAAACTGAACACTTACCCATTCCTTCCTCGAGTAGCAAAACAGTCCGTTGGATGAAAATCAGACGTCCTGCGTATCAGGAGGGAGACCTAAAGAAAGGTGAGCACCCAGCAGAGGCTAGTGGCAGTAATTGTGTTACAGCCTGTTAGCGTAGTCTACCGCTGATGAACTATTGAACTCAATAATAAATGCGTAGCAACATTTCCTCCTTCTTCTACGCAAAGTTTATGACGTCATAGCAATCTAAAGCGGGCCAGATTTTCTCGCCTCTTTACCGAGCTCTGAACGTCGTCAACGGCTAAGCAACGTCAACAAAAATTTGTTATGATAGTTAACAAATGTTGAAAGAAAAGCAAATATAAAGCTGCATAGTGGATAAGTCAAGAAGAATTGAAACGACAAATTTTTATCGACTCTGTTTTGCGCAGTCGCACAATGAGTTTTACAAAAGCACTTTTCAGCACTTCTGTTGACACCTTACCTACACAAGTATAATCTGATCAAAATGGTGTGCTTCTTCATCCCAAATAACGAGCTAGAGCTATGCAAAAAGATAATAGGCAACCAAGTCCATTTGTTCACATAGTGTTTAGTGGCAGGCACAGTGAAGTGGGCGTGTATTGTATCAGGAGAAGTATACTATATACACTTTGCTAGGTCTACAAGTCTTAAACGCCACAACAAAAACAAAAACTTCTTAACAAAATAAGTGGCCAAAAGGATGGAGGAATTTAAAGCAGTTGATAAGGTCAATTAAAAAAATTATCAGTTAACGAGCTCAGAGCAAACAGCCTTATAGTCACTCCAGTCTCTGTCATACCTAGCTAGCTATCTGATCTTTCAGCAACGGTCATCTCTAGAATAAAGTTGATTTTGTCCATTTAAACCAGTATTATTTTTAAAAAATATCAAAACGGGAGTAAATACAAAGCAAGTATCATCAAGGTCTCGTCATGTGCAAGCCACACATGTATATGCAAATATTTTTAGAATCACATAGCTAGAAAATTGAAAATGGGTAAAGGATTAATATGTCCAGTGTTTGTGAGACTCAAATAGATGCACAATGCCTGTCCAGGTGGTGTGTGGATGCACAGTGCGTGTCCAGGTGGTGTGCGGATGCACACAGTGCCTGTCCAGGTGGTGTGTGGATGCACAGTGCCTGTCCAGGTGGTGTGTGGATGCACAGTGCGTGTCCAGGTGGTGTGCGGATGCACAGTGCCTGTCCAGGTGGTGTGTGGATGCACAGTGCCTGTCCAGGTGGTGTGTGGATGCACAGTGCCTGTCCAGGTGGTGTGTGGATGCACAGTGTCTGTCCAGGTGGTGCGTGGATGCACAGTGCCTGTCCAGGTGGTGTGTGGATGCACAGTGTCTCTCCAGGTGGTACGTGGATGCACAGTGTCTGTCCAGGTGGTGTGTGCATGCACAGTGTCTCTCCAGGTGGTATGTGGATGCACAGTGTCTGTCCAGGTGGTGTGTGGATGCACAGTGTCTCTCCAGGTGGTACGTGGATGCACAGTGTCTGTCCAGGTGGTGTGTGGATGCACAGTGTCTGTCCAGGTGGTGCGTGGATGCACAGTGTCTGTCCAGGTGGTGGTGTGCGGATGCACAGTGCCTGTCCAGGTGGTGCGTGGATGCACAGTGCCTGTCCAGGTGGTGCGTGGATGCACAGTGCCTGTCCAGGTGGTGCGTGGATGCACAGTGTCTCTCCAGGTGGTGCGTGGATGCACAGTGTCTGTCCAGGTGGTGCGTGGATGCACAGTGTCTGTCCAGGTGGTGTGTGGATGCACAGTGTCTGTCCAGGTGGTGGTGTGCGGATGCACAGTGTCTGTCCAGGTGGTGCGTGGATGCACAGTGCCTGTCCAGGTGGTGTGTGGATGCACAGTGTCTCTCCAGGTGGTGCGTGGATGCACAGTGTCTGTCCAGGTGGTGCGTGGATGCACAGTGTCTGTCCAGGTGGTGCGTGGATGCACAGTGCGTGTCCAGGTGGTGTGTGGATGCACAGTGTCTGTCCAGGTGGTGGTGTGCGGATGCACAGTGTCTGTCCAGGTGGTGGTGTGCGGATGCACAGTGCCTGTCCAGGTGGTGTGTGGATGCACAGTCTGTCCAGGTGGTGCGTGGATGCACAGTGTCTGTCCAGGTGGTGTATGGATGCACAGTGTTACACAAACTGTAAATTATGCAAATGTTTAGAATTATAACAGTGTGTAAGTATTTTCCATAATAATATACACAAGTTTAACTGGAGAAATCTCTAGCTGGAATAGACATACTATCAGTCAGCTTTGTGTGCACATCAGGCTTACTTTTTTTGTAAATATTAACACTCTATATTTACAAATTACAACAGTAAAAGAATATGTTATAATCTACAGGTGTGCTAATAATAGTATTATTGAGGTGGGCCAAAGTAGTGACAGATTTAAATGTTTTTAATCTGATTTCATACAGTGAAACTGAGGACATAGATACTGATCACTGACCAGCTTATAGATTCTGATCTAAAACAAGCTAGGGTCTTCATGCTGGTCAGTGTTTATGTCCTCTTTCTAACTGGAATAGCAAAAAAAAATTCTTTCAAAAAGTGGATAATTTAATAATTCAACATTCTATAGTAATATTACTGCTACCAAAAGGTTGTTAAATAGCAGCTGCTTTTCATTTCAGTTTCTTGTGCTTCCTCTTTCTTCTTTTTTTTCTTTTGCTTTTTTTAACCTACAAATTCTATCCAAAAACTCGGGGGAAGCTTCTTGAGCTCTCACCCGCCCCATCCCCTTTGCTTATCAGCATCCATGATTGCTGCCAAGAAGCCAACTGCTGACTGCTAAATATCTGCACTTCATTTGAGTTGGGAAAAGGAGAGATGGTTTTCGCAACAGAATTGGTCATTGAGCTGCTAAGGTGTCATATTGAGTCTTTTGAAATAGTGCCAGAAGGTACGGTGGGTAGAAGGAAGAAGAAGGAGAGGTAGGGAGAAATTCCATCATGACTGCATAGCATCTATTGTCAAGGTAGTGGAGGTCAAAATTCAGGTGTGGGGACATCTATGTGTCGTGGTGGTTCTGATGTAGCTAGTGGGAGGATGCTTAAGTGTTAGGGCAGTCTTCAACTTTGTTTCAGCATATCTAGAACAAGGTGGAGAGGATGTTATCTTTCAGCAAAAAGGCATACAGCAAACTACTCCGATTGGTTTGCAGCCGGACGTACTCTCACCTCCCTTTACCATAGCCTTGACTTCTGACCTATAGTTCATAGTAGTATAGCTACCTCTGGGATATATATATTTTTTTAATGGATATCCCCTAAAAAACTGATTTTAAAACTTAGCAGTACTGCATAACTTTTGGTATTACAGCTAATTTAGTGGACTCTATGGGAAATAGTGTATCAAGTGATTATAAACTCAACAAGCAGTGTGACCAACTATGCACAGATCTAACACTGCTTGTAATTAAATTGTGCGAAAATGTTTTTATCAAAATGTGTTGCAACTCTGCTATAGATAATATTTAACTCCACTAAATTGTTATAATAACTTATTATTGTGATTGCAATTGTGGGCTAGGCAACCTACAACTGTTGCCACTAAGTATAGCTATAAGCTCCTTGCCAACCATCAAATATTTATTTGTGTTACCCTTTACCTATTAGCCTGCCCGAGAGACCAATTGCTAGCTTTGCAGAAGTACGAGCTTATAAACAACCATGACAATGTGGTCTCCTGCATTAATGTCACTGCATATCATTTATGTGTGTCCTCTAGGAAACAACAGATTTAATGTGTTCTAAGTCATGCCATTACTAAACAAGTTTGCGAGGTAGATAGGGAAAGTTTCTCTCATGATTATGGCTCTGTGGAGCTTTCGTCAGCGACTTTAAAAATGTGAGAAAACTAAAATAAGATAAGTCATGCCTTTAACTAGCCTTTAATTATTTGTATGAATTAGCTACAATTAAATTACATTTCAACTTCTCAATCCTTGCCTATTACAGTATGCCAGTGTTAAACCAATTAATTAGTATATTAGCTAAATTCTATTAGAATGATTAGCCAATTCACACTAGCAGAAAAGGTACAAAGTTGAAAGTTGCCCTTACAGTGAAACCTAATTTACAATAATTCTTTCATTATGAAACTTTGGGGGAACAATTTTTGTGATCTGTAACTTTACATCTTCTAATAAGGAAAGCTGATTACCAGCCAGCAGTGACCTGTTAGACTCATAAGGTAAAGTGGTGAACCTTGAACTGTATGACAGCGTCACTAGATTAAGGAGTCCAGACAAGTTATGGTAAGTTCAAACCTTAACTACTTGCACTTAATATCAGCTAGTGTGCCTCGGCATGTTTCGTTGATCTAGTGTCTACACTAGAACATTGATTGTCCCTTCTTTGTCAGACTACAGCCTCTTCTTCTTTGCAACCTGGCATTTAAAATAATAATAATGAAAGAAATCTAACTTTCTGTGTTTTAGGGGATGGTAAAGTTATGGAGAATCTGTTTGATAATAGAACTTTACCTTCACAGCTACTGTGGCTTGTAGAGTGTTGCTGCTGGTAGTCTGTCACTTGATGGATCCAAAGAAATCTACTTCCTGACCTTCCCGGGAGCATTGCAACTCATTGTTGCTGCAGCATCTACTCCCTTGGCAAAGGTAACATGTTTACATCACCACAAACTATAGTCGCTAAATTTAGATTTGATTTGAAAGTTTCCCAGTGGACATATTGCAGCAGAAATGTCTCTTTCTTGGCATTTGTTTAAAAGTAATGTAATATTAGTAGTAGTACTTACCATTTCTTCTTGGTATTCTTCTGTATTGAACAGCAAAATGTTCTAAATAGTTTTAATACGGAAGACGTAGTAGATAATTCCAGTACCGAACGTTCCATTGCACCACACATATCTACACCACAACCACACAGGTTCACCGTCTAGAGAGTTCTTACTACTTCTAGAACCTACAGTACTTCACATACATAAGTCACACAATACACACCCACCACAGTCACGCAGTACACACCCACCACAGTCACGCAGTACACACCCACCACAGTCACGCAGTACACACCCACCACAGTCACGCAGTACACACCCACAGTACACACCCACCACAGTCACACAGTACACACCCACCACAGTCACGCAGTACACACCCACCACAGTCACGCAGTACACACCCACCACAGTCACACAGTACACACCCACCACAGTCCACCACAGTACCACACACCCAGTCACACAGTACACACCCACAGTCACCACAGTAAACACCGCCACAGTCACCACAGTACACACCACACAGTCAACCGAAACCACCACAGTACCACCCACACAGTCACGCAGTTACACACCCACCACAGTCACGCAGTACACCACCCACAGTCACACACACACACACCCACGTCACACAGTACACCCACAGTCACAACAGTACACACCCACCACCACGCAGTACACAGTCACAAGTAACACACCACACAGTCACGCACCCACAACACCACAACAGTCACCACAGTCAACAGTACACAACACCCACCACAGTCCAGTACACACCCACACACAGTACACACCCACCACAGTCCGCAGTACACACCACCACAGTTCACACAGTACACACCCACCACAGTCACAACAGTACCCCACCACCCACCACCAGTACACACCACCACAGACACACCACCACAGTCAACGTACACACCACCACAGTCACGCAGTAACACCAACCACAGTCCACACACAAACAGTCACACAGTACACACCCACCGTACACAGTACACAACCACCACAGTCAACAGGCAGTGACACCCACCACAGTACACACCCACCACAGTACACACCCACAAAAGTCACACAGTACACACCACACACACCCGTAAACACCACGTAAACACACCACAGTCACCACAGTCACACAGTCACACACACACCACACAGTCAACAGTACACACCCACACACAGTACACACACGCACACAGCACACCCGTACACACCACCCACCCACAGTACACACCCACCACACACACGTACACACCCACCACAGTACACACCCAACCAGTCAACAGTACACCACCCACAGTTACACACCCACCACAGTCACAGTACACACCCACAGTACACACCACCCAGTACACAGTACACACCCACCACAGTACCACACCCACCACAGTACGCGTACACCCACACACAGTACACACCCACCACACACAGTACACACCCACCACCACAGTCACACATACACCACCACCACAGTCACACAGACACACCCACACAGTCAAACAGTAAAACCCACCACACCCAGTAACACACCCACACAGTCACACAACACCCACCACAAACAGTACACACCCACCACACACACAGTACACACCACACCAGTACACACCCAACAACCCCACACAGTCACCACAGTACAAACCACACAGTCACACAGTACACACCCACCACAGTCACGCAGTACACACCCACCACCAACAGTCACACAGCAGTCAAACCAGATACACACACCCACCACAGTCACAACCAACCACAGCAGTACACACCACCACCAGTCACACAGTACACACCCCACACAGCAAGAGTCACACCAACCCACAGTACGCTAAACACACCAGTCACACAGTAAACACCACACAACAGTCACACAGTACACCCCAGTCACACAGTACACACCACCACACAGTCACACAGTACACACCACCACAGTACAGTCACACCGCAGTACACACACCCACCACAGTCGCGCAGTACACACCCACCAACAGTCACGCAGTACACACCCCCACAGTCACACAGTCACACACCACAGTAACACCAGTACACACCCACCCACAGTCACAGACACACCCCACAACACGTACACACCCCACCACAGTCACACAGTCACACAGTCCACACAGTCACGGCCAAGAAGTACACACCACAGTAAAGGCGTACACACCCAACCACAGTCACACAGTACACACCCACCACAGTCACGCAGTACAAACCACCACCAGTCAGCAGAGTAACACACCCACCACAGCACACATACACACCCACACCGTCACGCAGTACACACCACAGACACAACACACACAGTCACAACACCGACACACACTTACACCCACAGACACAGTACCCACACAGCCACCACAGTCACACCCACACAGTCACAGTACACACACCACACACCCACCCACACCCACACAGTACACACCCACACAGTCACACACCCAGTCCACACAGTACAAACCCACCACAGTCACACAGTACACACACAGTACACCCACCACACCACAGTAAACACCACCACAGTACGAAGTACACCCCCACAGTACACATCACCACAGTCAACAGTACACAAACCACCAACAGTCACGCAGTACACACCCACAAAGTCAGCACACCCACCACAGTCACACAGTACACACACCACCACCACAAGTCAACCACCACAGTACACAAGTACACACCCACACAGTCACACCGTACACACCCACACAGTCACACAGTACAAACCACACAGCAACAGTACACACCCACAACAGTCCCAAACCACACCCACCACAGTCACACAGTACAGCACCACCCACAGTCACACAGTACACACACACACCAGTCACCCACAGTACACACCCACCACAGTCACGCAGTCCACCAGTACACACCCACACAGTCACAGTACACACAACCAACCCAGTACCACACCCACCACAGTCACGCCAGTACACACCCCTCACGGCACAGTACACTACCCACCACACAGTACACACACCACCCACACACAGTCACACAGTACCACACACCCACCACAGTCACACCCAGTCCACACCACCACCACAGTCACGCAGTACACACCACCACAGTCACACAGTACACACCCACCACAGCAGTTCACGCAGTCCCGGTGCATACTGCACGGAGGAGAACTCAGATTAGCTGGAGTTAGTGATTAGTCAGTCATTCATCTTATACATTGTAGTTAGTGAGTTGTTGATTCTAATTAATTTTTTTAAGTTCCTAATATTCCGAGAATATAAACAAGTTAATCCACAACACAACTCTGAGCTGTTGTTAGGTACCAGGTAATGAGGCAATGCTCCAATGAGGAGTATCACGTACAGCTCTACTATGTAATGAGCTGCGCTCCAGTCCTGAGGAGTATCACGTACAGCTCTACTATGTAATGAGCTGCAATGCTCCAGTCTGAGGAGTATCACGTACAGCTCTACTATGGACACGACTTCTTTTTAAACCATCATTGCATGACAAGCAGAACCCATTTCATCTGACAGAATTTACAAGGATGTTTAGTGGAATCAGTACCAACCAACCTGCACTAGCTACAGTCAACTGGACCACACCAATGATGTGGCAAAGCAGATCACCTCTCAGCAACAGGCCAAGAAAATAGATTAAGCCCATGATAAATATGGAGTTACTTCACTATACGTGGCTTGTGTGCACATGTGTGTGCTATGCGTGTCTGTAGTTATGCTGTGCTCTTTACCTTACCCTCTTTTAACACACCGTCTGTAAGATGAGGGCTGTATGTGTGTGTGTGTGTCTATGTGCGAGTGGAAAAAAAGGGGGAGCAATGAGGGACTTCCCCAGGTGGTTCCCCACTTCTCTAATTGGATTCATGTGACCTGTGTCCATAGTGACCAGCTGTGGGTCATGCAGAGTTCACTAAGTTCACACATGAGTAATAATTTTAATGAACTAATATGGCAAAACAAGGACAAGTATGTGTGTAGGAGGAGCAGGCATTGTGGAAGGATGTTTGCTTGGAATGTGTGGATGGACTGGTGAGGATTCACAGATGACTGATGCAACACACACACACACACACACACACACACAAAATAATAAATAAATAAATAAAAAATGCCCCATCACTGTCTTACTGGTATGCCAGGAGTGAGACTAGCCTGCGGGAGGTTGAAGATGGAGCTATGGATGGACTTTGTTACAATAACTATCTAGAGACTCTCCATGTCTGTGTCTATAGCATTTTGTCATAAATTTCATTTCTTCACAATAATGATAATAAATATTTCATGTATGATACTGCCAAGTTGAATCTAACATAAGTATATGAATGAAGAGATATGTACTGCACACATGAAGAAATGGCTAGTGTGATGCTAATCAGTCTTTTTATTACTATTATACTGTCATCTCTGAAGAAGGGACAGATGCCTCTGAAGAAGGAACCGCCATCTCTGGAGTTCTGTTGGATTGAGGTGCTATACTCGGTACTACTTGGTCGTGACGATAAGTATTCACAGGAGGGGCAGGAGAAAGGACCATGTCTCTATTCATGAGTGTACTGGGGTACGCCACAAACTGAGGATAGAGCAACACAAACTTTGGAGGAATAGCAACATCTAGTGTTTGTCTTTCCAAAGGTAATACATGTGGCGGTGGGGCACCAGAATCTTCGGGAACCACTGTCTGCATAGGAGCACTGTAACCTTCTGGAACCACTGTCTGCATAGGAGCACTGTAACCTCTGTCAGAGGATGGCTGAGTGATCAAGTTAGGAGTCGGGTGGCCAGTGAGCTCATTGGTGGAGTCGACTGGAGAAGAAACCTGATCTGCTGCAACGTTGGCAGAGGTCAGTGGAGTAAACCCTGCAGCAGTTGAAACTCCTCCGTCCTGCCTTAGTAAGTGCTGGTTGTCCACAAGAGGTCCGAATGAGAGGCCGTTATTGCCAGTGTCTCCTGGCTGACTGAAGAACATGGTGTGAGGCATTAAAGTGGGTTGGTTTCTCGGGTTAGTGCCAAAATCCCTTAGAGTTTGGTGTCGTTGAACTCTTGGCATGCCCGTGGGCATCACATATGCTGTGGAAGTTGCCACACCTTCAGAGCTGACTGACTGTTGGCATATCCTGTGCCGACTCAAATTGTCTCTTCTCTGCAACAGTAACAATGATGCGTCATCTACTCCAGAAGTACTGCCTATGGGCGTCGTGAATGTTAGTTCATCTGAAGGTAGACTGTTGGAAACACTTTCAGCAAAAGGACCACTAGATAGAGTAGGGGGTGGAGTAATGGGCGGAGAAATCGGTGGAGTATTAGGTACAGAAGTCATTGGCAAGTCTAAATCACGCGTGATGAAATTAGATTTTTTCATTTGCTTGTATTTCTTGAAAATGACAGAGTTTGTGAAGATAAGACTTGCTATTGTTATGAGCAGCAAAAATGCTAAAACACCGGTACCTATGAACAGACGGTAGAAGATGAATGCTGACTCTTGTGAGACTACCCCAGTGGGTGTGGTTGGGGGTGGAGTGTTAACAGTGACACTATCTTCTGAAGTTGAAGGTGGTACATGCCCCTCTCTCACAGTAGCAATATCCTGCAGAACTCCAGACATCAGCTCAGCATCCACCATCACAAGTGATGTCACAACAACCAGCGCTGTCCTTGCATTCTCCTCACACATTACATCCACAGAAAAGCGAGCGTCAGCCAAACACTCGTGCTTCTTCATTAAATATTTTATCAGTTCACCTTCCTGCAAAGTAACAAAACAAGCACATCATTACAAACTGAGACCAACTAGTTCTGCACCATGTGAAGGAAAACAGTCCAGTAAATACAATGGTTGCCATGGTCACTATCCTCCATTAGTGATCATTAGGTTACCTGATAATCCAGGCACGTCCCAGCAGTGAAGTCGAGGCTAAATGCGGTCGCCATGGTTTCTTCATGCCTTGCACAAGGTTCTGAATAGTTCACTATAATGGATACAATGAGAATGAACCAGTGGAGGGAGCAATGATAGCAGACCATCAACTTACAGAACTCAATCTCAGTAGTGGTGGTCACTGGGTTGCTACCATTGACCAGTCGAAGACGGCACGCAATGCACAGAGGGTTGTGTGCATCTCCGTACGTGGTCCTATTGAGTGTCACTGACAGATCCTCCAGCTGGATGCTAGCCTCTTCGTTCTGGTGCATTGCTGTCATATTGTTCATACCCCTCTCTTTATGAATATCCCATCTCAGCAGGCGTCTGGAGACACCATTGCACAAGTACAGTTCTATGTACTCAATTCTAACTCGCCTGGTCAAATTGCCGAGTTCAATATTACAATTGAATGCAATGTCTGCCTCAGGTTGCACCTGAATATTGTTGTGTTCCATTGTAACACTTGGGTCAACTGAAACAAAGAAAAATAAATTTCTAGTCACAGAACAGATAGTTGCAAGTATTTAAATGTCTAGTCACAGAACAGATAGTTGCAAGTATTTAAATGTCTAGTCACAGAACAGATAGTTGCAAGTATTTAAATGTCTAGTCACACAACAGATAGTTGCAAGTATTTAAATGTCTAGTCACACAACAGATAGTTAGTATTTAAGAACTTACCAAAATGTGTTACTTCATTACTCCATTTAGTGACACTGTCCTCCAGTTCTACTGCGCAGCGCACTGTACCTTCTGTAGGAAACGACATCCGTTCCTGTCCCACACTGTATGTGACATTGTTGAAGAGCCATCGGTACTCCCGTACGTTTCTGTAGATGCTCCAACAAAGAATCTTTCCGTCTTCGTCTGTTGGACTAGCCTGAGGCGCAGTGGCCAGAATAACAGGCAAAAGAGCGAAAGCTACGATCCACATACAGGGACAGGCAGTCATCTTACAACACCAGCAACCTTCCAATCCAATTCAATAACCAATGGCGAAGCAGGCTTCTCCGTTCCCAATTATATTAGAAATCACAGGACGGGCCCGGGGTATTTCCCTCAAAACGTGCTCCCCTCCCCGCCCCCTCCGCACAACGCGCATCCGGATTAGCTATGTTTAGTTCAGAAATTAAAAAAATAATAATAATAAGAAAAGGGGGGGGGGCTTGTAATATGAAGGTTGTACTCAATTCGTAGGAGTTGAAATCACAACATGGGTTTGTGTGTCTCCATAGGAACAGATCACAGCAGGGAATTTATAGCTATAGAGTAAGCATCACTTTCTGATTAGTTCAACTAATTCAATAGAAACGTTTATATTGCTGCATCTACCTCCAACCACGATGATCCAATCTTTTATGCACTCACCTTTTGTCAGATTGATCATTCTTGTAAAATATGAAATTGAGTTGAGTATGTTGTGAATGGGGGATCTAGCAATCCCATATGTTTATCTCTATAACACATTGGAGCTAGAAGGTTGAATTAGAGAAAGTCCCAGGGAATTTCCCAGGGGAAAACCAGTTTCTCTCCCCCTCAGTGCTCTACTCTTTTGGTCGATTACAGGTGCTCTCCTGTCATTGCATAGGAACTCCTAGCAACTAAAGGGCGTGATTCCTCACTGAGCTTTTCTCTGAAGACTCATTCCTAGCTGGTATTGCAGTTATAACGATGCAAGCAGTGACTACAACTTCATTTGCATTCTTAATCATAGGGTGGCCTCATTGTGGCCACGCTATTTGTTTTGCAGATAGCCTTCACACTTGATGATTTGGAATAATCTAAATCTACTCACTAGAGGAGGTCACATGCCATTGCTGCTTTCTTGTATAATTAACTACAGTGCATGTATGAGTGAGTAGATGTGTAGGCGGTGCATTGCACACGTGCAAACTTTCTTCTTGACTCTAATAAGACACACCCACATGTACATCAAGTTCTTAACTTGAAGATTTTGTGATTAGATAGATAGACCACACACACACACACACACACACACACAATGGAAAAAGTGGACTCCTAATGAAGATACATCAAGTTAACACCACTCTCTGACAGAGGGCTCCTAAATGAAATATCCCTATCTTATTAAAAGGATGTGTTTGGCTTATCTTAGATTCATGACAATCAGAAATTCCATCTGCACACATGCAAACTCTAAAAGGCAATCGACATAAATACCTACACTATCAAGTCCATACCTTGAAGTAGACAATGCCTCACGTGATTTGATAGAGCACACCGCTAATTGGTCTAATTAATGTTCCATCTCGCTACTATTTTTGTGAGAATCACTCCGTCTGAGGACTGCATAATAGCTAATGCCCAACTTTTCAGAGCAGCAGGCAATGCCTCAATGAGAGTCTGTTCATTTGGCTGCACTGTACCTTCTTATTTGATCCTCATACTCTATGTATATACATACATTCATGTTGAGTGAGCATGTGCAAACTTCAAAAGATAAACTATGAATTCCATTTATATAATGGCATACTCTCAAAACTCATTCAACACATTCTGCAGTTATTACAATCATCATCATCATCATCAATTAATAATTATGTATAAAATACTGTACTGACTTTGCACCAGTGGCTTGTGCCCTCATGAATATCATTACCACTAACACTACAAATAAAACAACACAATGAATATCATTACCCACAGGCATCAGGGAGTTGTGTAATTTGAAGTCTGAAAAGAAGTCCTAATAAAGAATTGCTACAAACTTCATCAACACTCTTCCTGTTGAGCAATGTTGCCACGCCTTTCACTGCCATAATTAGCATAACGGAAGCTCATTAACATCATCCAATAGGATAGAGATATAAATAGAAACTGCACAGCTATAAATAGAAACTGCATAAGTAGTAATTCCATTTTGTTGGCTTAAATTCAAATAATAACACTGATTGCAAATCACCCTCCAGGATATAATAAACAGTAAGCGTGCCCTCCAGAAATGTTGCCGTTTACATTGTGTTATTATATCACCACGGAGAGTTCGACCTCAGTTGACCCCCTGAAGAAGTCGAAGCGTCGGGTTAAATTATATTGGCTGTTGGATGAGAAAAATTTGCTATTATTATAATTATTTCAGCCAAGAATGACTGAATCATTAACAGAGTAAAAGCTTGAATTTCCTGTAGTAATGCATTTAGGACATGTCATACTTTCATCACCTTTCCTGTAGTGGATAGGGCTAAATGTCCTATAGTGCAGGGCTTTAGCCCTATCCTGTACAGGGAAGGTGGTGAAAGTGTGAAATGTCCTAAATACGTGACTACAGGAAATTCAAGTTTTTGCCCTGTGATTGTGGACTGTTCAGGCCCATGTATCAATGCTATACATTAGCTTTTGAATGTTCAAATTGGCCACAACAGAACACAAAGGAATGAACATAGAAGACAGTCATTCATTTAATACAATTTTTGTAAACAAAATAGTGAGATTTCAAAGGTCAAAGTGCAGTTACATATTACAGTAATTCATCTTGTGCAAACTCTATAGGTGTGTTTGTGTGTTTCTCATCTGCTCATTTAACTGGATGATCAATCTTAGCACAAGAACAAGCAGACTATTATAAATAGCTGTGCAGTTTCTATTTATAGCTGCCTCAATTTCCTGAGTATTGATAACTTCTGTAGTATCAAATTTAAGTTACTTTGACTATCTGAATTACCTTGAATTCTTGACAACAAGCTCTCAGCTACAAAAACAAAAGACAATCAATTTTAGCACACAAATACAAAATTACTTTCTTACCTCATTTTCTTGAGCAGTGGTAACTTCCATATTATCGAATTGAAGCCATTCTGACTATTTGAATTTACCAGTCACTGTTGACAACAAGCTCTTAGATGCATAAAAGAAAGGCCAGAGTTATTTTTGTATATTTAGCTAACAAATATGGAATTACGTACTTACTTCAGCTTTCCTAGAGTAATGGTAGCCTCCTTAAGTCTGGAAAAGGGTCTTTAATGCCATAGTAACCAGTCTCAGCAACTTTTTGTGTCCTGAAAAACAAGCGTTTTCGCAAGAATTTTCTCACACTTCGGAGCTTAAGTATAAAGTATGGCTTGCTTAATGCTGTTGTTTCAGAATAAACTGGGGTCAGGCCTAAAAAGCCGTGTTTTTAGGAGAAAAAAGTTATCTGCGTGCGTGTTTAAAGGGCATACGTACCATCCATCCATACATACATACATATAACATATACTCGATTTTGCATTATCCACCCCTAATACTGTCTCACTCGCTTCGCTCGCTCGCCAACAAACAATTGTGTTACCCCTGTAAGTGTCTCGCAGTTCAGAAATTAATTAAAAAATAAATAAATAAAAAGGGGGGGGGGCTTGTAATATGAAATATTCGTAGGAGTTGAAATCACAACATGGGTTTGTGTGTCTCCATAGGAACAGATCACATCAGGGAATTTATAGCTATAGAGTAAGCATCACTTTCTGATTAGCTTCAACTAATTCAATAGAAACTTTTATATTGCTGCATCTACCTCAAACCACGATGATCCAATCTTTTGTGCACTCACCTTTTGTCAGATTGATCATTCTTGTAAAATATGAAATTGAGTTGAGTATGTTGTGAATGGAGGATCTAGCTTAACTAACTATTGCATGCAAATACTACAATGTTCATCCCATATGTTTATCTCTATAACACATTGGAGCTAGAAGGTTGAATTAGGGAAAGTCCCAGGAAATTTCCCAGGGGAAAACCAGTTTCTCTCCCACCTCAGTGCTCTACTCTTTTGGTTGATTCTCTTCAACTATGCAGGTGAGACTCTCCTGTCATTGCATAGGAACTCCTAGCAACTAAAGGGCGTGATTCCTCACTGAGCTTTTCTCTGAAGACTCACTCCTAGCTGGTATATTGCAGTTATAACGATGCAAGCAGTGACTACAACTTCATTTGCATTCTTAATCATAGGGTGGCCTCATTGTGGCCACGCTATTATAATAAGTCCTTCAAATACAAGTAAGAGCATTTGTTTTGCAGATAGCCTTCACACTTGATGATTTGGAATCCAATCTAATCTACTCACCAGAGGAGGTCACGTGCCATTGCTGCTTTCTTGTATAATTAACTACAGTGCATGTATGAGTGAGTAGATGTGTAGGCGGTGCATTGCACACGTGCAAACTTTCTTCTTGACTCTAATAAGACACACCCACATGTACATCAAGTTCTTAACTTGAAGATTTTGTGATTAGATAGACCACACAACCCCCTTAAACCCGCCCCCTTAAACAATAATTAGAACAAAAGCAAAGCTTTGTTAAAGTTTAAGAACTAGAAAACTCTATAACAAGGATATTACAAGAACACACACACACACACACACACACACACACACACACACACACACACGCACACACACACAAGGGAAAAAGTGGACTCCTAATGAAGATACATCAAGTTAACACCACTCTCTGACAGAGGGCGCCTAAATGAAATATCCTACATTGCAGGACAATAACCCTATCCTACTAAAAAAATGTGTTTGGCTTATCTTAGATTCATGACAATTGGAAATTCCATCTGCACACATGCAAACTCTAAAAGGCTATCGACATAAACACCTATACTATCAAGTCCATACTTTGAAGTAGACAATGCCTCACGTGATTTGATAGAGCACACCGCTAATTGGTAGACCACCTCTAATTAATCGGCTCCATCTCGCTACTATCTTTGTGAGAATCACTCAGTCTGAGGACTGCATAATAGCTAATGCCCAACTTTTCAGAGCCACAGGCAATGCCTCAATGAGAGTCTGTTCATTTGGCTGCACTGTACCTTCTTATTTTATCCTCATACTCTATATATATACATACATTCATGTTAGTGAGCATGTGCAAACTTCAAAAGATAAACTATGAATTCCATTTATACAATGCATACTCTCAACACTCATTCAATACATTCTGCAGTTGGTATGGCAACACATCATGCTCATATGTAAACAAACCAATGCAGTTCATGACTATAGTTGTGTATGCATATTAATTTATAAGCGCGGGCTATCTGTCAGTTTAATGCAACTGATCCTTGTTGCTGATAAAGTCTTCCTTCCCTCCTTTACCAAAGACCAATTCCATTATAGCTTGAACATGCTGGGCTGAGCAGGAAGAATATGATAGCAGTAGGTGAGGTGACTAGTCGGCTCTCTCAGACAGTAACTTCAACTCCTTTCAAGCTAACGATACGTATGACGGGAGTGATGCCCACGCAATAAGGCAGCCCCCTGCTGACAAAGTCATCCATGTGTTGTTGTAGAACTTGCAGCAGCAGCAGCAGAAGGCTTCTCCCGATGTCTGCACTGGTATATGGAGTTATGTAGTACATTTTTCAGTTTTGTGTTCTTTCAATCTCAAAAGATGGAGTCTTACTTGTACTAGTCCAACTATTTCTGAAATCACAGCATCGAGAGCAACACACACAGTGGGAGTGGTCGGACAGCTCGCTAGGACTCATCGTTGTCTCAAGGCAATGGTTTGATATCTAAAGGAAAATAATAATTTTACTTTTACAAATTTACATCCTGCTACTTATACTTGGACATGTATCTAGGAATCATAGAGATAGTCCAATATATTGGACACCATTCATAATTCTCTTCCCTTCAATCTCAGATAAAATATTCATCTCATTATTTCTAGTCTTAAAGAAATTTATAATTCATAAGATCTTACTTCAATTAAGATTCCTGCTCTTAGTTTTAGTCTTAAAATCTTGTGCTGATCAATCCCAGGTATAATGTGCATGAACTCATTAACTTATTTCAGTCTTACTAACCTTACAATCAATTAAACCTCACTCTCATCCTAATTGAAATAGCTTTATGATCTTAATTCAGTCCTACTAGTTTCATTGTTTATTGATATCTCACAAGAAAATTATTATCCACAAGATCTAAGTATTAATTAAGGTGCTCGTAAGATTGTATCTTCAATCTTCCAAGTATCAAGATTTTACACAAGATCTTGCAATATTTCTAGAGATACTCAATCCTAAGATCATCTTTCAGTCTTCATTCTTAGTGATCTAGCCTACTCAGAAGTTAAAGGTACGTGTGTGGCTCTTTCACAGCTCCTAGTTGTGGAAGACCTTCACATCTTACCTTTTATGGCCGAGTTGGTTACTGCAGTATCCCATCACTGCCATGCCAGGCCTTCAGTATCCCATCACTGTCAGGCCAGGCCTTCAGTATCCCATCACTGCCATGCCAGCCCTTCTACCTTTACATACTCCTCCCATAATTAATGTGTTAGGTCATCAGATACAAGAACCACCTGGTTATATCCCTTCATTTCTCACATGCCTTTGGACCTGAATCCACCCGAGTAGTTTACCCGTACTGTCTTCTTACACTAAACCGCTCCCACTATAGAATTATAACAAGCAAGCAAGATAAGTCTGTATCTTTTACCTGTATAATCTTTTGGTCTTGTCTTTGAGCGAAGGTTTGGATCGGATTTGTTGGAAAGATTTGAATGTACAATAAATTATGAACAATTATAAATTATGAACAATTATAAATTATGAACAATTATAAATTATGAACAATTATTAATTATGAACAATTATTAATTATGAATTATAAATTATGAACAATTATTAATTATGAACAATTATTAATTATGAACAATTATAAATTATGAATTATAAATTATGAACAATTATTAATGATGAACAATTATAAATTATGAATTATTAATTATGAACAATTATAAATTATGAACAATAAGTTTCCTACTCAGTTTAATTGAGGAATGGCAGCTAACCTCTTACAACAGAAACTGGGATCTTTTTATTAGTGGATTAAAGATTGACCTATTGTATCATGAGAAAGGTCAGTCTACAATCCTCTGTTGTGAAACATGCACAGACACTCTGGTGTTCAGATGACCACACCCTTCTGATGTTCAGATGACCACGCCCCTCTGGTGGACCACGCCCCTCTGGTGTTCAGATGACCAGGTTCCTAGGCTCTTACTTGCATCCAGCAGCATATCTGTGTATACATGTACTTATTACATGAGTCAGAGTGTGATATGATGAAATGTTTCATGAGCAGGCTAATTTATTTTCACAGCCATGAAAATAAAGCCTGAGAGTGAAATATCTAGCCATATCACTCAGCCAAGAGGTTTATTCCACACTAGATATCTTCACTGAAGTAGTTTTTTTTTTGTAACTCAGGTGTAAAGTTAGCAAAACCCTCTAGGGCTCCCCACAACCCCAGCAGATATTATAGCAGCTGCTCTAACCTGGCTGGGTAGGCTCCACTAAGTAAAGGTAGCTGTAAAAACCTAGAAAACTTGTACCCAGGTCACGATTCTCTTCAAGCACAAGCAACAAACCACATTCCAATTACACCACACCTCCCATCACTAGTAGGCCCAGGTTGCTATAACTACTCTGGCAATGAGTTTGCAATACAGCCATGAGATAACACTTTGTGGGTCACATACCTAAAAATATCATTGTGAAAGTATCTAGTGTGGAATAAGTAATAGTTAGAGCATACGCGCTTAGGTACTGGTGGATTTAGTGCACTGAAGCCCAAGGGCCGAGGGCTTTGTGCACTAAATCCACCAGTACCTGAGCGCATGCTCTAACTATTTTAGAACCCGTTTACCCGCCAGTTTCCACTAGCAACTTGGTTTATCAGCATTTTCGCACAAATATGGCGGTGTGTCAAGCGAATTTCCGGCCCAAAATTAAAATTCAATTAAAATTCAATTGAAGCACACCTAGCAGGTTTACTTTAGCATTGTAGCTGCCAGCTGTTATCTCCAGATCTAACTCTACCCTGGGCTGCTCTGCTCTGGGTAAACAGTTAAGCAGCTAGCTATGGTAAATTCCTGCGGGTATGAGTGTCAGCAGGAGAGTTGTCGAACTAGGGCTGCTGGAGAGTTGTCGAACTAGGGCTGGTCCCCCGTATAGGTCGGATATGAGAGGGTAGTAGACCCTCACATATCATATCCAGGCCTCACACAGCTTTATCCGGCCTATTCTATTAAACTAAAACTCAAAAATAGCAATACCCCAAGGGTGGTTAGTATGCACAGTTTATATACCTAAAGGCAAAAAATAGTGCACACTTACCAAGTTAGTACACCTAGTAACAATATAGCAACGGGTTCTAAAAGCTGTTATCACACCAGTCAATGCCACAGTTTTCTAAAGACTGACAAGCCAGCCACCAGCAGTGTAGTCAAAACTCTAGCAAGGTCACACAATGGGATATACAACAGCAAATGGGTTCCTAGAAATACCACCAAGGAAGATGTTTTTGAAATTCAAACAATTTAGTTTCCCTGGGAATTCCCCCAATTAGAATACAGTGCCAGAATAAACAAATGATTTATGTCCTCTGTCAGGAGTTAGTGAGATGAATGAAACAACCCTCACAAGTCACACTAGAGCTGAAGGGTTAACTTAATTTTATTATTATTAGCTATTAGCTATTATTATTGTTATTATTATTATTATTTCTAGTGAGTGCCCAGCACACAGTAGCGCCTGATGTACTAACTTTTGCAGATTAGGATGCAGTAGCATAAGGTATTCTTATCCACGGTGTCCCTCTCCTGCTCTCTTGCTTCCTCAGCCATCCCTGTTTTTTCTTTCTTATTCCTCTTTCAACTCGTGTATTCCCTTTTCCTCCTCTGTCTACCTCTCCTGCTCCTCAGTATCTCTGTCCCTTCTGTGTATTTCTTTCACTTCTTCACTGAAGTAACTCAGCCAGCCTTTTCTCACCTGCTTCTATTTTTTTTATCCTCACTTTCTACTATTTCTCTGCCTTTCTTCTCCCCATGATTTGTGGTGGATTATGATTGTTACTGAAGTGAACACTCTTTCCCAACTCTGTTCAGCCAATGAATCATTCATGAATACAGATGCCCAGTGTTAGTTTGTATAGAGTGAGAAGAAGAAGAAGAAGAAGAAGAAGAGAATACTATAGGCTAACAATGCTCTCCAAGATATACTAAACTATTAGCTCTGGATGGTTTAATGGTAAGTGTGTGTATCTGCTGATTTATCCTTGAATACACACACTATTGTCGTCATCGTTACTGACACACAAGCATATTACAATCATCATCATCATCATCAATTAATTATGTATAAAATACTGACTTTGCACCAGTGGCTTGTGTCCTCATGAATATCATTACCACTAACCACTACAACTAAAACAACACAATGAATATCATTACCCAAGTCTGAAAGAAGTCCTACTAAAGAATTGCTACAAACTTCGTCAACACTCTTCCTGTTGAGCAATGTTGCCACGCCATAACAGAAGCTCATCATACAATAGGATAGATATAAATAGAAACTGCACAGCTATAAATAGAAATTGCACAGCTATAAATGGAAACTGCACAGCTATAAATGGAAACTGCACAGCTATAAATAATACTCCGCTTGTTCTTGTGCTAAGATTGATCATCCAGTTAATGAGCAGATGAGAAACACACAAACACACCTATAGAGTTTGCACAATATGAATTACTGTAATATGTAACTGCACTTTGACCTTTGAAATCTCACTATTTTGTTTACAAAAATTGTATTAAATGAATGACTGTCTTCTATTTTCATTCTTTTGTGTTCTGTTGGAACATTCAAAAGCTAATGTATAGCATTGATACATGGGCCTGAACAGTCCACAATCACAGGGCAAAAACTTGAATTTCCTGTAGTCACGTATTTAGGACATTTCACACTTTCACCACCTTCCCTGTACAGGATAGGGCTAAAGCCCTGCACTATAGGACATTTAGCCCTATCCACTACAGGAAAGGTGATGAAAGTATGACATGTCCTAAATACATTACTACAGGAAATTCAAGCTTTTACTCTGTTAATGATTCAGTCATTCTTGGCTGAAATAATTATAATAATAGCAAATTTTTCTCATCCAACAGCCAATATAATTAAAACTTAACCCGACGCTTCGACTTCTTCAGGGGGTCAACTGAGGTCGAACTCTCCGTGGTGATATAATAACACAATGTAAACGGCAAAATTTCTGGAGGGCACGCTTACTGTTTATTATATCCTGGAGGGCGATTTGCAATCAGTGTTATTAAGCCAACAAATATGGAATTACTACTTACCTCAATTTCCTGAGTATTGATAACTTCTGTAGTATCAAATTTAAGTTACTTTGACTATCTGAATTACCTCGAATTCTACACAACAAGCTCTCCAGCTACAAAAACAAAAGACAATCAATTTTAGCACACAAATACAAAATTACTTTCTTACCTCATTTTCTTGAGCAGTGGTAACTTCCATATTATCGAATTGAAGCCATTCTGACTATTTGAATTTACCAGTCACTGTTGACAACAAGCTCTTAGATGCATAAAAGAAAGGCCAGAGTTATTTTTGTATATTTAGCTAACAATATGGAATTACGTACTTACTTCAGCTTTCCTAGAGTAATGGTAGCCTCCTTAAGTCCGGAAAAGGGTCTTCAATGCCATAGTAACCGGTAAACTGGGGTCAAGCCTAAAAAGCCGTGTTTTTAGGAGAAAAAAGTTATCTGTGCACGTGTTTAAAGGGCATACGTACCATCCATACACACATACATATACATATAACATGTACCCGATTTTGCATTATCCACCCCTAATACTGTCTCGCTCGCCAATTAGCTATGTTTAGTTCAGAAATTAATTAAAAAATAAATAAATAAAAAGGGGGGGGGGGGGCTTGTAATATGAAATATTAAAACCCATGTTGTACTCAATTCGTAGGAGTTGAAATCACAACATGGATTTGTGTGTCTCCATAGGAACAGATCACAGCAGGGAATTTATAGCTATAGTAAGCATCACTTTCTGTAGTCTGGCAGCCAGTAGACATGACCATGTTTTGGTGTCTATACTAGTTGTTTTTTTTGCTCATTATATTAGTTAAGACTTATAATATTAAGAATAACTTTACTGGCCTTCAGTCAGCATTGGGCATTTCTAATTATAAACACTAGTTGGCACTGCTAATTAACAGTTTGTGGTTTTAAGTTTTTTTTGCCATATCTCATTTTTGGTACTACCTATTTTAAAAGTTAACATACCATTTGATAGATCTCAATGTTGCCAACATTTTGATACTAAAATTAACACAAAAACGTCAAGGACTGAATTAATGGTTTGTGGTTTTAAGGTATTTTAGTCATATCTCAACTTAGGTAAATTGCAATATGCAGCCAGTAGACATAACCTTGTTTTAGTGTCTACATTAAAAAAAAATGATTTAGCCACTCATTAACATAATACTAAAGAGAATTGACCAGCATATGATAGTGCAATTATTGTGATGATAATATTTGTTCATTGTAACATGCAGTTAAGTTCTGACAAGCACAAAACACGGTACAAGCCAGTTTTGCACGATTACATCCACATCGTGAAGACTTGCATGGAGTTTCACTTGAGCAGGTACACCTGATCATCTGTAGGATATCACTGGGAGCTAGGTGAATGTCAGGTGGTATTACTATAGGCTGTAATGACTTCATGTTCTGTTCTTTGACCCATCCATAATCTGTGGGCTCTAACTTCTGAGGATCAAGTTAATGCACTCTTCCAAAGAAATGTTTGCAAATGTGCTCTCTTGATATTCTCAGTGAAAGCTTCAGTCGTAGGTGGCAATGATGCAAGCTTGGGAACTCGTGTTAGTCCTGGCTTCCCTATTTGCGCAATCCACACTCCAACTCTTGCTTCTGACATGGATATAGCGGTTGGCTGTCCATAACATTCAGCTGTGAATTTGGTTGCTTGAGTCATCACATCAGACCAATCTGCTTGAATGTTGCCAATCATATCCATGGATAACTTTTTTCTTAGTACTTTCAGCATTTTCCCTTTCCCCAGTCCATAGCATGCTGCCACAGTGCCACACCCAGATAGAGAATGACCAGCTAATAGAGAAGGAATACTATCACGATGCTTCGCCACAGTAGCTTGTATGTCTATTACTTTTCTTTCCCTAATAGGCGATGCCATTATCATTGGCAATTGCAAGTTTTGTTCTAAGTAATGATGAAGCAGTAGAACGTACACATCTGTATCATCAGCAAGAATAGTCACATGCTTCTGCTCATTGATAGCAACCCGTATTGCTTGCTGTACTATGATATTATGCATATATATATGCAATTATTATTGCAATTGCAATATCCATGTCATCATCCTCTTCATCTGGAACAATATGTAGAGTCTTGGCTGCACCATTTCGAAATGCCAGAACGGTAGCTATTCCCGGATGAGATAGAGCTACAAGGTTATCATTAAAGTGGTCCAAGAGTCTGGTTACAAGAAGATGGCAAGAAAGGTCACTTCCTCCACTCTCTTTATACAAATTGTGTACTTCAACTGAATTTCATACTTTTGACTGGTCTTCACTCAATTCATGTACAATAAACTGCAATGACTTATCTTTGTGGCTCTCTTGTTCTGCTCTTTGAGCAGCACTTGTGGATTTTGGTGACATAAAACTCACACGACAACTTTTGTGGTAGCGTGCATCAGCAGCATGCAAGTCACTAACAGCTCCGCATATCCTAACTCTCACTTGTGATGCCCATTCATCATTTCGTTCTTCACACTTGTCAAGGATTCCTTGCTTTAATGACTGTTTATGTCCCATTCTTAAAAACTGTGAGCAAATATAGGCTGGCCTCCATTTTGAGGGGTGTTTTGGATCCTTTATGACTTGACATTCTTCTCCACAATAGATACAATGCTGTTGAAAGTTAAATCTTGGATTGTCATTTCGTTTTACCCGTTTTTGAGCTTGTATGCTAATGTCTGCATCACTAGCACAGCGTTTCATAGCCGAACTTCCTTGGGATGAAGGTATTTTTCTACACATACCTTATGGGCATGAAGAACGAGGCCTGGATCACCATCATACTGAGGCTGTAGCTTCTCATGAAGAACGAGGCCTGGATCACCATCATACTGAGGCTGTAGCTTCTCATGAAGAACGAGGCCTGGATCACCATCATACTGAGGCTGTAGCTTCTCATGAAGAACGAGGCCTGGATCACCATCATACTGAGGCTGTAGCTTCTCATGAAGAACGAGGCCTGGATTACCATCATACTGAGGCAGTAGCTTCTCATGAAGAACGAGGCCTGGATCACCATCATACTGAGGCTGTAGCTTCTCATGTGAACGAGGCCTGGATCACCATCATACTGAGGCTGTAGCTTCTCATGAAGAACGAGGCCTGGATCACCATCATACTGAGGCTGTAGCTTCTCATGAAGAACGAGGCCTGGATCACCATCATACTGAGGCTGTAGCTTCTCATGAAGAACGAGGCCTGGATTACCATCATACTGAGGCAGTAGCTTCTCATGAAGAACGAGGCCTGGATCACCATCATACTGAGGCTGTAGCTTCTCATGATGAACGAGGCCTGGATCACCATCATACTGAGGCTGTAGCTTCTCATGAAGAACGAGGCCTGGATCACCATCATACTGAGGCTGTAGCTTCTCATGAACGTTGTCCTTGTACAGCTGACACCGAATGATGTTCTGTATTCGCTAGCTTTGATGTTAACAAGATCTTGGTTCCGTAAGGAATCATTGCACTTAAATTTCCAGTCGAAATAGCATTCTTCTTCCATCATAACTAAATCTAAAACAAGAAATTTCTCTCTTCTTTTTCTGTTGTGTACACAGTAGAATTTCTCTTGTCTGGACCCATTATTCTAACAGCAGAATCAAATTAAAAGAAACTATGGATAAACTTTTTAGGCAGACTAGCTTAGATTGAAGATACAGCGACTTTAAAAGGTATGGTACTCTCTGTTCCAACCCATATAAGAGAAATTCTATTGTACATTTAGCTAATAATTCAGCAAAAAATTCACAATTAGTCTTTTTAAACTCACATTTTAGTTCAAAGAAGTTGCCCTAAACAAGTGTTAATGCTGATAAAAAGTGAAATTAAACTGGTAAATTTCAAGACCACATGGTATTAGCTGTGCATTAAATAGAATATGATGGTTAGATTACAGCATACTTTTGTAAACAAATTCCACTACACACATTTAATTGTAAATTTTTAACAGCTTGATACAAACAACTTCAAAATAGCTGCACTAACATTACAGGTAATCATTGTGAGTAAATTTTACTATCAGAATGTTGGTGACTTTGAGAGCTATCCAATGGTATATTATTTTTTGATTTAAGTAGTACCAAAGTTGAGATATGGCATAAATACCTAAAACCACAAAACGTTAATTAGAAAAAGGTGGTTATTACATTTAATCAAATTATATCAAAATGCCCAATGCTGTTGAAGATCCAGTAAACAAATTCTTTAAACAGATGGTCTTGAGAAACAAAATCCACATAGAAACTTACTATAGACAACAAAGCAAGGTTTTAGCAAAAAAGCGGATTTGGCTGTTGGACTAACTGAGGTCGAACTCTCCGTGGTGATATAATAACACAATGTAAACGGCAAGATTTCTGGAGGGCACGCTTACTGTTTATTATATCCTGGAGGGCGATTTGCATGCAGCATGGACAGCCAGCATCCTGGAAGCTCTAAACCTATGTCTCTGTTAAACATGTTGTTGTCAGGTGTCATCTGTATGTGTAGGCTTCCTTGATCTTTAACTCGAGATTCTTACTGGATCTGTTACAACTCTTACCTCTTCTCATTTAATGGGGTGATGCTGCTGCCAAGCATGTTCAGCAATGGCTGAAACCTTCTCATCACCTCTCTTACAAGCATCCTGATGTTCTTTCACTCTCTGCTCAAGCCTTCTAGTTGTTTCACCTGTGTATACTTCACCACAGCTGCAGGGTAAATGGTACACTATGGATGACTCTGTGGTAATGGGTATAGTATCTTTGACTTTAGTAAAATGTGATCTTAAGTGTCTTGCCCGACTTAAATGATGTCAAAGTCTTTTCACACTCTCTGAATGCTCTCACTCAATCCTGCTATGTATGGAAAGTTACATACTTCAGTGGCAAATGCGCATTATAGTTGCGCACTACAAACTGCATCATGCGCAGTCCATAATTAATCTACTATGACGCAATCTTCTATCTATAAATTCATGAATCTACCTGAAGCAATTCAAATTGTAGCAATTCAAATTGTAGCAATTCAAGTTGTAATTCTGACGGGCACAATATTTTGAAGAAATGATTAGTGTGTTGTACTGTCTAGCCCTCACCCTGGTCGCGTGTATAGCGCAGGTCAGGCTGTACGGTATCCCAGAGATGAGGTTCAGTAATTCTTCAGTCTCCTGTGTCTCGTCCTTGCCTGCATCTGCAGCTAGATGGCTCCAAAATCGTCGGCATTATAACCGCACAGTGCACAGCACTCTACCCACCTCCCAGCTTCAGGATAGAGAGGAGGTGCAATGTGCGTTAGAAACAGATGAAGGTATCTCAGATTGGAGTAGAGTAATGAAGTATTATGGTGAGTAGTGTAGCTAATGAGATTGTGCCAGCTTATTCATTGTGAAATTTGTTATATTCGTGAACAGCTCGTCCTTTTCCTCTGCTAGCTGCAAAGAAAGACCAGGTCCTGGAAGTATCCTCATCGACTGATGCATTTGTCCATTTCAGCTGTAACATACAGTTGAGGGATGAAAATATTCGTGATCTTGACAATTTAATGTTAATTCAGACTCACTCTTGTGAGCGGGAATTCAACCCGATAAACATTTACTCGTGGAATGCTGGGGATTGGGATTCAAATGGCGTGGTACATGTGGAAGGGAAGTTAGACATGCGTGTGACCGACATGTTTCAGATCAAACTCAACTACACGGCCTTCAATGCAACTGATAATTCTCTCTTCTTCCAGTGTGGCGTGAGATTGAGATCTTTTAATCATCCTATTTATACTTGTCATAAAATACAATTAACAAGTAAGTTGTTTATATCACATGACCTACATCTTTATTTATTTCATTTGTATATTTAGCTAATAATGATGATAGTATCTCGTCCTGCTCTCAGCTACAAGAAACGTCAGACTTCTTCTTTAATCTCGATTTCATAGACAACTCGTGTCAAGATTACAAGGTATGTAATAACGCAACACATGTTTATTTTTTATTTAAAATTGTTACCATTACCATGGCACTTCAATTAAAATAACACTATAATTACTTTATTCATGGCTTATGAATTCCATATTATTATAATCCCTGGGAAATCCCCTTTTAATTAGGTTATATTGACAACAAGGATCTATCAACATAGAAGTATTAATGTTATGTTGTCATGGTAAAAATTGCCAACAAGAAATTTTAAAATGACAATTTTTTTTTTTTTTTAAAGGAGGGAGAAGTCATTCAGTATCTACTAAAGCGGGAGGAGAACTGTCTCAGAGAAGCAGAATTCGACTTACAGCTCACTTGTACCAACCAAACCACTGCACATCTCCACATCCATTCCCCAGTAAGAATTACAGAAGTACTGCTGGGAGCAACGCTGACTGATCTGGCTATTGTAACCACTGCTCATGCCCTGCCGACTACCACTTCACCATTCAGTGAGGACTCCACAGCCACACACTCACAAGTACACCAGCCCCACCCCTTTCCTGTGTCTAGCAAGGTGGTGATATCCATCGTGGGTGTGCTGCTGGTTCTATTGGTGGTTTCTGTGGTACTCAATGTGATGCTCAGGTAAGAGTGCAGGCTGTGAACTTGTGCAACTTCTTGTAAAATAGATTCCTTACAAAATGTAATTTCAGAATTCCATTTTATTTGATTGCATTGTACAGTGTCCGTATAAAGAAGAAGAATCGTAAGCTGGTTGAGCAACCATCCACAATCCTAGAATGCCAAGCTGAAGGTAGTTCTTCAGAGATTGAAAGTAATACGGAGTCATCCTCTACTCCTCTCGCCTTTAGCAGACAGGAGTCCCAGGCTGAAGAGCGTTCTTTAGTGATCAGCAACAAGACAGAGCAGCCACCATCCTATAGTCCTGTCATGAACAGACAGGAGTCCCACGTGGAAGACAGCCCTTCAGTCATCATGATCAGCACGGGGAAGCTTATAGATGCTTCTGTGGCCAGTAGAGAAACTACGCAGGATAAGCGTCCAGCCATTGGCGCTACTGACTCCATCTTGACCACGCCCCATCAAGCCAGTCCCGAGAGTGATGATACTCCATCAGCACGCGTGGCAACTTCAGAACACAACGCAACCTTACGGCAACGTCTTCCTCAGAATAACATGGCCAGATTCATCAACGATACTGCAACACCTACTCCAGCAGCTGACCACCAGCCTGTTACCTCAATTCAACCCTTTACCAGAGAAATGGGCGACACCCACAATGTGTCCGCTGAGGTACCGGGAGAAGCTTGCAGTATTTCTGAGAATGGAGTTGCCATGGTACCACAACATGGTTTTGAAGAAGAATCAGCTTGTCCACATCAAGAAGCCATTCCTGTCTTTAATGTCAACAGATCAGAAAACCAGAGAATCAGCGGCCAACTGGTCCAGATGGAGACATGCAGTAAGAATGACTTGCTACAGAAACTTGCAGCAACCAACTGCATTGTGATCACCAACACTGGAGGGACGTTGATTGTGTCCTGCGAGACTGGGCTCCACAAACCACAGACACTTTGAACACTGACCAAGTTTGCAACCAACCATAAGCACTTTACCTCCTGTTGCCATTGACCGCTGTGTGGTCCATCCCTTCTACTTAACATTTAAGTATACCGTTAAAGAAACTTGAATTTAACATTTAAATTTCATTGTTTTGTTAATGTACTAACAACCCATTACCATAGTTACCTTCTAATTACTATTTTTTGTTGTTGTTGTTTTTATGATATGCATCAATTGCTTGTTTCACTCATTATAAATACAATTTGTAAATACTACAAAGAACAGAAGTTATGGGAAAATAAAGTGGTACTTAAAATATAGTAATTAATGCTCCAAAGATCACTTCTAAGATGTGACAGTATTTACATTTGCGTGGACTTCTTGTGCTGTAATGGAATCTCTCCTCTTATATTGTATTCACCCTCCCCGAGGAAAACTACACCATCAATGTCTATAAACACTCCTCTTCCTTCATCATGGTACAGCTGGTTCACACCATTCACTCGTGTGCCTGGACTGACTGGCACCATGCAGTATCCTCCATGCATGGCAGTACCCAACGCTCCATGAGTGGAACAGACTATAAATGCTATTGATAGAACTGGTGATACTGTCATAATGCTACTTATAGAACTGGTGATACTGTCATAATGATGCAATGACTTTAAACAGCGCTAGACCACCTTGGGAATCCCCTGGTGCTTTCACCACAATTGCCACACCTTAATTAGTGAACCGTTGATCCCTACTCTTTAGGTGTCCTAGATACAGCCTGTCACCCACCAGTGGCAGTCACCCCACCTGCAGCCTTCATTTGCATCACAGTGTTCATCATGATACCTCCCATTGGCTCACAGTTGGGAACTACTTCTTCTCTAGGCATGGAGAAGGCATTAATAAACATGGCACAATTAATAGGCTAGGCAGGTTGTTCAAGTGTTGCCCCCAATTCAAATATGTTATGCGCTTTTACCGTGCAATACAGTAGCTTACAAGACACTGTCCCAGTATAAATAACCACTAATTGTACAAGTAGCCAACGTAAGTTTAAAACTTAAGGTCATTACAAATCAAGCGCGAGACATTACTTACTCCTCTCGCCCTCTGAAGAGCTAGAACTTTTATTAACAGAGTAGGTCACGGTCCAGAGTGTGAAGCGTAAAAAGAAACAGAAACGTCGTCGCTAAGCAAAAAAGAGCGCCGACTCATGATGACCATTACCAAAATAGCGACCGTAAGCAGCGATCATTACCACCTCCGCGGGGTGAAGCCAGGGTGAAGGTGTGTTGGGTGTATAGCTTGGACAGGACACTCTAGAATCTGATGATAAATAAACTCAAAGGAATCCTCTGGCCACAGCTGAGAGGCATGCTATAATGATAGAAGTAGTTCTGTGGTAATGCACTTTATTTTTATACTATTGTTACAGATGAGTACAATATATCAACACCAGTATCTCCAAGGCTCCAAAAGCCCGTGTTGCCTAGTGATGAGGAGACTGTTCAGCAAAAGTTTCTTACAGGAGTAGTGACGTCCCTGTCTGAACACAGTGGCATGATTGATAACTTTGTTTTCTTTGACGTTGATAAAGTACTGGGAGGACTCAAGGTTGAGCTCAATGACACGGTGTATGTGCAGGCAGAAAGAAAGCATTCGAAGGCTGGATGGACTGCGGTCAGGTAGGAAGGAAACTCACTGTGGTCAGATAGATGTCCTCGGGTATCTGTGATTTTACTATTGCAATGATTCAGTCATTCCTTGGGCAAAATCAATAGCAGATAGAATAGTACACATACACACACACACACACACACACACACACACAGGTAATAACGTGAGGAGGACTTTAGCAAGAAGTTGAAATGTCAGGTTAAGTTTTACAAATTGACTGTAAAAATAGAGGACAACTGCTTTATAGTTTTTCACAGACCCAGCTCACTCATTCTGGTGTCCTCTGTGAACCCAGCTCACTCATTCTGGTGTCCTCTGTGAACCCAGCTCACTCATTCTGGTGTCCTCTGTGAACCCAGCTCACTCATCCTGGTGTCCTCTGTGAACCCAGCTCACTCATTCTGGTGTCCTCTGTGAAACCCAGCTCACACTTCACCATTCCTGGTGTCCTCTGTGAACCCCGCTCACTCATTCTGGTGTCCTCTGTGAACCCGCTCAACTCATTCTGGTGTCCTCTGTGACTCCAGCTCACTCATTGCTGGTGTCCTCTGTGACCCATCTCACTCATTCTGGTGTCCTCTGTGAACCCAGCTCACTCATTCTGGTGTCCTTGTGAACACCAGCTCAACTCTTCTGGTGTCCCTGTGAACCCAGATCACTCATTCCTGGTGTCCCTCTGGAACCCAGCTTCACTCATTCTGGTGTCCTCTGTGAACCCGGCTCACTCATTCTGGTGTCCTCTGTGAACCCGGCTCACTCATTCTGGTGTCCTCTGTGAACCCGGCTCACTCATTCTGGTGTCCTCTGTGAACCCAGCTCACTCATTCTGGTGTCCTCTGTGAACCCAGCTCACTCATTCTGGTGTCCTCTGTGAACCCAGCTCACTCATTCTGGTGTCCTCTGTGAACCCGGCTCACTCATTCTGGTGTCCTCTGTGAACCCAGCTCACTCATTCTGGTGTCCTCTGTGAACCCAGCTCACTCATTCTGGTGTCCTCTGTGAACCCAGCTCCTCATTCTTGTGTCCTCTGTTAACCCTGCTCACTATTCTGGTGTCCTCTGTGACCCGGCTCACTCCTTCTGGTGTACTCTGTGAACCCGCTCACTCATTCTGGTGTCCTCTTGAACCCAGCTCACTCATTCTGGTGTCCTCTGTGAACCCAGCTCACTCATTCTGGTGTCCTCTGTGAACCCAGCTCACTCATTCTGGTGTCCTCTGTGAACCCAGCTCACTCATTCTGGTGTCCTCTGTGAACCCAGCTCACTCATTCTGGTATCCTCCGGTTGTTATGTTTACAGAATAGAGATTATTTCTCCGTGGGTGCCAGACGGGGAATCCGAAGTGGACGTCATTGTGGGCTACGTGTCAGGAGTGGGTGGTCGGAGGGGCGTGGTTGTCAGTGAAGACCAGGAAGTGTCCTTTCCTCTGGACGTAGCTCCGTCATTGGATGGGTATCGACCTCATGTTAATGACTGGGTCAAGGTAGGTGTGAGGCAGTTGAATGGGTCGTGTGACATAGGTGGGTGTGGTTGCAGTTATATGAGCCATTTTATTGGCCAACCATGTTTTTAGTTGCCAGGTGAATACTAATAGTCATCATCTTCACATAGCACTGTAATCCCTCTCTTGGAACATAGCTGGTGTAGTGTGTGTATTGTGACAGAAGGACTTTTTTTAAAACCCACTGTAGGACAAGCAGGCTCTAGCAGACCAGAGAAAGGCCAAGTTCCGTCCTTCAGGGAAGATATGTAGTGTCTTCACAGGGCTTGTGTATGAAGAGTCCCTCCAATTGTGTTGTTAGGAATGGTTGCTACGTTCTAACTTAGTTAGGCGCCACACACCGTATTTAAGAGTCCCTCGCTATGCTCGAGACACTACAGCCTCGGAGACTCTAAATGTGCTAGTTTTCTCTGCAGCACCTTACTATGACAGGTATCTAGGAGACAGCCTAGTCCATGTAGCTGGAGGTGCATAGGTATGTTGCAACTGTCATTCAGTGGGTTAATGAATGATGTCAAAGGATGCATAATTAGAGTAACCCACCTCTGCCTGCTTCCTTCCTTTACCGGATGCTGCTAGTTTGAAGATGACGTGATGTCATGCACTAACTGATGCAAGGAGAACCAGCTCACGCTGGTCTTCTGGTCTGATCTAGATTGTGTGTTTGTTTGCTCTTGTTTTATACAGGATGTGTAGTAGAACACATGGTGTGATGTGGTGGTTCACGTATGTCCTGTGATCCTATGAACCCAAATGATATCCTGGACTCCACAGTTGCCGTGGTGATCACTAATGACATCAGGCACTGGTTCCTCCTTCTGTGTGTGTATATTTGTGTGTGTGTTTGTAGTTGTTTCTGCTGCATCAAGATGGAGAGGTGACAGTGAATGAGATCCGTCCTTTAAGAGGGGTATCAGTGTCAGGTGTAGAGGTCACTTCTCTCAATCGGGGATACGGCACCATACGCAATGACATCTTCTTCACCGTATCTGCTTGTTGTCGTGGTTACTACCCTTCTCGGGGTGACCTTGTGGAGGTGGAGTGTGTTGAGTACAAGCATCACCATAGCAACTGGAGGGCCTACAGGGTCACTCCCCTCAGGTATGAATGGAGATAGTTCTGTGGAGGAGGTTTTGTGGATGCTGACATATCAACTAGATCATGTTTATGTGAAGTGGGTGTGGCCAACCCATTCACACTCTCCTATCATTATATTCTAGCACTTCCGCTCGCAGTTCTGGTAAAGGGCTCACAGAGTTTCTGAGACCTGTCATTCCGCTATTGTCTACTCGAGGTCGAGTGGTGATAACTACGAACTCCAATCAAGTATCAGACCACACCCACACCCCAATTGCCACACCCACTACTATTGTGGACAATATAGAGCTGCCTCCTAGTCTAGAAGTCTCACAGCAAAGGTCCAAGCCACACCCAATTCCAGCTCTCCAGGGGACCTACAGGGGCAAAGTGGGGGCGTGTCGTGTCCCAGGGCAACGCCCCATGAGGAAGCATGGCGTGCAGAAACTTCCAACGCAACTGAGACAGTACCAAGTTCCCGATCACCTGAGGGACTGCACGGAGGATGGGACGGCCAGTGACGTCATGGCAGTGGAACCAACACTGGAGGAGGTGGGTGTGGTTTAGCTTACTTGTAGGGCTTGAGGGCATCAGGGAATAACTCCTAACACAATACACACGTGCACCTAGAAATGTATATCTAGGAGAACAGTAGCTTCACACATGCTCGTGGGAATCGCTTAGAAGGAGTGGACCACTAAAAGCAAGAATTGAAGGTGAACTTAAAGAGGTTGGAATAGACAGCCTATCACTTGACTGTAGGTAACAGGAGGGCATGGCTCTGTTTAATCTACATATAACACACTGAATGAAATGCTGAATGACAAAGAAAACATTATGAAATAGAAAGTAGTTGTTGAAGATAGCTGTTTCTGCACACACCACCAGGGAGGGACTGGAGGCCAGCTGCTTTAGCTGGCTTGGAGAAACTAGGAGCACTCTGTCATGGTTACCTTATATGGTATTATTTTATTAATAGACTTCTATTTATATCAGAATGTACTCGCTGTTAAGTCTTTGTGATTGACTAGGGGTATTTTTGGAGTCATGTGAGAGGTTTGACTTGATGAGGTGGGACTTGAGGGGGTGTGACTATCCTAAATTAGCCGATGTTACTAATGCTACATGCCTGTGGCGTGTGGGTGTAAAGGAGACAAGCGAGTATATTGTTTCACATGGCATGACTTAACATTTAACGTCGTTGACAGTCATAGGAATCAAATGTAACAGTTCGGGACTTTTTGTCATGGTTACTAAAAGTAGTGTTCATTATTTTTACACTTCCTACATACTCAATTCCGCCCCACCCTAAAGCCATGTTATTTCATCGTGACTCACTTGACTGACTGACTGACTGGCCGGCCAAGATGGTGGCTATTTCCTAGTTATCATTTCCTCTATTGTTTTCTGCTTCTTCTGACACAAGTTTACAGGCAACTAGGGTACTATAAAAATTAAAATGCATTGTCAGCACAATTTGATTGTATCGTTGACTTCTTTCTCTTGTGTGTTTTGACTCGAGATGTCCAGTCACATGTGTCCCTGCAGACATCTGTCCCCTCACATGTGTCTCTGCAGACATCTGTCCCCTCACACGTGTCTCTGCAGACATCTGTCCCCTCACACGTGTCTCTGCAGACATCTGTCCCCTCACACGTGTCTCTGCAGACATCTGTCCCCTCACACGTGTCTCTGCAGACATCTGTCCCCTCACACGTGTCCCTGCAGACATCTGTTCCCTCACATGTGTCCCTGCAGACATATGTCCCCTCACACGTGTCTCTGCAGACATCTGTCCCCTCACACGTGTCTCTGCAGACATCTGTCCCCTCACACGTGTCTCTGCAGACATCTGTCCCCTCACACGTGTCTCTGCAGACATCTGTCCCCTCACACGTGTCTCTGCAGACATCTGTCCCCTCACACGTGTCTCTGCAGACATCTGTCCCCTCACACGTGTCTCTCTGTCCCCTCACAAACATCTGTCCCCTCACACGTGTCCCTGCAGACATCTGTTCCCTCACATGTGTCCCTGCAGACATATGTCCCCTCACACGTGTCTCTGCAGACATCTGTCCCCTCACACGTGTCTCTGCAGACATCTGTCCCCTCACACGTGTCTCTGCAGACATCTGTCCCCTCACACGTGTCCCTGCAGACATCTGTCCCCTCACATGTGTCTCTGCAGACATCTGTCCCCTCACATGTGTCTCTGCAGACATCTGTCCCCTCACATGTGTCCCTGCAGACATCTGTCCCCTCACACGTGTCCCTGCAGACATCTGTCCCCTCACATGTGTCTCTGCAGACATCTGTCCCCTCACACGTGTCTCTGCAGACATCTGTCCCCTCACATGTGTCTCTGCAGACATCTGTCCTCACACGTGTCTCTGCAGACATCTGTCCCCTCACATGTGTCTCTGCAGACATCTGTCCCCTCACACGTGTCTCTGCAGACATCTGTCCCCTCACATGTGTCCCTGCAGACATCTGTCCTCACACGTGTCTCTGCAGACATCTGTCCCCTCACATGTGTCCCTGCAGACATCTGTCCCCTCACATGTGTCCCTGCAGACATCTGTCCCCTCACATGTGTCCCTGCAGACATCTGTCCCCTCACATGTGTCTCTGCAGACATCTGTCCCCTCACATGTGTATCTGTCCACTCACTCACTATCTTTACGTGTCCCCTAGTCTGTTGCAATTTGTTCTCTTTTTGTATTTAATGTTAGTATTAATAAAACAGAATACATACAAATACTAGCCTATAGTGTTGGTTGCATGTAAATACTAGCCTGTAGGTTTATGTGGTTGCTGGTGGAGTGTTCGGTTTACCTTTAGCAGGTGCCGTTATGATCAGTGGATGTGTGTGTTACCATGACAGCCACTCTGTATAGACAACTATCGCGCCAGGTTCCAAGCGTTGCTGTATTTGGAGGAGCTTCAAAGGGAACTGGAGATACGCCAGTTTGACCTGGCCTCGGTGAGGATGAATGTCATGTGACTAGCATGTGATTGCCATATATTGGAGCAGTCACATGACTGTCACATGACCATTGGCTATATTATAGGTTAGTCTGAGACGATGTGGTCCATTCTTGAGTCTAACCGTGCCTGGCCTATCTGAGGGTCGGCCATCGCTGCTGGTTGGAGACAGAGCCATTCTCTGTGAGGAAGGTGAGATATTCATAGAGTGGGTAAGGGTGGCTTAGTAAACATACTCAATGTGTGCATACATGTATTAGTGTTGGTGTTGTGTGTTTGTGTGTTAGTACAGGTGGTGATGAGTCTACGATACATTGGGAGGGATACATTCACGAAGTGAGTTGTAATAAAAGAGTGGGCAGGGTCAATTAAGGAGGGGGAAAGTCATAGAGTGGGAAGGGCCATAACTCATAATGGACAGGCTTGGCAAGGTAATGAGAGTGGGCAGGGTAATGAGAGTGGGCAAGGTAATGAGAGTGGGCAGGGTAATGAGAGTGGGCAGGGTAATGAGAGTGGGCAGGGTAATGAGAGTGGGGAGGGTAATGAGAGTGGGCAGGGTAATGAGAGTGGGGAGGGTAATGAGAGTGGGCAGGGTCATAAGGCTTGGCAAGGTAATGAGAGTGGGGAGGGTAATGAGAGTGGGCAGGGTCATAAGGCTTGGCAAGGTAATGAGAGTGGGGAGGGTAATGAGAGTGGGCAGGGTCATAAGGCTTGGCAAGGTAATGAGAGTGGGGAGGGTCATATGTAGCAGTCTGCATTTTGGGAAAGTAACTGAACCTGTTGAGCTATGATATTGAGTATTCCCAAAGAATGTTGTGAAGCCAATGAAGTGGGACGAGTGTTTGACGTGGTGTTGTAATGGCAGTGGGCGGGTCTGTTTACCTCTTCACATAGTCCCTTACATTGCTGCCAAATTGCCCATAATTTGTACGGCCTTAGGCAGAGTTTTCCCAAAACTTCAATTACATAATCAGTGGACACAAGTCATGCACAGTTGCCGGGAGAGTTGGTTGGATTTGTGTGTTTGTGTGTTTGTTTCAGGTGAGAAATGAAGATGTGTTGCTGAAGTTTGCTGATCACTTCCATGAAACTCACTGTGACCAGCTCTTTGACGCCATGTTTACATTCAACAGGTAAGGTGTGGTCAGGAAGCGGAGGCGGGTGCATGTATGCATTGAGTATATTGTGAAGTGTCCATCAATCCATTGAGGCATGAGGTAATGGTGGCTGTATGTTCCTTACAGAATCTGTTTCACTAAAGTTAGAGCATGTCGTGTATTTGTAGGATGCAGTTTCGTAGAATGCACGCGGCTGTGGAGCAGTGTCACTTCATTGGTTGCAACGTGTTGTTTCCATGGCAGCCAGGCATGCGTCCCCCTCGGGCTGTCCCTCGCCAGTGGTACAACAGCAACCTCAACTCCCACCAGAGAGCTGCAGTCAGCCGCATTCTTGGGGGACAGTGTGCTCCTGCTCCCTACATTGTGTTTGGACCTCCTGGCACTGGGAAGACTGTGACACTGGTTGAAGCCATTCTTCAGGTGTGTGTATGTGTGTGTGTGTGTGGATGTTTGGATATACATAGTCACATGGTGATAAAGCATGGTTGCCAAGGTGATCAAGTGTGACTCTCTTTTATTGGACCATCTTGGTTGTGGTTACTAGTGAGTCTTCAGCCTAATGGTGAGTGTGTGCATGAATATTTCAAACAAGATAAAGCCTCATTCAGTCTATTTATTCCTAAAGTACACATCTGTTGATCATAACTTTAGCAAAATTAGCTTTTCTAAGAAACTGTCGCACAGTTTGAGCTGTAAGACTTGCTCACTGCTTCAGTGACTAGAGGCAAGCCTAAACAGACGGTTTGTTTAAGCAGCTAATTCATATATTTATTTCTGTGCTATTCTTTAGCAAAGCTGTAGACACACAACTAGAAATACTACTAGTGATGTGCTTGAGCACAAATGGCGAGCGAGCCTAAAACTACACTATTGTAAAATGATTAGTTTTAACTTCTAACACTCAAGCTACTTTTAAAAAGTCGAGTTTTTAAATTACGTATATATGGTAACCACTTCCCGCAACTGTCTGAATTTGCACACAAAAAAAGCAAAAAAAAAGCAACAACAACAAAAACAAAGTGCCGGTAGTTAATATGTTTAATATGTTTGTGATTGCATTCTCTAGTGGACAATGAATTTCAAGTTAACCATTCGTCGCCTCTGCCCTGGTACTGGGATAGACTATGGACACACCTGGCTGCAGTTGTGGCGGGTAGGCGTGGCAGTAGCTGCCCCAGTTGGGCGGGGCTGAGTTGAAACCTTCCCCGGGTTGTAGGTGAGATCTTCTCCTCCTTTCAGCCCCGCCCTGTGATATTCTTCTGCCTGGGGCTGTATTGCTTTGGAGGCTAAGCTGACTCCTTCGCTGTCAGCTTGTTTTGCCCATGGCCAGACCCCTTCCCATGTTGCCATGGGCAACACCCGCCAACGTCTACGCCGCCAAAGCCCCCTAACTAACTACCCTCTTCCTCCCTTCCTACAACTACCACCCCCTAACTATATTATGCACTATCCTCACATAAAGCTGACATCATGACAATAAGACATATAGGCCACTCACAATGTCTGTTACTTAGTCTTGTTATTGGCCTTTCCTCAGTCCTCCTGCTAGCACTGTTGTGAGACCTGCTAGATGCTCCCGGGGAGTCTTGATGTAGACTTGATAAGCCGCACTAGACCATCTTCCTAGCATTTTAATTGTGGCTTCTCCCAGTCCCCGGGAAGCTGCTGTAGTTGCTGCTCCAGACCTGAAGCTATGCCCTGTGTAACCTTTGGCTGATTTGCCTCTGCTGATGAGTGCCTTCTGTACCTCTGCCAAGAACCTTGTCCTTGAGAGCGCTTTTCCCTCCCTGGAACAGAAGAGCGGGCCTGGTTTCCACCCTCGGATCTTTAGGTAGGCTAGCATCGCCTCCACTGGGCACAAGTCATTGCCTGTTTTGCCCACAAAGACATCAACTCCTTTGCGAAAAGGATCTGTCTTAGAGACTTTCAGTCTGACTCGGAGAGTTGTCGGTGCCGTCTTGCTGTCCACTGCCAGATCCCCAACACCCAAATGTGTGGCCTCATCGAAGACCTTCGGGAAGAGTGATTTCCCCTGACCTCATAAACCCAAAGAAGCAGAGGCTTGCCGCCGCCCAGAGCATACGGCCTTCCGGATTAACTTGGTTCGTCCATGCCACCTTAAGCTCCCTGAGTACAATGATCGAAATAGGGAGCCGGAGCCTCCCCTGAGCCCCCTCCTTGGCCTGGCTACTCTTCACTCCTCTCACTACCAGTTGCAGTCTCGCCATATCTCCAATATTCGGATCCGCCTTGCCTTCCTCCAAGTGCAGGTGTCTCACTGCTGCCAGGTAGCATTTAATAGTGCTGTGTGCTAACCCCTCCTCCTCCAGCCGGGCCACAAAGCGACACAGCTGCTGCTCTGTGGCCGGGGTGGGAGCCCTGCCTCTGTGGGGGAGCCCTGCCTCTGTGGCCGGGGTGGGAGCCCTGCCTCTGTGGCCGGGGTGGGAGCCCT